>Ga0182021_10009366_pt1 | contig 11612 bp, 8 predicted proteins | sample 612E3MmetaG_FD_120493 | JGI IMG/M metagenome (GOLD analysis project Ga0182021, IMG submission 120493) | Permafrost microbial communities from Stordalen Mire, Sweden - 612E3M metaG (Illumina Assembly) | ecosystem: Environmental > Terrestrial > Soil > Wetlands > Permafrost | place: Sweden...
GCAGCCGTTGGCATTACTGGTAGTTGGCGGTGCATGGGTAGAAGGTATGTACCTGACTACACACGTTTCTGAGGCAGCATATCAGGTTGCAGGCATTTCAGGAGTTTTGCTTGAGCAGAAAAAATCATTTGATCTTTTCCTTGAAATTACAAAACCATATGCCAACGATCCAAGTGTTAGTGATTTTGTAAAGATGCTTGATCCTGTTAAAAAAGTATATGAAGGTATCGGCACAAGTCTTACCGAGCAGAATATTAAAGATATAACCAAGGTCATAGATAGTGTAAGAAGCCAAATTGTACAGTAAATATTTCATGAATACCTGGCCGCAAAGCATTTAACTTTGCGGTCTTTTTTTTACTTGAAGTTTTATGAGGGAATCCGTATTACTTGCTCTGATTCATATTTTTGCAATAGTTTCGACTATCAATCCTTCTGGAATTTCATCAAGAGGGAAAAAGATACTCCGCAGCTATCTCAGACGATATCTTAACAGGGATCTTGAAGAAGAATACTATTCACTATTCGAAAATAATCTTGAGTTTTATTCCAATGAGCTAAAAAGTGTTGATAAAGCTGAACTGTCAGACGACAATTCCCTGATTTCATTCCAGATAACAAATATATGCAGGCAGATAAAAAAAGGATTATTCCTCGAAGAGAGGATGATAGTTTTTCTGCAGCTTATTGAGTTTGCTTTTGAGGACGGGATGATTTCTGAGCAGGAGAAGACAATTATAGATATTGTTTCAAGGACATTTAATATCTCAAAAAAGGAATATGATAATTCCACTGCCTTCATGATTGGAAGATCATATGATGAAGTATCACCTGATTGTATTCTTATAATTGAAAGCGATAATCCTAAATTTTCGGGTGCCGATCTTTATAAAAATTATAACGAATGGAGGCATATCAGGCTAAAAGGTTTCAGAGGCCATCTCGTTATAATGCATATTGAAAGTACCGGCACTCTGCTTTTTACATACGATGGCCCGCTTGATTTATCTTTTAAGGGAAGAGATATCATTGCGTGCCGTCCATATCTTCTTGACCGGGGTGTAAATATAAAGGGACAGGGCATTGATCCGATTTACTATTCCAAAGTTTACAAGAAATTTGTCTCAAGGAAATTTCCTGAAAAGATAATATTCGAGGGGCATAATATTGAATACAAGTTCAAAAATTCCGACAACGGAATTCAGAAAATGAATTTCAGAGTTGAATCGGGTAACCTTATTGGTATTATGGGAGGCAGTGGTGTTGGAAAAACAACGTTGCTGAATTTACTTCATGGCAAGATTCGGCCAACATCGGGGAACCTTTATATAAACGGCTATGATATTCATTCTGATTCAGAAGAGTTGAGAGGACTTATTGGATTTGTCCCCCAGGATGACATGCTCATCGAAGAGCTTACTGTATACCAGAATCTTTACTTCAATGCCCGTTTATGTTTTGGAGATTATAATGAAGAACAATTGAAAAACATTGTGGAGAAAGTACTCCACGATCTTGACCTCTATGAAATAAAAGATCTGCAGGTTGGGGATATGATGAATAAAAAGGTGAGCGGAGGACAAAGGAAGCGACTCAATATTGGACTTGAACTGATGCGCGAACCAGTGGTCTTATTTATTGATGAACCAACATCAGGATTATCATCATTCGATTCGGAAAAGGTTATGAGCTTATTAAGAAATCAGTCTTTAAGCGGGAAGCTGGTTTTTGCAATAATTCACCAACCATCTTCTGATATTATCAAAATGTTCGATAGATTATGGCTTCTCGATAAAGGAGGATACATGATTTACGATGGTGATCCTGTTGAAGCGCTTGTTTATTTCAAGACCGAAACATCACAGGCAAATGCTGCTGAGAGTGAATGCCCTAATTGTGGGAATGTTGAAACAGATAATATCCTTCATATTATTGAGGTTAAGGTTATTGATAATTCGGGTTACCCTGGCAATGAAAGACAGATAAGTCCAAACGAGTGGTACGAAAAATACATTAAGAAGATGATGCCGGTTCTTGGAGAGAAGCCCCCCAAAACAATTATTCCTCCAAGCAATTTCAAAGTTCCGGAAAAAGCAGATCAAATCAGAACATTCATCAAACGAAATCTTACCCGGAAACTGGCAGACAAGCAGTATATGGCAATTAATCTGCTTGAGGCACCCCTGCTTGCATTCATACTGGGATATATTTCAAAATTCAGTGAGAACGGGGTTTATACCTTTGCGAATAATAAAAATTATCCGGTCTTCCTCTTCATGGCAGTAATTGTCGCCCTTTTTATAGGACTTACCGTGAGCGCCGAAGAGATTTTCAGAGACAGAAAAATACTTGAAAGGGAAAAATTTCTTAGTCTGAGCAGGCTGAGTTATCTTATTTCAAAGATTAATTTCCTGTTTACCTTATCAGCAATTCAAACACTCACATTTGTCCTCGTCGCGAACTTGATTCTTGAAGTACGGGGTATGCTTCTCGAGCAATGGATTATATTATTTTCAACTGCCTGCTTCGGAAACATTCTTGGATTGAATATTTCAGCAGGCATGCGTACTGCTGTAAGTATTTATATCCTTATTCCTCTTATTCTTGTGCCTCAGCTTCTTCTGGGAGGTGTTATGATAAAGTTTGATGATCTGCACAAATCGATTAGCAGGAAAATTTATGTCCCGGTTATTGGCGATATTATGGTAACCCGTTGGGCATATGAAGCAATAAGTGTAGAAGAGTTCAAAAGTAATAAGTTTGAAAAGCCCTTTTTCAAGTATGATATGGAAATAAGTCAGAACGACTGGTATGCATCATTCCTGATCCCAACCCTGAAAGTTAAGGTTGACGCATGCCTTAGTGACGGGAAAGAACCTGAATACAGGGATGATACTGAAAATGACTTAAGTAAAATTTCTTATCACATAAATGACCTTTCATCCCTGTCAGGTATTAAACCGGGAAAATGGATCGGAAATCTGAATTATAAGGATTTCAATGAGTCTGTTGCTATGCAGACAAAGACATTTCTCGATAGTGTAAAAACCACTTTCCGGTTAAAAAGCAGATCAGTCTCATACATGCGGGATTCATTGATCAGGCAAATTTCAAACAGAACCGGAATGGATGGTTTCATTAAGATGAGAGGAGAAAATTATAATGAGAATCTGGCTAACTTTCTTCTTAACAGGCTTGCTATAAATAAGATATACGATGCTAAGAATGAATTAATTCAAAAAGCCGATCCGGTTTTCATGCGTCCCGGTTCCAAATATGGACGGGCACATTTTTATGCTCCTTATAAGCAGATTGGAGAATTGAAGATCGGAACTATGATGTTCAATCTTTTTGCAATCTGGTTGATGATCTTTGTGCTGTTCATTACCTTATATTATAATATTCTCAAACGTTTAATAGTATTACTTGAATCATTGAATCTGCCTATCCTGAGAAAATACGGAAGAGAGCTGTTGCAGTTTTAATAAATTAACTAATAAGTCATTACCGCTGATTTTTACCCCCCATCCCCCCTAAAGGGGGGCTAAAATATGTTAGGTTTTAAGAACCCCCTTTAGGGGGCAGGGGGCAAAAATCAAGGAATAGCGGTAGGCAGTATATCTGTGTGAGTAGATAAGGAGATATGATTAAAAGAGTTAGGATGAATTTAGAAAAAAATATTATGGGTTACGTCCAGCCAAAAAAAAATCTCGGGCAACACTTTCTTAAAGATGAAGGTATTGCCGGTAAAATTGCCGGTTCCCTCACAGGAACGGGATACAATTCTGTGCTGGAAATTGGTCCCGGAATGGGTATCCTTACAAGGTTTCTCATTGAAAGAGGATTTGCCGACTTCAGAGTAATTGAAATTGATAATGAGTCGGTTCATTTTCTTCAAACTCATTTTCCTGAACTGAATAACATTATCAGGGGTGATTTCCTGACAATGGATTTAGATTCCATTTTTGACGAAAATCTGGCAATAATAGGGAATTTCCCATATAATATTTCAACTCAGATATTGTTTAAGGCTTTAAAACATCGCGAAAAAGTTGTAGAGATAGCAGGAATGCTGCAGAAAGAGGTGGCAGAAAGGATATGTGCCGGTCCGGGTTCAAAGACTTACGGTATCCTGAGTGTTTTATTGCAGGCATTTTATACAACTGAATATCTTTTTACAGTACCAGAGCATGTTTTTGCACCTCCTCCTAAAGTTAAATCGGGGGTTATAAGGTTGATAAGAAACAATGTAAAAAGCCTCGGTTGTGATGAGATCCTCTTTTTCAGAGTTGTTAAGGCCTGTTTTAATCAGCGTAGAAAAACATTAAGAAATTCAGTAAGAGCTGCTTTTATTCTGAAACGGGATGATTATCTTGAATTCGGCTTGAGACCAGAACAGTTATCTGTAAACCAGTTTGTTCAGCTAACTAACTGGATCGATGAAAACAGGGTAAAATCAGAATGAGAAACCGATAGCTTCAACAGGATTCATTTTAGCCGCAGCAGAAGCCGGAGCATAGCCGGCCACTACTCCGATAATTCCGGAAATAAATATTGCCAGCAAAATATTGGCCGCTGTCAGGTAAATATCCAGATCGTACAGGTAATTAATAATTAGTGTACCGATAAAAATCATCAGAATTCCGAGCAATCCCCCAATTACTGACAGAAGTACCGACTCAACGAGGAACTGTTGAAGGATAAAGAACCTTTTAGCCCCAAGAGCTTTCTGGATCCCAATAATATTCGTTCTTTCCCTTACTGAAACAAACATTATATTGGCAATTCCAAAGCCTCCGACAAGGATGGCAAATCCTCCAATTACCCAGCCTCCGATATTAATTCCAGCAAAAACAGCATCAAATCCCTGCGAAAGCATACTAGCCTGGTTAGCAGAAAAATTATTTACCTCCTTGGGCTGAAGTCTTCTTGCCGCTCTTAATATCATGGTTGTTTCATCACTTAGTTCCTGTATTGATACTCCCGGGCTGGCTTTTATTAACAACTGACTATCTATGAATCTGTTACGCATATTGATAAAACTTTTTCCAAAGGTCATAGGGACAAGTACTACTTCATCCATTCCATTGTCGCCGATTCCCCCTTTTCCTTCCTTTTTGAAAACACCAATAACAGTAGATTTAAATCCCGCGATAACTATCTCTTTTCCAATAGGATCAGAAGTTTCAAATAATTTTTCCGCGATTTCTGACCCGATAATTGTAACATGTTTTCCCGATGAAGCCTCGAAAGGAGAGAAGTATCTTCCTTTGTCAACTTCAAATGTTCTGACATTCTCAAAATCCGGTGATGTAGCTGCTATAGTGATATCGCTGGCAATGTTCTTCTTGTATCTTATCTTTTCCGACTGGTAAGCCATAAGACAAACAGCTCTGCTTTTGGTGGATCTTTTCATGATCGCCTGATAATCGTCGTCTGTGATAGGCGGCCATTTAATAATATCCCACCAGGCGAGGTTAGGATCAAATGACCAGGGACGTTTCTGAACATATATTACATTATCTCCAAGTGAAGAAATACTGTCATGGATAGATTTCGCCATCCAGTCGAGTACAGTGAATACAGATATGATAGAAAAGATACCGATTGTGATTCCGAATAGAGAAAGAAAAGTCCTTAACTTGTTAACAATAACTGAGTTGAAAGCAAAAACAAAACCTTCTTTAAGAAGTCTGAAAAACATTTGTCAGTTTTTATTCATTAAAACTTTGGACCTCAAATATACGAAAATCATTTAAAGCTTATAATCATGTAAAGTATTGTATTGGGGTTAATAAAAAAATATCTACTTTTAGAACGCCTGAAAAGGCTGTCCAAACCAACCGTAATTATCATATAATGAGTGATAAAAGAATACAAAGTGCACTGATTTCAGTTTTCTTCAAAGACGGATTAGCTGAAATAGTCAGGAGTCTTCACGAATTGGGCGTGAAGATATTTTCAACAGGTGGTACTTTCAGTTTTATAAATGATCTTGGAATACCGGCTGAGAAAGTTGAAGATCTTACCACTTATCCTTCTATTCTTGGTGGCAGGGTAAAAACACTTCATCCTTCAGTTTTTGGCGGTATACTGGCCAGGAGGGAAAACAAGGAAGATCTGGAACAGCTTTCAAAATTTAAGATCCCTGAAATTGACCTGGTAATTGTTGACCTTTATCCATTTGAGGAAACTCTGAAGTCGGTTGATATTGAGGAAGATATAATCGAAAAGATAGATATAGGTGGCATTTCTCTTATACGGGCAGCGGCAAAAAATTACAACGATGTCCTGGTTGTTTCAGGAAGAGAACAATATCCGGAACTTCTGGCACTCCTGAATGAAAAGAAAGGGTTCACATCTGTTATTGAAAGACGTCATTATGCTGCCAAAGCATTTCAGACATCATCAAATTACGACATAGCTATTTTTAACTATTTCAACAGGGAATCAGCTATTCCGGCTTTCAGAGAGAGCATTAACTCTTCTTATCCTTTACGTTATGGAGAGAATCCACATCAAAGGGGTATTTTTTATGGCGACCCTGACCAGATTTTCGAAAAGCTTCACGGTAAAGAGATTTCTTATAATAACCTGCTGGATCTTGATGCAGCACAGAATCTTATTGATGAATTTACTTTAACTACATTTGTAATAATCAAGCATAATAATGCATGTGGGGTTGCATCAAGAAAAAATCCTCTGGATGCATGGAAGGCCGCTCTGGCTTGCGATCCGGTCTCAGCTTATGGCGGTGTAATAGTTACAAATATAATTGTTGATGAAGTGACTGCAGTGGAAATCGATAAATTATTTTTCGAGATAATTGTTGCACCGGGATTTATTCCTTCTGCACTGGAGATACTGAAACAAAAAAAGAACAGGATAATACTTCGCAGAAAATCATATACAGGACAAGATTATGGATTCAGATCTTTGCTTAATGGAGTACTGTGGCAGCAGAAGGATAAAAGTACTGAAACCGGGGAGCAGATGAAACCTGTGACAGACAAAATTCCAACGCCGGCAGAAATTGAGGATCTGGTTTTTGCCAATATAATTGTAAAGCATAGTAAATCAAATGCTATCGTAGTTGCTAAAAACAAACAGCTATATGCAAGCGGAATCGGACAGACATCGAGGGTTGATGCGTTGAAGCAGGCTATTGAAAAAGCCCATACCTTTGGTTTCGATCTTAACGGGGCAGTTTTGGCATCCGATGCCTATTTCCCGTTTGCCGACAGCGTTGAGATAGCTCATAAAGCAGGTATTACAGCAATTGTTCAACCCGGCGGATCAGTAAGGGATAAAGATTCGATTGACTACTGTTCTGCAAATGGGGTAGCGATGGTATTTACAGGAATTAGACATTTTAAGCATTAAACAAATAATTAATCAGGCCAAATAATGGGACTATTTTCATTTTTAACACAAGAGATTGCAATCGATTTGGGAACAGCGAATACTATCATCATTCATAATGATAAAGTCGTTGTTGATGAACCTTCTATAGTGGCAATTGACAAAAATAGCGGGAAACTTATTGCAATAGGGGAACAGGCAAGACAGATGCATGGCAAAACACATGAAAACATCAAGACTATCAGACCTTTACGTGACGGAGTAATAGCCGACTTAAATGCGGCAGAACTGATGATAAGGGGAATGATCAAGATGATCAATAAGGGGCCCCGGCTTTTCGCTCCTTCTCTTAAAATGGTAGTTTGCATACCTTCGGGCAGTACCGAGGTTGAAATAAGGGCAGTCCGCGATTCTTCAGAACACGCAGGAGGGCGCGATGTTTATATGATCTATGAACCCATGGCTGCCGCGATAGGAATAGGTATTGATGTTGAGGCGCCTGAAGGCTGCATGGTGGTTGATATCGGTGGAGGAACAACCGAAATCGCTGTAATTGCTCTTGGTGGAATCGTTTGTAATAAATCAATCAGGATAGCCGGAGACGGATTCACAGCTGATATTCAGGCATATATGCGTCACCAGCATAATATAAAAATTGGCGAACGTACGGCAGAAGATATCAAGATCGGAGTGGGAGCTGCTCTTCCTGATATAGAAAATCCTCCGGCTGATTACATTGTAAGGGGACCAAATATTATGACTGCACTTCCAATTGAAATTCCTATCTCTTATCAGGAAATAGCTTACTGTCTCGATAAATCATTATCAAAAGTTGAGGCAGCTTTGTTGAGTGTACTCGAGCAAACACCTCCCGAACTCTATGCCGATATTGTTAACAAGGGAATCTACCTTGCAGGCGGTGGAGCTTTACTCAGAGGCCTTGATAAGAGACTGACAGATAAAATCAATATTAACTTCAATGTTGTTGAGGACCCTCTTCACGCTGTTGCCAGGGGTACCGGGGTTGCTTTGAAAAATGTAGATAAGTTTCAATTCCTTATGAGATAATTAAACAGGGTGAATGAGGAGTCTGCTGAATTTTCTGGCACGATACAATAACCTGATCATCTTCCTGGTACTTGAAGGAATAGCAATTTATTTACTGGCAACAGGAAACAACTATCATAATGGCCGTTTTGTGAATGGAGTAAGGGGCCTGACGCGGGGAATTGAAGAGAGAATCAATAATACAAGAACATATCTTTCTCTTCGGGAGATCAATGAAGCCCTGGCAACAGAGAATGTTGCACTAAGAAATAATATGGCAAAACTGGTTAAGAAAGGGAATTCTGCTTTTACTTCTGTGACAGACTCTATTTACAAACAACAATACACTCATACATCTGCAGAAGTCATTAATAATTCAACAAACCGGCAAAAGAACTTTTTTACTCTTAATAAAGGATCGCGCCAGGGAATAAAGCTTGATATGGCTGTAACCTCAGGGAATGATGTTGCAGGAGTAATAGTTGGCTGTTCAGAAAACTATTCAGTTGCAATGTCGCTTCTTAACCTCGATTTCAAACTTAGCGCAAGGATAAAATCAAATGGTTATTTTGGATCACTTAGCTGGGATGGAAGAAGTTACAGGTATGCAGTCTTAAGTGACATACCTCAGCACGTTACTGTTAATGTGGGTGATACGATTGAGACAACCGGTTATTCTGCAATTTTCCCCGAAGGTGTGGTAATAGGCACCGTAAGTGATTATGATAAGGTTGGCGGAGATTTCTATAAAATCATAGTTTCGATGAAAACCGATTTTAGAAGATTACACTTTGTCGACATAATCGGGAATATGAAAAAAACGGAAGAAATTGAACTTGAAAAACAATTTCAATGATCAACTCAATTTTAAGATTTAGTCTGATTTTTATCCTGCTGATTCTGCTTCAGGTGCTGTTATTTAACAATATACAGTTCAGCGGGTATGTAAATCCCTATGTCTATATAATGTTCATCCTGCTTTTGCCAATGGAAATACCCTCATGGCTTCTTCTTATTCTTTCATTTGCAACAGGACTTACCATTGACCTCTTTTCCGGTTCTCCCGGAATGCATTCTTCTGCTACGGTACTTGCAGGATTCATTCGTCCATATGTTTTAAGGATAATATCACCACGAGACGGATATGAACCCAACTCTGACCCTTCAATGGTTACATATGGCTTTACATGGTTTCTTACCTATACTTTTTTAATTGTGCTGGTTCATCATACCGCCCTTTTTTACCTTGAAGTGTTCAGATTTGCAGATTTCTTCAGAACAATGCTGAGAGTAATATTAAGTACCTTGTTTTCGGTAACTTTTATTCTCCTTATTGAATTATACAGGAGAGGAAAGTAACAGACCCGATTATGAAAGATCCATTCATTAACAGGAAATATGTTATTATGGCACTTTTTGTGCTGGCATCTTTGGGTTTACTGATCAGATTGTTCATAATACAGGTTGTAAAAGATTCATACAGATTATCAGCTGATAATAATGTTCTGAGGTATGTTACACAGTATCCTGCCCGCGGATTAATATATGATCGGAATGGAAAGCTGATTGTTTTCAATCAGGCAGCGTATGATCTGATGGTTGTCCCTGCACAGACATCAAAAGTCATCGATACCACGGGATTTTGTAGTTTACTTGGAATTTCAAACGAATTGTTCCTCGAACGAATGAGAGCGGCTGTAAACTATTCGCGTCGTGCGCCTTCAGTATTTCTAAAACAGATTTCAAATGAGACATATGCACGGCTTCAGGAAAAGATGTTCCTGTTTCCCGGATTTTATGTCCAGCCAAGAACTCTCCGAAAATATTCCAGGCCTGTAGCTGCACACATTCTTGGATATGTCAGCGAGGTTGATGAGGGAATTATAAGGAAGTCTCCATATTATAAACCCGGAGATTACATTGGGAAAAGCGGAATAGAGGAGTCGTATGAACAGGAACTTCGTGGCCGGCGTGGTGTGAAGATTTACCTTGTTGATGTATTTAGCCGTATAAAGGGTTCTTATGCAGATGGAAGCATGGATACTCTTGCGATTCAGGGATCCGATGTTACTTCAGGGATTGATCTCGATTTGCAGGAATATGGAGAACTTCTTATGAAGAACAAAAGGGGAAGCATAGTTGCCATTGAACCAAAAACGGGAGAAGTACTGGCTCTTGTTTCTTCTCCAAATTATGATCCTGCCTTGCTCGTTGGAAGGGTACGATCCGATAATTTCTCAATTCTATCGGCCGACACTGTAAAACCTTTGTTTAACAGGGCATTGATGGCTTCATATCCTCCTGGTTCTACTTTTAAACCTATAAATGGACTGATCGCTCTCCAGGAACAGGTCATTACACCAACTACACTATTTGGATGCAATAACGGTTATCTGTTTTTGGCTTGCCATTCACATAAATCTCCTTTAAATCTTGAAGATGCGATAATGATATCATGCAATGCATATTTTTGCCAGGCATACAGAAGAGTACTTGAAAATCCAAAATATCTTTCCATTTCATCGGCTTATGAAAAATGGAAGGGATACCTCAATGAGTTTGGTTTTGGGAATAAGCTTGGAACAGATTTCGTAAATGAATTGTCAGGGTTTATACCAGCCACAACCTATTTCGACAAATACTACGGAACAAATAAATGGAAGGCACTTACAGTAATCTCTATGGCAATAGGCCAGGGGGAGGTAGGTACGACTCCGTTGCAGATGGCAAATATGACTGCTGCCATTGCCAACAAGGGATATTTTTATACTCCTCATATAGTAAAATCGGTCGGAGTGGATCATACTATTGATCAACGGTTTATTACCAGACATATAATCAGTATTGATACAGCTAATTTTAAAAGTATTATACTGGGAATGGAAGCAGCTGTTAAGGGAGGAACAGGGACCGTTGCAGCTATGAAAGATATTATTGTTTGCGGAAAGACAGGGACTGCTCAAAATTCACATGGTAAAGATCATTCTATATTTATTGCCTTCGCTCCCAAGGATGATCCCAGGATTGCAATTGCCGTTTACGTCGAGAACGCAGGTTTTGGAGCGACTTATGCCGCACCGATTGCGAGCCTGATGATAGAAAAATATCTTAAAGGGACTATCTCAAACCTGGAAAGAGAACAAAGTATGCTTAATCTTGATCTTATGCACAAATGAAACGCAGCGTCAATATCTGGAACGGGA
>Ga0182021_10009368_pt1 | contig 11611 bp, 10 predicted proteins | sample 612E3MmetaG_FD_120493 | JGI IMG/M metagenome (GOLD analysis project Ga0182021, IMG submission 120493) | Permafrost microbial communities from Stordalen Mire, Sweden - 612E3M metaG (Illumina Assembly) | ecosystem: Environmental > Terrestrial > Soil > Wetlands > Permafrost | place: Sweden...
ACGCCAGGATGTTCTGGACCGTTTCCTTACCCAGGTAATGGTCGATGCGGTAGACGGCGGCTTCGTCGAAGACTTCGTGCAGGGCGTCGCTCAGCTCGCGCGCGCTGGCCAGGTCGTGCCCAAATGGCTTCTCCACCACCAGGCGCCGCCAGCCGCTTCCCTTGCCCAGCCCCGCCGCGCCGATGCCGTGCGCGATGGGCGCGTACTGGCTGGGCTGCGTGGAGAGATAGAACAGCGCGTTGCCGCCGGTGTGGCGCTCGCTTTCGATCTGCCCCAGCTTTTCGCCCAGGCGCTGGTACAGCCCCGCGTCTCCGATGTCGCCGGACACATAGTAGAGCCCGCGCGCGAATGCCGCCCACACGTCGTCATCGAGCTTGGTATCCTCGCTGAACTGCTCCACGCTGGCGCGCATTTTTTGGCGGAAGGCATCGTCGGAAAGCGGCGTGCGGGAGATGCCGACGATGGCGAATCCCGCCGCCAGCCGGCGGTCGAAGGCCAGCCGGTAGAGCGCGGGCAGCAGCTTGCGCTTGGTTAAGTCGCCATTGGCGCCGAAGATAACGATGACACACTCGGGGACCTGGCGTTCGAAACGGAGCGGATCCTGGAAGGGGTTCTCGTTGGGCATTTAGTCCAACATATCACGCGCTGTGCGATGCTCCCGTACTCCCAGTTACAATCGGGTATCTCCATGTTTTCTTCCCGTTTCCATTGGGATCCGCGGCCCAACCGCCTCACCCAGGCCCTGGCCGCCAAACGCGCCGCCGGGGCGCGCATCCTCGACCTGACGGAATCCAACCCCACCCACGCCGGCCTGCGCTATCCCGGCGAAATCGTGCGCGCGTTCGACGATACCGCCATGCTGGCCTACCAACCCGCCCCCGCCGGAACGCCCGCCGCGCGCCAGGCGGTGAGCGGCTACTACGCGGCGCGCGGGCACGCCGTGCCGGCGGAGCGCATCCTGCTGACGGCCAGCACCAGCGAGGCCTACGCCTATCTGTTCAAGTTGCTGACCAACCCCGGCGACGAGGTGCTGGCGCCGCGCCCCTCCTACCCGCTGTTCGAATTCCTGGCGGACATGGAGTCGGTGGCGGTGCGCCAATACCGGCTGGAGTATCACGGCGGCTGGAGCATCGATCTCGACGCCGTCGAGCGAGCGCTCACCGCGCGCACCCGCGCCATCGTACTGGTCAATCCCAACAATCCCACCGGCAGCTACGTGAAGCGCGGCGAATTGCGCGCGCTCATCGCACTCTGCGCGCCGCGCGGTGTGGCGCTGATCTCCGACGAGGTCTTCGCCGACTATGCGCTGGCGGAAGACGCCGATCGCGTGGCCACGCTGGCCGGCGTGGAAGAGTGCCTGGCGTTCTCTCTGAGCGGCCTCTCCAAGGTGGCCGGCCTGCCGCAGATGAAGCTCGGATGGATGGTGGTGAGTGGTCCCCCCGCGCTGCGCGCCGCGGCGTGGGAGAAGCTGGAGTGGATCGCCGATACCTACCTTTCGGTGGGCACGCCGGTAGAGTGCGCGGCCGCGCGGCTGCTGGCGGCGGGCGACTCAGTGCAGCGCCAGATCCGCCAACGCACGGTGGAGAATCTGGCGTTCGCCCGCGCCGCTTTGGCAGGGTCGCCGGCCAACATCCTGGCGGTGGAAGGCGGCTGGTACATGACGCTCCAGGTGCCCCGCTGGCGCGGCGAAGAGGAATGGACGCTGGAATTGCTGGAGTGCTCCGGCGTTTTGGTGCAGCCCGGGTTCTTCTACGATTTCGAGACCGAAGCCTATCTGGTGGTCAGCCTGTTGACCGCCCCGGACATCTTCCGCGAAGGGCTGCCGCTCCTGGTACGGCAACTCACCGTGGCCTAAGTTGCCCATGACGCCCGCGGAGGGGACCGGGGACTTGGGTGCACGACACAGAAGTGGCGCAACGCCGGCCCCAATCCGAGCCGCGACCGTCAGAAGCTGTGAAAAAATGAAGTTCGCAGGCGAAACCGCCTGCGCCACCAACGGCAAGTCGTTTGTCTGCAATGGTGGGGCATGCTTCAGCTTGCCAACGCCCGCTTGCGGGCGCATTTTTTCTCAGCTCCTCTGGGAGCGGTTGCCGCGACTGCGCTCAGAGGGCCTCGGGCTGTCAACCGCTCCCTAACGGTCGCGGCTCTGCCTGACGTACCCCTACGCCAGGATTCTCTCGACTGGCCGATACTTGCGCAACCCCGTCACTTCGATGTCGCGCACCCCGGGGACTTCCCCCTCCTCTCCCCTCTCCGGCGCGCTAAGATGATTGTCAAACCTTATGATCCGATGCCCTGCGTGCACGCGCGAATGCGTTGAGAACAGCCGCTTCTGCTCGTCCTGCGCGGCGCCGCTGGATTCCACTTCCGCGGAGACTGTCGTATTGGGAACCGGCGCCACAAGCGTCCCCCACCTGAGCGCCACCTCCACCGTCGATGAAGGCCGCTTCCTGCCTGGAACGGTAGTGGCCGGGCGGTACCGCATCGCCGGACTCTTGGGACGCGGCGGCATGGGCGAAGTCTACCGCGCCACCGACCTGACGCTGGGCCAGGCCGTGGCGCTGAAATTCCTGCCCGAGACGACGGCCTCCGACGAGCGCGCCCTGGCGCGCTTCTACAACGAAGTCCGCATCGCCCGCCAGGTGACGCACCCCAACGTATGCCGCGTCTACGACGTCGGCGTGACCGAAGGGCTGCATTACATCTCGATGGAGTTCGTGGATGGCGAAGATCTCGGATCGCTCTTGCGCCGCATCGGCCGCCTGCCGGTGGACAAGGCGGTGGAGACGGCGCGCAAGCTCTGCGCGGGCTTGAGTGCGGCCCACGAAAAAGGCGTGCTGCACCGCGACCTGAAACCGGCCAACGTGATGATCGACGGCCGCGGCCAAGTGATCATCATGGATTTCGGACTGGCCGGCCTGGCCGAGCAGTTGCAGGGTGACGTGCGCAGCGGCACTCCGGCCTACATGTCGCCGGAGCAACTGGCGGGCACCGAAGTCACGGTGAAGAGCGACATCTACGCGCTGGGCCTCTTGCTCTACGAGATCTTCACCGGGAAGCGCGCCTTCGAAGCCGCGTCGCTGGTGGAGCTGATGCAGATGCAGGAGCGCGCCGCGCCGGCCAGCATCACCACCGTGGCGCGCGATCTGGACCCGTTGGCGGAGCGCGTCATCATGCGATGCCTGCAGCCCGATCCCAAGCAGCGTCCCACCTCGGCAATGGCGGTGGCGGCGGCGCTGCCGGGCGGCGATCCACTGGCCGCCGCGCTCGCCGCCGGAGAGACGCCGTCTCCGGAACTGGTGGCCGCGGCCGGAGAGACGGAAGGGCTCCCACCCAAGCTGGCGCTCGGCTGGCTGGTGGCGGCGCTGGTTCTGATCGTCGCCGGTATGATCGTCAATCCCCCCACATGCATCACCTCGAAACTCAATCTGGAAAGCTCGCCGGATGCCCTCACGCGCGATGCCCGGGCGCACCTGCGCAACTTCGGCTACACCGCCAAACCCGGCGATAGCGCCTGGGGCCTGGTGTACGCCGAGGATTACCAATCGTATGCCATAAAGCATCCCAAGGAGGCCGCCGCGCGTTGGCGCAATCCGTCCGCCGGTCAACCGCCGATTGTCCAGTTCTGGTATCGCGAGAGCCTTGGGCACATGGCCGCGGAGAGCCCGTTCAATGCGACCGTGGACTTCGACGATCCACGCCTCGAGCAATCCGGCATGGTGCGCCTCGAAACCAACCCCGACGGCAAGCTGATCCGATTCGAAGCCGTCCCGCCACAGGTCGAAAAGCCCGCACCGCCCGCGCCGCCCTTCGACTGGAACAAGCTCTTTCAATCCGCCGGGCTGGAAATGGCTGCCTTTTCCGCCGCCGAGCCCACCTGGACTCCACTCGCCAACTGGGACACGCGCGCCGCCTGGACTGGCAGCGACGCGGCCACCGGAGCCAAACTCCGCATCGAGGCCGCCGCCTGGCGCGGACGCCCCGTCTCCTTTCGCATCATCGGTCCGTGGACGGTTCCCGGCCGCATGGCACATGCGGACAACAATTCCGCCAGCGCAATCCCTCTCCTGGTGGCTTTCTTCATCGTGGTGATTGCCGCCTGCATCTTGGGCTGGCACAACTTCCGGGCCGGAAAGGCCGATCGGCAAGGGGCCACCAGGCTGGCCGTTATCTTCTTCGCCAGCGAGGCATGCTACGGCCTGTTGACCGCGCATCACACGGCCACATTGAACGAGGTGGTCGGCTTCTGGACCATCGTCAGCACCGCCCTGTCCCTCGCCGTCCTGAACTGGGCGCTCTACGTGGCCCTGGAGCCGTGGGTGCGGCGCAAGTGGCCGCGCACCATCGTCTCCTGGACGCGCTTCACCTCGAGGGGATCGAATGACCCGCTGGTGGGCCGGGACCTGCTCTACGGCATTGGTTTCGCCGCGTTCCTGAACCTCGGCGCCGCCGTGGCCACGGCGCTCCACGGACACAGCCACCAACCGGTGTTCCCGCCGCTGAACGCACTGCTTGGGGTGCGCGCCGAGGTCGCTGGGGTAATCGTGGCGATTCCCAACGCCATCTTCAGCGCCCTGTTTTTTTTCTTCGTGCTCTTCTTGCTTCGCCTGCTGCTGCGCAAGGACTGGATCGCAGGCGCGGCGTTCGTCCTGATCGGAACCTTAATCGCCGCTCTTGCCAGCACCACACCCTGGGTGGACTCTCCGCTCAACGCCCTGACCCTGGCGATGTTCACCTTCGCGTTGCTCCGCTTCGGCCTGCTGGCCGCTATCGTCACCTCCACCGCGCGCCAGATCCTGCTCATGGGTGGCCTGCTCGATTTCTCCACCTGGTACGCCGGCATGGCCGTCCTGCCGTTCGTCCTGATCGCGCTGGTGGTGATCTATGGGTTCCGCACCTCGCTGGCCGGACGCACGCTGTTCAAGCAGGACTCGTAGTACGCGTTCCCCGGCGTCTGCGCGTGCAGGACCAATACGCAGAAAAAGATCGCAAACAGGCGGAATCGCATGAAGGGAAAATACATTGTGCCACAACGCACGACACCGATTCTTGTCGAATTGTAAAGTAGTAATCAGTGATCCGATCCAAATTCCACCCTACCCGTGACGCGGCCATTGGGTTGGGCGCGGTGCTCCTCTTCGCCTGGTTCGCGTGGCTGGCTTCGCGCGCCGCGGTTCCCCAGTTCGATACGGCCGGGCGCGACGCCATCCACGCCTATGCCCGCCCCTGGCTGACCCAGATCATGGAAGCCGCCAGTCTGGCGGGTGGCGGATGGGGCCTTTGGCCGGCCGGCGTACTCATTGCGGGGCTGCTGGCGCGCGCGGGCAGGGGGCGGGAGGCCGCCCTTTTCGGGGTCGCTGTGGTGGGCGCCAACCTGGTCAACGAGGCCATGAAACTGTTCTTCCACCGGCCTCGTCCGCAGCCTTGGTTCGGCTATCCGCAACCACCCACCTACAGCTTTCCCAGCGGCCACGCCTTCGTGTCCTTTTGTTTCTGCTTGTGCCTGGCGGAGATACTGATTCGCCACGGGTGGCCGCTGGCGGGCAAAATGGCGATGTGGAGCGTGGCGCTGGGGTGCGCGCTGATCGTCGGGTTCTCCCGGGTGTACCTGGGCGTGCACTACCCCACGGACGTCCTGGGGGGTTACGCAGCGGGCATCGTGTGGATGATGTTGATTCGGGTGGTGCGCCACGTGTGGCAGAGGCGGGCTCAAGCCAAGGGCGCTTGAAAGAGAGGCGGGCAGGAGCGAAACCGAGGGATAAGGCCGGATTGCCTGTGACGACAATCCGGCGAATTTCGTACGGAAGGCCTGGAGACTAGCTCTTGGTGGGCTCGGTCGTCTTCTTTTCGGTCTTTTCCGTCTTGGTGCTGCCCTTCTTGCTCTTCTTCTTGGTGGTGGTTTCCTTCTTGGTGGTTTCCTGGCCAAAAGCCACGACCACGGTGGTCATTGCGAGCGCCATACCGAGCGCGAGTGCCATCAGCTTCTTCATTTGTGCGGTTCTCCTTGGAGGTTGACGAACTTTAGGTGTCGTCTGGAGCTATGATAGCGGCCCTCACATGAAGCACCCCTTAACACCCAATTAAAATAGGTTCATGTCCGATTCACCGCAGTTTCCAGTTTTTTTCAATTTGCTAAATTTCTGAAAAATAGTTAGTTATCTTCACGAGGAAACAGCCTTGGGGATTCGGACCATTTCCCGGTTGCTAGAGTGAAATCGGAATGAAGAAGCCTGAAATTGCGACAAAGATGGCACGCCAATCGGGCGGCACGCGGGGTGAAGCGGCCGACCGCCTGGACCGGCTGGTGCAGGAAATACTCGACGGCGTGCGCCGAGGGAAAGAGACGCGGCTTCCGGGGCTGGGGTGCTTTCGGCCGGGAGCCGGCGGCCGGTTGACCTTCCAGCGGGAGGGGGCGAAGCGGCGTGGCTGATTGTTGCGGTTCCTGCCAACAGGTGGCGCGCATCGTACTGCGCGGGGTGGCGGAGGGGAAGACCGTGGAGATCGACGGGCTCGGCATCTTCTACCCGGACGCGCGGCGCGGATTCCGCTTCGTGCCGCGGGCGCTGCCGCAAGTCTTCATCGCCTACGGTACGGAGGATGAACCATCCGCCACCCGTCTGTACGAAGATCTGAACCGCGACGGCTTCCGTCCGTGGATGGACGTCCGGAAACTGCTGGCCGGCCAGAACTGGCCGCGGGCGATCGAGGCTGCCATCGAGAGCTCGGACTTCTTCGTGGCTTGCTTTTCGGGGAATTCGGTGCGTAAGAAGGGTGGATTCCAGTCCGAACTCCGCTACGCGCTGGATTGCGCCCGGCAGGTGCCGCTGGATGAGATCTACATCGTTCCGGTTAGACTGGACGACTGCGCGGTGCCGCGAATCATCCAGCACGAACTGCAATACATCGACCTGTTCCCGGATTGGGATGCTGGAATGGACCGGCTGCGGACCATGTTGCGGCGGGAACTGGAACATCGGCGTCCCGCACCCGCGTTGCCGCCGCCGGAACTGACTTGATAGGAGTTGGCAGGCGCTTTCGCCTGCCAACTCCTGATTTGAGCCTGAGCGGTTGGCAGGCGGAAGCGCCTGCCCCACCAACCTGGTTTCCGCCCTGTGGCACAATGCCTGATAGTGGACTCTTCTTCTTCCGGGAGCGGCACAACCGGCGGCTCTCGCAAATTCTGGTGGTACAGCGCGTTCGCGCTGTACGCCGCCGCTCTTCTGGTCTACGCGGAGACCCGGGCCTTCACGCTGGATGAAGGCTATCATATGCTGGCGGCGCAACTCATCGCCGCCGGCAAAACCCCATACATCGATTTCTGCTTCCCGCAGACGCCGCTGAACGCCTATTGGAACGCCGCGTGGATGCGCCTTCTGGGCGGAACCTGGCAGGTGCCGCACCTGCTGGCGGCGCTATTCACCATCGGCGCGGTCCTCATCATCGCGGACTATGTGCGGTGCCGCTTCCCGGTTGGCGGATGGCGGGTTGCCGGAGCCGCCGTGGCCGCGCTCGCCATCGGGCTCAATGGGCCGGTGTGGGTGTACGGCCCGCTCCAGGCGTACGGCATCTGCCTGTTTGGGCTGGCCGCGGCCTTCCGGTTGGCGGTACGCTCGGTGGAACGGGAGGGGTGGCTGGCATCCGCCGCGCCGGGGTTCTGCGCCGGCATGGCCGCCGCTTCGTCCCTGCTTACGGCCGCCGCCGCTCCGGTCCTGTTGTGCTGGATGCTGTACTACCACCGCGCCGGGCGCCGCTGGAAGACGTTGGCGGCTTTCGCCCTCGGGATATCGGTTCCCTTCGCGCCGGTGTTCTGGCTGTTTGTCCGCGGACCCCGGCAGACGTGGTTCAATCTGTTTCGATATCACGTATTCTTTCGAAGGCTGTACTGGCCGGAAACCACCCGGCACGACCTGGAGATGCTGACCGCCTGGATCGACAACGGGCAAGCTCTGCTGCTCGGCCTGCTGGCGCTGGGCGGCCTGTTGTACATCGTGCGCCAGAGCGGGTGGCCGCGTGCTTTGAAGGCCGAGTATTACCTCTGCGCGTGGCTGGCGGCGGCCCTATCCGCGGAGATTGGCCGCGCGCATCCCACGTTCACGCGATACTTCCTGTTGACCGTGCCGTTTCTGGCGATCCTGGCGGTGGCCGGGTTGTTCGCCGTCTCCCGCGCCTTCGAGGCGGACCGGCCGTTATGGCCGGTGCTGGTGGTCGCCGTGCTTTTTGCGCTGGGGCTGGGTAGAACGCTGTACGACCGCCGCGATATGGACACCTGGAGCGTCCACCAGCGCCTGGCGGCGAAAGTGGACCAGGTGACGCCGCCAAAGGCACCCATTTTCGCCATGGAGCCGATCTATCTCCTGACGCGGCGCACTCCGCCGCCGGGTTACGAATTGTCCTACACGCACCTGGTGAACCTGCCGCCCGCCGAAGCGGCCCTGATGCACATACTCAACGAAGCCGAGGTCAAACGCCAGGTGCGAGCGGGAATGTTCGCCACGGCCTACAGTTGCGACGACGACGATATCGCCAACTATGGTCTGCAGACTGCCTATAAACAGCACGTGGACATGGAGGACTGCACCATCTTCTGGGACCGCGCGAAGTGAAAGACACTTGCTACGCAGGCGAGTCGTGTGCCTGCGGTGGTGGGGCATGCTTTAGTAAACCCGGGAGCAAACCCGGGAGGTGGAAACCTGGAAACCCGGGGACAGACGGAACGTTTTCCAGTTTTGTGGCGGTAAACCCGGGGACAGACGGGACGTTTCCCGGATTATGCGCGCGACGCCCCCACGAAACACGAAACTGCACTGGAACCGCGACCATCAGGAGCGGTCTGTCATGATTCGGTGCGAGGCTGGGAATTGCGCGAAAAATAGGAAAACGTTCCGTCTGTCCCCGGGTTTCCCCCCGGGTTTCCCCCCGGGTTTCCCCCAGGTTCTCCGGGTTTCACACGCGGAGTTCGTACCCCAATTCGCGCATTCGCTCGATAATCGTGGCGCGGATGGCGGCGATCTCGTCTGCCGAGAGCGTGCGCTCCGCCGAGCCCACGGTCAGCCGGAAGCTGACGCTCTTCTCTCCTTCGGCCAGCGGCGGACCCGCATATTGGCGCACGAACTGGATGCTCTCCAATAGCGGGCCGGCGAAACTCGCGATGGACGCTTCCAACTTCCCCGCCAGCTCGCGCGACCGGGCGATCACCGAAAGGTCGAAGGCGCTCGACGGATAGCGGCGGATGGGCGCGTACTTCGCCCGGTCGGCGCTCAGCGATTCCACCAGCCGCAGATCGAGATCGAGAATCGCGGCGCGGCCGTTCTCGACGAACCTGGGGTGCAGCTCGAAAAGGCGCCCCACCACCGCGCCTTTCCAATGGATCTCGCCGGCGCGCGCCGGGTGCTCGCTTTCGCGCGCTTCGGCGGGGACGGTCCGGGCGCCCGGCAGCAGGCATTCGGCCACCCGCTTGAGCTCGAAAATGCCGCCGGCATTTGCGTCATAGACCTGGCGGTCGTAAAGAGCCGCCACCAGGTGCGCGATCTCCTCCGGAAGCCCTTGCTCCCGACGGTGGATCTCGAACCCGATTTCGAACAGCCGGAAGCTCTCCCGGTGCTTGGCGTTGTCGGTGACGTTCTTCCAGATGCCCGGCAATAGCGACGCGCGCATCAATTCCTGATTGCTGGCGATGGGGTTGGCGACGCGTATGTGCGCGGCCGGGTCGCCGCCGAAAGCGCGCACCGATTCCTCGCTCAGGAAACTGTAGTTATAGACTTCAGTGAACCCGTTATCGACGAAAATGTCGCGCACTTCGTGCTGGAAGCGGCGCGTCGGATTGCCGGGCGGCACAACCGCGGGCACCAGCGGCGCTTTGGGCGTGATGGAACTGTAGCCCACCATGCGGCCCACCTCTTCCACCAGATCGTCCTTGACGGCAATGTCCTTGGTGGCGCGCCAACTGGGGACGGTCACCAGGAAGACGCCGGGCTCGGGTTCGGTAACGCCGAACGCCAGGCTCTCCAGAATGCGCCGCACTTCGGCGGACGCGATTGTGCGGCCCAACTTGCGCTCCAGCCAGGCAAGGGGAAGATTGATGCGCGTAAGGGGGGCGTCACCCCAGGTAGAGCCTGCCACTCCGCCGACAAGCCGCGCAGTGGGACAGATTTCGCGCAGCAGTTCCACGGCGCGTGCCAAACCGCGCTCCGTATTCACCGGGTCCTGCGCCTTCTCAAAGCGCATGCTGGCGTCGGTGCGCAGCTTGAGGGCTGAAGAAGTCTTGCGAACCGACGACGCCTGGAAGTTGGCGCTCTCCAGTACGATGCGGGTGGTCTTTTCGCTGATCGCGCTACCGGCACCGCCGATCACGCCGGCGAGGGCGATGGCACCCTCCGCATCGGCGATCACCAGATTCGAAGGGTCAAGAGTGTAGCTCTCGCCATTCAACGCGCGGAACGCCTCTCCGGGCTTCGCTCGGCGGATGAAGATGGTGTCGCCGTGCAGGAGATCCCGGTCGAAGGCGTGCATGGGCTGCGCCAATTCCGCCATGACGAAGTTCGTCATATCGACGATGTTGTTGATCGGGTTGAGGCCGATCGCGGTCAGCCGGCATTGCAGCCATGACGGTGAGGGCTGCACGATGACGTTTTCGAAGACCAGCGCGTCGTATCTCGGGCAGATATCGAGATCGTCGATTTGTATCTTGACGGCCGCGGGACCTTGCGGAAGAAGATCGAGCTTTACGGGGTCGGTGAGTTCCAACCCAAGAATCGCTGCGACTTCCCTCGCCATGCCGTGGTGGCCCCACAGGTCGGGCCGGTGCGTGATGCTCTTGTTGTCGATCTCAATAACACCGTCGGGCGCGCAGCCTTCGAGCGTGCCGAGTTCGATAATGCCGGCGTGATCGCGATTGATACCGAGTTCGGCGCCACTGGCCAGCATGCCGTCGCTCTCCACGCCGTCGATCGTCTTCTTGCCGAGTGGGACGTAGGCCGTGAGCAGGCCGGGACGGCAGTTGGGTGCGCCGCAGACCACGGTCTTCCGGCCGAGTGCGCCCACCACCACCACCGCCTTCACGTTGTGGCCGCCGGGAATCGGCTCGACCGATTCGACGCGCGCCACCAAGGCCTCGGCCAGCAGCGCGCCGGTTTCCTCAATCCCCTCGCACTCGGCGGTCTTCATGGTGATGAGCCGTCCCAGCGGCCCGGCGGCCTCAGTGAGACCGGGGACGAATTCACGGATCCAGTTGTAGGAGAATCTCACGGTTAGAACTGCTCCAGGAAGCGGAGATCGCCGCCTTGCAGGTGGCGGATGTCGTCGATGCCGTAGCGCATCATTACCAGGCGGGTGAGGCCCAGGCCGAAGGCGAAACCGTTCCACTCTTCGGGGTCGATGCCGCTCATGCGCAACACATTGGGATGCACCAGGCCGCAGCCCAACTGCTCCACCCACCCGCTCTGTTTGCAAACCGGGCAGCCGGGGCCGCCGCAGATCAGGCACTGGATGTCGAGCTCGAAGCCCGGTTCGACGAAGGGAAAGAAGCCGGGGCGCAGCCGCACCGTGACCTCGCGCTGGAAGACGGCGGTGAGCAGCGTCTTCATGAAGTAGAGCAGGTGCGCCACTGAGACGT
>Ga0182021_10009369_pt1 | contig 11610 bp, 9 predicted proteins | sample 612E3MmetaG_FD_120493 | JGI IMG/M metagenome (GOLD analysis project Ga0182021, IMG submission 120493) | Permafrost microbial communities from Stordalen Mire, Sweden - 612E3M metaG (Illumina Assembly) | ecosystem: Environmental > Terrestrial > Soil > Wetlands > Permafrost | place: Sweden...
ACTGGGCAGGTGATGCGTAATGACCACCGTCTTGCCGGGGAAGGGTTGCTGCAGTTTTGCAGCCAGCCACTTGCGCGATGTCTTGTGCAACTGCGCAGAGCGTGCCGGGCTGAACACCCTGTCGTGCTCGCGGATCAAACGGAAATCGTTCAGGTACAACTTGCCCTCGGCCATCGCGGCCTTTTTCAAATCCTCGCCAAACAAATTGAAATCAGTCCACAGCGTGCTGCCCAAAAAGCGCACACCCGCGATCACCACCTCATCGTTGTCCAGCAAACGAACACCCAACTCGCGAGCGACAACGCGCATCTGCTGCAACGTCTCTGTACGTTCCCGCCGATAAAACTCGTGGTTGCCCGGCACATACAAGATGATCTTGTCAGGCCAGGTGTGTCGCCCCCACTCGATTCCCCGCACGTGATTTGCGATATCGCCGGCCAGCACCACCACATCGCACTCGACGGGCTGCGGCTGCCAGGCTGCGATTTCAATGTGCAGATCGCTTAGAACATGGATGCGCATGCATGCTCCCGGAATGTCATTCTGCTGCTATATAAGGAATCAATTCGCCGCACTGTCTTCGCGGCCCAAGCTTGGCACTTTTATTCCATGCATGCAAAGATGCCATTCCGTAATTGTTGATGAACCGCAATCTTAAGCGCACCATCCCGCATGCTGGGTACAACTCTAAAAGGAGACGAGCATGTCCGACCTGACCGCAAACGATTTAAAAACAAAAGGTGTAGCCGCCATTGAGGCCGTGCTAGCGGAACGTCCGGCGGCGATCATCTCGGTTCGCGGCAAAGAGCGTTTCGTAGTAATGGAGATCGCCCAGTATCACCACCTGCGCGAATGCGAACTGGAAGCTGCACTAGCCGGCGGCAAAACCGATATAGCGGCGGGTCGGTTTTTCACAGGCACCCCTGCGGCACATATAAAGCGTGTGACAAAGTCCGCCTTATAACTATCCGGCAGTAACTCATCAAAATGTGTTTCTAACCGCGAAATCAAAAAAAAAGCCCCGTAGCAATGCGAGGCTTCTTATCGAACAGGTCTGCTAATTGATCGCCACTAAACTCGAGCGAACTCCACAATCCTCTGGGTTTGCGCGTTAGGCACTACCTGCACATCGTTGGCCGCCATCTGGGTGGTAACTTCCTGAAACACTTCATAGCGTCCACCTTGTTCTTCTGTCGGACCTTGCACGGTAAACAACATATGCTCCGGCAATAAATTCAAATTCCGCAACTTGAGAACCTTTCCAAACCACATCCATCCATGCTCGAAAATTTGAGCAGGATCATCATGTGCCAAAAACAAGGGTTTAATTGCCTTCACGGCACGCTCCCCATCACGATGCACAAAAGGCAGCTTTGCATGATACGTGGCGGCATCACCAAGCGTCAGCGCTTGATATTGCTTGCTCAAGTTCGCCTCTACCAACACCTTGCGCACAGACTTTTCCAGCAATTGCTCATGGTATTCCTTGGTCGCAAAATTGCGCTCCACGTAATGACCGAACAATTCATCCAACTGTTGCGCAGGATCGTCCGCCAGCACCACACGCACATTATCAAAACGCAGCATCGCCTCGCGCTGACGCGTTAGTTCACCAAACAAATGTCGTGCCAGTTCCACATCCATAGTGCGATCTGTCTGGTGTGCCAGCCAATTACGGATGCGAGTCAACTCCTGTTTGAAGTCGGTTGCCGCACGGCGATAAATCCCCGCATCCAGCTTGTCAAAAAAAGCCGTGATACGCCGACCGCGTGCCAACATTTTGAAATCGAAGAAACCCGCATCGGGACACAACATCACGATGCCTACATTGGCAAACTCGCCAGTTTCCAGATAAGGAAGGAAACGGACGATAGCGTACTGACATGCGAATTTCTTCATCACGCTACCCTCCAAAAATCGTTATCCATAAATCACCTGAGAGACTCTCGTACCGCATCGCGGTTAAACGCGGTGGGAACACCATTATCCACCGCCCTCCACTCGGGCGGAACATTATCGCAAGCCGCTCATATTCGGCAAGTATATCCATCAGCACAATGACTTATATACAAGTAGCCAAACGGGATCGCCACCCATACCCATTGACTCGGAACACTGATCTATCTACTATTCGTTCCGCAGACAAGCGCAAGATTTGTAGAGGTCGTCGGCAACGGCGGCAGCCCGCAAGGGTGGGATACTCGAACTTGGGGTCTGCATTTTTTATTTGTAGGTTTGGAAAACAGCGAGGTGCGGCAACCCGCCATTGAGCGAATCCAAATCTTCCGGCCAGAACTTCAGGCCATAGCCCACCGCCGTCTTCTTATGCCGATAAATCGTCGGCGTCAGCAATCGCAAATAGCGGTCTTCCGCCTCCGCGTAAGGATTCAAGTTCACCGAGAAATAAATACCGGACGCTACCGCATCCGCAATTTGCAACCCGGCAAGCTGATCGTGGTTAATCGCCTTAACCAACTCCGGGCGAACCACACCCCAATCAATGTTGATATCCTTGGCCTCGCTGATTGAACGCAAGTGCACAAGATAATTACGTAAATCGTCGTAAGACATCGCACTGCGGTTGGAAAAAGTAATCTCCGCTGTACCGTCCCCTTCGCCTTCCTTATGTTGATCGCGACACAACCAGGAAACCCTCTCCAACAGCAGCCGTGTTGCGTAGCGGTAAAGCCGGAATTTGTCGCTTTGAAACTTTTCCGGCTCCTTGATGGATGGCTTGTGTATCAGCACAGAAACCGTGCGCAATTGTGATTCACTGATTGCGCGAATGTAAGGCACGCGCTGCTCATGCTTCAGTTCGCGAAAGTGCAAAGCTTTTCTTGGTTCCTTGCCCAACTTCTCGCGCACCTCGCGCATCAGGCGTACCGTATCCAGATCATGGCTCTTGCGAAAAATAACCGCCGAAAGCACCAGCCAGCGCGAACTGCCCTTTTCGTTGGGCAGAAACACAAACCCCTCGTCGCCAGACTCGTCAATGTAGACAACAAAGCTCGTAGCCAACATTCCCTCCTGTCTTTATCTCAAGCCGCCCACTTCCTATGATGATTCGCATAATCAAGCATCAGATGAAACACGTTGTCGCATTTCTCCCTGAACAACACACGGGCGTAGCTTTCCGGCAGTTCGCTATCCAACATGGCGGACTGGAGCCGCTCCGGCTTTGCGCCTACTTTCCAAATCGCATGTTCAATTGCCATATTGTCTCCCTGCAGTAATACAGTTCAAAGAGGTCAAATCAATATCGCCACCTGCCCCAGCCTATGTCGCACAGAATGGCACCCACCGCCTGCACAGCAAATTCTGCATCCTGATCGGCTATTTCGCGTAGTGGATTTTTCTCTTGCTCAGCGTGCTTGGCGCGCGCATGCAGTCTGGCAATGATCCGTGCAGCATTAGCGACAATCTCCAAACCCATATCCGCCGCAGCCTTGGCTAGCGTTCCCAAATCTTTTCCGGCATCCACTTTCCCTGCGCTCTGCAAATATTTCGACAGAATTGCCGTCGCTGCTTCGCGTGAGCGATCCACGATTGACTCTGGCCCAGCGCGGAACAACTCTTCTTCCAATGTTTCAATCTTCTCCAGCACTGCCTTGCCATCCGCAGCCAGAATCTTCTCCCTTTCCAAATGAGGCAAGGCCCCAATGCTCTTCCTGGCACGCAATGCCACGACCTCATCGCCCGTCGCGCTGGTTTCGATATTGACCAAGGTCCAAATGGTAAATCCTTCACCGGCCCCCAGCAGAAATATTGGGCGATCCAATTTTTTCTCATGCAGATATTGCTTCAAGCGAAATGAAGAAAATGAATAGACGTCCTTCGATAAAGTACCGTTTCGCTTCTCGGCTTCCTTGATCTCATACGGCAAAACAGGATGGGGATATACCTGCCACGATGCCGGTTGCAGATTTCCAGCACGATACAAACGGCCACGCCGAACCCGGCTCGAAGAGTTATAGGTCTCTTCACGAAACAAGAGAGAATCAAACGTCAGATTTTCGACCTGCGCAGCCTTGTACTCTGTGTCTTCCTCAGAAGCTATCACCACCTGCAGCAAGATTGGGGAAGGCCACACCGGGTGGCCATAATTACTCGTGCCCTCGTAAACAAGACTGGAATGCCTTTCTATACCGATATTCATGCGACGGCCTGCTCGACGATGGCGTCGGCGAGGTGGAGTTGGATAATTTGGGCATCGGCGAGGCGCGCCTTGAGGGTGTCGCACAGGGCCATGAGCTCATCGAGCTTGGCGACAATGCGGTGTTGTTCGCTTAGTGGCGGAAGTGGAAACGGATAATTTCTCAAGAAACCAAGTGAAACAAATGACTGAACTCCACCCGCTGATTTTTCTCGCATCGCCTCTGCTACAAGGTTGAGGTATAGCAAAAGGAAACGTGGCTCTGCATCACTGGTGCCATAGTATTTGAACAGTGCAACATTCTTGATGCTAAATTCTCTATCGGTGTCCACGATGACCGGATTTCCGATACTTCCAATCATGGCAAAAAGAATATCGCCTCGATCAACACGCGACCGCTCACTTATTTGGCGATGATCTTTTTCCGAAATGAATTTTGCGCTTTCAAACGAAAGACTGCCTGTGTAGATATTTTTGCTCGTGATTAGTGGAAACCCTTCGTCCGTATATTTCGGCGTATCGTGTGTGCCATCACGAACATCAAACACAGCACCTAGTCGCGACCATATCCAACCAGTTGGAAGCGAATTACATTCATCTTCGGTTGGATTAGGCTCTATCGATGTGCGCTTGATAGTGCCATCTTTTACCAACTCACCCTTAGTCCTTTGTATGCGAGCGTAGAGCGCCTCCGCCGGTTCATCGTTGGCGTCTTGCGGTACGAGCTTACCCATGACGGCAAGTTGGAGGATGGTTTGTTTGAGTTGGTCGATGCTGGCTTCGGTGGTAAACAGGGTATCGAAGTGGCTGGCGATGCGCGCCCACGCTACGCTGAATTCCTGCTGCGACTCGACGCGCGTGAGTGTTCCGAGCAGGGAAACAACCAGGGTTTGGTGGGCTTCGATGCTGTGGGTTTGTTGCTGTTCCAGTTGGTCGCACAGAGCCATGAGTTCATCGACTTTGGCGACGATGCGGTGTTGCTCTTCCAATGGAGGGAGTGAAAAAATTAAATTCTTAAGCGCTGTTCCATTTACATTTGGCTGACCTGTACCCATAGAACTGGCTATGAGTTGCCTCCAATACAATACCGAACCTAAAAAAACCTTTTTATACTCGGCAGATGTTGATGACAAATTACCGATTCTAATGAGATACGATGCAAAGACAGCTTTTTGATCCAGGCCAGTTACTAAGTAAGATTTTCCAATTGTTCCACCAGTTCTTGCGATCACTAAATCATTATTCTCCAATGCATAACCATCAGACTCAGACATCGAAATGCCACAACCCGGCACCGTAGCCCAATTAACAGCATCATCTTGAATATCTGTTATGCGCAGAAAAAGTACGTCTCTTGTCTGGTGATTTGCTGAGTCGGTAAAGCCATATTGAACGGCGCTGGAAATGTCACCAAGCCTTACCCACTCCCAACTCTTCGGCAATCCAAACGGCCTTTCATCATCTGTTATCGGCAGTAGCGGCTTGTCTTTTTTGATATTACCTTCCGTAACAAGCTTGGCTTTTTCAACCTGAATGCGCTTGAGCAACACACTCGCTGGTTCGTCGTTGGGGTCTTGCGGCACCAACTTCCCGCGCACAGCCAATTCCAAAATCAGCTCGCGCAATTTCTTGATGCCATAGGCCTCAAGCTTGCCGTTGCTGCCGCGCCCGGCGGTAGATCTGGTGAGCAGCGCCGATGACCAGAGGTCGAGATTGTCGGTGATAACTTTCGGCATGGTTACGCCTCACCCCGGTGCAAAGCTTGCTGCAAAACATCCATGAGTTGGTTACGCAGGTCGGAGATGGAGGCTTGTTGCTGCTGATATTGCTGCAATAGTTGGTCGGGGTCGTGGCTGATCTGCTCGCCGACGTGGGGATTTTTGATGTCGAGGTTGTAGTTGTGCGCCACGATGTCGGCGACCGGCACTTGCCAGGCTTGCTCGTTCTGCACACGCGCCTTGAAGCCGTCTGCCTCGTTGCCCCACCAGTCAATCTCGACTTGGAATTCCTCGAAGCGCATAGGCTTGGTTTTGTTGTAGCTCTTGATGCCATCCGGGTAGGGGTGTTCGTAGTACCAGATGTGTTCGGTCGGTTTCCCCTTGGTGAAGAACAGCAGGTTGGTTTTGATGCCGGTGTAGGGCGCGAACACGCCGTTTGGCAGGCGCACGATGGTGTGCAAGTTGCACTCTTGCAGCAGCATTTCTTTCAGGCGGGTTTTCATGCCCTCGCCGAACAGAAAGCCATCGGGCAGCACGATAGCGGCGCGACCCCCATCCTTCAGGCGGCGGATGATCAGCGCCATGAACAGGTCGGCAGTTTCCCGTGTTCTCAGGTTGGCCGGGAAGTTCTTCTCGATACCATCTTCTTCCATGCCGCCGAAGGGCGGGTTCGTGATGATGACATCGACCTGATCCTTGGGCGTGTAGTCGGTGTAAGGGCGGCTCAGCGTATTCTTGTGCTCGATGCGGGTGGGCGTGTCGATTCCGTGCAGGATCATGTTGGTGGTACAGAGCATGTGCGGCAGCGATTTTTTCTCGACGCCAAAGATGCTCTGCTGCAACACCTCTTCATCACCCGTGACCTTCACATAGTTGCTGCGTTTGTGATCTATGGTGCAGGCCAGAAAGCCGCCCGTGCCACAGGCAGGGTCGAGCACGCTCTCGTCCAGCCTGGGGTCGATGCGGTTGACGATGAATTGGGTGACGGCGCGCGGCGTGTAGAACTCGCCTGCATTGCCCGCGCTTTGCAGGTCTTTGAGTATCTGCTCGTAGATGCTGCCGAAGGTGTGGCGGTCGGCAGTGTTATTGAAATTGATCTCGCAGATTTTGTTGATCACCTGCCGCATCAGGGTGCCCGATTTCATGTAGTTGTAGGCATCTTCAAACAGGTTGCGGATTACCAGTGCGCGTTTGCCGACCTCGCCCTGCATGACCAGTTTTTCTTTCAGGGTCGGGAAGAGCTGCAAGTTCACAAAGTCGGAGAGCGCATCGCCGGTCATGCCTTCCGGGTCTTTGGCCCAGTTGCGCCAGCGCAGGTGCTCGGGCAGCGGCGACTTGTACTTATCTTCCGTGTATTCGAGCTCCAGCTCACGGTCGTCGTAAATCTTGAGGAAGAACATCCACACCAGTTGGCTGATGCGCTGCGCATCGCCATCGACACCCACATCCTTGCGCATGATGTCCTGAATGGACTTGATGATTCCGCTTACATTGCTCATCTATATTTGACCCTTAAACACCAGTTAAATGACCTCCGGCAAAGCCGGAGGCTTATTGGATGAGCCCCTCAAAGGGGCCAATATAACCATGCGCCGCCCTAGTCGGTACATCACTTCTTCCCCCTTTAGCTAAAGGGGGACTGAGGGGGATTTGAAAAACGTTGAGTTACCCACGCTTCCGCAAATCCCCCCTAGCCCCCCTTTTTCAAAGTGGGGAACGTCCGCGACTCTTCCCTATTCTGCATGACTGCTGCATAGGTCAAACCCTTTTGAGTCCCCCGGCATAGCCGGGGGTTTACCCAACTTAATTATGTTGCCGAACCATACAGCTGCTGCTCCAACTCTTGTATGGCTTTCTCATACTCGTCCTTGCCACCAAAGACTTCATTGATGATTTCCACCGGGGTGCCGATTTCGTTGAACGGCCTGTATTTGAGTACTTTGGCGCTCTCGATGGCGCCGATATCTTCATCGGCATATTTATTCAGCAACGCCTCAAGAATGGCGCGCGCCTTGTCGCCATATTTGGTGAAGTAGTTGCGTTTCTTCACGTTGTTGGCGCGCTCGGCACGGGTGAGTGGCGGCTGGTCATAGGCGATATGGCAGATCAGGTCGAAAGCACCGCAGCCATTGGCGATTTCTTTCTCCAGATGCGCGAAATCGATACCGTGCCCTTCGAGTTCATCAATGATGAGTTGCTTCCTTTTGGCATCGTTCCAGGCCCGCAGGAAATCGTCCAATGATGAAAATTCCGAGCGTATCTTCTTGCGCGAGTAGTTGCGGTACGACTCGGTAATCAGTTGCCCTTCTTCGCTCAAATACTGAACCCGCTCGGCAATGATCTTGACGGGAACACCGCTTACACGTGCTTTGTAGACGCCTTCCGGCTCTTCAGCTTTCAGGCCTGGCCCGTCACCATCATCGGCGGGATCGGGCGGCACGGGATCATCGTCATCACCCGGCTCATAGATCACCACTGGCTCACCATCGAAATCTTCATCCTTGAACAGTTCGGTGGCTTTCTTGAAATCCATGATGGTGAAGTAATACTTGCTGTATTCCTCTGCAATGCGGGTGCCGCGCCCGATGATCTGCTTGAAGGTGGTCATGGAGTTGATGGTCTTGTCCAGCACGATGAGCTTGCAGGTCCTGGCATCCACGCCGGTGGTCATCAGTTCGGAGGTGGTGGCGATCACCGGGAAACGGCTTTGCGGGTCGATGAAGTTATCGAGCTCGTTTTTGCCTTCGACACTGTCGCCGGTAATGCGCATCACATATTTTGGATTATCAATTGCCAGCTTGCCTGCCGCATTGACGATGGCTTTGCGCATGCGCTCGGCATGGTCGATGTCTTCGCAGAAGATGATGGTCTTGGAGAATGGATCGGTTGCTCTGAGCAGTTTCATTACGCGCTCAGCCACCAGCTTGGTACGCTGATTCAGCACCAGTACGCGATCCATATCGGCCTGATTGTAGGTGCGCGACTCGATTTCGTTGCCCAGGTCGTCCTTCATGCCCGGTGGCGGCGTCCAGCCCTCAACATCCTTGTCGATATCGATGCGCACCACTTTGTAGGGGGCAAGAAAGCCATCCTCGATGCCCTGCTTCAGGCTGTAGGTATAAACCGGATCGCCGAAATACGTGATATTGGAAATGTACTCCGTCTCTCTAGGTGTGGCCGTCATGCCCAAATGAATGGCTCCGGAAAAATAATCCAGAATTTCACGCCAGGATGAATCCTCGGCGGCACTGCCACGATGGCATTCGTCGATAACAATCAGATCGAAAAAATCACGGGAGACCGTCTTGTATATCTTGTCTTCTTCGTCAGGGCCGGTGAGCGCTTGATACAGCCCCAGTTGGATTTCATAGGATGGATCAATCTTGCGATTCTTGATCTTGGTCATCTTCGAGCCAAACGGCTTGAAGTCATTTACCCGCGTCTGGTCGGCCAGTATGTTTCTGTCTACCAGAAACAGGACTCGCTTCACTGCTTTGGCTTTCCACAGGCGCCAGATGATCTGGAAGGTGGTGTAGGTTTTGCCCGTGCCCGTCGCCATGACCAGCAGAATGCGTTTCTGCTTGTTGGCCACTGCCTCGATGGTTCGGTTGATTGCCTCAACCTGATAGTAACGCGGCTCTTTGCCGGAAGGATCGAGATGGTAAGGCTGCAAAACGAGAGACTCATTGACGTCTGCAATGCCACGAAATTTTTTGTACCGCTGCCACAATTCTTCAGGCGACGGAAAGGCTTCCAATGCATGCTCCGTTTCGATGTCTTCACCATCTTTGGGCACTTTGTTGTGTGAGGCAAAGGCGTCGCCATTGGAGCTGAACGCACTGGGCACTTCGAGAATTTCGGCATAACCGAGTGCCTGCTGCATGCCGTGGCTGACCGAGTAATTGTTTTCCTTGGCCTCAACCACCGCAACAGGCGTACTGGGTTCCCATGAAAGAACATAGTCGGCAAACTTTTTCTTCTTTGTATTGCGCGAGGACATGTTGCCCCGGACGACGACGGGGCCGGGTGTAAGCGTAACTTCACGACGGATTTGCGTAAATGGATCCCAGCCTGCTTCTTTTATGGCTGGCGTAATGAATAGATCGCAGATATCTGACTCACTTAATTTTTTCTTTTCTTTGCTATCCATTAAGTGAATCCTAAAGTTGGATGGAGCTATGCAAAATCACAATTGCTATTCTCTCAAAACCAAAGACGGACAGAATCATTTTTCTTTCCACGGCGCAAAGCCGATGGGGCGTTTTTTGTTCGGGGCAGATGGTGCCATAAGCTGGCGGATGGCGTTGATGATTTCGGCAATAGCCTTGTCGTGCGCGCCGACCTTGCGTTCCAGTTGGTTGAGCTTCTGTGCCAGTTCCTTGTTGCCTGCAACCAGTTCGCGCATGTGGACAAAGGCGCGCACCACCATGAGGCTCATTTCTATTGCCTGCTCTGACTTGAGTACGTTGCCCAGCATGAGTGCGCCGTGCTCGGTGAAGACGTAGGGAAGATAACGGCGGCCACCCTTGTTTGAGATGCCAATTTGCGACCTTAAATTTGAGATGCCATTTTGGCATCTCAAAGCTTCAAACTCATCAGCAGTGAGTTGAAACATGAAGTCCTCTGGGAACCTCTCACTATTCCGTTTGACCGCGCGGTTCAGTGCGCCGGTTTCCACACCATAAAGTTCGGCCAGATCGGCATCCAACATGACCTTCTGCCCGCGAATGAGCAGTATCCTGGATTCGATGTTTGCCACTGTAACGAGTGCTTTATTGCCAGCCATTGACCACCCCTTCCTGGATCACAAAGCTTAACCCTACGAATGCTAGCGGTTTACTGGGTGCCGCGCCAGTGGACATAAATCACGCACTGCTTTGTTTGGAGTCACCACCCTTCGACAAGCTCAGGGCGAACGGATGACTTTATTGGAGCTAGTTCCCAATGTGCGCCATCGCCCAGATGCCGCCCCCCCCTCCCCGCTAGAATCATCTCCAATGCCGGAGCCTTTCCGGTTCCCCATGCCACCCGACCAGAAAAGAAGCACAGGATGATGACTACCAAGCACAAAGAGTATTGCAAGTCGGCCACCCGCGCCGGGCTTCACTATGTAACGGATGGCTTTGCCGGGATCAGCCGGCGCCGTTCCGGCAAGGGGTGGAGTTATTTTGATGAGGATGGCGGGCGCATTGCCGAGCCGGATACGCGGCAGCGGCTGAATGCGCTGGCGATTCCGCCGGCATGGATTGATGTGTGGATTTGTCCCGATCCCGATGGGCACATTCAGGTGACGGCGCGCGATGCACGCGGCCGCAAGCAGTATCGTTACCATGCTTCTTACCGCGCGGCGCGCGATCAATCGAAGTTTCGGCGCATGTTTGAGTTCAGCGAGATTTTGCCTTTGCTGCGCGAACGGGTGGAGCGCGATCTGCGCGCCGCCGAGCAGTCGCGGCGGCAGTTGCTGGCCGCGCTGGTGCGCTTGCTGGACAGGACGCTGATCCGCGTGGGCAATGATGAATATGCGCGCGATAACCATTCCTACGGCCTGACGACGATGCGCAGCAAGCATGCACAGGTGGAAGGCACGCAGTTGAACTTCAGCTTCCGCGGCAAGAGCGGCGTGGAGCATTCGGTGACGCTGGACGATCCGCGCATCGCGCGCATTGTGCAGCGCAGCCTGGAGATGCACGGGCAGGAGATTTTTCAGTATGTGGATGCGGACGGCAAACGCAGGCTGCT
>Ga0182021_10009371_pt1 | contig 11609 bp, 11 predicted proteins | sample 612E3MmetaG_FD_120493 | JGI IMG/M metagenome (GOLD analysis project Ga0182021, IMG submission 120493) | Permafrost microbial communities from Stordalen Mire, Sweden - 612E3M metaG (Illumina Assembly) | ecosystem: Environmental > Terrestrial > Soil > Wetlands > Permafrost | place: Sweden...
ATAGTGCCGTCGACTCCCATCAGATTGGCTATCCATTTATAGCTGTCGGGGACAATCCCTCCTATTATATGAGTGATCCCAAGACCAATATAATTCGGGATAAAATCGGGGAAATTCCTTTCGTTTTCGGTAAAGTAATGATGCGCCCTGCGGACCCTGAGGGCTGCCTGTGCATATTCTCCGAATTTCAGCTGGATAGACGCCAATTGAAGGTTGGCTTCCCCCAGGCAGAAATTAAAATAGGGTGAGGACTTATAGCCTTTTTCAAGTGCTTCAATCCGGGCCAGGAAGACCGGTTTTATCAGCTCATACCGGCTTCTCTCCTCCCCAATGAACAGGGTCAGGAAATCAATGTAATTCTCAAGATAGGCAGGTACGAGGTTACCGGGATCGGCAGATTTTTCGGAAGAAATCAGCTGGCGGCCTTCCTTAAAATGAAGATTCAGAATATTCTGATAGGCTTTCTGGCAAATCGGGGAGTAGTGAAACTGAGCGAACAAAGAAAAAGTGGAAAAAAGAAAGGCCCAGCTGAACAGCAAAAATATGCTAAACCGGGCCTTTGGTTTTTTGTGATAAAGGCACATCAGCGCACGCTTTTCACTATTTCATCGTCTACAAGTATCCTTCCGCAATATTCACAAACAATAATCTTCTTATGCATACGGATATCGAGCTGGTGCTGGGGAGGTATTTTGTTAAAGCATCCGCCGCAGGCATCACGCTCTATCTGGACCACGGCCAGTCCGTTCCTTGCATTCTTACGTATTCTTGTATAAGCGGTTAACAGCCTTTCCTCGATATACTTCCGGTTCTTGTCCGAAAACGTGATAAGATCCTGTTCTTCTTTCTCGGTTTCTGCGATGATGTCATCCAGTTCATTCTTCTTTATTTCAAGATCATTCTTGCGGTCAGCAAAAAGTTTCTGGTAACGCCCGATCTCTTCTTTCTTTACTTCCATGGAAGCCAGGAATTCCTTGATACGCTTTTCGGCGAGTTGAATCTCAAGATTCTGGAACTCAATCTCCTTCGAAAGGGAGTCATATTCACGGTTATTTCTCACATTCATCTGCTGATCTTCGTACTTCTTGATCAGTGCATAGCAATCCTTGATGAATGTTTTTTTCTCGGTAATGGACTTCTCAACAGCAACGGTTTCCTCGATATAGTTATCAACGCGGGTTTCCAACCCGGCGATTTCATCTTCCAGGTCCTGTACCTCAAGAGGGAGTTCACCCCTTATAATCCTGATCTTGTCTACCTGGGAATCAACCTGCTGAAGGCTATACAAGGCAATTAATTTCTTCTCAATCGGAACTTCAACTTTATCATCCGCTCCTTCGGCCCTCGCTTTTATTTGAACCTTTACAACAGGTTTTGCCTCCTTCGCTGATACCGCCTTTTTTTTAGGCTCTTTCTTTCCCATTTCCCTGGGCGCTGCCGTTTCTTTTACAGCCGGCTTTTTAGCCATCTTTGAAGGCTTTGAAGTTGCGATAGGTTCTCCTTTTGTCTTTGCCATATCAATCTTTATAAATAATTAACAGGATTTGTGTTCAGTCCTGAAGAAAGGACTGCAAAGGTAGGAAATTTTTCATTAAGTCTTTCAGTCAGGAGGTCTTTTATCCATTGCTCACTCTCATAATGCCCGATATCGGCAATGAGAATACGCCCGTTTGCGTCGAAAAAATCATGGTACTTTACATCGGCTGTAAGGAACACATCAGCCCCGGCCCTTATCGCATCAGGGATGAGGAAACTGCCTGATCCGCTGCAGATTGCAATCTTTCTGATTTTCGTAACCGGCAACTCAGAATGCCGGATCATTTTAACATTAAGCTTGTGCTTTACCGATTCCAGAAAGTCCCCTGCCTTCATTGGTTTTTCCATTTCGCCCGTCATCCCTGCCCCACAGGAAAAAAAGGTATTTGATAAAGGATAAATATCATATGCAACCTCCTCGTATGGGTGGACACTCAACAAGGCCTTTAACAATCGATCCTGGATATGATTGGGAAAAATGACTTCAATCCTGGTTTCATTTTCATAATGAATGGAATTTTTTTCACCCACAAATGGCTTTGCGTCTGAAGATGCCCTGAAAGTTCCTTGTCCTGTAATATTATAGCTGCAAAAATCATATTTACCAATTACCCCTGCACCTGCATCAAACAATGCATTCCTCACCTCGGTAGTAAAGTCGAGGGGGCAGAAAGTGACCAGTTTTGAGAGCATCCCGCTTTTTGCGCTCAGAATTTTAACATTGGAAAGGCCAAGCTTTCTGCACAGAAATTCATTCAACCCGAATCTGGCATTATCCAGGTTTGTATGGATGGCATATACCGCAATATCATTTTTAATCACGCTGACAAGGATGTCGGATTCCTTTTTCCCGGGTTCAATTCTTTTCAGTCCTCTAAAAATAAAAGGATGATGGGAAATAATCAGCTTACAACCCCTGCTGACTGCTTCATCAATAGACCCTTGAGTAATATCGAGACATAAAAGGGCTGCACTTATTTCATATTCGGGGTTCCCGGCGAGCAGTCCTGAATTATCGTAATCCTCCTGGAAAGCAAGCGGTGCAATGCTCTCAAGGAAGTCAGTAATTTCTTTCAGTAGCATGGTGTCAGTAATTAAGCCTCAAAAATAAGAAATCCAGAGATTTACAAGTGGTTTCATGTTAGTAAGTTGTTTACAAGTTTTTGCAAAAACAAGGATAAAACGTTTCATTATTTTCAATATTTGAACTACTGAAAAAAATCCGGTCAGGGTATCATGCAAACGCCAAGAATCTTTATAGTTGACAGGAATCCAATCCACAATAGCCTGATCAAATATCATCTGAATATCAATAAATTAAGCCAGATACAAACCTTTCCCAACGGACAGGAATGTTTGTACAGGCTGCAAAAAAATACTGTTCCCGATATAATCATCACCGATTACGATATAGGAAATTATACAGGTTTTGACTTCCTCAGAAAAATCACAGATATGTTTCCGGAAGTGAGGGTGGTCTATTTTTCATCTCTCGCCGATCCTGTTTTGGCAATGAAATTACTGGAAGCCGGGGCATCTGATTTCATTGTCAAGACAAGCAAACTGGAGAACGGAATATCAGAATTGCTGAAAAATCTGAAGTATATTCTCAAAGAGGCCAATCAAATTTAAGTCTCCCTCACCCTAATATGCCGATTTTTTTCTTAATTTTCCGCGTTGAAATATATGCAGCTGCTCCAGTACATAGTATATCCTTTTTCCCTTCTTTACGGATTTGTAATGCAGGTCAGGAACCTTCTTTTTGACCTGAAGATACTTCCATCAACCGGTTTCAACAAGGCAATTATTTCGGTTGGGAATCTTTCAATGGGAGGTACCGGTAAGACTCCTCATATCGAATATCTTATACGTCTTCTTTCATCGTCCTTTCTTGTGGCAACGCTGAGCCGGGGCTATGGCCGGGAAAGCAAAGGGTTTATTATAGGCTCCAGGCGGTCGAAAGTAAAGTACATTGGTGATGAACCCCTTCAACTTATAAGGAAATTCAACAACATCAAAGTCGCTGTCGATGAAAACAGGAAGCGGGGACTTACAAACCTGATAAAAAAGTACGGAGACCTTGACGTGGTGCTGCTGGACGACGCTTTCCAGCACAGGTATGTCAGGCCGGGATTGTCGATCCTTCTGACTTCACACTCCAGGCTATATAGCGAAGACCATGTTGTACCTTCCGGTACTCTCAGGGAATTCCGTAATGGGGCAAACAGGGCCGATATTATCATAGTTACAAAAACCCCGAAAATATTCTCTCCTATTTCAAGAAGGCGGATCATTGAAGACCTTTCACCCCGGAAACATCAGCAGGTTTTTTTCTCATATATAACCTATGGTGAACCTGTTCCTTTATTTGAACCTCCTGCCATAATGCTTCCGGCCAAACTGGTCAGCATACTTCTGCTCACCGGTATTGCCGATCACGGCCTTCTGCAGGAATATATTGAAAGGTTATGCTCCGATGTTATTTTAATGAGGTTCCATGACCATCACGCTTTTACTGAAACCGATATTGCGCAGATAGAAGCCAGGTTCAATGATATCCCGACCCAGAAAAAAATAATCATAACCACCGAAAAGGATGCAATGCGGCTCAGAACCACCGAGCTTTCTTCAATTCTGAAACATCTTCCCATATTTTTCATTCCGATAAGCATTGAATTTCATGGGAAAGACAAAGAGCTTTTCGACAAGCAGATATTGAGCTATGTAAACAGGTATAAAACAAACCTTTGAATTAGCTAAATTTGTAGCCTCAATGAGGCTTTTCACAACCACCGTCATAGTAGTGTTTCTTTTTGCCTGTTCTTCGGATGAGCGGAAGGCGCAAAACATTGTTCTCCCTCCTGCAAGGCTCAAAGCCATTATTGAACAAAACCGGAAGGGCCATGTGAATGCGGAACCGGCACAGGCCGGAGAACAAAGCCACCCGGACATCAGCCGTAAAAAAGAAAAAAAGCATGGCACAAAGCCTGTGAGGGATATCATCGTGACTCATTACAGTCATCCCGATTCAGTTCGATTGAAAAATATTGCAAGCCTGCGGGCCTCCGGTATAGTGCCTGATTTTTCAGAACCTCTGAATAAGGATTTAATTCTGAGGCAGGGCATCGATACCCTTTATAAGTCGGCAATAACCCTGAGTCCCGACAGAGTCCTGAAAATCGGGTTTGACAATGATATATTTGATTATACCGACCAGTTTTATACGAACGGCATACGATTTGAATATGTGGCTCCTGCAATCAGCGATAATCCTGTAAAACACATGATGCTGCCCTATTGGAACCAGGCAAAGAATTATTACGGGCTCTCCCTGGTCCAGAATTTATACACTCCTTCCACTACCAAGGTTGGAGGCATTATTTATGGGGACAGGCCCTATGCTGCATACCTGTATTTCGGAAGTTTTAAGATCACAAACGATGAGCTGCATCATTTCCGCCAGAGATCAGAACTTGACCTTGGGGTAATGGGCAAGCCTTCGCTGGGAGGCACTGTACAGGACCTTTTTCACAAGTATGTACCCACTAATAATGAGCCCCTGGGTTGGGAATACCAGATCAGCACTGATGTCGTGATCAATTATAATTTTTCCCTTGAAAAAGGCGTCATCAATACGGAACATATGCAGCTTATCCTTACCGGGACAGGAATTTTAGGCACATTGTACACCAATTTTGGAGGGGGTGTAAGCCTGAGGTTGGGATGGTTTAACGACTATTTCTCTGACCTGGGGGTACGGAAAAAGGGTGTACTGAAAGCCGGTGGGCTCAGGCTTGCCCAGTATTTCTTTACAATCAAAGGCGCAGTCAGATTTGTCGCCTATGACGCCACACTGGAGGGAGGTCTGATCAATCACAACAGCCCATACACAATCCCTGCATCGGCTATTTCCAATTTTGTCACACAGTCATCGGTAGGTTTCACAGTAACGTATGGTACCATCGGGCTTGAACTGGAACAGATGGTTCTAAGCCCGGAATTCAACCACAAGTGGTGGCATGCCTGGGGCCATGTCGGACTATTGTTTGCTTTGTGATTGTTGAAAACTAATTCTCCGGGAATCGGCCAACATCTTTGACTTTCATAGTATTTTTGGCGGATGGAAGAAAGAGGGAGCAATCTGAATAAGCGAAGTATGGCAGATGGTATAACAAATAAGGACGAGGTGAGAGGATTGCGCAGGAAAAACAACCCGGCATCCGTTACGAATATGTTTTTTGAGCACGGGAAAGTACCTCCTCAGGCAGTTGACCTTGAGGAAGCGGTTTTAGGGGCCATGATGCTTGAAAACGACAAGCTCGCTGAGGTCATTGAGATACTGAAGCCCGAAGTATTTTACAAGGAACAGCACCAGAAAATATATTCGGCCATACATAGGCTATATGGCAGCAACCAGCCGGTGGATATCCTCACGGTGACCGAAGACTTAAGGCAGGCAGGGGAACTTGATATTGTTGGAGGCGCATACTATATCACGAACCTCACCAACCGGGTTGCATCTGCCGCGAATATAGAATTCCATGCGAGGATCATACTTCAGAAGTATATACAGAGGGAACTGATCAGGATATCTTCGGAGATCATTAAAGATGCCTATGAAGATTCAACCGATGTATTCGACCTTCTTGACAAAGCCGAGACCGGACTGTTTTCCATCAGTGAAAGCAGCATAGGCAAGACTTATATGGACATGCAGTCGATCATCAAGGAAGCCATAAGGGAGATTACTGCAGCCCGTTCCCATGAAGGATCCCTTAGGGGAGTAGGTTCGGGGTTTACAGAACTTGACCGCCTCACATCCGGCTGGCAGAAATCCGATCTCATCATTATTGCCTCACGACCGGGTATGGGGAAGACCGCGTTTGCGCTTACCATGGCCAGGAATGCAGCTGTGGATTTCAAAAAACCAGTGGCCTTGTTTTCACTTGAAATGTCGGCCGTACAGCTGGTGACACGTCTGATCTCCTCCGAAACGGAAATCCCCCAGGAGAAACTCCGCAAGGGGACAATGGAAGAATACGAGTGGCAACAACTAAATGCCAAGATCGGAAACCTTCTCGATGCACCAATATATCTTGATGATACAGCAGCCCTATCGATTTTCGATCTCCGGGCCAAGTCGAGAAGGCTAAAGGCAAGGCACAACATCCAGCTGATCGTAGTGGATTATCTGCAGCTGATGCAGGGAAGCCATGAAACCAAGGGGAACAGGGAGCAGGAGATCAGCAGTATTTCGAGAGGATTGAAGAGTCTTGCCAAGGAACTCGATGTTCCGGTAATCGCGCTTTCCCAGCTGAGCCGTGCACCTGAGAAACGTTCCACCGCAGCAAAACCCATACTTTCCGACCTTCGCGAATCGGGCTCTATAGAGCAGGATGCCGATATGGTAATGTTTATTTACCGCCCCGAATATTATAAGATCGATGTTGATGAACACGGGGATTCAACATCCGGCGCAGCCGAAGTATGCATAGCCAAAAACCGCAACGGCCCCCTGAAGGACATTCCATTAAAATTCATTTCCAAATATGCCAAGTTCGCCGATACCGAGCAGGAGTATACCCCGGCGAATACTATTTCAGCCAATGCATCGTTTGATGGTTCAGTGCGAACCCGCACCATCATGTCGAAAATGGATGACCATGACCAGCCGGATATGCCGTTTTAAAAACAGGCTGATAATTATCGCTTTTCTTCTTGTTTTTTGTGCGTCTGCAAAGGCAGCTTATCTGCTTTTACCTATGGATGAGGCTCAGAAGAATCATCTTAAAGCATACGGCATTGCTTTCTGGGTATTACAAAAAGAGGTAGAGGTGGACTGGCTCCTGAACTATCGCGGGGGAAGTTTTCTTGTTCAGTACAATAAGCAGATTGAAAATGAATGCAACATACGGGGAGTGACTTTCCAGGCCCTGGCCGATGCCCAGGTCGATGCCATACTGCAGGAAATTGCGGATCCCCAAGTGAATATGGAAAGGATCAAACTTCACAAGGCTCCGAAGATAGCAGTTTATTCGCCCAAGAATAAAAGGCCCTGGGACGATGCCGTGACCCTTGTTCTTGCCTATGCAGAGATCCCTTATACAATATTATATGATGAGGAGGTCCTAACAGGCCTTCTTCCTCTGTATGACTGGTTGCATATGCACCATGAAGACTTTACCGGACAATATGGTAAGTTCTGGGCAGCCTATAAAGATTTCCCCTGGTACCAGGAAGACGTTCAGTTACAGGAGGAATCGGCTCATAAGCTGGGCTATACCAAAGTTTCACAGATGAAACTGGCGGTGGCACAGAAGATACGGGACTTTGTTGCAGGTGGCGGATATCTTTTTTCAATGTGCTCTGCACCGGACAGCTATGATGTTGCCCTGGCAGCCGAAGGAATTGACATTTGTGATGCGATGTTCGACGGAGATCCTATGGATCCCCAGGCAGATTCCAAGCTTGATTACACGAAATGCTTTGCCTTCCAGGGCTTCAGCCTGGTTCACAATCCTTATGAATACGAGATTTCATCAATCGATGTCACCGACACCAGGCCTAAAAACCTGAACTGGAATAATGATTTTTTTTCGCTTTTTGAATTCTCGGCCAAATGGGATCCTGTGCCTACGATGCTTTGTCAGGATCACGAAACACTCATACACGGTTTCATGGGGCAGACCACTGCATTTAACGAAAAATACGTAAAGCCCAATGTTCTCATACTTGGAGAGAACAAATCATTGAACGAGGCCAGGTATATTCACGGAGATTTTGGAAAAGGCACATGGACCTTTCTCGGAGGCCATGATCCGGAGGACTATCAACACCTTGTAGGTGACCCTCCCACTGATCTTAACCTGCATCCCAACTCCCCGGGATACCGGCTGATATTAAATAATGTGTTATTTCCCGCTGCGAAAAAAGAGAAGAGAAAAACCTGATATCCCTCAGTAGTTTAATTTTTTCCTGATAATCCACCATTCAAATACAGAACCTTCAAAATTGTAAGTGACCTTGTTATTGCACTTATCCTTGTTGACGTATTCAATGGTGCCGGTAGTGACATCAACAGAGGGTACTGATATTTGCATGACGCCCTGGCGTATCCAGGGACAATAAATATCATTCAACAGGGGCGTACTGACCTGAAACGAAAAATCATAGGTACCTGATGACCTGCCATTCCCTGTACCTGTAATCGTAAAAGGGACAAGACTGTCGGGTTTCATTTTAAGAACAGGAGGTATATGATAATTCAGCTGTGAATTCCACAGTGTAGAATGAACCGAATCCTTGACGATAGCGAGGTTGACGATGGTAGAGGCATAACTTCCGTTGCCGCCCAAAACTAATATCGCGTTTAAAAGGATATCCTGGCCAATGAACTGACGTGAATCCTCCGAATAATTCTGAAATTCAACAGTGGCTCCAGTCCCTGATGTGAAGAAGTCACCCGAAAGAGTGATTACAATATTTCCATTCCTCAGCACGCTGTCGGCACAATATTTATTCTGATAATAAAAGGTGAACCGACGGGACGAACTGCTATATGATACGAGGGCTTTGTCGATGGTTCCAACGCCCATGTGCATGATATTCGAATCAAGGTTTGCTTTGAGCAGGAGGTCGAAAGTATGAAACAGTCCCCTTTCTGTAAATACTATGTCATCGGCAACATTAAGATTGGGCCGCAGGTCATAGGCAGTGTTTTTCTTCTTACATCCGGCGGCAGCCGAAAGCAATATTAATGCAGATAAAACCAGAACCCCTGCATGGATACAACTATGTATAGGTCTAATCATTTTTTGCGTTCATAGGTCTCATAGCTATATGCGAAGCCAAGCTTTTCATCAAATGGAAAATCTTCTTTTGAAATAAGCTTCCATTCGGTATAATTTATTTCCGGAAAGAAAACATCTCCTTCAAAGGATTTATGCACACGGGTGAGGTAAAGGCGCTTGGCGAGTGGCAGGAATTGCCTGTAAATGGATGCACCACCAATCACAAAACTTTCTTCGGCCGGATTACATTTGGCCATTGCATCCTGAATTGAATAAGCCATAATGCACCCATCAATAAGTTCATCGGGGATATCAGTAATTACGAGGCTTCTGCGATTGGGCAGGGGGCGTTTCGGGAGCGAATACCAGGTTCGTTTTCCCATAATAACAGTATGCCCGCCGGTGATCTGTTTAAAGCGTTTCAGATCCCCGGGAATATGCCATAGAAGGTCATTTTCCTTTCCTATGGCCAGGTTTTCGGCTATTGCTACAATGACAGAAAGCATAGTACAAAATTAAACAGAAATTTCACCTTTGATATGTGGGTGCGACTGATAATCACTCAGGGTAAAATCTTCAAATTTGAAATTAAGGATGTCGGTCACTTCAGGATTGAGCGTCATTTTAGGCAAGGGGAATGGGGTCCTTGTAAGCTGAAGCTTTACCTGTTCAATATGGTTGAGATAGATATGGGCATCTCCGAGCGTGTGAACAAATTCTCCGGGTTGAAGTCCGGTGACCTGGGCCATCATCATAAGCAGCATTGTATATGAAGCAATGTTAAAGGGAACGCCGAGAAAGATGTCGCACGATCGCTGATACATCTGGCAGGAAAGCCTTCCGTTGGCGATATAGAACTGGAACATAAGGTGGCAGGGAGGCAGGGCCATAAGATCCAGTTCGCCAACATTCCAGGCGCTGACAATATGCCTGCGCGAATCAGGATTCTTCTGAATTGATTCTACTACCTGTTTTATCTGGTCGATATGCCTGCCGTCATGTCCGGGCCAGAAGCGCCACTGGTAGCCGTAGATATGACCCAATTCACCGTCGGGTTTTGCCCATTCGTCCCATATTGTAACCTTGTTCTCGTGCAGATATTTAATATTCGTTGAGCCCTGCAGGAACCACAAGAGTTCATGGATAATCGAGCGAAGGTGGAGTTTTTTGGTGGTAATCATGGGAAAACCGTTAGCCAAATTAAATCTCATCTGGTAACCGAAAACACTCAGTGTACCTGTACCCGTACGGTCTTCCTTTTTCACGCCGTTCTGTAAAACAAAATCAAGAAGGTCAAGATATTGTTTCATAGGTTACTTCCTGCTTCTGTTACGATGGTTAAGCTCATCCCTGATCCGGGAAGCTTTTTCATATTCCTCGTTTTCAATGGCAGCATGCAAGGTTTCCTTAAGTTCTTCAACAGACAAACCCGAAAACTCCTGTTTTGGGGTGAATTTTGGCTGTGACTCAGGGTTCAGGGCAACTGAAGTATCTGTATCCTCCTCTACCATGATGGAAGCAGCTTTCATGATATCTTCATAAGTATAAATAGGGCAGTTGAAACGAAGAGCAATTGCAATAGCATCGGAGGTTCGGGAATCAACTTCCTCCACCCTGCTGCCATCACTGCATACCAGTTGGGCATAAAAAACGCCTTCGTGGAATTTATTGATCACTATCTCACGGACTTCAATTCCAAAAGCATCGGCAAAATATTTGAAAAGGTCATGGGTCAGAGGCCTGGGAGTTTTGATTTTTTCCAATTCTATGGCAATGGCCTGGGCTTCAAAACCACCAATGATTATAGGAAGCCTGCGCTTTCCGTTCTTCTCGCCGAGGATCAGGGCATAAGCCCCGGTCTGGGACTGGCTGTATGACATTCCGATGATTTCAAGCCGGATCTTCTCCATCAGGCAGGTTTGGATTCTTAGTACAAACTTACATCTATTCTTCCGGATTTTAACCAAATTCCTGATGAAAAAAAATTACTTTTAATTGGATTGTCTCGAAAATCCTTTATACATTTGGGGTCTCAATATGTAATTTTTTTCATATGAAAAGATTGGCTATACTATTTGCAGCCTTAGTGCTGCCTTTTTCATTGTTTGCCTCGGAGGCAGACCTTAAAATTCCTGATCTTACTTCATCACAGAATCATCTGCTGATGTTCGGGTTCGTTATTATTCTGTTGGGTATGTTATTCGGGTACTATCAGTTCACCAAAGTGAGAAAACTGAGAGCCCATGATTCGATGCTCGATGTGGCAAAGATCATTTTCGAAAC
>Ga0182021_10009372_pt1 | contig 11609 bp, 15 predicted proteins | sample 612E3MmetaG_FD_120493 | JGI IMG/M metagenome (GOLD analysis project Ga0182021, IMG submission 120493) | Permafrost microbial communities from Stordalen Mire, Sweden - 612E3M metaG (Illumina Assembly) | ecosystem: Environmental > Terrestrial > Soil > Wetlands > Permafrost | place: Sweden...
AAGGGCGCACAGGCCCGCTGCGCAAAGGAACGGCATATAGTACGATCCCGTCATATCCTTCAGATAGCCGCCGATCCAGGGACCGGCAAAGCCCGCAAGACCCCACGCCGTAAACAGAAGGCCATAGTTGCTCCCTTGTGCCGTGGGACCATAGAACTGGAGACACGTGGCCGGGAACAGCGTAAACATGGCGCCGTAGTTCCACCCGATGAGAATCGCAATAGCGGCCAACCCGTAGACACTGCCGCCGAGCTGAAAAATCGCGACCATCGCTGCTGTCTGTAAGGCAAACGTCACCGCAAAGTATATCCTTACACCGACTATATCCACAAACCAGCCCGAAAGGATCCTTGTCGCCGCATTGGAAAAGGCGAGAGAACTCACCGCGCCGGCAGCCGCCATGGCCGTCAGGCCCTGATCCCTTCCAAAACCGGCAAGGTGACCGATCACCATCAGACCGGCAAAGGCACCACAGAAATAGGCAAGATACAGTAACCAGAATTTAGCATCCTTTGTGGTCTCCTCGTGGGTAAAGTCACGGGTTGCCTTCGGTGCACCGGCACCCGTAGCTGGTGCGGGAGGCGACCAGCCGGGTGGCTTATATCCCGCCGGGGGAACCTTCAGAAATGCACCGGAGATAAGCGCCATAAGCCCCATGCCAATACCACAGTAAATGAAAACGTAGCGCCAACCCAACCCTGGGGCCTGAATAATGTATGTTGCCAAAGGACCCATGATGAATGAACCGAGTCCTAAGCCCACGACCGCAAACCCCGTGGCTAACGCCCTCCTGTCAGGCCACCACTTGGGCGCCGTGGCTATGGGCGGGAGGTAGATAATACCACCTCCAAAGCCCGCAATAAGACCGTATGTAATATAAAGTTGCCACTTTGCCTGGATGAACCCGGACAGAACAAATCCGATACCTAAGATGATGCCGCCCGCCATAACTACCGGCCTCGGCCCGTACTTGTCACTGATGCGCCCTGCGGGGAACGTCATCAACCCAAAGATCAAACAACAGATCGCAAATGCCATGGCGATCTCCGCACGGGACCACCCGAATTCCGCATTCAACGGTTTAATGAACACGCTCCACGCGTACAAAAGGGCGCCGCATGTGGTACTACTCAATAATCCCAATAAAAGAGGCACCCATCTCGGTTGAGTAGCTTTTACTTCTTCCGCCATTATCTAAACCCTCCTTTCAACAAATAAAAGATATGAATAAAAATGTTGAATAATGACTTCCGATTTCATGTCATCGCAAACGCTGGGTTGTTTTTGTAGTTTGCCACGTCGTTTCACAATGATTACTTTCACCGTTTATAAAAAATGCCCTTTTTCTAAATGTCCTATCCTACCCTCCTTTCCTTACGGATTCTAAAAAAGGTAAATCATTTCTTGACAACCCTCTTTAAGAAAGAGTTCTCCGCCGATTACATCCCGGAGCAGATGCATGTCATCTTCTCTCGGTTCTGTCATTTCCGGCGCCTTGGGAGACGTTTATGGGAATTTCTTCCCTTTGAGTTGCGGTTACAACACCGTCATAAAAAGTTCGTAACGTGATTTAGATTGTGCAATAGAGATATTGGCAACTGATATGGTCAATAGTAGTGAAATGCATTAGAACGACGCTTTTTTACCATTCCGAAAAACCGATGTCAACTATTTTCTGGCATTGGTCTTAAATTTCTGATGATCATGGAAATATACGCGGCATCACATGCGGCAAGTCTGCAGGGGAAGGAATACGGCACAGGACAACCGTATCTCGCCTGTGCTCATGGGCTAACCTTTCACAAAGCCGTCAATTTTATTATTGTAATATGCGTAAAAACCGACTAAGTAAAAAAGAGAATGCGGGAGAGAGGATCTATTCGGCGGATGGATGATGAAAATAAGATTTTGGAAGATATGCAAGCCATCCTGCGCGAAAAGGCCAGGGAGATTTATCCGGAGAAAATATTTGATTACGGAACGAATCCTGAAAATTATGGCGCCCTGGACAATCCTGACGGCTATGCGGAAAAGTCGGATGAATGCGGTAGGGATATAAAGATGTTTCTTCGCGTGCGACACGGGAAGGTCGAGGAGTCAAGATTCACTGCCCACGGATGTATATTTACCGTTGCCGCCTGCAACGCGGCGGCGGAGATGTCGAAAGGAAGGACGATCCGCGAATGTCTCAGGATCAACAGGAGCTCCATTTCGGAACATCTCGGAGGTCTGCCTCACGACCACAGCCACTGTGCCCTGACTGCGGCTCTTCTTTTCCAAAAGGCATTGAGAAGCTCTATAGTCAAGAGGAAAGAACAGGAAGAGGGGTGATAATCTTTGGATAAAGCGAATATTCCGGATAATGTATATGATATTGTGATTATTGGCGGCGGGCCGGCCGGTTTGACGGCGGGCATTTACGCCTCGAGGGCCAGTCTCAGGACCCTGCTGATAGAGGGCGCCTCTTCCATAAGCCAGATTACCGTTACGGATACAATAGAAAACTATCCGGGCATGCCCGAAGGTATCGGCGGCTTCGACCTTGTGGAACGATTTAAAAAACAGGCTCTCCAATTCGGCCTGGAGATAACATCAGAGGACGTTACCGGCATTGCAAAGACCCGCTGGGACAGTACGGAAGGGTGGAAAGTAACATCAGCAGGGAGAGACTATGAGGCGCTTGCCGTTATTGTAGCAACGGGGGCGTACTGGCGAAAACTGGGAGTGAGGGGGGAAGATGTTTTTATTGGCAAGGGGGTCTCGTACTGTGCGACCTGCGACGGACCGCTCTACAGGAACAGGGATGTTGTTGTTATCGGAGGCGGGGACGCTGCCGTTCAGGAAGCTATCTTTCTCACTAACTTCGCCAGGAAGGTCACCATCGTTCATCGCCGTAACCGGCTGCGCGCGACAAAGGCCCTTGAGAAAAGGGCATTTGCCAACAGTAAAATTGATTTCGCCTGGAATTCCGTAGTTGAGGAAATATCAGGGGGAAATGTTGTCGAAAAAGTGAAGATCAGAGACATTAACTCGCCTGATATGGGAAGGGAGATACCCGTCCATGGCGTGTTTATATTTATCGGCCTGACTCCAAAAACAGAAATAGTTCGCGGCATCGTAGATCTCGACGACGCCGGATACATTGTAGTAAACAGAGACATGCAGACTTCAGCAAAGGGTGTATTTGCAGGAGGTGACTGTATAAGTAAACTTCTTCGCCAGGTAGTCACTGCATGCGGAGATGGAGCAACGGCGGCAGCATCCGCGCAGCACTACGTCGAGGAGTTGAAAGGTGAATCCTATTAACTGGCAGCATCTTCCCGAGCACATGAGTCCTATTATCTATGAGATCGGTTCATTCCAGATTCGCTATTACAGTCTCATGTATCTTATCGCATTTTTCTTGACCTATATCCTCGTCTCCTACCGGATAAAACATGAGGATTATAAGTATTCGGCAGAGACAATTCAGGACTTCTTCATCTGGGCCATTACAGGGCTCATAGTGGGCGCAAGGTTCGGTTATGTCCTTTTTTACAATTTTGCCCATTACGCAAAACACCCCCTCGAGATTATTCTCCCTTTCGATTTCTCCCACGGTATGCAATACATTGGCATCAGCGGCATGTCCTACCACGGGGGCGCGATCGGCGTCCTCATCGCGTCGGTTATTTTTTGCCGTAAGCATAAGATAGACTTCTGGCGGTTTGCCGAATTATTCTGCCCGGCCATCCCTCTCGGATATACCTTTGGAAGAATCGGCAATTTCATCAATGGCGAGCTTTACGGCAGGATTACCACTATGCCGTGGGGCATGTATTTCCCGCTGGATATGACCCACCAGCTGCGTCATCCTTCCCAACTTTACGAGGCGCTTTTCGAGGGAGTCTTCCTCTTCATCGTCCTCTGGAGTGTCAGAAAGAAAAGTCCCTTCGACGGCTTTATCTTTGCCCTGTATATTTTCGGTTACGGGCTCGTCCGCTTTATCATCGAGTTTTTCCGCGAGCCGGATACGCAACTGGGGCTCTTCGGGGGAATCCTGAGCATGGGGCAGATGCTCTGTATCCTGATGATGCTTGCCGGCGTCTGTATCTATTTTATCGCACGGAAACGAAAGACAGGGGCAGCTTTAAGGCCGGCGCAAACGGGATAACTGTCGACGGAGCTCCAGTTTATGGCACATGAAATTTCTTTGCGCAGCCCCCTTAGCTCACAATTAAAATTATGGAAGAAATTAGGCCAGGCCAAGCATCGCCGCAAGGAAGGACTTTTTCTTGCCGAAGGCTATAAAGTCGTCGAGGGGTTGCTCGAAAGTAATTGGAAGACCGGCGCAATTCTCGTGATGGAGAATAAAAGCCCGGATTGGCGCGCCTTTCTCTCCGCCGTCCCGCAAGGAATTGACGTCTATGGACTATCCGAAAGGGAATGGGCGGGGTTAAGTCAGGATAAAGAACCGGAGGGTGTCATGGCGGTCGCAGCCATGCCTGCGCCCTCTGATATTGACGCACTGCTCAAACACGATTCGGGTCACATTCTCCTGCTTTATCAGATAGGCAATCCCAATAATCTGGGCGCCGTCGTGAGAGCCGCACACTGGTTCGGTATAGAAACAATAATACTCAGCACCGGTTCCGCAGATTTTACAAATCCCAAGGTCGTACGATCCGCCATGGGAACTCTTTTCCATATGAAAATGATACAGGATATCAATTTTCCCGAAACCCTGCCGCGAATGAAAGAACATTTTTTTCTCGTGGGCTCGCATATAAGAAAGGGTGTAGCGCCGCATGCGTGCAAGCAAAGAACGGCGCTCCTCTTGGGCAGCGAAAGTCACGGATTGCCGGAAGCCTTGATCGGTCTGGCTGATGAGCTGTGGCACATCCCCGGTCTCGGAAGAGCGGATTCCCTCAGTCTGCCCCAGGCAGCGGCAATCATGATGTATGAATGCGCCAAACAGAATATATGATAAAGGTCAGGGGTGGATGAAATGGAATCCTACATTCAAGTGATGACAACAGCAGCAAAGAAAGAAGACGCAGAGAAAATTGCCGCGTGCCTGGTTGAGAAGAGGCTTGCGGCCTGTGTGCAGATAGCAGGACCCGTAACCAGTATCTACCGGTGGAAGGGAAACATAGAACGTGCCCAAGAGTGGCAATGTTGGATAAAAAGCAAAGAGGCTCTCTATAAAGAAATTGAGATAGCCATCAAATCTGTTCATTCTTATGAAATCCCCGAAATCATTGCTACGCCGATTGTCGCGGGGAGTCGAGACTATCTGGCGTGGCTTGAAAGTGAAGTCACCTGAAAATCAACATGGAAGCAACTGTTATGTGAAACCATTTTAAAGACTGTGTAATAAAGGAAATGACCATATTACTTGCAGGCGACATCGGCGGAACGAATACCCGCCTCGGGATCTTCTCAAAAGAAAAAGGGATCCGTTCACCTCTGGCGGCGGCGGACTTTCGGAGTGCAGAGTTCCCTGATTTCGTGACCATTGTGCGGGAATTTCTCAAAGGCGTTAATATCAGAGCGGATGCCGCCTGCTTTGGTGTAGCGGGCCCGGTCATGAAAGGCACCGCCAAAATTACCAATCTGCCGTGGATTATCGACGAAAAAAAACTCGGCAAGGAACTGGGCATACCATTTGTCAGACTGCTGAATGATCTTGAGGCTATTGCCTACGCCGTGCCCCTTCTGGAGCCGACGGATATGCATACATTGAACGCAGGAAGGCCCGCCTCCGGGGGAAGCATAGCTGTCGTTGCCCCGGGCACAGGTCTCGGAGAGGCGTTTCTGACGTGGGACGGAACACAATACCGCGGTCACCCCTCAGAGGGGGGCCATGCGGATTTTGCCCCGGACAATGATCTCGAGAGGGAGCTCTTGATTTACCTTCAGGAGAAACTCGGCCATGTCAGTTATGAAGGCGTTTGTTCAGGACCGGGAATATTAAATATATATTGTTTTCTGCGTGAGAAATGTTATGCTGAGGAACCATCATGGCTGTCGGAGAGGGTGGCAAAGGAAAATGACCCCGTACCGGTTATCGTAGAGTGCGCTTTAGATCCCGTTAATCGTTCTCGTCTCTGTTTGATGACTCTTGACCTTTTTGTTTCCATTCTGGGAGCAGAAGCGGGTAACATGGCGCTCAAAGTGATGGCCACGAACGGTGTTTATTTAGGCGGGGGTATTCCTCGCCGCATACTGCCGTTTCTCGAAAAAGGACGGTTTATGAAATCATTCCGCAACAAAGGACGCATGTCCGGCCTGGTTTCACGAATACCGGTCTTTGTCATTCTTAATCCCCGAATTGCACTTGTGGGTGCAACAGGCTATGGTTTTGAACACTATCAAGGCCCCAATATAACATACGGGAGGTGAATCGAATATATGAGAGCGTTATGTATTTTCACCCTGGTATTTTGTTTGGCGACTTCAGGCTGTGCGGGGCTGGATATTACCGGTAGAAATACAGAGGAATTGCAAAGGTCAAAGGCCTCCATAGCCCAGCTCAACGAGCAGGTGGCAGCCGTGAATAAGGAACTGACTTTGTTGAAGTCAGAAGTGCAGAAGATGAAAGAGGCGGAAGCTGCCGCTAAGGAGAGTTCCGCAGCAGCAGAGATAGGCGCGTCCAAAGAGAAAGAGGCCGCTCTTTCCGAGACAGGCAAGAAAGAACAGGTCAAGGAAGTCGATATCTCCAAAAGAGATGAAATGAAAAAATCAGCCGGTGAAAAGCAGGCTGTGGAAGGAAAAGAGACAAGCCTCAAGAATCTCAAGGTCAAGGTGTTAAGTGGAAACGGCAAATTACCCACCGCGAGACAAATGTCAAAGAGGCTTATCGGGATGGGTTACAGGGTTGCAGACATAGGAACAGCAACCAGGGCGGATTATACGGCAAACACGATCTATTTTGCTCCAGACTATAAGACGGAAGCACAGCGGTTGGCGGCCCGGTTGGGAGGCAAGACCATCGCCAAACCTCTGACATGGTCGTCGGTTTTTCATATCATTGTTGTTGCGGTACCATGAGATTCACGATTAGAGGTGATGTACCAAACTTACGCGGTGTGGATACTCACGTTGTATCGCTTGCGGTAATTAGAGGAGGTAAATAGAGGTGAAGTACGGTGAGATCCAAAAAATGGCAAAAGGCATGGGGATCAATACGTATCAGATGAAAAAGAATGATATGATCCTGGCAATTCAGCGGGCGGAAAACAACATCGAATGTTTTGGCACGGTCAGGGTGGAATATTGTCAGGAACTTTCGTGCCTATGGAGGGAAGACTGCGTATCTCAAAACAAAAGCAGTCAGAGCAGTTGGTCCTAACGCTAATCTTCGTATTGCCTCGAGTTTCTAACAGTCTTGATCAAGTTAATCCACGTTTTAAGAAATGACCTTGCCTATTGGAGACGGGAAAGCATTGCTGAGATTGCTTTTTCGCCTTCCCTTACAGGTTATGCAGACCCGCGCCCTCCCATCTTCAATCGCCTGGACAATTTAATTTGACGTCTTTACTTTGCTTTATGCGCCGGTTTCGACTGCCCCTGTTCTTTTGCTCTGCGCTTCAGACTCTTCTTTCGTCTTGTCCGCTTCCGGTCAAGTTCCTTCTTGCGCTCGATTTTCTTGTGTCCGCCCATAATGCCTCCTTGTCTTTATTGGGATGAAACTGCGATCACGGCGAGGATAGGGGAAGAAAGGCTGTCTGTCAAGTATTAAGGATACTACTTGACTGGAGACTATTTCTCCGGTTGTTCTGATTTTTCTACTGGTGCTGATTGTCGTCCGGCTTCTCGGCCGTTTCCGGTATCACATGTTTTCTTTTCAGCGAATCCAGCCATTTATCCCGGTAGAAATAGGCAATCACGACCAGAAGGCAACTGGCACCGGCAATGAACAGGAGTTCTATGTATTGATTGTTGCGGGCGCAACTGCCGCTCACGGAGAGCAAGGCGGTCCCGAGCAGGCGCCCGACCGTCGAAATGCCCAAGAAATGCCACGTCTTCATGTGGCTCATGCCCATTATGTAGCACAGATAGTCTTTCGGAAAACCGGGGATAAGAAACAGGAGGAAAGAAACGAAGAGGCCGCGGTGTTCCAGAAAGTAATCGTACTTTTCAATAACCGCGGGCTTCACCGCCTTTTCCACAAGGGGCAAACCAAAGAATCTGGCCAGTGCGAAGGCGATCCAGGATCCGACAGTAAGGCCGATGGTGGAATAAACGGTGCCGAGGCAGGCGCCGTAAATGTACCCGCCGATAAGTCCGGTGACTTCACCTGGTATCGGGGCTGCTACGACTTGCAGGATCTGAAGGCCAATGAAGATGAGTTCATCATACGGATGAAAGGATTCAATGAGCGCGATCATCCTTCGCTGACTCGCGAAGTATATATACAGGTCGTAGTGGATAAAGAGATAGGTGGAGAGAATTATGAATACGAGGAGGATTAAGATTCTGAGGGCAAGACGTCCGTTCATCAAGGGGATCCGGTGATTATGTTCATTCTTTCTTATCTTCTATCTTCTTGCCTTCTCCCGAATTGCCAGGCTTGTCGTCCGGCTCCGCCATCGCCTTCTTGAAGCCTTTTATGGCCTTGCCGATGGAGCTTCCCAGTTCAGGAAGCTTTCCCGGCCCGAAGATAATCAGAACAATCACCAATATCACCAGAAGATGCATTGGTTGAAAAAGACCTTCAAACATGGTCTTGGCCTCCTATTTTGGCTTAAAGGATACTATCTAAAATCTTCTCTGCAGTGATGATAGTAGCAAGAGAAGCATCTTAAAATGATCTATGCTCACACTTTTCATCTGATGTCCAGAGTTATTCACTGGTGCGGATAAACGGCCCGACGTGTGCCGTAAGCGCTGGTCATTTGCCGAGGGATACTGGACTTAACCTTTGAAGTTCTTCATCTATTGCCTTTAACTCTTGGGGATCCTGCGAATGGTCTCGTAAGGTTGTCAAGTAAGCAAGGGCTGATTCCTTATCCCCGAGATTCCGCTTCAGAGTTGCGGGCAGTACCTTCACGATAGGAGGGGCATAGGGCGAATGTGCAGCCTTCAGTGCATAGTGATACGCAAGATCTTTATCCTTAAATTTGATTTTCGCCACATATGAGACCTGCCACGGAAGCTTCCAGTCATCGGGAAATTTATCCTGCGCTTCCTCTAAATAATTGAAAATCAATCGTCCGTCGGAATCCGTCCTGTAACTCATATAATACACGGCAAAGAAAAAAGGGCCTTTGTTGTAAGGGTCGAGCCTTGTGATCACACGCATGTAAGACAACAGGCCATTATAATCCCACTCATAACTATCGGCAGGGACGGCAGAAAGAAGATAGAGCGAGAGGAGCAGGCTCGCAAATCTATCCTGGTCAAGGGATACAAACTTCATCAAGGGAAGATTCAGTTTGGGAACCACCTTGTATTGATTTTTTGTTTCACTGCCCTTCCATCCGACATCAACAAGAAGGGCATGAAGAGCCAAGACGATCAACAGCGCACACGGCAAAAGAGCCTTCTTGAAAATGTCCTTTCTTGCGGGCATTTAAAAATCCCTCTTCCTGATATCGATAACAATTATGAGAAAAAGAATGGCAAGGTAGAGAGCGGCGTAACCCGCAGGGAAAAGGATATCTGTCCAGGAGACAGTCCCTTGTTCCAGGACAGCAGCCTGGGCGCTAAAGAGGCCGAGAGATGGGAAGAGATAATAGAAAACCTTGAGGGCGGGAACCCAGGCGGAAGACATATTCACCGCTATGTCAACCAGCTTCTTTGTACTGTGTCCTATGATATAAAAGCCGGCGACCCCGAGAATGGCCGATGGAAGGGATCGCAGGCCGAGGGCAATGGCCAGGGCGGCCATGATCATTACTATCTGTTCAAACATGCAGAGAATGTAATGAACGGCAAGGGCCTTTACGGGACCTACGCGGAGGACAAGGGCGCCGGCAAGAGAAATAATAATTATCCCCAGAGATATGAGGGAAAAGGCGAGGAGCTTACCGATAACATATTCATGTCTCGCCAATGGTTTGGTAATCACCATGTAAATTGCCTTCGAGTCAATCTCCCTGAACATTGAACTTATGACCAGGAGAGCCATGAAGACAGTTGTGGCCAATGCGGTCAGGGCAATGTATGAGCGGTTGAATGCTTCCACCCCGGCGACGATGCTTGTTTCTCTCATGAAGAAGGAGAGGGCAATGACAAAGAGCATCAGCGGTACAAATCCCCAGAATAATCTGTCCCTCCTCACCTCTTGAAGGGTATAAATGGATACGATGCCGATTTTGCCCATAGTCAACCCGCCATTGCCGCCGATGTCCCGTTTGAACGGATCACATGGAGAAAGGCCTCTTCGAGGGAGCGCCCGCCTCGCGATCTCAGTTCTCCCGGACTGCCGTCGAAGATTCCCATCCCTTCATGGATGATAACCAGCCTGTCCGCTATCTCTTCAAGGTCCGTCAGGATGTGGGACGAGAAGAAGAGCGTCTTTCCCCTTTTCCGCAGCGCACCAAGGGCGTCTTTAACGATTACCCTGGCGCCGGGGTCGAGGCCGCTCAAAGGTTCGTCGAGGATGATGATTTCTCTGTCAGGAAGCATCGCCGTGAGCAATCCCAGTTTCTGGCGCATGCCCTTCGAGTATGTTCTTAACGGTTGAGCAAGCACGTGGACCTGCAGTTCAAGCATATCGGCCAATTCATCGACCTCGCTTTGATTCAAACTCCCGCCGCAGAGGCGCAGCATATAGGAAATGAAGTCATACCCGGTAAGATATAGAGGCGGAGAAAAATCCTCGGGAAGAAAAGATGTGCCCGCCCTTGCCTGCCCGTCCCTTGCTGAGAGGCCGTTGATCAACACCTCTCCCTCGAAGTTGACGATGAGGCCGACAATTGTCTTGAGCAGCGTCGTTTTCCCGGCGCCGTTGAGGCCTACTAAGCCGACTGATTCGCCTTCCCGGATATGCAGATTGATCTCAGCAAGGGCTCTTGTCTTTCCGTAAGATTTGGACAAGCTTTCAATTATTATGGACATAATAGAGATTAGCCAGGCATAGGACGGGATATGGTGTTTCCAGTTCTTCATCTATTCATACATGTGAACCGCATTTTTATGTAAAAAAGACTGCCTTGTCAAGTTTTTGTAAATCTAATCTTCTTGTCTTACCGTTTGTGTTAGTATATAAACTTCGAAACTGAAAAATTTACTGCCTTATTTGTTGATTGAAGCAGTCTTGATGACCAACAAAACATCTTATAAATTATTTTTTGTCACCAGGAGAGATATAAAATGAACGACGATAAATCATTTGAAGAAAAATGCATAAACACCATACGCTTTCTCGCCGCCGATGCTGTGGAGAAGGCCAAATCAGGACATCCCGGGATGCCCATGGGTGCGGCGGCAATGGCCTACACACTCTGGATGCGACACCTGAAACACAATCCTGCCAACCCCATGTGGAGCGATCGGGACCGCTTTGTCCTCTCCGCAGGACATGCCTCCATGCTCCTCTATGCCATGCTCCATCTTACCGGCTATGACTTGTCTCTTTCCGATTTGCAGTCCTTTCGTCAATGGGAAAGCAAGACGCCCGG
>Ga0182021_10009373_pt1 | contig 11608 bp, 10 predicted proteins | sample 612E3MmetaG_FD_120493 | JGI IMG/M metagenome (GOLD analysis project Ga0182021, IMG submission 120493) | Permafrost microbial communities from Stordalen Mire, Sweden - 612E3M metaG (Illumina Assembly) | ecosystem: Environmental > Terrestrial > Soil > Wetlands > Permafrost | place: Sweden...
AAGTTTTCGGCTTGCAGTTTTGCCTGCGCTATTCCTGTTCGATTCAAAAAAGTATCTGTTACACCGTTGGCTCTCTTGAATAAGTTCCAATCGGTTTCACCCTGACGGACGAGGTATATCATAGTTGTTTATCCTCCCCTTATATAGACTCCCTTCTATTATTCATCGGGATGTTTGCCAGATTATAGCACCACTAAGTTAATTTTTCTAACACCCAGAACAGATAAATAAATTGAAATATATCGAACAGTCATCGGTCTGTTTGTCCAGTGGTACTCTCGTGTACTCCATTCCATTTCCTTCCATAATTACTCACAGGTTAACCATTGTGATGGGATGTGTTATCATAATGGCAGCAAGCGAAAAAACACCCGATTAACGGGAGGTTATGATGGCAAATTCAATCATCATCATCGGCGGTGGCCTGACCGGGCTGGCCGCGGGCTGTTACGGGCAAATGAACGGTTATCAAACCAGCATTTTTGAAATGGCGGATAAAGCGGGGGGCGTCTGCACCGCCTGGCAGCGCAGCGGCTATACGATCGACGGCGCGATGAACTGGATTGAAGGCACCCTGCCCGGCACCCGTTTTAATAATTTCTGGCAGGAACTTGGAGCCGCGCCGGCCTGGAAAATTTACCATTATGAACGCAATATGATTACCGAAGACCGGGATGGTAAGGCTTTCACCCTCTATTGCGACGCCGACCGGTTTGAGCGGTATCTGCTGGAGCTGGCCCCGGAAGACCATGACACGATTAAGGAATTTACGCAAGCCATACGAACCTCCTCCGGTTACGTTGTACCGGTGGATAAACCCGTGGAATTATGGGATGATGCCGACCGTGTAAAAATGGCCCGAACGGAGCCCATTCGTCAGCAGTTGCAAAAATGGTCGGCGGTAACGTTCCTGGATTTCGCCCAACGCCTGAAAAATCCGGATTTGCGCACGGTTTTTTCGCATTTCGGCCCATTCCCGATGGCCCGGACTATCGAGCTGCTGGGCTTGCTCAATTCCAAATCGGCCGGATACGTCACCGGCGGCACGCTGGCCCTGGTGCGGCCCATCGAAAAACGCTGTCTGGAGCTGGGCGGTAAAATCAATTTCAATTCCAGAGTCGCAAAAATACTGGTGGAAAATGGTAAAGCTGCGGGCATCAGACTGGCCGACGGCACGGAACACAGGGCGGACTATGTCATCTCCGCCGGCGACGGCCGCACCGCGATATTCGAGATGCTCGGCGGCAAATACATCAATGAAACGATTAAAAACATGTACGACCGACCGCATCTTTCCGCGCCGATTGTGTACATCGCGCTGGGCGTGAACCGCGCTTTTGACGATGTGCCGCCATCATCCGGCGGCCTGAATTATCCTTTGGTGAAGCCCATCGTTATCGCCGGTAAACCCAGAAATAACATCAATATGCGAACCTACAATTTTGACGCCACCCTGGCTCCGAAGGGAAAAAATATGGTCGTGGTCCAGTACCAGACGATGGATTATAACTACTGGCAGGCACTCAAACAGGACGCTGCCTGCTACAGGGAGGAAAAAGACCGCATCGCGGATGACGTCATTACCGGATTAGAGCAGCGTTTTCCAGGAATCTCCGAACAGGTGGAAATGCGCGATGTCGCCACACCCATGACTTGGGAGCATTATACCGGAAACTGGCAGGGGGCTTATGCGGGGTGGATGTCCGGCGGGTTCGGGAACATCAGTAAAACATTGCCCGGGTTGGATAACTTTTATATGGCGGGGCAGTGGGTCAATCCGGGCGGCGGGATGCCGGCAGCCGTGATGTCCGGCAATCATACGATACAGTTAATCTGCAGGAAAGATAACAGGCCGTTTGTGACGGCAAAACCATAGATTCTCGGCCGGGCAATTCTACTGCTTTACTAAAAACCATTTTACCGGAAATTAACTGACAAAACTGGTGAACCCAACCTTGACTATTGTATAATGTTGTTGACAAAGTCATCATCACGCTGAAATTTCAATTTGAATTTTCCTGAGGCAAGATGTGTGTCTGACTTTGAAACTGTAATTTAATTAAAACCATAAATAAAAACGGAGTTGGAAGTGTCAAAAATAATCAAAATCGGTATCCTCACCGGCGGCGGTGACTGCGCCGGCTTGAATTCGGCAGTCAAATGGGTCACCAAAACTGCACTGGACAGACAATCAGAGGCCGAGCGCCCTTTTCAGTATGAGGTAATCGGCATCAAAGACGGCTGGAAAGGCTTGTCTTTCACCAATACCAAAGAACTCGAAGATAATACGATGCCCCTCACCGAAAATTTCGTCCGGACCTGGGACCGGCTCGGGGGGACATACCTCGGGACTTCCCGGTTTAACCCCTACAACAGCAAGAACAATACCTCCAAAACCACGCTGGCCAACATCAAGCACCTCGGCATTGATGTGCTGGTCGCCATCGGTGGGGACGATACCCTCAGTGTCGCCGCCAAACTGCATAACGATGGCGTTCCGGTTGTCGGCATTCCCAAAACAATTGATAAAGACCTTTTCGGCACCGATTATACTCTCGGGTTTGAAACCGCCGTTGAGGTCATCACCGATAATGTCGATAAATTACGCACCACCGCCGGTTCTCACAGCCGGATCTTCGTCATTGAAACCATGGGCCGCAGCGCCGGTTGGCTGGCGCTCAAAGCCGGAGAATCTTCCGGCGCCTATATTACCTTGATCCCGGAATATGATTTCGATATGCAGCGGGTGAATGAACTGATTCGGGAAGGCAGGAAAGGCGGCGCCCGTTATGACATCGTTATCGTCTCCGAAGGTGCTAAGGAAAAGGGCGGTACTATCGTCGCCAGAGATAAAAAATACGATGCCTTCGGACATGAAACCCTCGGCGGCATCGGCGAACGCGTCGCCGCCGCAATTACCGAAGGGACCAGCATCGAAACCCGGTGTGTCATTCTCAGCCACATTCAGCGCGGCGGCGCGCCCTGCGCTTACGACCGCCGCATGGGCCGCTACTTCGGCATCGCCGCCGTTAACCTGATTGACAAAAAAGAATGGGGCCAGCTGGTCTGCTACAAAGACGGCAAAATCAGCTCTGTCCCGATTGTTAATGTTTTAGGGCACCTCAGTCTGGTTGATGTCCCCACCATGTACGACACTCTCAGATACAATGGCAGCCGTAATATATTGTAATTAATTTAGGAGAAGAAAATATGAGTCCAACAACCACACCCCAACAACTTGACGTTTTAGTAAGAGACATGGTCTTCGGCACCGATTCCCAGGCCAAGCAGGCGAAAATCCGCGAAATGGCTTATGCCGGCGGATTGTACTTTGCCAGCATCCAGAACCTCTATGATGCCATGGGCAAAAAATACGGCGGTTTCACCGTCCCGGCCGTCAACGTCCGCGGCGTTACCTTCGATTTCGCCCGGGCTATGTTCCGGTCGGCCATCAAGAACAAGGTCGGCCCGTTCGTCTTTGAAATCGCCCGCTCCGAATTGGCTTATACCAAGCAAACCCCAGGCGAATTCGCCACCGCCATTATTGCCGGCGGTTTAGCCGAAGGCTACAAAGGCCCCGTGTTCCTGCAATGCGACCACTGCCAGGTCAACAGCAAAAATTATAAAGCCAATCCCGAGCAGGAAATGACCGCCATCAAAAACCTTATCAAAGAATCGATTGCGGCCGGTTTCTATAATATCGATATCGATGCTTCCACCATGGTCGACCTGGATAAACCCGATTTACTCGACCAGCAGGAAGCTAACGGCCGCTTGACCGCCGAACTGACCAAATTCATCCGCAGCGTCGAACCGAAAGGTATTACCATATCCGTGGGCGGCGAAATCGGCGAAATCGGCCACAGCAATAGCACTGTCGAAGATTTACGCGCCTACATGCAGACCTACCGCAAGGATTTACCGACCGGCATGAAAGGCATTTCCAAAATATCAGTCCAGACCGGCACCACCCACGGCGGCGTTGTCCTGCCGGACGGCTCCATCGCCAAAGTCCAACTCGATTTCGATACCCTGGAAAAACTTTCCAAACTGGGCAGGGATGAATTCGGCATGGGCGGCGCGGTTCAGCACGGCGCTTCCACCCTGCCTGATGATCTGTTCGACCTGTTCCCCAAGAAAGGCACGATGGAAGTCCATCTCGCCACCGGTTTCCAGAACATGTTCTTTGACAGCCCTTATTTCCCGAAGGATTTACTGGATAAAATCAACAAAGGGATTGCGGCCAAATATCCCTCCGACCGGAAACCAGGCGAAGCCGATGTCCAATTCTTTTATCGCAACCGCAAGCGTTCCTACGGCGATTTCAAGAAAGAAATCTGGGACATTCCGCAGCCGACGCTGGACAAGATTTTCGCCGATATCGAAGCACGGTTTACCTTCTTCTTCAAGAAATTAAATGTCGTCGGCACTGACAAACTTGTTAAGAAACTGATTCCCCCGGTTAAGAGTTAAAAACAGGAGTAAAAAATGGCGGATTACGGCAAAGGATTTATCGTTTCGAAGTCGGAACTGCGCAACGGTGAGTACGGCATGAATACCAGCCACTGGAATGGGAACGTGACCAGTTTCCTGAATCCCACCACGCATAAGGGTCAGTTGACCGATAAGGAAAATGCTATTCACATCATGATGGGCCTGGGCACTTTTTACCCCGGCGGCGGCATCGAGGAACATTATCATGTTTACGCTGACGATATTCCGGTTTTCGACCATGCCTATTATGTCATTTCCGGCAAAATTAAGGCGGTTATCGGCGACCAGGTGCGGGTAGTCGGAGCGGACAGCCTGCTCTATTGCCCGTCCAACGTCAAACACTCCATCACCAATGTCGGCAAGACCAATGCCAAGGTGCTGCGGGTCAGCGCCTGCAACGAAGCCGCCAAGATGGGCGATGCTGTCTGGACCACCTGGGTACCCAACGGCCCGGCGCATGAAAAAGTCGAAGTGAAGAAAAGAATAAGAAAGCCTTCAGCCAGGAAATAACAATTACCCGATTCAATTAATAAAAGCGCCTCCGCTAAAACGGAGGCGCTTTTTGTTTCTCAGGTTATACTATCCGCCACAGAATTGACTTTTTAAATGGAGTATATAATAGTTGTCATTGAGGATGCTCGAAATAATAGACGAGCACCTAATAAAGATATCCGCTTTTTTATCTTTCGTATGACAAACACGCAGTTGAGATTTTGCGTACCCGGGTACTTTTACCATTCTGCCTTTTAGTATTGGCGAAGCCCCGCTCCGTTCATAAATTTGATATAGAAGATTAGGAAGGATGTATGGGTTGGCATCTCTATTGGATATGGTTGGCGATAGCAAGCGGTATTACTTTTCTTTTGTATGGGTTCGACAAAGCTCAGTCTAAGAACGGTGGTTGGCGCGTGCCCGAGCTCGTTCTTCACGTATTTGCTTTAGCGGGTGGATTCCCCGGTGGTTGGCTCGGACGGGCGATTTTCCATCATAAGACCAAAAAGGTATTATTTGTGTTCGTTTTAGCGGTTAGTACAGTGATTCATCTGGCGCTGGTGTATTGGCTGCTTTTTAGATAAGCTTGTCTATCAGGATTTCTGACAGGCATTCTTCATCTCTTTATCCACCCAGAACCTGGCCGCGTAAAAACTCAGCATGCTCGGCCCTCCGCCTCCCATCCAGGTAGCATGAATTTGCGCGCCGTAACCTTTCACCCACGACTGGCAAAGCGAAAATGTTGTCGGCTGGAGTAAAGATATCGTGTAATGCTGCCGCGCAATCCGTTCGTTGGCATCACGCAGCACCGGTTTCAGTTCTTCCAGACTGTTGGCTGCTAATGACTGCGCATAGAAATTATCGTATACCGGGTCGCTGACCATATTGTAGTTGGCGGCGTAGCCGGTCTTAAACCGGGTAATCGCCCGCAGCGGCGCGTAAGTGTGGCCGAGGGTGCCGTGCTGGCGGTAGGATAACTGGTCGTATTGCCGCTCGATGCTTACGAACTTCACCCATTCCGTGGGGTCCATCAGCCGGATTTCCATTTCGATCCCGACTTCCGCCAGGTAAGATTTGACGATTTCCAGCAATTTCAAATCCGCAGAAGTATCCGCGATGACGTTGGTCTTAAACCCGTGCGGATACCCGGCCTTTGCCAGCAACCTTTTGGCCGCAGCCGGGTTGTAGGCGTATTCATCTTTCAAATTTTGAGGCCATTCCGCGTACGGAAACCCCCATCCTTTCATATACTTTGAGGTCAGCGATGTCGGGTATGGTTCCACCGCTCCCCCGTAATATGTCCGGGCGATTTCCGGCAGGTCGATGGCCTTTTGCAAAGCGGTTCTGACACCGATGTCATTGTATGGCGGCGTGTCATTGCGCGGGTCTAAAGTTTTCGATGGCGCTCTTGGTGTCGGAATCTGGATGATTTCCGGGTTGGTTTTTGTTATTTCAAGGGCTTGCTGAAAAGAGACATTATCCATTATGTCAACTTTCCCCGCCCGCATTGCCGCCAGCGCTTCCGTCTGGTCGGGAATAATCAGAAATTTCAATCTGTCGATATAAGGCAGTTTATTATTCGGATGCCGCTCGTCGTAAGCCCAATAATCCGGATTTTTCACCAGCGCCGCCGAATTTCCGGGCACAAAATCCTTTAATATAAAAGCGCCGGTGCCTACAGAATGGTGCCAGTCGTTCAAATCTCCCCATTCCCGCACCGCCTCCGGGTTTTCCAAACATTGCGCCAGACTGACATTATGTAATGTCTCCATGATAGAATCGGCATTGGTGATTTTGAATTTAAAAACTACCGTGTAACGGCCGATGGCGGCCACCGAAATTAAATCCTGAAAACGGACGTCGGCTTCCCTGTAAGGGCTGGGTTTAATGAAACTGCCGCCCATCCCGTAGAGGCGGTTATAGTGAAACACGACATCGTCGGCTGTAAATTCCCGCCCGTTGGCCGGCGGCAAATTCTGCCAGCGGACGCCTTTGCGCAGATGGACGACGTGCGTCCCCGGCTCCGGAAACTCCCAGCTTTCCGCCAGTTGCCCCCGCAGATATTTCGCGGGGTGCCAAGCGGTGCGGAAATCCCATTCGTCAGGCCCGACGGTCCAATCGTCGCAGACCAGCCTTTCCATCCAGCCGCCGAAGATACTCGTCAACCCCTCGGAAAAATAAGGGTCGAAATTGACGATATCCTTGTTAGCGCGAATGGTGATTTCACCGCCGTACTGCGGCTCCCCGAGTTTGTCCCACCACTTCGCTTCAGGCTTATTCACAGAACGTTATTTCCTTTTTATTGTCATTGTCGGGCTTGACCCGACAATCCAGAGTTTTCTGGCAAACTCATTAAGGCAAATTATGTATTACGGCAGGAGATTGACCTTCGGCTTGACACTCTTGTTTACAATATTCTTCGGCAGGTGCCCCTGCGCAATCCGCACCGCTTCCTGAACTACGCTGGTCCGTACGCGGATATCAGAAGCGTCCGAATAAAAAGCCGTATGCGGTGTGAGGATGACGTTGTCCATTTTCAGCATCGGGTCGTTTACATCTATCGGCTCTTTTTCATAAACATCGATACCGGCGCCTGCGACCCGGTTTTCTTTTAGTGCCTTCACCAGCGCCTGTTGGTCGATGACCGGTCCGCGCGAAGTATTGACGATAAAAGCCGTCGGCTTCATCATTTTGAATTCATTTTCCCCCACAATATGGAATGTTTCTTTCCACAGCAGCGGGTTGCAGGAGATATAATCCGATTCCCGCATCACTTCCGGCAGGCTTTTCAGGGTAATGCCGGCTTCGTCCGTCAACTTGGTATCGACATGCGGGTCGTAGCCAATGACATTCATACCGAAGCATTGCGCCTTCCTCGCTACAATCCGCCCGATATGCCCGCACCCGATAATGCCCAGTGTCTGTCCGGTAATCGAACCCATCGGCGTTATCAGGTTATAGGCGGGTTTCCAGCCGTCTTTTTTCAACGTGTTGCTCTGCAGCATCAATTTCCGGGCTAACATCAACAGCATCCCCATCGCGTGGTTGGAGACTTCTTCATAACAAAAATCGGGGACATTCACCACCAGAACCCGATTATCTGTGGCCGCATCGACATCAATCGAGTCGTAACCGATGCCGTAGCGGATAATCGCCAGCAATTTGGGAAGTTTCTCCACTACGCCCCTGCTCATTTTCGCGTAGCGCGTCAGGACAATTTCAGTGTCTTTGGCCGCGGCAATAATCTCCCCTTCGGTCGCCGCATCAACCCTTTCCACGGTCAGATTCGCTTTCACCAGTGCTGCGTTCTCTACCGTCACCGGGTCTAATGTGCTGCCAATGTCGATACGCTTTACTTTTAAACCTTTTTGTTCCATACGCTCGCTCCTGTGCTTGTTATCTTATATTGAAATATGCCATTCCTGTTCCGAAAAAAATCCGTAACTCCGATAAGGTCATGGTTTCCGTTTTTCGTAATAAAGCTTAGCTTCTTTTCCCCTGGTTAGACACTTTAGTCGTCGCTTTTTCCACCGCCGCGGCCTCTCCCAGGTAATAATGATTTAGTGGTTTCAGTTGTGCATCAAGCTCGTAAACCAGCGGGATTCCGGTCGGTATGTTCAAATTAGGGATGTCTTTATCGCTGATATTGTCCAGGTATTTTACCATGGCGCGCAGGCTGTTACCGTGAGCTGCAACTATCACGCGTTTCCCCGACATCAGGGCTGGGGCAATGGCATCCCGCCAATAGGGGATGCATCTGGCCACCGTATCTTTCAAACTTTCTGTCAGCGGCAACTCGTTTTTGCTCAGACCTGCGTATTTCGGGTCATTCCCCGAATATCTTTTATCCGTTATCTCGAGAGCCGGCGGCGGCACATCATAACTCCTTCTCCAGATATGCACCTGCTCTTCACCGACTTTCGCGGCCATTTCCGCTTTGTTCAAGCCTTGCAGCGCGCCGTAATGCCTTTCATTCAGCCGCCATGAATGCTGCACCGGTATCCACATCAAGTCCATCTCGTCCTCAACCAGCCAGAGGGTCCTGATTGCTCGCCTGAGCATCGAAGTAAATGCGATATCAAACGTATAACCGTTTTTTTTCAATAATTTCCCGGCTTCTTTAGCCTCAGCGATACCGTTTTCGGACAGGTCGACATCTGTCCATCCGGTAAATCTGTCTTCTTTATTCCACATACTTTCCCCATGTCTGATAAGCACGAGTTTGATTGTCATGTTATTACCCTCCCGAAGGTTTTTTTTTAACAGCAGTACCTTTCGTTCCCGTTGGGGCCGTTTTTCCGGTACGTACTGTCATTTTCCAATATAACATATCTCATCCACCGAAAGGGAAGTTTGATTCCGGTAAATTCTGATGTTGCGTCGCCCGATTTGCTATTGTACACTCAAGTCATGATCTATATAACACCTGGTATCTCAATTGAAGAGAAAACCATAAAAGAAGAGTTCATTCGGGCTTCGGGGCCGGGAGGGCAAAATGTCAACAAAGTCTCTACCGCGGTCCGGTTACGTTTCGATATTCTGGGCTCGCCTTCTCTGTCCGTACCCCTCAGGCAACGTTTAAAATCATTGGCCGGTGAACGAATGACCGAAGATGGTTGGCTGATAATCGAAGCGCGGCGCTTTCGTACCCAAAAAGCCAATCGCGATGATGCGCTCAAACGCTTGATTGAATTGATTCGCGAAGCCGCCCTCGAACCTGAAATCCGGCATAAAACAAAACCGACTTACGGCTCCAAATTACGCCGGTTAGACGCTAAACATCACCACACCGAAATAAAAAAATCACGCCGTTCGGACATCAGCAACGCGTGACGCGGGTTGTCCGTTTTCAAACTAGGTCACCTATTCTTAACCCAATCTTTACACCGCCGAAATATGCCCTTAACCAAAATGACAAAACCACGTGGTACAGTTTAATTATAGACACAGTTGTTAATTGTCAGGAAACGTGTGTTACCGTAACAAACGCCGCAATAACAACAGCAAGGAGCGAAATAATGGCAGTTCAGAATCAAAAAGTTTGTCCCCGGTGTAACGGCCTTCTGCTCATAAAACTCGAGGCTGACGGCTGGTTTGAAGAATGCGCGCGCTGCGGAGAGAGAAATAACATCTCGGAGCTGGTCACGGTAAACACTGTGGGCCAAATCAAGATATTGGATAGAACCGAAATCAAACAAAATTTGGTTAGCGAAGACAATCCCGACCGGGTGGAAAAGGCAGCCGGCTCAAGCTGAAAATTCGCCAAAGTAAAACGCCTCCGTACTTTCCGGAGGCGTCTGTGTTTTTTGTTATCTCAAGAACTCGGGGTGAGTGGAGTCAAAAAGGCACTTTCTCACCCCTGCTTCCTTCTGGTATCGCCGTGCTTGGAATAGACTCGTGGGTTGAACGGTTTAGCAAATTTTTCAGAAACAGTTAATGTCTTCAACAGATGGAGTCTCTATCTTTTCCAAGAGAATTAACAGAGAAAAACACTTTATAAAACTACAGTCGATCAATTTGTCTTGATATTAGCTAATTTTGATTTATTGCACAGTAGTTATCTTGCGGGTCCGGTAGAACCAGATTAGCCCCGTTAAAAAGGCTCCGCCTATAACATAGCCTCCAATAACATCACTGGGCCAGTGGACTCCGAGATAAACCCGGGAAGTGCCGATTAAAAGAATTAAAGCTACCAAACACAATAGAATCACCATTCGTAAAATATGGTTTTTCATATTGATGAATATAAAATAAGCCAGGAGCCCCAATACCATAATGGAAAACATGGCATGGCCGCTGGGGAATCCATTAGTTTGCATCGGGTAGAAGACTTGAACCAGATTCTTTGGAGGCCGTTGGCGGTTGATGATCAGTTTTAAAACCGTGTTTACGAGCGAGAATAATCCCGCGACCGGAATTAGGATGGCCTCCAGCTTTCCTATTCGCCACCAAACAAGAATACCGATGACAACCACTACCACAACAGAAAACCAGCCCCCAAACACAAATGAAACCCCCTTCATGATTGAAAGCAAGAAATTACTATGAAAAGATTGTAAACGTAACGTCAGGGACAGATCACCAGGGAACAGCTCTGTGAACCAGGCAAAAATCGACAATACTAAACCCAGAATCGCTAGGAATCCGGTAATAAGCTTATATTTGGTGTTCTTCTGCATTTTTCTCAATAAAGCCAAGAAGGAAAGTCGATTTGAAATTATTTGGTGAATATTTACCCAAGGGATACCGATATAAGAGAAAGGATTCTATATCTAGTCTCTGCATTTACAGGAATTATAGCATGTATCATTAGAATGGGACTTCCATAATGCGAATATTGTAACAAACATATCGTTGTAACTCTCCCACGGAGAAAAACCGGGCGTGAGAAACATTTCGATTCTAATTCTAATAATTGATACACTCAAACCACCGACCCTAAAAACAAAACGCCTCCGTACTTTCCGGAGGCGTCTGTGTTTTTTGTTATCTCAAGAACTCGGGGTGAGTGGATTTGAACCACCGGCCTCAGCGTCCCAAACGCTGCGCGCTAAACCAGACTGCGCTACACCCCGTCCCTGCAAGTATAATTGAGCGTAATGCTCAAGGTCAAAAACTAAAC
>Ga0182021_10009374_pt1 | contig 11606 bp, 7 predicted proteins | sample 612E3MmetaG_FD_120493 | JGI IMG/M metagenome (GOLD analysis project Ga0182021, IMG submission 120493) | Permafrost microbial communities from Stordalen Mire, Sweden - 612E3M metaG (Illumina Assembly) | ecosystem: Environmental > Terrestrial > Soil > Wetlands > Permafrost | place: Sweden...
GCCATGAACCACCGCGGAACGATCCATGTCATCGACGACGAGCCCGTCATTCACGACGTTCTGGGCCAGCTCCTGACCTCGGAAGGATTCGAGGTCGAGCTGTCCTCGAGCGGCGAGGAGGGGCTGGCCAAGCTCGACGGGCGCTCCTTCGATCTGGTCCTGCTCGACCTGCTGATGCCCGGCCTGAAAGGCCTCGAAGTCCTGCAGGCCCTCCGGCGGATTGACCCCCAGGCCCTGGTCATCATCATCACCGCCTACGCCTCGGTCGAGTCGGCCATCGAAGCCATGAAGAAGGGCGCTTTCGATTACATCCAGAAGCCCTTCAAGCACGGCGAGCTTTTGATGACCATCGAACGGGCCCTGAACCACAAGAGGCTGCAGGAAGAGAACGTCCGCCTCCGTGGCGAGCTCCAGCGCAAGTTCAGCTTCGGGGCCATCATCGGCCGGAGCAAGGTCATGGAGGCAGTCTTCGAGCTCATCCGAGCCGCCGCCCCGACGCGCTCGACCATTCTCATCCAGGGCGAAAGCGGGACTGGCAAGGAGCTTGCGGCCCGCTCCATCCACCAGAATTCCAACCGTTCGGGACGCCCCTTCGTCACCGTCAACAGCGGCTCGCTGCCGCCCGATCTCCTGGAAAGCCACCTCTTCGGCCACGTCAAAGGGGCCTTCACCGGCGCCGTCAGCGAAAAGCAGGGGCTCTTCGAAGCGGCCGACACGGGGACTATCTTTTTCGACGAGATCTCCTCGATCGGACTGGAAACCCAGGCCAAGCTTCTGCGGGTCATGCAGGAGAAGGAGTTCATGCATCTGGGCGGGATCAAGACCCTGCGGGTCGATGTCCGCATCATCGCCGCGACCAACACCGATCTGGAGGAGTTGATCCGCCAGAAGCTCTTCCGTAAGGACCTCTACTACCGGCTCAACGTCATCAAGATCGAGCTGCCTCCGCTTCGCGACCGACGCGACGACATCCCCCTCCTGGTCAAGCATTTCCTCGATTTCTATGCCAAGGAGAACAGCAAGGAAATCGACGGCGTGTCCGAGGACGTCCTGGAAATCCTGGAGCGCACCGCCTGGCCCGGCAACGTCCGCGAACTGGAGAATCTCATTGAACGGGCCGTCGTTTTCGCCAAGGGCCGGGTGATCACCCGGGAAAACCTGCCGGCTTTCCTTCTGACTCCCGAAGACCGGGCGGACACCGACGCCGAAGCCCCCCTAAGCGACCTGAACCTGAAGGGGCAGACCCTGGCCTTCCAGAAACGCTTAATCGATACAACGCTCCGGCGGGCCAAGGGCGTTCAGAAAACCGCCTCCTCGATGCTCGGGGTCAAGCCGACCACCCTGAACGAGATGATCAAGCGTTTGGGGATCGATGTTTCGCAGTTTTAGCCTGCATAATCCATGAATAATGCGGGCTAATTGATTGAGCCCGGGAAACGACCGTCCGGGTCGATCTTGATGCGGGCTGGCCGGAAGGCGCAGGGCACGTCGAACTCCATGACCGGCCCGTCGACGACATACATCCGCCGCACCGGCGCGCCGTTCTCCTCCCACGTCAGCCACAGGGGAAAAACAAACGCCGGCCCCTTCTGGGTCACGCGCAGATGGAGGACGAAGGCCTCGCCTTTCTTCTGCACGGACGTGCCGACCAGGGCCTCCGGCAGGAGATGCGACCCGAACCAGAGGTCGAAGAAAGAGCCCAGGTCGCGGCCGGACACCTTCTCCATGGCCGCCCGGAACTGGGAGGTGCGGGCCGTCTTGAATTTGAAGGCGGCGAAGAATTCCCGCAAGCCGCGGAAGAACGTCTCCTCCCCGAGAAGATCGTTCAGCAGCGCCATCACCACGGCGGCCTTGTCGTAGACGAGGGCCTGGTAGGCCTCGAAATCGATATAGCTCAGCCGCGAGCCCAGGTTGATCGGGCCCCACTTGGATTTTTTCTCCGTCCAGCGGACGAACTTCCGCAAGGCGGCGTCATAGACTTCCGGCCCCAGCCGGGATTTGAGATAGCGCCCGGCGGCGCACTGGGCCAGCCCTTCGCTCAGCCATTGATCGCGGTAGGTGGTTCCGCCGACGCCCTGGCCCCACCATTGGTGGGCGATTTCGTGGGCCAAGAAGGACTCCCGCCAGCGGCTCAGGTCCACCGGGCTGTCCGGATTGGGGACCAGAAGGCCATCAACCGAGCGGGGCAAATCGTTGAGGACCACGAAAGAGGCCGGGCTGTGCCCCCCGGCCGCCGGCCACTGACGCTGGACGACGGTCAGCTTCTCGAAGGGAAACGGCCCGAACCATCCCTCGTAGGTCTTGAGCACGGACTTGGCCTCTTCGATCAGGCTTTTGCGGGCGTAGCGGACATCGGAGGCAAAGCGGGCTTCGACGGGAACGGAGGCGTCCGCGCCATTGGTCATCCGGCTGAACCTGCCGACGATGAAGGACAGGTACTTGACGGGGGCCTTGGTCTCGAAACCGAAATACGGATTGCCGACCTTATCTAGGGACGTCACCCGCCGGACGCCGTCGACCTTGCCCTCTTCCACGGGCAGGCCGTTGGCCACGCACTCATAACCCGGGGGAACGATGACCCGGACCCGGGCGGTGAAGAAATCCTCGTCCGGCGGCGCCGGATACCAGAGCTCGGACTGGCTATAGAGATAAGTCTCATAGCGCGGCCCGTCGAAGTAAAAGGAAGCGGTCCGCTGAGGTCCCGCGGCGACGTCAGCGGTCTGCAGGGCGGGTTCGAGCACGCCCCGATAGTAGACGTCAACGACGGCGGTGCGGCCTTTCTCGATCGGCCGCAGGAAATAGACATAAAGGATGTGGCGATAGCGGTCCTGGGTGTAGAACAGCTCCTGCCCTTCGGCATCGTAGATGCGGACGATATCCAGCTTGGGGCTGATATTGAGCTTCAGGCTTTCGAGGGAATCCGGGGACGAAACCTCGATCCGGGCCCGGGCAGAAATATAGTATTTTTCCGGCTGGAAATCGAGGTCGATCTGGTAATTGAGGACGTTCAACCTCTGGCCCAGGGAGACGACCATCCGGCGGGCGCTGGATTCGTCGGCCGCGGGCGAATAGAGGTTGACGATCTGGTCCTTGGCCCTGGACACCAGGTGGATCTCCTCCTCGGAGAAGGGAGAATAGATATAGGTCAGGTCGCCGGCTTTGCGGCTTCGGAATTCAAAGACGGCCTGGTCACCTTGGGGCAGGAAGGACAAGCGGTCGCTGGTCAGGCTGTTTTCTATGGTAAAGGAAGCCGGGTAGTTCGAGCTGAAGACGGAATAGGCCCGGGCGGCCTGGACCCGGCTCTCATCGGCCGGACCCGGCGGGGTCCCGCCCGTGATGCTGATATTGCTCTTAAAGAAGGACGGCGAGAAGCGCAGATAAACGGAATCGATCTTGTCGTCGAGGATGGGCGCGCCGTAGCGCAGCTCCAACTGATACTTCTCCTCGGCGCGGCAAGGCTCGAAGCGGACCCGGCCCTCGCCCAGGACGATAAGGGCCGTCTCGATTTCGGGCAGATTGTCGAAATAGACCCAGGCGTTTTCAAAGACCAGCCGGATGTCCTGATGGCGGATCTCGACGCGGGCTCCGCGAAGGACTCGCTCGGAGGGCAGACGGAGTTTGTAGAGTGTGGAGACGCTGCCGGTGACCTCCTTCTCGGCGATCGTCCATTGGCCGTCCTCTTGGACCGGCAGGATTTTCCAGGTCTCCAGCATGGCCGAGATTTCGTTCTGGTAGAAGACCTGGACGTAGACACGCTCGCGGCCGTCCCGGTCCTTAACCCGTCCGGCCGGACGAAACAGGACCTTGCCCATTTTCCAGCTCTCGCCGAACGAGGCGACGGACAGCCGTTCCTGCTGGCGAAGAGGTTCGGCGAACGCGGCAGCGTAGCCGTCGAAGTCCTTGGACTCGAAGGCCTTTTGTAGCCGGGCGAAAACCGCGTCGGAGGGATACGGTCCGGCCGCCGTCTGGGCCAAAGCCGTGGACAGGAGAAGGATCACGCCTGCGGCGGCGCCCCCGATGCGCCCGATCATGGATCCATTATACCCTGGAACCCGGGAGCGCTTGCGGCTGTTGTTTCGCATGTCGCCTCTGCTCTTGTTAAAGCCGATTTTGTGCCAATCGTCGGACGCCGATCAGACTGGGGTTTCTCCGCGGTATGGGATCTTAATACGGATGGAGAGGCCGCCCGGGATTTACAGAATGTAAACGATTTTTACGTCAGCGGATCGGAAAAGACCGGTTTTATTTGCCGGAATCGCGATTCATATGCTTCTTAAGATCCTCCTCCCAGGTGACGAAGCTGTGGAAGAATTTCATGTCCCCTTCGTTGATCCCGCGGGTGATCTCGGTAATGTGGGACGACGAAGCGCCGAAAGCTTCGACGGCGTAAACCACGGCTTTTTCCGGGTCGACGCGGGCGCCGCACGTGTAGATATCGAGAGCGGCATATCGTTGTTCCGGCCAGGTGTGGGTGGAGATATGGGATTCGGAAATGACCACGACGCCGCTGACGCCGGCGGGCGGAAACTTGCTGAAAGAAATGGCCCAGACCTTGGCCCCGGCGATTTCAGCGGCCTTGACCAGAATATCCTGGACCTTCTCGACGCTGCCGATGACTTTCGGGTTGCAGCCCGAAGCCTCGACGATGTAGTGATGGCCGACCGGTTCATAGATTTTCTTGGGCATCGCGGTCCTCCATGAAAACTGAATTACTAAGCCGAGTATAAAATATTTTACTACAGATTCATCATTCGCCCGGCTAGTACTCGGGGAGCATAAAGAAAATGCAACACATTTAACGCTCCCCGTAGTATGGCAGATTCCCCCCCCCTGTCAATCGAATTCCCCGGATCGTCCCCGAGGCGTACTCGTCTGCGACTCTATACGCAGACGAGTACCGCGGAAACTGATCCCTAGGCAAAGCCTGGGGCCCCTCCCGCGGTTGACATCGGAACGGCCTTGGCATATTGATTTGCCGGAGAAGGAGGACGCCATGGCCAAGATCTATTATGTCGGCGATTGGGCCGTTCTAACCGGGCCCGTATTTGCCGAAACCCCTTTCTATCATTCGGTCAAGGGGCTCGATATCTTCAACTATGGTGTCTGGCTGAAGAACGCCTTGGAATCCTCCGGCGAGCACCAGGTCGAATCCGTCCCGACATGGGACTTCTACAACAAGCTCGGGCCGGGCGATTATGAGAAGATCCTGGCCTATTACGACGCCTTCATCTTCAGCGACATCGACGCCAAGCTCTTTCAGCTCTCGCCCAGCTTCTTCGACCGGGAAAAGTTCGGGCGTTCCGTCCTGACCTTCCCCGACCGCATCCGCCTGACCGTCGAAGCCATTCAGACCGGAAAGTCGGCCCTCTTCCTGGGCGGCTGGTATTCCTTTACCGGCGAGCACGGCAAAGGTGGCTGGGGCCGGACGCGGATCAAGGACATGCTGCCCGTCCGATGCCTGGACTTCGAGGACCTGGAAGAAAGCACCGAAGGCTACTCGCCCGCCCTGACCGAAGCCGGCCGTTCCGTCTTCCAAGGAGTCGATCTGGCCTCCATGCCGCCCCTGTTGGGCTACAACAAGACCCTGCCCCTCGCCGAGGGAACGGTCCTGATGAATGTCCGGGAGACGGGCGACCCGCTCGTGGCCGTCCGGACGCTAGGCCGGGGCCGCGTCCTGGCTTACATGTCCGACCCGGCCCCGCATTGGGGCCTGAACTTCGTCTACTGGAAAGACTACCCGGCCTTCTGGCTGGCCGCTCTTAAGTGGGCGCTGGCCCGCTGAGAACGGCGCTCAACGCTTTTCTTTCAGCCGCGCCAGGAACGGCTCGTTCAGACTGCTGGAAGAAAAGAAGATCACTCCGTCGGCGCCGAGCGTTCGGCTGATGTCCATCTGGGCCAGCATGCCCTCGGGCGTGTTCTGGTTGTGGGACGTCCCGATGCCGATCCCGGCGCAGAGGAGGCACCGGCCCCGGGAATGTTCCACAGCCCGCTTGACGAAGTCGCGGAAGAACGGCTCGTTGTTCGTGTAGAGCATGGGACAGAGCATGTCCACCAGGCCCTGCGCGGTCCAAGCCGCCCAGTCCTGCCCGATCAGGACGCGGGCGTTGTCGGCGTCGGGAAAGACGGCAGCCGAGATCCTCACCGGCCGGCCGATCGTCTTCAGCGACTCGCGAAGCTCGCCGACGAAGTCCGTGACCTGGGCCCGGTTCCATTCCAGCCAGACGTTCCAGATCATGTTGCCCGAATCCTGGGCTTTGATGGCCGCGGGGTCCCATCCCGAATAATCCTTGAACAGGGCCCGGGTCGCGGGATCGAAGCTGAAGTAAGGCTCGGCCGGATCGCAAGGGAATCGAATGTAATCCAGGTGAATCCAGTCGACCGGATACTTGCGGGCAACTTCCAGCATCAGGGACCGCTCGTATTCACGGACGGCCGGCAGGGCCGGATTGGCCACGCCGACCATTTCCTGATGGCGTCCCTTGATGAGCCATTCCGGGTGGGCGCGGACCTGGCCGACGATCCCGCCTTCGGGGAAGACGCAGAACCAGGGATGCACGGTGATGCCCCGCGGGCGGGCTTCCTTGAGGAAGGCGTCCAGGAAATCCCATTGGTATGCCGGATCGCGGACCCCGATGGCGCTGTCGTAATAGACATAGCCGTCGGTGCCCTTGATCATGAGGATGACCGTATCGATCCCGGCCTTGACGTATTCATCCAGCGTCTCACGGATGCGCGGCAGGGCTTTCTCCCGGTCCGCCCCGAACGTCCCCGGATGGGCCCACACGCCGCGCACGGCGGCCGCGCACGGAGAGACGGCCAGAAAACAAAAGAAAGCGACGGCGGCGAGCGAAATTTTCTTTTTCATGGATGCGCTCCTTCCTGATCAGGACGTCCGGCCGCGGGCCAGGCCGGCCAGAAGATCCCGCCCGGCCGCGGCCAGAATCGAAGGGATCTCCGGGGAAAAGGGAAACAGAGCATAAAATTTCGGCGCGCCATGGGCCGCATAATCGCCCGGATCGTCGAACGCGGCGCGGGTCGGGAAATACCCGGCGACGCCGTTGGCATAGCCCACGGGAAAAAGTCCGGGATGAGACTCCGCCCAGAATCCCCGGTAGGCCGAGAAGGCCTCGCCCGGCAGGCCCAGGAGGACCGGTCCGGCGAGGTCGAGGACCTGGAGCGGAACGTTTTCAATAAACGGCGCCGCGGCCAGGCGATCACGGGCTTCGGCCGCGGCTCGGGCCCAGGTCCGGGCGAAGCGGTCGGCCTGGGGGAAGGCACCGTTCTTTTCCAGAAAAGCGGCCGCTTGCCCTTCGATCGCCGCAACGGGCGGGACGATCAAGGGCAGGCGGATCCGCCTTTCGCAGGCGGCAATCCGCGCCTCGGCGAATGGGGCGGCAAAGGCCTCGCTCTTCCATGCGCGCCGGGCGATGATCGTCCCCAGAAGACCCAGATCCTCGGGCGTCCCCGCGCCCCATCGGTTCAGGTTCGTCACGGGATCGATGTCGCCGCAGAAGCCCTGCAGGACGAGGGCCCGGGCGCCGGTTTTCTCGACGGCCCGCACGGCCGCGCCGGGCCAATCGGCGGACACGGCCCGGCCGCGGCCCAGGACGACGGCGTGGCAGGCATAGCCGAGGAGCATCAGCCGGTCGCTCCCGCGGCGGAGATGGACAACCCGCAGGACGGGATCGATCTCTTCGAAGGATTTGAGGCGGCGGTTGTATCCGATCGGTTCGAGCGTCTCCTGGGCGTAGGAGATCCGGGCTTCCCGCGCGTCCGCCGCGGCCCGTTCCGCCGCGGCGACGATCTTGGGCACAAGGCTCCGGACATAGGCCGGATCGGCTTCGCCCAGCCCGGGCATCTCGATGGTCGCCGGGCCGGTGTGAGTATGCGTGGCGGAAACAAGCACGTGGTCCATGGAAAGGCCGAGCGCGGCGGCGATGCGGCGGCGCACGGCATCCGATACTTCAACGGTGAGACCGATCAGATCGCAGGAAACGAGGATGACGCGGACACCGTCCTTTTCCAGAAAGACGGCCCGGGCCTTGAGATCGTCGAGAACGGACTCCGCCCGTCGTTCCAGGTAGAAACCATATCCCGCGAGTTCCAGGCCCAGGGACGGAGTGAGGATCGTCTCGCCATAGCCGGCCGCGAGTGTCGTCATGCGCATGCTCCCGGATGCGGCCCGTCTAGGCCAGGACGCGCCGCATCAGCCAAAAAGCGAATCCCCCGGCCAGCCCCAGGCCCAGTCCGAAGCGCAGCCAATCACCGACGAAGGCCGCGTTGGTGGCCAGAACCAGCCCAAGGGAGACAAGTATCCCAATCACGCTGTCGGCCACGAGGCGTCCAGAGGACGGTTCATCGGAGGGCGGCAGGGCCGCCGCTTCCCGGATATCGGCCCACCATCCGGGCGGCCTGCACCTGCGGTAGAAAGCCACCAGCGTCTCGCGGCTTTCGGCCGGAGTCAGGAGAGTCACGCCGACGAGGACGATCAGGCTGAGGATGAAGAGAAGGCCGGTGCTCTGCCAAAACGGTTTGTCCTGGAAATCGAGGATGAACCAGAACAGGACGGACAAGGGCAGGCCCAGGACGAGGGCGGCCAATTCCCCCCAAACGTTGAAGCGCCACCAGAAGAATCGCAGCCAGGACAAGGGCAGCAGAAAGACGACCATGACCGAGTTGATGAACAGAAACCAGCTGACCATCCCCTTGACCCAGAGGATGGAGACCAGCGCGGCGAAGACGAACAAGCCCAGCGTCGTCAGGCGGCTGACGGTGATCTGCCTCCGCGGCGAGTCACGAGGCCGGAGGGAGCGATAGAAATCGTTGACCAGGAGGCTCGATCCCCAGTTGATCATCGAGCTCAGGCCGGACATGAACGCGGCCAGCTCCGAGGCGACCAGCAGGCCGGTGAAGCCGGGCGGCAGGCGGGTTATTTTGATCAGCGTACCCCAGGCATATGCGGGATCGGTCAGCACGGGCATGCCGGCCGGCGCCGGGCCGACCTGGGCCAACAGGTCCCGGGTCCAGAAGAGGGAGATGGCGATGATCCCCAGGCCGATGAGCGGGATGGTCCGCAGGGAAAGCGAGAGGAACGAATTGAAGAGCTGCCCGGCCATGGCCTGCTTCTCGTTGCGGGCGGCCATGAAGCGCTGGGCGGTCATGCCTTCCCCGGCGGTCGGCGAACCGGCGAAGAAAAGGCCCTGGACGACGAGCAGGACCAGGGTCAGCAAAGGGATCTGGGAAGTCGGCGGGAGCTGCTGCAAAACGCGCGGCCGGGCTGCTGCGGCTCGGGCCAGAATGGCGGCCCAGCCGCCGTGCTGGGGGACGGCCAGAAAAAAGAAAACCAGGTTGCCGGCCAGGAAAATGACGAATTGCATGATGTCCGTGTAGACGACCCCGATCAGCCCGCCGAAGACGGTGTAGACCGCGGTGATTCCGCCGAAGATGAGCAGGATCTGGACCTCGCTGAGGGGCACGAGCGGCTTGATGGTCTTGGCGAAAAAGCCCGTGATATAGCCGATGACCAGGATGGAAATGGAAAAAAGGAGGAAGGCGTAGACTTTGCGGGCCAGGCGGGCCGGACCGCCGCCGTAGCGCAGGGTGATGAGCTCGGCCGTGGTGACGATCTGCATGCGCCTCCACATCCGGGCCCAGACGATGGCGACCAGGGGCATCCAGATGATCCAGGAGCCCCACCAGAACCAGTTTCCGACCAGGCCGAAGACCAGGACGAGCATGACGAAGGCGCCGCCGCCCGAGGAGTACGTGGCCGTGTTGGACAATCCGATGGCCCACCAGGACAGGCTGCGGTTGCCGGTGAAGTAGCCGCCGACCCCTCCGCGGGAGGCCTTGCGGGTGAAGCGCAGACCGACCGAGAGCGACAAGGCGCACAGGACGATGACGACGATCCATTCTCCGGTGGTCATGCCGCGGTCCTCCTCGGAACGGAAACGGGGCCGGGGCCCGCGGCGTCAGACGTGGACGCGGGCTTCGTTCTTGATCGTATTCAGGACGATGTTGGTCATCGTCCGGGAGACGTTTTTCATGGCGTTGATCTTCTTGAGAAAGGCGTTGAGGTCCTCGCGCCCCTGAAAATGGGCGACGACGAGCGAATCCCACTCTCCGGTGATGTCCAGGACGCAGTTGACATGATGGTCGAGGGCAATGCGCCTCTGGGTCTCCAGGAGCTGGCCCTGCTTGATGGTCATCAGGACGACGACGGTCAAATCGTAACCGAAGGCGGCCGGATCGACCACCGGGATATAACCCCGGACGGCGCCCGAGGACTCCAGCTTCTTGATGCCCCGGATGACCGAGGTCGTCGACGTCCCCAGCTCCTTGGCCATCTCGCGGAAGCTCTTGCGGGCGTTGGCGTTCAGCGACCGCACCAGCTTTTTGTCCATGGCGTCGATCATCGGTGTCTCCCCCTGCTCCCCCGGCGGGAACATTGATTGATTCGATCGGCGTCCTCGAAATTGACAGACGCCTCTCTTTTTTTTTAAAATATACGGCAATGCGCCGCTCCGGAAGCGGTTCCGGGAAGAAAGTCTAAGCCAAGCCCGGGTTATTTTCAAGGAGAGGAGAGCGTTTATGGACAAGACGACGAACCGCGGCGATTCCAAGGATTTCGGCTTTCACGATGAAGAGGACGTCCTCAAGACCGTCCTCGACCCCCGCAACCGCATCGAGTTCATCCGGGTCATCTTCCCGGACATCCTCGGCCGGATGATGGACTTCTCCTTCCCCGTGGCCGAGCTGGAAGACGCCTTCCGCGACGGCAAGGGTTTCGACGGCTCATCCGTCGAGGGCTTCGTCCGCATCGAGGAGAGCGACCTGAATATCAAGCCCGACCCGACCACCTGCCGGGTCTTTCCCTGGACCTACCGGGGCTTCGACGCCGATACCGAGTGGCGCGAGGCGGTCATGTTCGGCGACATCCTGAATCCGGACAAAACCCCCTACGCCGGCGATTCCCGCGGCGTTCTCAAGCGGGCCTTGACCCGGGCCGCCAAGGAATTCGGTTTCGACGGGTTCAACGTCGGCCCGGAGCTTGAGTTCTTCATCTTCCCCAACGACCATCAAGGCACGCCCCTGGATGACGGCGGCTACTTCTTCGCCGGCCGACATGGAGAGATCCGCAAGGAGATCCAGCTTCTGCTCAAGCGGATGGGCATTCCGGCCGAATACGACCACCACGAGGTCGCCCACGGCCAGCACGAGATCGATCTGCGCTTCACCAACGCCCTGGCCATGGCCGACATCGGCATGCTCTTCCGATACATGGTCAAGCGGGTGTCCCGCATGCACGGGCTCTATGCCACGTTCATGCCCAAGCCCATCAACGGCCAGAACGGCAGCGGCATGCACGTTCATCAGTCGCTGTGGAAGCAGGGCCACAACATCTTCTTCGACAAGGACGGCAATTACCAGTTGTCCGACACCGCCCGGGCCTACACGGCCGGCCTGATCACCCATGCCCGGGAGGCTTCGGCCATTTATAGCCAATGGGTCAATTCCTACAAGCGTTTGATCGAAGGCTACGAGGCGCCGGTCTACATCGCCTGGGGCCAGAAGAACCGCTCGGCCTACATCCGCGTCCCCCGCTA
>Ga0182021_10009375_pt1 | contig 11606 bp, 7 predicted proteins | sample 612E3MmetaG_FD_120493 | JGI IMG/M metagenome (GOLD analysis project Ga0182021, IMG submission 120493) | Permafrost microbial communities from Stordalen Mire, Sweden - 612E3M metaG (Illumina Assembly) | ecosystem: Environmental > Terrestrial > Soil > Wetlands > Permafrost | place: Sweden...
GATGGATCAATAATCAAATCCACTGATTCGGACTATGTAAATCAAGTCAAAAAATATTCCCTTAAACGTATCGTTGCCGGCGATTTTGATGATTACATCAAGATCTGGGCGGACCAAACCAGGGACTGGGGCAGACCGGTTATGATGCGGTTGTTTCATGAAGGGAACGGGCAGGCGACAGTTTTAACGGGCATGCCATGGGACGCGGTATTGTTGGATGAAAATGGCGCTAAGATAAATGAACCGCAAGATCAAATCAATGCCTGGCGGCACATCATAAACATATTCCGTCGCGAAGGAGCAAACAATGCTTCGTGGTTATGGTCGGTAGATTCTTGGCCTTCGCTGAATTTTGGGGGAACCAACAGCGTATCGCTTGCATCGGTATATCCCGGTGATGATTATGTCGACTGGATCGGCATCGAAGATTATAATTTCCAGACGGGAAATCCCGCCTGGTGGGTTGGCACTCCGGCCATCATGGATGGAATTTACAATGAAGTAAAAGCGTTGCATTCCAGTCGGCCGTTGATGATCGCGGAAATGGGATCCCCGGAAAAAATAAACGACCCGCAGGCTAAAGCAGTATGGATCCGGCAGGCGCTGTCGATTGGTGATCCGAATTCAATCCCTAACCGGTATCCGGACATTAAAGCAATATTCTGGTGGAATGATGCCAGCCAATCCAATAATGGCGAGCTTGCCATTGAGTCGTCGCCGCAGTCAATCGCCGCTTTCAAAGACGCAATCGGCAACGATGTATATGCCACCGATAGCTTTGCCAACTTAGCGCAGGCAATACTTCCAATTGGCCAGGCTTGTACTCCGAAAACTTGCACTGCGTTGGGATTTAATTGCGGTACTGCCAGCGATGGGTGTTCTAACACGCTAAGTTGCGGAAGTTGCGCGGCCGGCCAGGGTTGCTGTGGCAACAAATGCGCGGTTTGTTCGCCCGGATCAGTTTTGGGTTGTCAGGTTTGCAATATTCAAGGCACAGCCTGGGTGGATACGGATTCCAAATGTGCCAGCGGGCAAAAATGTCAGAATGGTGTTTGCTTTAGCTGTGCCGCCAAAACCTGCGTGACGCTGGGCAATTACGAATGCGGCCAGCAGAGCGACAGCTGCGGCGGGACGATCAACTGCGGAACTTGCGCTTCCGGAAAAACCTGCTCTGCGGGCAAATGTGTTTCCAATTGCGCTTCCCGCGCTTCCAAGAAATGCGACAGTGGCAATTTGTATTGGTACAATTCTTGCAATACCAAGGAAGAATTGGCCCAAAACTGCGGGGTTGATGCCCCAACCGACAATTACCAATGTTTGGGGAACTGGATACAGCAGCAGGTTGCCAAGAAAGGTTGCAGTGATAACGCTTGCTATTCCAACAGCGACTGGACCAATGCCGCCGATTGTTCGGCAACCGGTAAAATTTGTTCAAATGGCAACTGCGTTTCCAGCTGTACGGCAAAGTGTTCCGGCAAGGTCTGCGGTTCGGACAACTGCGGTGGCAGTTGCGGGACTTGTGGTTCAAATCAAACTTGCAATAACGGAATTTGCCAAACAAATGGCGGCGGTGGAGGTGGTGGCTCCTCGGGCGTCGGCGGCAATATAAATCCGCCGGTCCAGCCGATCGTTGCCAAGCCAGCTGCCAAAATGACCCGCATCGAAATCCTGGCCGCGATCGCCAAAATCCAGGCGCTGATCGTCGACCTGCAAAAACAGCTGGCGGCACTGACTGGGTCGCCTTCGCAAAATGCTACGGCGAACCAAAGCAGCACTTTTTCCTGCACCCAGATCGCCAAAAATCTTTTCTACGGCACGGCCAATGATCCGCAAATAAAATGTTTGCAGGAGGTTTTAAAATCGCAGGGTTACGCGGTTGCCGTCTCCGGGAATTACGATGCTGCCACCAAAACCGCCGTGGCGCTTTTCCAGCAAAAATACGCCGGCGAGATCTTGGCGCCCTACCATTTGACCCGCGGGTCGGGGAATGTGGGGAATGCCACTCGCGCCAAGATCAACCAGTTGATGGAAAACACTCATTAAAACGCATGAGATTTATAAAAATCAGTATTATTGCAGTCTGCGTTTCGATTCTTTTGTCATTGTCCCAGATTGCTTGCGCGGGGAATTATTCGGTTAATTTTAAAAGCCAACAAAGTTCGATTTCCGATCTCTGGCCATCGAATGTGGTGCGCCACTTCTGGTTTTTTGGCAAAAACATTGATAGCTTTGGCGCCGGCTACGGTCCGGATTTTGCGGCCATGGGGGCGAAATACCAAGAAATTTTTATCGACAACGCGGCAATGGACGCTACCAGCCCGTTGGCCGGTACATATGATTTCGCAAAGCTTGATGCCACGATCGACGACGATCTTTCCATGGGATTCAAGCCGTTTATTAGGTATGGCGTGCCGCCCTCATGGATCGCTCCCGACCAGGTCGCGATGCTAAACGATCCCTTGCTTCAAGCAAAAACGATCACCGTATTTTCTGATATTACCAAACATCTGGCGGATAAGTACGGTATCCAAACCAGGAACTGGGCGTTTTCTTCGCTCAACGAAATGTGTTTATGCGACACGAGATTGGGCGCGACCGCCGCGGGCGATTACAGCAAATCAACGCAAAAAATCGCCGATTATTATTACGCGTTTGCCAACCAGCTCCATTCAATCGATTCGAATTTACGCGTCAGCGGCGGACCCGAATCGACCGACAATGATCCGGCTTTTTCATTATGGTATTACGTAAATTACTTGGTCGCGACGGGGCAAAAGAGCAAGCTTGCGGCATTTAATTTTTTAGACTTTCACCATTATGGGTATTTATTGTCGGATACCAACGGGGCGACCGACGCGATTTTCGATAATATTTTTTATGCCCCTTCAAACGTCAAAAAAACCAAAGATCTGCTGGCGGCCAACGGATTTGGCAATCTTGAAATCTGGGAAAGCGAACGATATTTTAGCTCCTATGGCGAGGCCGATGAAACAAGGAATTCGAGCACGATTGGGGGCACCTGGCTGGCGTTGGACGCGGTTGAGAATGCTTTTCGGGGCGTTAATATGTTTTTTATCTGGTATGAGCTTGGCTATCAGGGACTGCGGGGGTGGCCCGACCAGCCGCTCAATCCTGCCTATTATGGAATGGACGCGCTTTATAATGCGGTTGGTTTTAATTCAAGCGCGACATTTTATGGTTCATCTTCCGATACGGGCACGATAAATGTGTATGGCATTAAAAACGCGGCCGGCCAGAATTTTGTTCTGGCGTTTAACCGGCGGTCGGTTGCAGACGCGGGGAATTTTACGATAACCCTGCCGGATGATTTTTCGTCGGCGGCAGCAGCGATTCATGTCTATAAATACTCGGCGAACCGAATTGCCGACGCGCCAAACGAATTCGCTGCAATTGGCCCGTTAGCCGTCCAGCTTTCGGGCGGGAACAAAACGATTTCGTTTTCCCAATCGATCGATCCTTATTCAATGTACGCATTCAGGGTTGAAGGAGTTCTTGCCGCAAAGAAAGCGGACTTAAACACTTGTGTCGCAGCCGGCGAATGCCAGTCTAATATTTGTCTGGACGGTTACTGCGGTTTGAAACCCGACGGCTGGGGTTGCGGTTCCGGCAGCGTGTGCAAATCCAATAATTGCCAAGCGGGAAAATGCGTTACCTTGCCTACCCAAATAACAATTTCAGGCACGGTAAAGAAAAATACCGGCCAAGGGATCGGCGGCGCGACAATCGATTTTTGCGGATCGAACGGAACAGCAACTACCGATAGCGCCGGCAATTGGTCTAAAACGTTAAATACTGGCGACAGTTATTGCGCGCGCGTCAGCGCGGGACTGCCTTCCGGCTATTCATCTATCCGGGCGACCGGCAATAACACTTGTCATTTCGGCTCTCCGACCTATGAGTGGCAATATGCCGGCCAAAACAAATTCCAAAGCTGTCCGGCGGCCAACGAAGGATCTTGGGATTTGGCAAGCGATACTGGCTTGGGCTTTATCGTTGACTATCCTGCCTGCGTTCCCAAAACCTGCGCGGCCTTAAATTACGGTTGCGGCAGTGCCGATGACGGTTGCGGCGCAACGTTGCAGTGCGGAACTTGTTCTACCGGACAAAGTTGTAGCGACAATACCTGTGCATCTAGTTGTGTTGCCAAAACTTGCGCATCGCTTGGTTATTCCTGCGGCAGCCAAAGCGATGGTTGTGGCGGCGCGCTTGATTGCGGAACTTGTGCCAGCGGTAAAACTTGCTCTATCGGGGTTTGCGTCGCGGCCGGTTCGGGCGGCGGCGGAGGTGGTTCATCGGGTGGAGGCGGAAATACAAATCCACTGGTCCAGCCGGTCGCTACCAAACCGGTCTCCAAAATGAGCCGGGCCGATATCCTGGCCGCGATCGCCAAGATCCAGGCGCTGATCGCCGACCTGCAAAAACAGCTGGCGGCGCTGGGTGGCAGTACGACGACATTTTCCTGCACCCAGATCACCAAAAATCTTTTTTATGGCATGGCCAACGACCCGCAGATCAAATGTTTGCAGGAAGTTTTAAAATCCCAAGGTTACGCGGTTGGCGTTTCCGGGAATTACGATGCCGCCACCAAAATCGCGGTAACACTTTTCCAGCAAAAATACGCCGGTGAGATTTTGGCGCCCTACAATTTGACGCGCGGGTCGGGGAACGTGGGGAACGCGACGCTTGGCAAGATCAATCAGGTTATCAAAAGTTATTAAAATGCCAGCTTACCGTTATTTCCCGGGTTGTGGTTTTGATATTGTTGATACCTGCCGATTATTTGTTTAAAATAAAGCAAAGGATGCGGTTAATCTGTTTTGTTATCTGATGAAAAAAGTTTTTTGTCTGATTTTTATTAACCTTTTATTGGTTTTTTTTGTTTTATTCCCGGCGCCGCCAAAGGACAGCGTTGCTTTGGCGGCCACGGGCAATAATGCCCAGTTTGTCAGCCAATCGGCGCCGGCGGCGATGGTTGTTGGGAAAACTTATCCGGTAACGATTGTTACAAAAAATACCGGAACTTCTACGTGGACGGCAGCGGCTAATTACAAGCTGGGGGCCCAGGATCCGGCGGACAACAGCACTTGGGGGCAAAACCGGGAATTGCTCGGGGCGTCCGATTCGATCGCGCCCGGCGCGTCAAAAACGTTTGTTTTCAATGTTGTTGCGCCTTCAACGCCCGGTTCTTACAACTTCCAGTGGCAGATGACGCAGGAAGGCGTGGAGTGGTTTGGCGACAGCTCGACTGTGGTCGCAGTCAGCGTGGTATCGGCCGCGTCGGTGGCCAACGCGCAGCCTTGCAGTGAAGACGGGATGTGCGTATCCGGCATTTGCAATAAAGATGGCGATGGCCGGCCGGTTGGATTGTGCTGCAATTCCGGGGAGTGCGCTTTTGGCGACAATTCGGCCAGTTATCCTTATAAATGCCTGGCCTCGGGGGCATCAGCCAATCTTTACTGGCCGGGCGGCGCTTCGGAGGGCATTTGCCGGAGTGGTATTTGGAAAATACGTCTCGGCGGCGCCGGTTGCGCTACTTGGCCTTGCGACCAGGGAACCTGTTCGAATAATATTTGCTCAGTTGCCAGCGGCAAGGCCAACGGTCTGGCGTGCTTGTCAAACGGCGAGTGCGCGTCCGGTTCTTGTATCAACGGGCTGTGCGCCGCGACTTGCGCCAGCCTTGGATTTACCTGCGGCATCTGGTCTGACGGGATTACCACATTGAATTGCGGAACTTGTTCGTCGGGCCAAACATGTTCGGCTGGCGGTTCTTGTGTTGCCGGTTCTAGCGACAACAGTGGTTGTACGGCCCACTCGTCAAAAAAGTGCGATAGCGGCGACCTTTATTGGTTTGATTCCTGCGGGACAAAACAGGAATTATACCAAAGTTGCGGTTCAAGCCAGAAGACTTCCAATTACCAGTGCAGCGGCAATTGGCTCCAGCTTGAGACGATGGAAAACGACTGTGTTGACGGTGCCTGCGTAAGCAATCCGTCCTGGAGCAATTCCGTGGATTGTGCGGCGACCGGCAAAACTTGCGTCAATAATGCGTGCGCCGCCGACAATCAGGCTCCAACAATTTACAGTTTGTCCCCGGCCGGAAAAATATACTCACCCAAAGTGGAAATGAGTCTTACCACCAGCGAAGCCGCGGATTGCCGCTTTAGTACTTCCGACCAGGGTTTTGATGCCATGACGATGGTGTTTACTTCTTCCAACAAATTGGTCCACACCGCGACGCTATCCTTGAGCGGTTACGGCAATTACGACTATTATGTGCGCTGCAAGGACGCCGCCGGCAATGTTAATGCCACTGCGGGCAGGATAATATTCAGCTATGTTTCCAGCGACCCGTCTATCGCGACGCCACCGCCGGCGCAGCCGGTGGCCCCGGCTGCAGGTGTTGCGCCGGCGATCTCTAACTTGTCGCCAGCGGGTAAAGTCAACACTTCGCCGGTTACGCTGGCCTGTTTGACCGACAAGGAAGCGACCTGCAAATTCGACACTAAAGATGTTGCTTTCGGCTCAATGAAAAATACCATGGACGGTGACAGCAGCGGGATTTATCACAGCTCCAAGGTGGAATTACCCGCCAGCGGTCTCTACGATTATTTCGTGCGTTGCAGCGATAGCCATGGCAACAAAAACACCAAATCGGCCAAGATCAGTTTCAATTATTCCGCCACAGCTCCCGGGCCGTTGATTTCGTCACCTTTACCCTCGGGCCAGGTTTCCCAAAAAGATGTAGCGTTAATGGTCACTACCGATAAGGCCGCGACCTGCCATTATGGCGCCGCCGACGCCGATTTTGATTCGCTGGCGGGAGTTTTCCAGACCCTTGATGGCCAGCAACAGACGGCAAATATTTCTTTGCCCGGGCCCGGATCTTATAATTATTATATCCGTTGCGCCGACCAGGATGGCAACGATGATAACGCTTCCACGCTGATATCATTTGAATACGTCGATTCCGACAATCCTGTCGTGGCCCCGGCCGTGCCGGCGCCGGTTTTAAGTAATCCCGCCGTTACCGATAATAGTGTTAAACCCGCTTGCGATGGATACAAAGAGGGTGAGTCGGACGGTACTTGCGTAAATGCGGCCGACTGTATTTGCGACCCGGATTGCCCGGTGGCGCCTGATGCCGGCGCAGATCCGGATTGTTCTCAAGCTTCCTCTGCCAAGCCGCAAAGCAGCGGTGCGGGGTGGTTTGCCATTCCTTTAATAGTAATCGTTGTTATAGCTGGCGTTTTTGCCGCTATGATCCTAAAAAAAAGGAGAAACGGTGCCGAAACGGCTTTTGAAGACGAAGACTCGACGTTGGAATAATCCTTCATTCCACGCGATAATTTTTTTTAAGTAAAACAATTTAAGGCCGCATCGGGAGGCTTTTTTGTTTTATAAAACGGTGGTATATTAAGTAATATCGCAAAAAAATGGCTATCATAGAAAAATTAAAACAAGCCGATTTAAAGGGGCGGGGCGGGGCGGGATTTCCGACTTGGCAAAAATGGCAGATGGTAAAAGACGCCGTCATCGCCGACGAACCTCGTCCAGACGGGCGAGGAGATAAAAAATTTGTTGTTTGCAATGTATCTGAAGGCGAACCGGCGGTGTTCAAGGACGTCTGGCTGCTGGAAAAAGACGCGCCGGCGGTCATCGACGGTATTTTGCTGGCAATGGAAGCGGTGGGGGCGTCCAAGGGATACGTTTATCTGCGCAAAGATTACTTTGACAAATATAAAAATAAGCTAAACAAGATTATCGGCCAAAAACCGATCGAACTTTTCCGGGAGCCTTGCGGCTATCTGGGAGGCGAGGAGACGACGTTGTTGGAATCGATCGAGGGCTCGCCTAATGGCGAAGCTCGCCCAGAGGGCGGCAATCGTTGCGAGCCGCGAATGAAGCCGCCTTACCCGCCCCAGGTAGGACTTTATGGATGTCCTACCCTGATTAACAACCTGGAAACTTTGTATTACGCATCAAAGATTGCCAAAGATGAGTATAAGGGCCAAAGATTATACTGTATTTCGGGTGATATTAAAAACAAGGGAGTTTTTGAATTTCGCGCGGACTGGCCAATCGAAAAAGTGCTGCAAGAGAGCCAAAATTATCCCGATGATCAATTTTTTGTGCAGGCTGGCGGCGGCGCCAGCGGGACAATTTTGTTGCAAAATGAACTCCAGGCGCCTCTATCGGGCGCAGGTGCGATAATAGTTCACGACTTGGCCAAGACCGACGCGCAAGACTTAATGAAACAATGGGCCGATTTTTTCATTGCCGAGAATTGCGGCAAATGCGTTCCTTGCCGGGAAGGGGTTTATCGCTTGCGCGAGATCGTTAGTCAGCCAATCGTGGATATTGAGCAGGTAAACAAGATTGTCGCCTCGCTTTCGGAAACCAGTTTTTGCCCATTTGGCAAAGGCGTGGCCAACGCTTTCGACTCGCTGGTCGCCAAAATACGCATAGACTAAAATTACTTTGAATTACGAAATTAGCTCTTGATGAACATTTTTGCGACGGGTCCATGTCCTACGCCAAGGCGTAAGACAAATGTCGCAAAAACGATCATCTGCGATTAATTTCGTAATTCAAAGAAATCATGGAAGCAAACCAAAAAATGATAAATTTGACAATCGATGGTAAGTCAGTGCAGGCGCCCGAAGGTTCAAGTATCCTGGAGGCGGCCAAGCTGGTGGGCATCGAAATCCCGTCGCTCTGCTACCACCCGGATTTGACCGTTAAGGCCAACTGCCGGATGTGCGTTGTGCGCGTGGAAGGCCAGCGGGGCGCAATTCCTTCTTGCCAGACAAAGGCGGTCGAAGGCATGAAAGTGACGACCAATTCCGAGGATTTGCGCGCGTTGCGAAAAACCAACCTGGAATTGATATTTTCCCAGCACCGCGAAGAATGCCAGGATTGTGTTTGGCTGTCGGGTTGCCAATTGCTGAAACTGGCCAAAGAATACGGCGCCGATATGGGCGAGTATAGCGATCGCAAGTCAAAATTGCCGGTTTATAAGTTCGGGCCGATCGAGTTTGACCAGACAAAGTGCATCGATTGCCGCAATTGCGTCGAAATGTGTTCGCGCCAGTCAAAATTCCTGGAACTCGACAACCGCGGTTATAATATCAATGTCAAACCGTCGGCTGATCCCAAGCGCGACTGCATTTACTGCGGCCAGTGCATCATCCACTGTCCGGTGGGCGCCATCGAGGCCGAAGGCGAATTCGAGGAGATCGAAAAACCGTTGCAAAGCAAAAACAAGACAGTGGTGGTGCAATTCGCGCCGTCCATCCGCGCCAGCATCGGCGAGATGTTTGGCATGCCTTATGGGTCAGTTGCTACGGGCCAGCTGGTGGCCGGATTGAAGAAATTGGGATTTAGCAAGGTGTTTGATGTGTCGACGGCCGCCGATTTTACCACGATCGAGGAAGCCGACGAGCTGATTGAGCGCGTCAAAGCGCAAAAGAATTTGCCGCTGTTTACGTCCTGCTGTCCGGCCTGGGTGCGCTACATCGAATTTGCGCGACCTGACCTTATTCCGAATTTAACCAGCGCCCGGTCGCCCCAGTCGATGTTGGGAGGTTTGATCAAGACTTTCTGGGCCGAGAGGGAAAAGATAGACCCAAAAAATATTGTAGTAGTTTCTATCATGCCTTGCACGGCCAAGAAATACGAGATATCAAAGGAGGAAAACTTGATAAACGGCAATAAACGGATCGACTATGTCCTAACCACGCGCGAACTCGGAAGGTTGTTGAAGCGGCACAATATTGATCTGGCCGGCATGCCAAAAGAAGAGGCGGACGAGCCGCTGGGCGAATATTCCGGCGCGGCTGTGATCTATGGCGTTACCGGCGGCGTGATGGAGTCGGCCATCCGCACGGCTTATTGGAAACTGACCGGCGAAAAAGAAAATTTGAAGGTCCTTGAATGCCAGGAAGTCAGAGGCATTAAAGGCTTAAAGAGGGCCAAAGTCGATGTCGCGGGTATTACTTTGAATGTTGCCGTGACCAATGGGATGGAAAATGCGCGGATAATCCTCGACGACCTGGCCAAAGACCCGCACGCCTATGATTATGTCGAGATCATGGCCTGCCTGGGCGGTTGTATCGGCGGCGGCGGCCAGCCTTTGCCGGTGTCTGACGATATCCGCAAACAGCGCGCGCAGGCCCTATATGCGATCGACTGCGACAAAACCCTGCGCCTGGCGCACGAAAACCAGTCGGTGCAAAAGATCTACAAGGAATATTTCAAAGGCGACAAGAAATTGATACACAAGATTTTTCACACGAGTTACTCAAAAAAACCTAAAACCAAGATTGAAAAAATAAAATAGTAAAACTCCATGGAAAAAGAGAAGGCTGCGAAAATATCAATCTGTCTTGGAATAACTGGATTAATCTTGTACGCTTTTCTGGTATTTTGGCATTATATGGCCGGTGTAGGATATAAATATTATTTCAATAGTTTTTTTAATAATATTTTGCTTAGTGCCGGTTGGTTGATCATGGCAGGTACGATGTTTGTTTTTGGATGGTTATTGCCGCTGGTCGGTTTGATTCTTGGGGTTAAGGGTTTTAAAAAACAACCCAATTCAAATTACATCGCCCAGATAGGTATTTTTTTGGCAATATTAGAAATTTATTTTTATTGGCTTTTTTTCTTTTGATAAAAAATTATAAAACATGATGAAAATATTAGCATTACCAAAAGAATTGACATTGACAGCTATATTGGTTGGAGGAGCGACTTTGGCCCCACTGCTTCATTCGCAATTGGTGACGGGAACTATAGTTAACGCAATTTTGTTTATTACCGCCGCCAAACTTGGATTCCGTTTTGCGGCGGCGATCGCCGTTTTCCCCAGCCTGATCGCGCTGGGCGTGGGTACTTTGCCGGCCGCCCTGGCGGCGATGGTGCCGTTTATCATTTTGTCAAACCTTGCCTTGGCCGCGGTATTTATGGTAATCCTTAAGTATAATTATTGGCTGGCCGTTGCCGGCGCGAGTTTAACCAAATTCGGAATACTGGCTGCCAGCGCCACCGTTATCCTTGGCGCGGTAACCCATGGACAGATAAGCCTCGCGCTGTCGTCAATGATGGGCTGGCCGCAATTGATCACCGCGCTATTGGGCGGCATAGCCGCTTACTCGCTATTTAGGCAAAAAAAATATGAATTTCAACGCTAAATCAACATTGGCGCAGGTTCTGGAGTTTGGAGGAGCCGAGGAAATTTTGGCAAAATACAGCGTGCCCTGTTTGGGATGCCCAATGGCGCAAACCGAGATGCAGGAGCTTACGATCGGCCAAATTTGCAAGAGTTACGGTATCGACGAGGCGTCTCTGCTTAAGGATTTAAACGAACTAAAGAAGAAATTTACAAAAAACCGGCCGCCGGATTCGACCTAATTTTACATAGCAATTGCAGTGTGGTAACCTAATAAATTAAGAACATAATAAAAAAAATTATATGTTGAAAATAAACAAACAGATTGTTATGCCGGTGTTATTGCTGCTGGTATTCGCCCTTATCGCCGGTGGAGCTTTATACGTGAAGGCGCATCCTATCCAAAAAACCCTGA
>Ga0182021_10009376_pt1 | contig 11605 bp, 1 predicted proteins | sample 612E3MmetaG_FD_120493 | JGI IMG/M metagenome (GOLD analysis project Ga0182021, IMG submission 120493) | Permafrost microbial communities from Stordalen Mire, Sweden - 612E3M metaG (Illumina Assembly) | ecosystem: Environmental > Terrestrial > Soil > Wetlands > Permafrost | place: Sweden...
TAACTCTGCTCCCTCTGTATTTTATAAGGACTCTTCATGGTATATGATAAGTGGAAGTTTGTTAGGAACCTTTTATGGTTACACATACAATGGAACTAATTGGCTTACTAATTTAACAATAAATGCAAGCCTTCCAGACATAGGAGCTCTTTCAACTCCATCTGTTTTTCAGAAAAATGGAGTTTGGTATATAATCTCCGGTGAGTCATCAGGAAACTTTAAGGGGTTTAGATATAATGGAACTAATTGGTTACCCAATTCAACAATAAATGCAAGTTTACCAGATATTGGAACTTGTTCATATCCTGATGTTTTTTACAAAGATTCAAGTTGGTATATCATAAGCGGAGAAAATTTGGGAATGTTTTACGGATATAATTATTCTGCAGGAAATCTAATACCTCAATTTACTTATATAAATAATATTGGCTGGCAAGTTAATGTAACTGTTCCAGCTTTTATAAATGGATTAAAAGATTTATCTGTTAATGCAACCTATAATGGATATACAAAAGAAGATACGGAGATAAATTCTATGGTATATGGAGATGTAATTCCTCCTACATTTATAATAATACCCGCAAATGCTTCATTATTCTATGGAAATGAATCTTTATTAGTTAAATTCACAGCAACAGATGAAAAAGTCTTTGGATATTATAAAATTAATGATACAAGATTTTCAATAAATCAAACAGGTTTCTTATCAAATGCAATATCTATGCCAGTTGGAAACTATGAAATAAATGTTTCAATAAACGATACATCAAACAATATTAACTGGACAATATATACAGTTCAAATAAATAAATCAAATTATTTTGACTGCGGAGTTTATTTTAACACAACTACTCTTCAAATCTATCCTAATAATTTCATAGTTTACACAAATTGTTCATCAGCTTATACTCTATACAGAAATGGAACTGTTATATCGAATAATTCTATTATAAACAGTGGAGCAGGATATTATAATTTAACAGTTCAGAGAACAGATACAGCAAACTATACAAACACAATAAATACTGAATTCTTTACAATAAATAAATCTCTTGACTCCTGTTCAGTTTATTTTAATGTAACTTCCCCTATAAATTATCCAGACTTTTTTATAGCATATACAAATTGTACAACTTTTTATACTTTAACAAGAAATGGAACTTCAATTTCAAACACAACAACAATAAATTTTGGAGCAATGGCATATAATATTTCAGTTCAAAGAACAGATACAGCAAATTACACAAACACAGTTAATGCCCAGCAATTTATTATTTCTAAAAATCAAGAGAAATTCAACGTTCTATTCAATACAACAAGTCCATTAACCTATCCGGACATATTTCTAGTTTATGCAAATGCCACATCCGCATTTACTCTTTATAAAAATGGGACAGCAATTTCAAATAATTCAGTTCAAAACAATGGTGCAGGATATTTCAATTTTTCTGCTCAAAGAACAGACACAGCAAATTATTCTTTTAATTACAATAATACCTTTTTTATAATCAACAAAAATGCAGAAAAATGTCAAGTTTTATTCAATGAAACTTCCCCTCTAGATTATCCAAAAACATTTTTAGTTTGGACAAACTGTACAACTCCGTTTGCATTAGCAAGAAATGGGTCAGCAATATTAAATAATTCAGAACAAGCATTGGCAATTTCAGCATACAATTTTTCAATGTTGAGAACAGACAATTTTAATTATACTTTTTATTTCAATGAAAGCCAATTTAGGATTACTGATAATGCTCCACCATATTTTACAACAACTCCACAAAATGCTTCCTTATTTTATAGCAACGAATCGTTATTAGTACAATTTGTAGCCACAGATGATTCTGGTTTCGGATATTACAAAGTTAACGATACAAGATTTTTCATAAACCAAACTGGTTTCTTATTCAATGCCACTCCTATGGCAGTTGGAAATTATGAAATTAATGTAACAATAAATGATACATATAACAACATTAATTGGACGAGATATAAAGTTCAGATAAACAAATCAAATTACTTTGATTGCGGAGTTTATTTTAACACAACAAGCTTTATTAATTATCCAGAGAATTTCGTAGTTTATACAAATTGTACAACTGCCTATACTTTGTATAGAAATGGATCTTATATTTCAAACGGCTCAACAATAAATGGGGGGGCTAGCTATTATAATTTGACAGTTCAGAGAACAGATACTTCAAATTTTACAAACACTCTGATGTCACAATTTTTTACAATTAATAAAAACCAAGAAAAATTTAATGTTTTATTTAATACAACAAGCCCATTAACCTACCCGGACATATTTCTAGTTTATGTCGATATAACTTCTTCTTTTACATTGTACAAAAATGGTACGATAATTTCAAATAATTCTGTCCAAAACAATGGAGTTGGTTATTTCAATTTTTCAGCACAAAGAGCAGACACGACAAACTATACCTATAATTATAATAATTCTTTCTTCATAATAAATAAGAGTCCAGAAAAATGTCAAGTTTTATTCAATGAAACTTCCCCTCTAGATTATCCAAAAACATTTTTAGTTTGGACCAACTGTTCAAGTCCATTTAATCTTTATATAAACGGATCAGCAATAAGTAACAATACGGAACAAACAAGGGGTATTAGTGTTTATAATTTCTCTCTTCAAAGAACTGATACTTCAAATTATACTTTTTATTATAATGAAACTCAAATGAGATTAAGAGATACAATTAATCCTAATGCAACACTTCTTACTCCACTAAATGAAAGCTATCTTAATAATGCAACTCAAAACTTGACAGTAAATGCAACAGATAACGTTGGGCTTTCTAATATGACTCTATCTGTATATAATCAAACCAGTTTAATCAATCAAACAACTCAGAGTATTTCTGGAACACAAATATTAACAGGAATAGTTTATACTTTTGCGTACGATGGAATTTTTAATTGGTTTTACAAAATATTTGACTTGGCTGGAAATACTTTTAGCACAGAGAATAATACATTAATAATAGATAATATCATTCCAAGTATAAATTTAGAAAATCCCCTAAATAATTCTGGAGATTCGGATGGAAATTTAATATTTTATTATAATGTGAGTGATTCGTCCCCCATAGATAATTGTAGTCTTATATTCAATAGTGTATTAAATTATACAAATTATACTATTGTTAATTCTACTGAGCAAAGCTTTAATTTAAATGGATTAAATGTAGGCAGATATAATTGGGGAATAATTTGTTATGATAAAGCAGGTAATCTTAAAACTTCAAATTTGAGATTCTTTGATGTAATTTCTGTAACTAGCTTTGGAGGAGGAACAACTGATCTTTCTCAAGTTGATACTTCCAACATTTCTAATCTAATTTTAGAAAAAACATCTTTAGGTAAAATAAATTTTAGTGATAGTATTAATTTAAGCGGCGGAGCCGATATTAACGCGCTAATTCAAATTTCTAGCAATAACATAAGTATTGATACTTATCTAGAAAGTAGATTGAATAAATCTGCTATTTTATATTTGTATAACCTTCATTATAAAAATGCTCCTATAATTTACAGCGAGGGGAATATTTGTCTTCCAAACATTTGCAAACTTATTTCATATTCTGAAGGAAACTTAACATTTAGTGTTTCTCACTTTACCTCCTACTGGGCTGGAGAAAATTCTAATTTGAGTGTATATGATGAAACCGATATCGAAGGAGGAAATAGGACAAAGTATGTTAATAATCAAATTAAATTCTTTGCCAATTATACAAATATATCCAATAAAAATTCTATTAATGGAATAGGGGTTTATTGTAATGTTTCTTTTAATGTTTCTGGATCTTGGACTCCTTATTTACAGATGGTATTTAATGCAACCTCTTTGCTTTATGAATACAATAGGAGTTTCGATTCTCAGGGAACCTTTTCTTATAATGTAACCTGTAATGGTTTCGCATTAGGATTTGAATCCTTGAATGTTACAGATACTGTTAAAGCAACTTTGGATAACATTTTTCCTTTAATTGATTATACTACTCCAACAGACTTAAATAACGCAAATAAAATCCAAAATTGGATTTATATTAATGTTTCATTAATAGAAGATAATCTTGCCAATCTTACTTTTACTTTATATTATTCAAATTATACATTAAGAAATTCATCAACTTATACAGATTCAAGAAGAAGTATTAACTTTACTTCTTTAACAGATGGTTTTTATTATTATAATGTAACCGCCATTGATTTAGGTAATAATGTTAATTTCACTTCGCTAAGAAATATAACCTTAGATACAACAATTCCAAGTATATTTATTAATTATCCAACCAATTCTTCAATCATCCCAGATGTTACCCCTACTATTAACCTCACTCTTAATTCAAGTGTAGAAAGTTTATGGTATAGTTTAAATGAAGGGAGTAATACTACAATATGTAATAATTGTAATGGTGAGAAAAGTTTATTTCTTTATTTAGAAGAGGGAGAATATTATTTGAAATTTTATGCGAATGATTCTGGTGGAAGTATAGGTGTTAATTCAACTTATTTTGCTGTGAATATGAGTTCTAATTACTATGACAATTTCTATGATAATTCAAGTATTTTTTATTATAAGAATGTTATATTAAATAAAGGGAATATTAGTTCTTCTTCAGGATATTATCAGCCGAACATAAGTTTGAGCAATGCTCAAAGAATTAATTCAGGTTCCTCTTTTAGCAATCGTGGTATTGCAACAAATGGAAGTGTTTTATTTTTTAATAATGGAGGTACTAATCTAAAAGTTGTTGGTTTTGATGGTACAGTTCTCTCAACACACACTGTTTCAGGACTTAATGTGGATCACAATCAATTAGCATATTCTTCTAAAAGCAAATTAATATATTCAAGAAGTGATGCAATAATATATGCAATAAATTTGAGTGATGATAGTTCTGTTGCTGTAACTAATGTGAATACTTCTACTAAACCTTATTTAAATGGTAGATCATGGGTTACTGGGACTTTGGTAGATATGCCCGATGGAAGAATTGGTACAGTTTCTGATATTGGAGTAAACCCTTTTGTTCTAAGGTTGTATGATGTTTCAAATGATGGATTAACTTTCACCTGGAGTCAAGATATAAGCATTGCAAACTCTTGGGCCGATGATAATCATGGATTTGCGAGTGATGGAAGATTTTTAGCTATAATTTCCTATACCAACGGACATAGAGTTTATGATTTAACAACAGGAACCGAATATTTCAGAGATAGTTGGGATTTAAGAGTTTCAGGAATTTCCAATCCAACATACTTTACTCATGACCAGGTTAATCATAAGTATATAATTGGAGATTACAGTGACTACGATTTTATGATTTTCAATGATTCTATAAATGGTTCCAATGGAAATGGGAATTTTACTTCCTATGCAATAAACACAAGCAAAAATATTGTAAAGATAAGTAATATTACTTGGAATGAATTTGGAACAGATTTAAATAACAATATTAGTGTAGAATTAAGTGTTAATAATGGAGCAAATTGGTATACTGTTACAAAAAATAATCCTTTAACAGGATTTATACAGAATAATAAACTCGTTTACAGAGTTATCTTTAATACTAACTCTACAAGCCCCATTTCATTATTAGATATGAATATAAGTTGGAATTCTGACACAATTAATCCTAATGCAACTCTAATTTATCCTGAAAATAACTCCTACACAAATATCTCTCAACAAAACTTGACAGTAAATATAACAGATAACGTTGGGCTTTCTAATATGACTCTGTCTATATATAATCAAACCAGTTTAATCAATCAAACAACTCAGAGTATTTCTGGAACACAAATATTAACAGGAATAGTTTATACTTTTGCGTACGATGGGATTTTTAATTGGTTTTACAAAATATTTGACTTATCTGGAAATTCTTTTAGCACAGAGAATAATACAATAACTAGAGATATGACCTACTCATTAATTAATTTTGGCTATGGAACAGAAGAAAATAACACAAATTTCACTCAGAATTGGATTTATGTTAATATTTCAGTAATAGAGACTAATTTTGCAAGCATAACCTATAGCTTATATAATAGTACTGGAGAAGTGGATACAATAACATATAATAATTTAATTAAAGAAATTAATTGGACTAATTTAGATGATGGAATTTATTATTATAATGTAAGTATTCTTGATAAAGCGGGGCAATTTAATAATACAGAGACAAGAGTTTTAAGAATTGATTCCCAGGGGCCACTAGTAAAGATTGTGTATCCAGAGACAAAAGCTTATAGTTATAATACAAGTCTACCATTGAATTATAGCGTAAGTGATAATTTAATTGGTTTAGATGTTTGTTGGTGGCAGTTGGATAATAGTATAAATAAAAGTATCAGTTGTGGCACAAATACCACCTTTAATGCAAGCGAGGGGGCACATATTATTCATTTTTATGCAAATGATTCTTTAGGTAATCTTGGAAGTGATTCAGTTATTTTTTCAGTGTCAACAAGTCTTCCAGCAGTAAGTTTGATAAATCCTTTAAATAATTCAGTTTTTAATCAGACAATTAATATTAATCTGAGTTATATTCCGCAGGATTCTGATGGTATAGACACATGTATTTTATATGAAGATTGGAATGGAGGATGGAATGCAAATCAAAATAATAATTCTCTTATTAGTGGAAAAATGTCCTCATTTTTTGTTAATTTTTCAGGGGAAAAGATTTACACATGGAATGTTAAATGTAATGATACAACTGGATTATCTTCCTTTTCATTTAGTAATTTTACATTTATTGTAGATACAACCTACCCTCTAATTGACTTTGCAAGTAATACGGAAGATGGAGGAAGTATTTTTTCAAGAAACTGGATTTATCTGAATACTTCAGTGATAGAATCCAATTTTGCAAATATATCTTTTAGTTTATATTATTCAAATTATACTATAAGGAATTCATCAATCTATACTAACGTAATTAAAGAAATTAATTGGACTAACTTAGCTGATGGAGTTTATTATTATAATGTAAGTATCTTAGATAGAGCAGGACAAAAAAATAAAACAGAGACAAGAAATATTACATTAGATACTACTTATCCACTCATTGATTATGGAGGGGGAACTAGGGTGAATAATTCAAACAGTTCTTATAGCTGGATTTATGTTAATATGAGTATTGTGGAGAAAAATATAGCCAATATTACATTTAGTTTGTATAATGAATCAAGTATTGTTAACATTACCACTCTTGGAAAGGATAATAGATCATTTAATTGGACTAATCTACAAGATGGGGTTTATTATTATAATGTTAATGTATGTGATTTATTAAATCATTGTAATTCTACTGCTTTCAGATGGTTAAGAATTGATACTATTAGTCCAAATGCTACACTGATTGCCCCAGAAAACAATACTATTAATTCAAGCTTATCGCAAAACTTAACAGTAAACGTAACCGATAATTACGGATTGTCAAATATGACTTTATATGTTTACAACCAAACCAGTTTAATTAATCAAACTACTCAAAGTATTTCTGGAACACAAATCTTGACAGGAATAGTTTATACTTTTGCCTATGATGGTATTTTTAATTGGTTCTACAAGATATTTGATCTTGCAGGGAACACCTTTAGTACTGAAAACAATACAATCATCCTTGATACGACTTATCCTAAAATTAATTTTAATAGTGCTACTCCCCTGAATAATAGTAATCTTAGTATAGGTTGGATTTATGCTAATATAACCTTAGTTGAAAATAATCTGGCAAATATTACCTATAGTTTGTATAATTATACAGGAGAGGTTAATTCAACAGCATATACATCTAAAGTTTATCAAATTAATTGGACTAACTTAGCTGATGGAGTTTATTATTACAATGTCAGTGTTTTGATAAACTTGGGAAATTCAATAAAACAGAGACAAGGATTTTAAGATTAGACAGGATTGCTCCAAATATTTCAATTAATTCTCCTTTTAATAGTTCAATAATTGCAGATATTACGCCCTTATTAAATGTTACTTTAAATTCAGAAGTTAAGAGTTTATGGTACAATCTTAATAATGGAACGAATATTACAATTTGCAATGATTGTAATGGAGAGCAAACGGGTTTCATCTATACTAATGAAGGAAATGTTTTAGTGAATGTTTATGCAAATGACTCCGCAGGAAACGTAGGAATTAATTCAACAAGATTTATAGTTAATATGAATTATAATTACTATGATACCTTTGATGATAATTCTAGTATTTTTAATTATAGCAATATTCTATGGCAAAAAGGGAATATTAGCTTTTCTGCAGGATTTTATCAGCCCAATATAAGTCTGGCAAATGCTCAAACATATTCTCCAGGAAATTCTCCAACAGTTAGAGGTTTAGCCACAAATGGAACAAATTTATTCATAAATAATAATGGTGTAAGCATTTATGTTTATACTTTCAATGGAACTTTTTTAAATGCTCATACAGTTGCAAATCTCCCTACGGGAAATAATCAAATAGCATATTCTTCTACAAGTAAACTTATATATGCAAGAAATGGAGCAACAATATACGCTATAAACTTAAGCGATGATAGTTCAATCGCAGTAACCAACATAAACAACTCAGCAAAACCATACTTATCGGGTGATTCCTGGATGACTGGAAACTTATTTGATATGCCTGATGGGAGAATTGGTACCGTTAGCAGTCCTGCAGTTAGTACAATTACAGTAAGATTATATACTGTTTCAAACAATGGGTTAACATTAACATGGAATCAAGATATAATTATTCCAAGTTCATGGAACACTGATAATCATGGATTTGCAAGTGACGGAAGATTTTTGGTTCTTCTTTCATACAATGGGGGGCACTATGTTTATGATTTAGAAAATTCTAATATATTTTCCACAAGTAGTTGGAATACTCAGCCTCCTGGAATTGCCAATCCAACTTTCATTACTCACGACCCTATAAACCATAGATATATAATTGGAGATTATGAAGTTGGCGATGCAATACGTTATGCAATTTATAATGATTCTATAAATGGTTCTAGTGGAAAGGGGAATTTTACTTCTTATGCAATAAACACAAGCAAAAATATTGTAAAGATAAGCAATATTACTTGGAATGAATTTGGAACAGACTTGAATAACAATATTAGTGTAGAATTAAGTGTTAATAATGGGGCAAACTGGTATGCTGTTACAAAAAACAATCCTTTAACAGGATTTATACAGAATAATAAACTCGTTTACAGAGTTATCTTTAATACTAACTCTGCAAATATACCCTCACTATTAGATATGAACATAAGTTGGAATTCTGATACAACTAATCCAAATGCAACTCTAATTTATCCTGAAAATAATACCTACACAAATATCTCTCAACAAAACTTAACAGTAAACGCAACAGATGATTATGGATTGTCCAATATGACTCTTTCTGTTTATAATAAAACCAACCTAATTAACCAAACAACCCAGAACATATCAGGAACACAAATTTTGACTGGTATAGTTTACACCTTTGCCTATGATGGAATATTTAATTGGTTCTATAAAATCTTTGACTTTTCAGGAAATGCTTTTAGCACAGAAAATAATACAATAATTCTGGATACAGCTCCTCCAACATATTCTCAGGTTTCAATTAATAATACCGTTGCAGGGGGAATAACTAATTTTGCAGTTAGTGTTAATGATAGCACAGTATTAAATCCAAATGGGCAGTACATTTTTTCCACAAATAACACAGGAATTTGGTTAAATGATTCAGCTGTTAATTTTACAACAACTCCAAGCTGGGCAAATATAACTAAAATACTAAACTCCACAGTGGGAATGTATGTAAGTTATATGTGGTACTTTAATGACAGCGTAGGCAATACCAATTCAACAAAGAGTTATATTCTAAAAACAACGGACATAATTCCCCCATACTTTACAACAATTCCCCCAAACGCTTTCCTATTCTATGAGAATGAATCTTTACTAGTTCAGTTTGTAGCTACAGATGATGTAGGATTTGGATATTACAGAATTAATGACACGAGATTTTCAATAAATCAAACAGGTTTCCTAAGCAATGCGACTCCAATGGCTGCAGGAAATTATGAAATAAATGTTTCAATAAATGATACTTCTAATAATATCAATTGGACAAGATATACTGTTCAAATAAATAAGTCCAATTATTATAATTGTGGAGTTTACTTTAATACAACAAGCCCAATTACTTATCCAGACAATTTTATAGTTTATACAAACTGTTCTTCAGCTTACACATTTTACAGAAATGGAACTTCAATTTCAAATGCCTCAACAATTAATTCAGGAGCTGGATATTACAACTTAACTGTCAAGAGAACAGACGCGGCAAACTACACTTATATCACAGATACTCAATTTTTTACAGTAAATAAAAATACTGAACAATTCAAAGTTTTATTCAATGCAACGAGTCCATTAAATCACCCAGATGTTTTTATTGTTTATGCAAATTCAACTTCTTCATTCACATTGTATAGAAATGGAACGACAGTTCCAAATAATTCAGTTCAAAACAACGGAGCTGGATACTTTAATTTTTCGGCACAAAGAACAGATACATCCAACTATAGCTTTTATTATAACCAGATTTCATTTACAATAAATAAAGCAGCAGATAGCTGTAATGTTTACTTTAACACCACAAGTCCGATTACCTACCCAGCAAATTTCATTGTTTATACCAACTGCTCTTCAACTTACAATTTATACAGAAATGGAACCAGCATAAGCAATGCTTCGTCAATTAATTCAGGAGCGAGCTATTATAATTTAACAGTTCAAAGAACTGATACAACAAATTACACAAATTCAGTAAATACTCAATTTTTTACAGTAAATAAAAATCCAGAAAACTGCCAGGTTTTGTTCAATGAAACTTCTCCTCTACAATTTCCTAAAACTTTTTTAGTCTGGGCAAATTGCACCTCTCCATTTACTCTCTATAAAAATGGAACAACAGTTGGAAATAATTCAGAACAGGCATTAGCAATTTCATCTTATAATTTCTCAATGTTAAGAAATGACTTTTCCAATTATTCAATAATTTTCAATCAAACTCAAATGAGGATAGTAGATACAATTTTTCCATTAATTGATTATACTTTCCCAACAGAATTAAATAATTCAAATTTCTCAAGAAACTGGATTTATGTTAATATTTCAGTAATAGAAGATAACCTTGCAAATTTGACTTTCAATCTTTATTATTCAAATTATACAATAAGAAATTCCTCAACTTACACAGATTCAAGAAGAAGCATTAACTTCACATCTTTAAGCGATGGAATATATTATTATAATATAACAGCTATTGATCTTGGAAATAATGCCAACTCAACTCTTCCAAGAAAAATAACTCTAGATACTACCAACCCAAACGCAACCCTTCTTACCCCTCTAAATCAAAGCTATGTTAACAATGTAACACAAAACCTAACTCTAAATGCAACAGATAACTATGGATTGTCAAATATGACCTTATCCATATATAACCAGACAAATTTAATCAACCAGACAACTCAAGGTATTTCTGGAACACAGATTTTAGCAGGAA
>Ga0182021_10009377_pt1 | contig 11604 bp, 11 predicted proteins | sample 612E3MmetaG_FD_120493 | JGI IMG/M metagenome (GOLD analysis project Ga0182021, IMG submission 120493) | Permafrost microbial communities from Stordalen Mire, Sweden - 612E3M metaG (Illumina Assembly) | ecosystem: Environmental > Terrestrial > Soil > Wetlands > Permafrost | place: Sweden...
GCTATCGCCGGAGAGTCTTGACGGTTTGGGCGTGGCCGCGCACAAAATCAGCCGTTCACCGCCTCACTGCCGCCCTCAACGTCTCGCGCCACTTCCGAAAACAGGAGTTTCCGGCCAGATACTACATAGGTTCCCAGCCGGGGGCCACTTCCCGGTTGTGCCCACTGCTTTTGCCAGCAGTAGAGCCGCCCGGGCGCAAGCCAGCAGAACCCGGGCGAGAACCTCCGCGGCGCAGGCCTAAAACCGGCTCACGGGGGCAACCAGCACTCGACGCAATTGTCCCCCGAACCGATCGTTGACCAAAGAGGCTCCCTAACAAGTGAGAATCATCTGCATCACAATCATCACCAGCATCCCCGGCAAGCTCTGGTTGAAGCCGGTTGGTGGCGGGCGCAACGTGCGATGGCTCTGCCGCATTAACGTTAGAAGCTGCGGACGGGCCAGGGCCTCCTTGAGTAGGGGCGGCGCACTCGGAAGCTGCGCTTCCTTAGTCACCCGCCGCGTAAGCCCGCTTGAAACAGGCTGCATAGATCCCTCCGCCCAGCAGCCCGCCGAGCAGCGGCGCAACAATGTACACCGTCCACCTGCCGGCGCCCTTCACCTGGAAAGGGACGCCACCCCATCCCGCACAAGGGCTGCCTCGCTCACCCGATCTCGTAATCCGCAGCGACAAATTTCGTCGTATCCACTTCCGTCATCATCTCATCCACAAAGTCCGCCTCTTTGGCCGGCAACGCCTCGACGCTCTTCTGGAGCCGGTCCAGCCAGGGAACCTCGCGCGGCTGGAGCTTGAGGGCGCCGTCGCGGTGGGCGTCACGCAGGAGCCGCAAGGCGGAGACGGCGGCGGCTTTGCCGGCGTCATAGGCGCTGGGCGCGGTGATGATGGCTTGCGCGATGGCAATGACGCTGTCGGGCGTGAGCACATAGGCCTGCGGATCACGGTGGGCGTCCGAGGAGATCATCCACTTGCGGAAAAGCAGGGCCGCGTCGCGGCCATCGGCCAGGGCCTCGTTCATTAGCCGGCAGTCGTAGATGAGTTGTTCCACGTAGCAGGTGGGGGCCATGCCGGCCAGGAGCTTGATGTTCTGCACCGACTCGTTGCTCCAGGTGTCGCAGGTGGCTGCGGCGATGTTGCCCAGGGGGCTGAAATGAGCGCAGGCGGCGGTCTTGCCTTCCATGGCCATCGGGAAGCCGGTGATCGCCTTTAAGATCGGATTCTCGTAGCCGCAATCCTTCCCCGGCCCCACAGCGCCGCATTCGTAGCAAACCAGCGTGCGCACGGCCGACACCGCGCGCACCACGGCGGCAAAGACGCGGGGAATCATCTTCTGTTCGGCCAGCACCATCGCCGTGTTCCCGAAGCCGCACGCGGTGTCCCCGGCGCAATGGACCCCGTGCTTGCGCGCAATCCGGTCGAGCTCCCTCCATAGAAAACGCATGTCGCGCACGCCCAGCACGCAGAGCCCGAAAATCACCCCGCGCAGGTCGCCCATCATCAGCGCCTCGTCGTGGATTTCTTTGCCCCCGACGGACTCAATGCTGAGCAGTTCGGCACCGGCGGCGGCGCAGCCGTCAAACGTCTCGACCATCGCCTCGTAAAGCGCACCGCTTCTCATGCGCGGCGGGCGCACCATCTCGCGCGTGTCGTTGGGCGTGATGCGCAGCACGCTCTTCAGGCCGTGCTTCGCGTGGGCCTCGGCCATCCCGTCCAGCAGGATGCGCGTCAGCTCGATGCCCCACCCGGGGTTCTCCGTCATCGGCGGCAGCGTCTCGAATTCGACCACCAGCCCCGGCGCCTCCAGCTCCACGGCGCGCTGCAAGGCGCCGCTGATGATCTGTTGGTACTGTGCCCGCACCTCCGGCATGGTGTGCTGGTCCACGAACATGGGCGGCAAGGTGAAATTCAGTTCCGGATAGACCACGCCCCCGCCGATGGTCAGGCCGCGGCGGGTGACCAGAGGTTTGGGCGCGACGCCAAACCGCAGTTCGGTCGGGTCGCTAATCGAGAGGCGGTCATAATAAATCATCCCCACCAGACTAACCCCGCCCGTCCTGCGCAGCAAAGAACGAATCGCAGATTGACACTGACAGAAAAGGCAGGACCGGCAGTCGAACCGCTCGAAACCGAGTGAATGCGTCGGTTGACGTAATGACGACTTCATGTATAGTCATTGCTGATGCGAGTGTCAAAGAAGACAGATTATGCGCTCCGTGCCCTATTCACTTTAATCGAGCACTTCGGTAGGGGACCCATTCCCATACGCGAACTGTCCCGGCGCAACGACGTCCCTAAGAAGTTCCTCGAACAGATCATGCTTGCCATGAAGAAGCGCGGCTGGGTGGACAGTCTGTCTGGGTTGCGGGGCGGCTATCAGCTCGCTAAGCCTCCAGACAAGATCACGATGGGCGAAGTGGTGCGCCATTTCGACGGCATCCTGGCCCCCATCGAATGCGTTTCAATCAGGGGCTACAAACGCTGCTCTCAAGAGCCTGTTTGCCGCTTCCGCCGAGTGTTTCTCGAAGCCCGAAACTACGTCACGAGGTTGATGGACCACGCCACCCTCGCCGACGTGTCCAAAGGAGCTCCCGTCTCCAAGCCGGAGGTCTCCGCGCCCGGATTCACGGGAGGCGAGGGCATCTGAAGCGTCCCGGGCCACCGGTACCCCCCCCCCTAAAAAAAACTGAAAAAAGAATTTGACGGGAAATCAAGGCGGTGATAAATACGACATAATTAGTAGTCATCTATGACCTACACAACATCGCAGAGACCGTCAGGAATGCGGAAGGCTATCCCGCAATCCGGGCATTGCTTTCAGTTGCTTTTTTTTGCACTGAATAGCTACTCGTTTAGTCGCTATTTGTATCCATCCCTGAGTCAGGTCGCCCCACTCGAAGCACGGCCACATCGCGCGGCCCGCACCCCTTTTGCCGACCGGTTCACCGGAGGCGCAACACTCAATTCGCACACACGCCACGCTGACCGGACATCCGGAAGCCGCTCCTGGCATTTTATTCAATAGACCATGAAACACAGTCTGAAACGTTCACTCCCTCACCAAAACCCCGTCCTCCGCTTTGGGGGACTCGCCGCCGCAGTGGCTATTGCTGCTGCCCTATCGGTCGCCCACGCCGCCGACGATACCAACGCGGTCCCGGCCAAGGCCGAGAAACCGCCGCCCCTGCCGTTGCACCAGATTGAAGGCAACGGCGGGATCTTCTCCACCCTGTCGGCCTACATCGTCAATCCGCCGCGCGACGGCGAGCCAGTCGGGCGTCCGGCGGTGGGGTTCAGCTACGTGGACATCGGTTACGGTCAGGATCTTGAGGCATTTACCCTGACCGAGTCGCCGTGGAAGCGGCTCGAACTTGGGTTCGCTTACGACCGCTATGACCTGGGCGACCTGCCGAAGGACATCCTGGCCACCACCGGTGTCAATCTCATTGAACAAACGGTCTCGTTGTATAACTTCAACGCCCGCCTCCAACTCCTCAAGGAGAACGAGTTCGACCAGAAATGGCTTCCTGCCCTGACGGGCGGCGCGCACCTCAAGTACAACGACACCTACACCAGCCTCAATAACCAGCTCGGCGGGACCTTATCCAGCTCCGGCATCACAGGTAGCACCGGCGCGGATGCTACCCTGTATGCCTCCAAGCTCTTCACGTTCTTGCCCAGGCCCGTGCTCCTCGAACTGGGCGGCCGCGCAACCAGGGGCGTCGAGCTGGGGTTGGTCGGCTTCACGCCCGACTACAGCTTCCTGTTTGAGGGCAACATCGCCGTGTTCCTTACCGACCGGCTCATTCTCGCCGCCGAGTACCGTCAGCAGCCGAACGACTACAAACCCATCGCTGTCAGCGGCCAGACCCTGGTGGGCGCTTCTGGCGATTGGTGGACCATCGATGCCGCCTACGTTGTCAGCAAACATTTCACTGTCGCCGTCGGCTACGGCCACTTTGGCGGCGTGCTGAACCACCAGGCCAACGGCGTCTGGGGCATCACGACCAAGTACGAGTTCTGAGTTCGTTCCGCCGCCCGCAACCAAACAACAAACATCCAAACGAAGAACAGCAATATGAGCATACCACGCGAACACCTCAGCACACTGGCGCTTCACGCCGGGCAAACTCCCGATCCGACAACCGGAGCCCGGGCGGTGCCCATCTACCAGACCACCTCCTACGTCTTCAAGAGCACGGACCACGCGGCGAATCTTTTCGCCCTTAAGGAATTCGGGAACATCTACACGCGGATCATGAATCCGACGACCGACGTCTTCGAGCAGCGCATCGCGGCGCTGGAAGGCGGCACGGGCGCGCTGGCCGTTTCGTCCGGCCAGGCGGCCACCACGCTGGCTCTGTTGGCCATCACCCAGGTCGGCGACGAAATCGTGTCGGCCAACAACCTCTACGGCGGGACCTATCAGCTCTTCCACTACACCTTGCCCAAGCTGGGCCGGACGGTGAAGTTCGTGGACTCGCAGAATCCGGAAGCCTTTCGCAAAGCGCTCACGCCCAAGACGCGGGCTTTCTACGCCGAGACCATCGGCAACCCGAAGCTCGACGTCCCTGATTTCGAGGCGCTGGCGAGAATCGCCCATGAAGCCGGCGTGCCGCTGGTGGTTGATAACACCATCGGCATCGGCCTCGTGCGCCCGTTTGAGTTCGGCGCGGACATCATCGTCGCTTCGGCGACCAAGTACATCGGCGGTCACGGCACGTCCATTGGCGGCGTGATCGTGGATTCCGGCAAGTTCAAATGGGACAACGGCAAGTTCCCCGAATTCACCGAGCCGGACCCGAGCTATCACGGCCTGAAGTATTGGGACGTGTTCGGGAACTTCCCCGGGCTGGGCAATGTGGCCTTCATCATCAAGGTCCGTGTCCAGCTCCTGCGCGACATCGGCGCGGCGCTCAGCCCCTTCAACGCCTTCCTGTTCCTCCAGGGGTTGGAGACACTGCCGCTCCGCCAGCGCCAGCATTCGGGAAACGCCCTCGAAGTCGCCCGCTTCCTCAAGCAGCACCGGCTGGTGACCTGGGTCACCTATCCCGGCCTCCCGGACGATCCGAACCACAAGCTCGCCGCAAAGTATCTCAAGAAAGGCTTCGGCGGCATCGTCGGCTTCGGCATCAAAGGCGGCCTGGAGGCGGGACGCAAGTTCATCAACTCGGTCAAACTGCTCTCGCACCTGGCGAACATCGGCGACGCCAAGACTCTCGTGATCCATCCCGCCTCGACTACGCACCAGCAACTCACGCCCGAAGAGCAGCACGCCACTGGCGTCACGCCGGACTATGTCCGTCTTTCCATCGGGTTGGAGGACGCGGAAGACATCAAGGCTGACATCGAGCAGGCGTTACAGGCTTCGCAGCAGTGATGTTACAGCGCAGCATCCAACCGGCGTGCCCCCCTCACCTTATGAGTAAGCCAAGCCACATCGTACTCCCCAAGGACGCAGCCGGCGAACCCGGCTGGCTTGAATTGGTTCGCCAGCACGTCGGTTCGCTGCGCTACGGCGTTGTGCAAATCGTCGTGCATGACGCGCAAGTCACCCAGATTGAAAAGACCGAGCGCGTGCGCCTGGAGAAGCCGCGGCCGGAAGGCACCTGAAGCCGGCCGGTCCACCAGAAGCCCCCAAACCATGAACCTCCCAAACCTATAGCTCCAAACTAAGAAAGGAAAATAGCCATGCCAATACATCAAGACATCAAAAGAAGTGTGAGTCGTTATGAAGACAGAGAACTAATCGCCAGCAATAGGGCCCTCGGCGAAGGGAAAAACGACACATCCAAATCCCACCGAGCATTTACGCTGATCGAACTGCTGGTGGTAATCGCTATCATTGCCATTCTGGCGAGCATGCTGTTGCCGGCCCTGGCGAAGGCGAAAGATACCGCGAAGCAGTCGAGTTGCTTGAACAACGTGCGCCAGATTGGTCTGGCGTACCAGGGCTTTCTGTCGGACAACGGAGATCGTTTCCCGGCTTATGTGACGGAGCGGACCGCGCCAGCGGGCACCCCGGATACGGCGGAGGCGCGCGCGCCGTACTCGTATCGGCAGCAGTTGGTGCCTTACATCGGCGCGAGCACCAATGTTTTCGGCTGCCCGAATGCGCCCAAATGGCCCGATCCGGCGCCCGGTGCGTGGTACAACACGGATTACGGGAACAACCACAATGAGGAGAACCTGCCGGGGGCGTCGCAGCAGGCCTGGTATCAGGCCCATCCTGATTTCGGCTTCAACGAGAGCGTGACGGCCAGCGGTTTGCCGCGCCCCACTGACTTCATCATGCTGGGTGACGCGGGCCGCTCCGACGGCACCGCCTCACGGGGCGGCATGTATCCGCAGCCGTGGGCCTTCGACATCACTTCCCAGGCAAGAATGCTGGGACGGCATCGCAAGGGGACGGCCAACATCACCTTTGCCGACGGCCACGCCCACGGCACCATCACGAACCAAACCTGGCGGACTGAGCAAGACAACAACTGGCGTCGCTACCAGATCACCAGCGACATTAATTGACCGGGCAACGACGCTAACGGACCGGCATGTGGTACGACCTTGGACAGGCATTGAGGCCTGCGAGCCATCGAGAGGCCCCAAAGCAGGAACACCCAAAGAGCCACTGACCGGACCACCGGAACCCTCATGACCACGAAACCGAATATTAATCTCACGTTGGCCAGTGCCTTGCTCGCCTTCACCCTGGCTGCGACCCTCACGCCGGTCACGGCCAAAGAGATCACACTCCTCAATGTCAGCTACGATCCGACGCGCGAGCTCTACGGGGAGTTCAACGCCGCCTTCGCCAAACACTGGAAAGAGCAGACGGGGGATACCGTCACCATCAACCAGTCACACGGCGGCTCCGGCAAACAGGCCCGGTCAGTCATTGACGGTCTGCAAGCCGATGTCGTCACCCTCGCGCTCGCCTACGACATTGACGCCATAGCCGACAAAGCGCGGCTGCTGCCGCCGGATTGGCAGAAGCGTCTCCCCAACAACAGCGCCCCCTACACCTCGACTATCGTGTTCCTGGTGCGCAAGGGGAATCCTAAGGGCATCCGAGACTGGGACGACCTCGTCAAGCCCGGCGTTTCCATCGTCACCCCGAATCCGAAAACCTCGGGCGGTGCTCGTTGGAACTACCTGGCAGCCTGGGCGTATGCGCTGCAGAAATACGGCAACGACGATGCCAAGGCGCGCCAATTCCTGGCCAGACTCTTCAAGAATGTCCCGGTGCTCGACTCCGGCGCGCGTGGCGCGACCATCACCTTTGTCCAGCGCGAGATCGGAGACGTCCTTATCTCCTGGGAAAACGAGGCCTACTTGGCGTTGAAGGAATTCGGCGCGGAGAAATTCCAGGTCATCACGCCTTCGCTCAGTATCCTGGCGGAGCCGCCTGTGGCTCTGGTGGACAACGTCGCCAGGAAGCGAGGCACCGAATCGGTCGCCAGAGCCTATCTGGATTACCTCTATTCTGAGGAAGGCCAGGACATCGCGGGCAAACATTTCTATCGCCCCCGGTCGGAGAAAGCGGCGGCAAAATATGCGAGCCAGTTCACCAACGTGAAGCTCGTTACCATCGACGACGTTTTCGGTGGCTGGAAGAAGGCTCAAAAGACCCATTTCGATGACGGCGGTGTTTTCGACCAGATCCTCAAACCCTGACCGGTGGTTGAACACTCAACTAGAACAGACCATGCCCGCCGCAACTCAAACGACACCATCACGGGGCCACGCAGCTCAGAGCCCCCATCGCTCCCTGGAACTTATCACGGAGCCATTGAGCGAGATTTCCCGCCGTTCCGCCAGCCTCACCGTGTGCGAACCCGGCCGGTTTGAATTGGCTGGGCAGAGCCATGAGCTGCCGCGTTATACGTTCCTCGGTCCCACCGGTGGCGCTGAGCCGCTCCGGATTGGAATCTTTGCCGGCCTTCACGGCGACGAACCCGCCGCCTCTTTCGCCCTGCTGCGCTTCGTCCGGCTGCTGGAGGACAACCCCGAAATCGCCCGCGGCTATTGCCTGTTCCTCTACCCGGTCTCCAATCCCACCGGCTTCGTGGACAACACGCGGCACAACCGCAATGGAAAGGACCTGAACCGCGAGTTCTGGCGCAATTCCCGCCAGCCCGAAATCCGGCTCCTCGAATCCGAACTCCGGTCGCACGCCTTCCACGGCCTCATCTCGTTGCACACCGACGATACCAGCGATGGTCTCTACGGTTACGCGCATGGGGCTGTGCTTACTCAGCACCTGCTGCGTCCGGCGCTCGCCGCGGCAGCCCACTTCCTGCCGTGCAACCAGGGCGACGTCATCGACGGCTTTCGCGCCCGGGACGGCATCATTCGCGACGGCTACGAGGGGGTGCTCCGTGCGCCGCCGGGCGTCAAGCCCCGCCCGTTTGAAGTCATTCTGGAAACCCCGCACCGCGCGCCACAGTATTTGCAGGAAGCCGCCCTGGCGGTCGCCCTGCACACGATTCTGGACGAATATAGGAAGTTCATCGCCTACGCCCAGAACCTGTAATCCAAAACAAGAAAGAAAAACAACCATGCCCATACATCAAGACATCATTAGCACCGTGGGACGAACCCCACTGATCAAACTGAATCGTATCACCAGTGGCGCGCCCGCGACCATCGCGCTGAAGGCTGAGTTTTTCAACCCGCTCGGCAGCGTCAAGGACCGCATCGGCTATGCCATGATCGAGGCCGCCGAACGCGACGGCCTCCTGACGCCCAAGACCACCATCATCGAGCCCACCTCCGGCAACACCGGCATTGCGCTGGCGTTCGTCGCGGCGGCGCGTGGCTACAAACTCATCCTCACCATGCCCGAGACCATGAGCCAGGAGCGGCGCACCCTGCTCGCCTTGCTGGGCGCCAGGCTCGTGTTAACGCCCGGCGCGGAAGGGATGAAGGGCGCCATCAGGAGAGCTGAGGAGCTTAACAAGGAAATTCCCGACTCCTGGATTCCCCAGCAGTTCAACAATCCCGCCAACCCGGAAATCCACCGGAAGACTACTGCCGAGGAAATCTGGACCGACACCGAAGGCAAAGCGGATATCCTCGTGTCCGCCGTCGGCACGGGCGGCACTATCACGGGCGTCAGCGAAGTCATCAAGTCCCGCAAGAAGTCCTTCCGGTCCATCGCCGTCGAGCCGAAAGACTCCCCGGTCATCACCCAGACGCGCAACGGCGAACCTCTCAAGCCCGGCCCGCACAAGATCCAGGGAACCGGCGCCGGGTTCGTCCCCACAAACCTGAACCTGCAAATCGTGGACGACGTCATCACCGTCAGCAACGACGAGGCCATCACCACTGCTCGGCGCCTCGCGCTCGAAGAAGGCATCCTGGCTGGAATCTCCACCGGCGCCAACGTCTGGGCGGCGTTGCAAGTCGCCCGGCGCCCGGAGAACAAGGGCAAGCTCATCGTCACCATAGGCTGCAGTACTGGCGAGCGTTACCTCAGCACCGCGCTCGCGGACGAAGCCCGCCACCAGGTTCAGTCCTGACCGCACGTGGTCGAGGTCTGTCCCCAACAAAGAATCAGTACAGGAGCCAGAAGAACATTATTTCATCCTCGTCAAGGGTTGAGCAGCGGCTTGCCCGGATGCAGCAGTTGATACACTGCCACCAGCACGGCCACGGCACAGGCAAGATCCCACGCCAAGCAACTGGATGTGTCCAGTTGCTTTTAGAGTCGAATCGCCTCGCCCCCCGAGCCGTTAGCCCTCTGGCCGGGCAGGCCCACCGCGCCCCGCGCCCCACTGCTCCGTGAAAATCCGTGCCATCCTCGTCTGACCTCACCCTTCCCCCGTTCATCCTTCATCCTTCATCCTTCATCCTTCATCCTTCATCCTTCGCCCCCAACTCGCCCCTGGCTCACGGTTTGGCCGGCGCGCTTTCCACCGTTTCGTCAAACATCGCGGTTCGGTCGAAATTCAGCCAGTGTTTCAGCGACACGCTGCGCACGTCCTGAAAGTACTCAGGCGTGGTCCCGCCGTGCCGCTTCTCCAGCTCCGCCATGTTCACCGCGATCTGCTTGGCGAACTCCGGTTTTAGCCGCAGCCGTAGCCGCCCCTCGCCGTAGCGGAACACCGCCTCGCACGCGGGCGGCCCGTTCGTGACCACCGTGATCGTCCCACGGCCGAGGCTCGCGCCCGTTGCCACCTGCAGGCCATCGTTCACGCAGCTCAGGGGCGGACTCAAACCCGCGTGGCTCTCGACCCGCAGCTCGTCCAGCGCCACGTTGAACCGCTCCCGGGCGCGCAGCCCCATCTTCGCCCCCACAATCGAGTAGGTGCCCAGGTGCCGGTGCAGCTCGCTCGTCAGGACTGCTGCCTTCCATTCCTCCAAACCATGACGGGCGATGATTTGCGTCGCCAGCTCCGCCACGTCCGGCAGCAGTTGCTGTGGGGTAGCCGGGAAGTCGGCCATGATCACCGTCGCCCGCAGCGGCAGCATCCGTAGCGTCGCCACCATGGCTCGGCGCACGGCGAGGGGGTCCACCGCGGTCAATTCCGACCAGCCGGGCTGGTCGGCCACGGGCGAAACTACGCCCAGGGACGGGTTGAGAAATCGGAGCGCGACGAGATCATCCCAAAGCCGCAGGTGCTTCGCCCGAACCAGTTCGGCGCCGCGCCCGCTCCGGTGCAGGCGCACGATGAGGTCAGCGGCGGGTGAATTCACGGCGGCCAGCTCGTCCAGCAGCGCCTCGTCCACCAATGGCGCAGCGGCTTCGTCCGGCCAGCGAATCACTTCCACGCGCAGGCCCGACGTGGCGATCCGCTTCCACGCGGTCTCGTCCCGCCGGGCATTCCAGCCCGGTTGCGCGGCGTTCGGCGGCGCCCCAGACCACAACACCAGGCTGACTGCCCGGGCGAGCTCCGGCGTATCCCTGAGCGTGTCCCCCAAGTTCGTCAGCGGACCCAAACAGATGTAAATGACACCGTAAGGGGAGTTCCGCAGCGCGAACCGAATCAGATTCGTCGCGCTGAACATGCCGCCCACGGGGATCAACGGCTCGCCCAGTTGCGCCCAATCCAACCCGGTGGCGTTGGCGCGGAATGCGGGGGCCGGCGCGGCCAGCGACCGCCCAATGCCCACGACCACCCCGTCCTGCTTGAGAAACCGCAGCATCCGGCAGACGTTCGTGGCGCCGACATCCGGCGGGCTGGCCCCGTCGCTGGTCACCACCGCCAGGACGTGAAAGTAAGGCGAGGCCAGCAGCAACGCCAGCGCGCGGGCGTCGTCCGCGGCCATGTCCGTGTCCACGATCACCCCCGGCCCGCTGTGCGCCCCCGCGGTCGCTGGAGCCAGCGCCGTGAGCATCCCCGCCGCCAGCGCCAACACCCCCGCCAGGACTCCCGCCGCCACTCTTCGTTTCCTCCTACGATTTTCCTGTTGCGTAATACTCGATTCAAGTATGAAATGTATCAGCGTTCGTAACACCAACGGGCGGCCCCGTCAAGCCTGCTCGCCGTTCCGGCGCCCATAACACAATTGAGCATGAACAAAGCAACTATGAAAATGAACCTCAATATCCTCCTCAGCCTCGCCGCGCTCCTCGCTGGCGGCTCCATCCACGCCGAAACCTTTCA
>Ga0182021_10009379_pt1 | contig 11603 bp, 8 predicted proteins | sample 612E3MmetaG_FD_120493 | JGI IMG/M metagenome (GOLD analysis project Ga0182021, IMG submission 120493) | Permafrost microbial communities from Stordalen Mire, Sweden - 612E3M metaG (Illumina Assembly) | ecosystem: Environmental > Terrestrial > Soil > Wetlands > Permafrost | place: Sweden...
GAGGACCGTTCCTCTGGAAAAGCGGGCCGCCTACGCCGCGCTCCCCGAATCCTTCCGTGTCGTCATCGGCAACCGCGGGACCGGGAGCAGCCGCCGCCCGCCCCGGCCTCCGTCGGTCTTGGAACTGGAGCCGGTCGGTCGGGTCCGATAAGCGCCCGCCGACTGATTTGCGGGTTATCAAGAGGCCAGCGGGCCTCTTTATGATATAATTTTCCAAATCCATGAGCCCGGCAAAAAAGAAAAAACAGTCTTCTCCGGCGGCCAAATCCAACGGTGGGAAATCCGCGCCCAAAAAGAAGCCCCCCATCTCCACGGAGATCGCGGGCATTCTCCTCCTTTTCGCCGCTTTGTTCCTGCTCCTCAGCCTGATCAGCTACGATTCTCAGGATCGCTCCTGGGCCTCTTCCGGAGCCCTGGGTCACGGCGCCCGCAATATCGGGGGCAAGGTCGGCGCTTGGCTGGCCGCCACGGCCTTCCAGGGCCTGGGCCTGACATCGCTTCTCCTGCCCTTCATGCTGGGATATCTGGGCATCAAAGCCATCCTGATCGGCGAGAAGAAGCACCTCTGGCGCAAAGCCGGCCTATTCGCCCTCGTCCTCGCCATCCTCGGCCCCCTGCTCAACCTGATCCTGCAGGATATCCCCTGGCGGGGCACCCAGATCCAGCCGGGCGGAATCATCAGCTACATGATCAACGCCGGTCTGACCGGACTCCTCAATACGACGGGGGCTTTAATTTTCCTCGTCGCGGCGGCGGTCCTCTTCCTGGCCTTGGCCACGGGCCTATCGTTCAAGAAAGCCTTTCAAGCGGCGGCCCGCCTGTTCACCTTCGCCCCCAGGGACGTGAAGATCAAGATCACGGAAAAGCCCAAGGCGGCCAAGGCGTCGGCGACGCCCAAGGAAGCGTCTGCGCCGCCCGAATCCAAGAAGACGGCTAAGGACAAAAAAAAGGGCAGCCAATTGCCCTTCGAGCCGGAGCCGGAAATTCCATCCTCCCGCGAGACCCGCAAACCCGCGCCGGACCTCAAGCCGGGCAAGTTCCGTCCCAACAAAGCCGCTCCGCCGCGCCCGGAACCGGCCCTCTTCCCGGAGATCGAAAGCGCCTACAATTTCCCGCCCTTGACCCTCCTCGAGGCGGGAACGCCCATGGAGAAGATCGACAAAGCCGAGCTCCTGGAGAAAAAACGCCTTATCGAAGACAAGCTCCGGGAATTCCACATCGAAGGCGAGGTCAAGGAATACAGCCCCGGGCCGGTCATCACCACCTACGAATTCTACCCCAGCCCGGGCGTCAAGATCGCCCAGGTCACCAACCTGTCCGAAGACCTCTCCCTGGCCCTGCGGGCCGAATCCGTCCGGGTCCAGAGAATCCCCGGTCATTCGGCGTTGGGGGTCGAGATCCCCAACAATAAACGCGAGATCATCCGCTTACGGGACATCCTGGCCTCGGAGGAATTCCAGTCCTCGCCCTCCAAGCTGACCATCGCCCTGGCCAAGAGCGTCCACGGCGATGTTTACATCACCGACCTGACCCAGATGCCTCATCTCCTCATCGCCGGCGCCACGGGCACGGGCAAAAGCGTCGCCCTCAACGCCCTCATCGCCAGCATCCTCTACAAGGCCACGCCCGAGGAGGTCAAGCTCGTCCTCATCGATCCCAAGCAGATCGAGTTCTCGCTTTATGAGGGCATCCCCCACCTGCTCAGCCCGGTCATCAAGGACCCCAAGAAAGCCGGCTACGTCCTGATGGATGCGGTCAAGCGGATGCAGGAGCGCCTGCATGTTCTCGGCCAGCACAAGGTCCACAACATCCAACAGTACAACCAGCAGATTTCCCAGACCCTTAAGGAGAAGAAAGGCCGGTTGACGGACGAGGAGAAGGCCGACCTGCAGCCGATGCCCTATATCGTCATCATCATCGACGAGCTGGCCGAGCTGATGATGATCAGCGGGCAGGATGTCGACTACGCCATCAGCCGCCTGGCCCAGCTGGCCCGGGCGGTGGGCATCCACCTCGTCCTGGCCACCCAGCGGCCGTCGATCGACGTCATCACCGGCACGATCAAGAATAACTTCGCCAGCCGCATCGCCTTCCGTGTTCCGACCAAGATCGACTCGCGCATCATCCTGGATTCGGGCGGGGCCGAGAAGCTCCTGGGCAAGGGCGACATGCTCTTCATCCCGCCGAGCAACCCCCGCCTGATCCGCTTGCACGGCGCGTTTATCAGCAATGCCGAGATTCAGCGTCTGGTCCACTTCGTCTCCGAGCAGGCCGATCCCGTCTATGACGAGCGTATCACCAACATCCTGGATTCCTCGAACGGCCCCAGCTTCCTCGAGGAAGGCGAACGGGACGAGCGCTACGAAGAGGCCGTCTCGCTTGTCCTCAGCACGGGGCAGGCTTCGGCCTCCTACCTCCAGCGCCGCCTCAAGCTCGGTTATGCCCGGGCTTCGCGGATCATCGATCAGATGGAGCAGGAAGGCATCCTGGGCCCGGCCGAGGGCAGCAAACCGCGCGAGATCCTGGTCGAGGCCAAGGAATTCCTGGCCGGCCGGGGCGCGCCCGGAGAAGAAGAAGACGCCGGTTAGCCCCCGGCTTGCCAGGCCCGGGAACGGCCGCTATAATCCCCCCTGATTCCGAAGATCATGACGCCCTCGAAGCCGCGGCTCAATCTGGACGAAGTCGTTCAGGAATTCCGTCCCAAGATCGGCTTCAAAGTCCGTCGGACCCTGGGGGCCAACAACGCCGATTGGGAGGACATCACCAACGAGGTCCTGGTCCAGGCCGTGGAAAAAATCAGGAGTGGGGAATTCCGGGGCGAATCGGCGATCGGAACTTTCATCTACACCATCACCGTTCGCCGCATCGCCGACTATTTCCGCCGCAAGACCAAAATCCTCAAATACGCGCCCGAGCCGGCGACCCCGGTGGGACCTCCCGAGAACGCCGAGCGGGATCAAGAGTTGGAACGGATGATCGCCGCCGTGGCCGCCCTAAAACCCCAGTACAAGGAAGTCTTGGACCTTTACTTCCTGCTGGAGCTGACCCGCGAAGAAACGGCTCGCCGGCTGGGCATCTCCCCGGCCAAGGTCAGCGAGCGGGTCAACTACGCCCAGAAGCTGCTGCGCAAGAAAATGAAACGATGATTTTCCATTTTTCTCATCTAGCGACGACTAAATGATTATCAAGGAATCAGGTGAAAAGATGCGATCGTGTCCCCAAAAATACCAAATCGACGATTATCTCCTGAATCGGATGGAGGAGTCCGGTCGGGTGCGTTTTGAAGAGCACTTTTTCAATTGTACCGCCTGTTTCGGGACCGTGAGAGAGCGCGACCTCGTCCTTCGCGCGGTGAAATCGTCGGGGGCGCCCGCCTTCGCGGTGGAGTCCGCGCGCCGGCGGCGCGGGAGCGGCTGGTTTCTTCGCCCCTGGACGGCCGCGGCCGGAGCCGCGGGTCTCCTTCTCATCCTGGGAATCCTTTTCGGCCCCGGGCTGTTTCAGAAGCCCGCCTCCTGGATCCCTCCAACCAACGACGCCGTGCGCGGCGGAACGATTACCGCGATCGCTCCCCTGGGGGACGCGGCGGCGGCGCCTGCGGCCCTGGAATGGCGGCCCCTCGGCGAGGGCATCGAATATGCGGTGACCCTGACCGGACCCGGTGTCGAATGGTCCGGACGCACGCAAGAACCGCGGATCATCCTTCCGGAGCCGATCCGCGGCGCTCTCCGCCCGGGTGCGGAATACCATTGGCAGGTCAAGGCTTTTGCGCCACAGGGATTTTTCACCGGGACGTCCGGAACGCGGACGTTCCGGATCACGGGCTAGCGCCCTCAATCCTCGTTGGCCCCTTCTTCCTCGTAATACATCCGCCCCCGGCTTTCATCCTCAAAGCCCAGACAGCACATCAGCCGCCCGCAAAGTCCCGAGATCTTGGTCGGGTTGATAACGATATGCTGTTTGCGGGCCTTTTGGATGGTGACCGGCTCGAAGGTCCGCATGAAGCTGGCGCAGCAGAGGGCCCGTCCGCAGACGCCCAGGCCGCCGAGCAGCTTGGCCTCGTCACGCACGCCGACCTGGCGCATCTCGATGCGCATGCGCAGCTCCTTGGCCAGGTCCTTTACCAGCTGGCGGAAATCGACCCGGCCGTCGGCGGTGTAGAAAAAGACGCCTTTTTTTTCGCTGAAGAAGTAACGGACGGCGGTCAGCTTCATGGGCAGCTTGAGGGCGCGGATCCGCTGCAGGCAGAGGTCGAAGGAGCGGCGCTCCTTGTCCTCCAGCCAGTGCATCTTGTCGGCATCGTCCTCGGTGGCCTTGCGCAGGACGGCCGGGGCCGAGTCGATCTTTTTGGCGTGGCAGCAGAGCTCGCTGGACAAGTCGGCGACCCGGGCCAGCTCGCCCCCGAATTCGGACTCGACCAGACATAAGTCGCCCCGCTCGAGCTCCAATCCGTTGCGCCGGGCGCGGATCATCCGCCCCGATTTCTCCGATATCAGGCAAACCAGTTCGGTCATGGATTTTTCCTATTGCGCCTCGTCCGCCCTCAGCCATTGGGCGGTCAGCGAAGTGGTCAGGGCTCCGAAATGCCCGTTTTTATCGTTGGAAGCGGCAGCCCGGTGGACCAGGCAGATGAAACGCAGGGCCCGGCCCGGACCGCGCCGGGCTGCGATTTCCCGGAGCTCCATTTCGAAATCAGGATTAAACAGCAGGCCCGGGTCACCGCCCTCTCCGAGCAGAACCGCGTCGCGTCCGAATATCGAAAGCATCTCCAGCAAGCCGGCCAATTCATCCTTGACGGCGGCGCGTTTCCCGCTCTCCCGTTTATAGGCATAGCGTCTCAGAAGGGCCGCCGGATCGGTTCCTCCCGCCAGGCCCGAGAAAAAGTCCCAGGCGTTCCGCCGTTCGGCCTGGATGGCGTCCCAGTCCATTTCCAGGGCTTTTTCCATATTGCCGCGGCAAACGATCGCGGTAATCCTGGCCCGGTCGGGAGGCACGCCCCGCTCCTGAAGGGCTTTCTCGATCTCCTCGTCCGAAATGGGCAGGAACGTCAGGATCTGGCAGCGGGATTTGATCGTCGGCAGGATCTTCTCGGAATTTTCGCTTAGCAGGATGATATGGGTGAACAGGGGGGGCTCTTCCAGGATCTTCAGCAGCGCGTTGGCCGCTTCATCCTCCATCGTATCGGCCGCGGTGACGATGAATACGCGGCGCCGTCCGACCATCGGCTTGAGATATGCCTGGGCCCGGAGCTCACGCATTTGATCGATGATGATCTCGGTCTTGTCTTCGCGGATCTCGATCTCCTGGACGTCGGGGAAACTGCCCCTCTTGTTCTTTCTATTCCCGGCTTCAATGGCCCGGCACGGCCCGCATTCGCCGCAGGCGTCATCCTTGGAGTTCAGGCAATTCAAGGCCTGGGCCAGGACGCGGGCGGTGCGGCGCTTGCCCACGCCTCGCGGGCCGCAAAAGAGCATGGAATTGGGCATCCGGTCCCTTCCGAGGGCCATCTTCAAAATGGCCTTGGCATGGCCGTTGCCGGCGATATCATGAAAGGCCATGGGCGATCAAACCCCCGCGGAGCCGGTCCGCCATTGTTTGAGATAGCGGCCCGTGTAGGAGTCTCCGCACGCGGCGACCTCTTCGGGCGTGCCCTCGGCCACGATCCAGCCTCCGGCCTCGCCGCCTTCCGGGCCCAGATCGATAATATAATCGCAATGGCGGATGACTTCAAGATTGTGCTCGATGACGACGACCGTGTTCCCCCTCCGGACGAGCTCGGAGAGAAGCTCCAGGAGCTTGCGGATGTCCTCGAAATGAAGGCCCGTCGTCGGCTCGTCCAGAAGGAAGAGCGTCCGGCCCGTGTTGCGGCGTCCGAGCTCTTTGGTCAGCTTGATCCGCTGGGCCTCGCCGCCGGACAGGTGGGGCGCCGGCTGGCCGAGGCGGATGTATCCCAGGCCGACGCGCTTCAAAGTGGCCAGTTTGCGCTTGAGCTGGGGCTGGGCTTTCAAATATTCGTAGGCGTCGTCCACGGTCATGGCCAGGAAGTCGGCGATGGTCTTGCCCTTGTAGCGGACGGCCAGCGTCTCCTTGTTGTAGCGAAGTCCCCCGCAGCGGTCGCAGGTGACGAAGACATCGGGGAGGAAATGCATCTCCACGCGCTTGACGCCCGCGCCCTGGCACTCCTCGCAGCGCCCCCCGGCCACATTGAAGCTGAAGCGGCCGGCCCCATACCCGCGGAGCTGGGCCTCCTGGGAGCGGGCAAAGAGCAGGCGGAGATCGGTGAAAAGCCCGGTGTAGGTGGCCGGGTTGGAACGGGGCGTTCGGCCGATGGGCTTCTGATCCACCGAGATGACCTTGTCCAGCTGGTCGATGCCCTCCATCGAGCCGTGGGCGCCGACCCGCAGCTTGGCTTTGTGCAGGTCGTTCTGCAGGCGGCGGAAGAGGATGTCGTAGACGAGGGTGCTCTTGCCCGAGCCCGAGACCCCGGTGACCGCGGTCATGCAGCCCAGAGGGACGCGGGCGTCGATGGACTTGAGATTATGCTCCCGGGCTTTGCGGACGGTCAGCCAGGCCGCCGGCACGCGCCGCGCTCCGCGCGGGGCGACATCCATCTCGCCCCGCAAGTACCGGGCGGTGAGCGAATCGGGCGAAGCCAGGATGCGGTCGAGCGGGCCCTCGGCCACGACGAATCCGCCCTGCTCCCCCGCTCCCGGCCCGAGATCGAGAATATGGTCGGCGGCCCGGATTGTCTGCTCATCATGCTCGACGACCAGGACGGAGTTGCCGTCGTCGCGGATTCGGCGCAAGAGCCGGATAAGACGCCCGTTGTCGCGCTGGTGAAGGCCGATCGTCGGCTCGTCGAGGACGTACAGAATCCCCCGCAAGCGGGCGCCGACCTGAGCCCCCAGCCGGACACGCTGGGCCTCCCCTCCGGACAGAGAAGCCGTGGTTCGATTGAGATGGAGATAAGACAGGCCCAGCTCGGTCATGACCGTCAGGCGGGAGAGGATCTCCTTCCGGATCTTGGAGGCCACCAGCTCCTCGGCGGCCGTGAAGGAGAAACCCGAGATCTCTTCGATCAGGCCGACGATGGACATTGAACTCAGCTCGAAGATGCTGCGCCCGCCCACGCGAACGGCCAGGCTTTCGGGTTTGAGGCGGCTCCCCTTGCAGTCGGGACAGACTTCTTCGGTCAGCTCGATCTCCCCCCACTCGTCGGTGACCGTCTCGAATCCCAAGCCGTGGCAGCGGGGACAGGCGCCATAAGGGCTGTTGAATGAGAAATTACGAGGCTCGAGCTCCGGCAGGCTGATATCGCAGTAAGGGCAAATCAGTTTGAGCGAGAAATAGGATTCCCGGCCGTCCTCGTGCAGGACGAGGACTTCTCCGTCGGCGACGTCCAGAGCCTTGCCGATCGCCTCGCCCAGCCGTTTCTCGGCGTGGGCCGCGATGCGGATCTCGTCGACCAGGACCTCGGCCGTATGCTTCTTCGTCTTTTCCATGACAATCGGCCCATCGAGGTCGCGGAAACGGCCGTCGACGCGGGCCTGGACAAACCCTTTCTTGAGGAGCCGGTCGAATAGCTTGTGATATTCGCCTTTGCGGCCCTTGACCGCCGGAGCCAGGATCTTCACCTTTTCCCCGCCGGCCGATTCCATGATCCGCCGGCGGATCTGGTCGGGTGACTGCTGGCTGACTTCCCGATCGCAGGAAGGGCAGTGGGGCACGCCGACGCGGGCGAAGAGCAGGCGGAAGAGGTCATAGGTCTCGGTGACCGTTCCGACCGTGGAGCGGGGATTGGCCGAGATCGTCTTCTGGTCGATGGAAATGGCCGGGGAGATGCCCTCGATGGATTCGACCTCGGGTTTCTCCATCATCTCCATGTACTGGCGGGCGTAGGCGGACATGCATTCGATGTAGCGGCGCTGGCCCTCGGCGAACAGGGTATCGAAGGCCAGGGAGGACTTGCCCGACCCGCTCGGGCCCGTGACCACGATCAAGCGGTTCCGCGGCAGACGCACGTCGATGCGCTTCAAATTGTGCTGGGCCGCCTTCTTTACGACAATATCGGTCAACATAACTTCTTATTTTAAACGATTTCACCGGGCCGGGACAAGGGCGAGGGGGGCGCAAGCGGAAATAGGACGCGGCCGGACAATTTTCCGGCCGCGCGGCCCGGCGTTGTGGGCGGACCGGTCTTGGCCTAAAATGATTTCCTCCCATGGGAACAACCATGAAAACCAAGGCCCGGATATTGCTTCGATCGGTCCTGTCGCTGGCCGCGATTCTGGCCGCTTCAAGGGTCGCGGCGAATCCGGCCTATGCCCGCCGGTACGGGATGGGCTGCAGAGTCTGCCATGCCCCAGCCCCGAGGCTGACGGCCTTCGGCGAAGTGTTCCTGAACAACGGCTATCGGACCTTCGACCCATCCAATCCGAACGGCGGGGGGAGCGCCGGACAGGAGGACGATCCCCTTCACGTCTTCCGGAACGGACCGCCCCTGGCTTTGCATGCCGTCGGTTTCCTCCAATGGGACAGGCCGGCGGTTGAAACGAAGGGGTTTCAGACGCCCTATTTTTTAAAGATCGTCAGCGGAGGACATTTTTCCGACAAGCTGTCCTATTATGCCACCTTCTACCCTTTCGAACGGGGTCGGCCCGCGCACATGGAAGATGCCTTTCTGATCTGGAGGCTCCCGTTCGAACTTCCCGTCCAGGTTGGCGCCGGCCAATTCCGCGTTTCCGACCCGGTCATGGCCTCGGATCCGATCACGCTCCAAGGACGGCCGATCCACACGTTCACCATCGGCCGAAGCCGCGCCAGCCTGGATTACGATCGGGGGATCAATCTCACCGCACGCTGGAAAGGCGGGACCGAGGCGGTTTTCTTTCTGGTCAACGGAACGGGCATCGAAAACACGCCCCTCTTCGACTCCGATCCTTATAAAAATACGGCCGTCCATCTGGCCCAATCGATTGGAAAAGGCGCTCTAACGGCAGGATTTCTCGGATATTGGGGCAAGGAGCGGGGGGCCGAGGGGCGGATAAATTCCACGACTTATTACGGCCCCGATCTGCGCATCCGGATGGGCCGGTTCGACATCCTCGTGGAATATCTCCGTCGCACCGACACGGATCCGTTTTTCCAGGCGGGCCCGGGGCGGCAAGCGACGGACGCCTGGCTGGCCGAGACGGTTTTCAGCCCCGCAGGCGACGAGGGACGCTGGTTCCTGGCCCTGACCTGGAACCAGATCCATTCGTCCGTGCCGGCGGCCGCCCAAAACGCGCTCTCGTTCACGGCGAATTTCCTGGGACTCGAAAACATCGTCGGGCTCATCGAATTCGGATATGATTGGATCCGCGGGAGCCATCGTCTCGTCGCCGGAATCGTTACGGCGTTTTAGGGACGGCCCGTGGAGAGGAGGATCGCATGACAGGAGCGAAGGCCGCTGTTCTGGCCATCCTCAGTGGGTTCATAGTCGGCTGCCCTATTCAATCGGCCGCCGAAAAAGATTCCGTCACCATCGTCGTCACCGACTCCGGGCTCGGGGGGCTGTCGATCATGGCCGAGGCCGCGGCCAGGCTGAAAGAATCCGGGATCTATCGGCGCGTCCGCCTCGTGTTTTTCAACGCCCTCTTCGCCAACGACAGCGGCTATAACAGTCTGCCCGAGAGGGCCGATAAAATCCGCATTTTCGGAAACGTCCTGAAGTCCATCGAAAACCGCTATTCCCCCGACCTCGTCCTGCTCGCCTGCAACACGCTGTCCGTCCTTCTCCCCGACACGCCGGCCGCCCGGACGGCCCGATCCCCGATCCGGGGCATCGTCGAGCCGGGAGCGGAGCTTCTGGCCGAAGCCTGGAAAAAAGATCCGGCCGCCGCGGTCCTGCTCTTCGGAACGGAAACGACAATCGCCGAAGGGGCCCATCGGGCCAGGTTGATGGCGCTGGGCGTGCCCGCGGATAAAATCATCGCCCAACCCTGCCCCGAGCTGGCCTCCTACATCGAGAACGCCACGGACGGCGAGAATACGGCCTTGCTCATTTCATCCTATGTGGACGAAGCGCTGGCCCAGCTTCCAATCCCGGCGCCGCCGGTGTTGGCCGGACTCGTCTGCACGCACTATGGATATGCCGCGGGTCTTTGGGCGGCCGCGTTCGCCGAAAGGAAAATCGACGTCCGGGGCATCCTCGATCCCAACACCCGTCTGGCTGAAGCCGTCCTTTCGCCCGGGGCGGTGAAGCGGTTCGACCGGACGGACATCGAGGCCCGCGTTGTCTCCAAGGTCGAGATCGCGGAGAGGAAGCGCGCCGCGCTCGGGGATTGGCTGGACCGCCGGTCTCCCGAAGTCGCCGCAGCTCTTCGATCCTACACGCTGCAACCTGATTTGTTCGACTGGGCCCTCGCTCCGAAAAAATAGGCCGGACCGCCGCATTCCAAGTTTGAGACCGCCGTTCGTTCCTCTCCCGGCCCCTCTCCCCGTTTCCCATTCGTGCTAAAATATCCCCCCGTTATGTTCAAACGAATCACCGGCCTCTACAAGGAGGCCTATGCCGGCCTGCCGCGGGAGGCTTGGATCCTGGCCCTGGCCGATTTCATCAACCGCTGCGGCTTCATGGTCCTCGTCTTCCTCAATCTTTACCTGACCCAAAGGCTGCGCTTTTCCCTGCCGCGGGCCGGGCAGGTCCTGGGCGCATACGGATTGGGATCCCTGCTCGGCAGCTATTTGGGCGGCCATCTGACCGAGCGGATCGGGCCCCGGACGGTCATGCTGTTCAGCTTGACGACATCCGGAGCGCTCTTGATCGCGACCGGATACGTGACGGGATTCATTCCCTTGGCCGTTCTTCTGCTCGTCTATGGCATCGTTTCCTCGGCCCTCTTCCCGGCCAACGACACGGCCATGGCCGGCTTCTGCGCCGGCGAGATGCGGGTCAAGGGATTCGCCCTGCGGCGGTTGGCCGCGAACCTGGGTATCACATTCGGTCCGGTCGTCGGGGGATTCCTGATCCTCCTCGATTACCGTTGGCTGTTCTGGATTGACGGCCTGACGACTCTGGCATCGGCGCTTGTCGTCGCTCTCTGGGTCCGGATCCGGCCGGCCTCGACCGCCGGCGCGGAGGACACGGCGGCCGGAGTCCCCGTCCCGGCCCGTTCGCCCTGGAAGGACGGCCCCTACATGGCCTTCATGGGTCTGCTATTGGTCATGCTGACAGTTTTTTCCCAGCTTTTCTCCACCTTTAACCTTTACCTCAACACCCGATACGGTCTGCCCGAAAACCGCATCGGTCCCCTCTGGTCGGTCAACACGCTCATGATCGTGATCATCGAAATGGTGCTTCTGCACGCCCTGCGCAAGCGCAATGAGATGAAGATCATCGCCCTGGGCGCCTGCTTCATCGGAGCGGGTTTCGCCCTCCTGCCGCTCGGCCGGAGATTCCTGTTCGCCGCGTTCACGGTGGGTGTCTGGACGATGGGCGAGATCCTGACCATGCCGCTGACGGCGACGGTCGCCTCGCACCGGGCGGGAGCCGCGGCCGGGCGTTACATGGGCCTTCTCAGTCTGACATTTTCCTTGTCTATGCTCATCGCCCCGCTGGCCGGGAA
>Ga0182021_10009380_pt1 | contig 11602 bp, 11 predicted proteins | sample 612E3MmetaG_FD_120493 | JGI IMG/M metagenome (GOLD analysis project Ga0182021, IMG submission 120493) | Permafrost microbial communities from Stordalen Mire, Sweden - 612E3M metaG (Illumina Assembly) | ecosystem: Environmental > Terrestrial > Soil > Wetlands > Permafrost | place: Sweden...
GATTATGACTTCAAATATCGGAACAAGGGATATTAAACTGGATAAGATGCTTGGATTTGGTGATATGAAAGATTCAAATAAATATGATAAAATGAAGAGCACTATCGATGATGCCGTAAAGAAAGTATTTTCTCCCGAGTTTTTAAACAGAATAGATGATTTCATAATATTCCATCAGCTTGAACGCGATAGTATACTGAAAATTGTTGATATTGCAATTGAAAAACTTGAAAAAAGACTAAAACTTCAGAATATTAAAATTGATGTCACAAAACAGGCAAAGGAATTCATTGCGGATAAAGGATATGACCAGAATTTTGGAGCAAGACCTTTAAGAAGAGCAATTCAAAGAAGTATTGAAGATCCTTTAAGCGAAGAAATACTAAAAGGTAATTTTAAAAATAACAGTAACATTACTATAAAATTTAAAAAGGGTTCGGAAGAATTAATCTTTACGGATTCAAATGCTAAAGAAGATGTTCCTGATAAAAATCCTTCTGATGAGACGATCGAAGAGCATAAAGAAAAAAAAGAATAATTAAATATGAGCAAATTCAGTAAGGTTAATGCTTATGTAAGCGCTGTGGGCCACTGGATGCCCAGAAGAGTAGTAACCAATCATCATTTTGCAAGTTACCTTGATACAACGGATGAGTGGATAAAAACAAGGACTGGAATTTCCGAAAGAAGATTTCTTGAAGATGACCAGCCGACTTCTTATGCTGCGGTGAAAGCAATAGAAGCAACATTGGAAAACAGGGGAATATCGGCTGAGGAACTGGATTTGATAATAGTCGCAACAGTTACTCCGGATATGATATATCCTTCAACTGCCTGCATTATACAGGAAAAAATAGGAGCTAAGAATTGCTGGGGATATGATATCCTTGCAGCCTGTTCAGGTTTTATTTTTTCACTGGCAACTGCTGCTCAGTTTATTGAATCGGGTATGCATAAAAAAGTTCTCGTGGTTGGTGCGGAAAAAATGTCCGCAATAGTGAATATGCAGGACAGGAATACATGTGTATTGTTCGGTGACGGTGCAGCGGCATTTTTGCTTGAACCGACAGAAGATAAATCAATGGGTGTCATGGATTCCATTTTGCATATTGACGGAAAAGGCGGAAAATTTCTGTTTCAACCTGCGGGAGGAAGCTTAAATCCTACTACACACGCAACAGTTGACAAAGGTATGCAGTTCGTTCATCAGGAAGGACAGGCAGTTTTTAAAGAAGCGGTTAAGGGAATGGCAGATATTTCTGTTGAATTAATGGAAAAAAATAATTTGAAATCCGGTGACGTCGCATTTCTTGTACCTCATCAGGCTAATTTAAGAATTATTCAGGCTTGCGCAGACAGAATGAAAGTCGGCATGGATAAAGTAATGGTAAATATTCAAAAGTACGGGAATACAACTTCGGCTACAATACCATCATGTGTATCGGAATACTGGCAGGAAGGTAAAATAAAAAAAGGGGATAATTTAATTCTCACGAGTTTTGGAGCGGGATTTACATGGGGCTCGATATTGCTTAAATGGGGTATATAATTAATTGTTTTATAGATACAAATTATTTAGTTTATGAAATAGTGTAAAATTAGAAATAGATAGTAGCTCTGGATTTTTTAAATATAAGGTATTGTGATGAACTGCAATACCTTTTTTATGATTAAAAAAAATGATAATCACAGCACCTGCGAAAATAAATATCGGATTAAAGGTCATTAACAGGAGAGATGACGGATTTCATAATCTCGAGACAATCTTTTACCCGGTAAATCTTAAAGACGAAATTTCCGTAAATATTTCTCAGGCAAAAAGGAATACAAATTCAGTAATCATAAAAACCAACAATAAAATTATTCCTACCGATAAAACCAATTTGTGTTTTAAAGTCATAGAATCGTTTTTCAGAACATTTTCCATTAAAGAATTTTTTGTGATTAATGTTTCTGTAAACAAAAATATTCCTGTCGGAGGAGGCCTTGGGGGCGGAAGCTCGGATGCTGCCGTAATTCTTAAGTATCTGACAAAATTTTTTAATATCAGCGTTGCTGAAAAGAAAAAGGAAATTTTAAATATCGCATTGTCTGTCGGCAGTGATGTCCCTTTTTTCCTGATTAATAAACCGTGTTTTGCGCAAAGCAGGGGTGAAATAATCACAAAACTTGATAATTTTACACTCGATAAATACGATATTTTACTCGTAAATCCAAATCTGCATGTTTCTACAAAATGGGCTTTCGAGAATATTGATTTGAAGGAAGGAATCGGGACTGCATCAGGAATAGCAAATATCAGGGAATTCAATTCTTCTGTTTTTGACCTGCTGGAAAATGATTTTGAAAAAGTGGTATTCGAAAAATACTCCGAACTTGAATTAATAAAAACCGAATTAAAAAATTTCGGAGCTGAATTTTCTTCAATGAGCGGAAGCGGTGCAACAATGTACGGATTGTTTAAAAAAGAAAATCGCGATTCTGTGAAAAAAGCATTCGAATATTATAAGACAAAAAATTATTTTGTCTTCATATCATAAAAAATGGTTATAAAGCCTGAGCTTCATAACCATTATAAAATTAGAACTATATAATTTATCTTAGAAAATCACGCTTAAATTTAAGTGCGGGATTAAGACTGTTTTTTGCATCACGTATGAGTATTCGCCCTGAACATTGATATTCGTTTTTACGTCTAATCTGTTGTTGTATCTCGTAACACTCCAGGCACCGTCTGCAATACTTAATAAGTGGTTTATGATAACTCCGGTCAGCATTAATGAACCGTCATTATAAAAAGTATTTGCTCTTTGCCTGTCCCACATATATTGGTCCACTTGCGGCATTTTATAATCCAGATAATTATTTTTATTTATTAAACTCTGATTTGCCGTTGACCATCCGCTTATAAAGTTTTGATATTTACCTATTACTTCATAATATTGCTGTTCCCCCCAGGGTGGTAAGGTATGCGAAAAATTTACTTCTTCACAAGCATTAATCTCCGCTCTTAAAACATCGTCAGGATTATTTATGTTAATATCGCTCGATTTGGGAAATCCCTGGTCTTTAAGCCATTGTGCGTACTTCCTCATATCCCAGTTTTGATTTGCATAATTCTGATAAAAATCCGTTTGATGGTCACCTTTCTTTTGATAAATCGTATAAGCTATCCATAAGCCCACTTCGGCTGCAAGGAATATTGCACCTTTTAAATATGTCTTTGCATAAAACTCACCTGCACCCGGAATAAGACCTGAAAGAACACCGCCTAAAAATACCGATTTTTTATTCGGGTTTTCTTTTTCTTCCTCCGGAATATTCAGTACGGAATCTTTTGGCGAAATTCGGCTGTCATTATATACAATTTTATTTTGCAGTTCCTGTCTTTTCTGATATTTATCGCTTGTCAATGTGCTTTTAATCGTTTCAATACTGCTCTTTGAATCCTGAGAATAAGAAAAACTGAAAGTTAAAAAGAACAAGATAATTACAACAAATGTTTTTTTCATTTTTTTTAATAATAAATTTTTTTTAAAAAAAGGGCATTACCCGGTAAATAAGTTGTTTTTATCTTTTCTCCTTTCTGAAACGCATTTTTAGTTTCTTCAAAATTAAGCCTTCCCCTTCCTATATCTATTAAACATCCCATAATTCCTCTTACCATAGAATGCAGAAATCTATCTGAAACAATTTTAAAAATCAACTCATCTTTTCCTTTACTATGAACATAACTGATTTCGGAAACATTGCAGCGGAAATTGTGCTTATCCGTGCTGTTCTTGCAGAGAGATTTAAAACTTCTGTATCCCAAAAAATTATTTATAAATTTATCAATAAGTTTTAAATCTATATCATATATCAGCTTGAAAAAATATCTGCCGTCAATTGAGCGTTTCCTGAAAGAGATTTTATAAACGTATTCTCTTCTTTTTGCAGAATACCTCGAATGAAATTTTAATGGTACTTTGGATATTTTCTTGATTGTAATTGCATCCGGGAGAATTGAATTCAGGGAATATAATATTTTATTTAAATCAAATTCCTTCTCCGTTTTAAAATTGGCAACCTGGTTGTATGCACTGACTTCTGCATCAGTCCTGCCTGCACCTGTAATGCCGATATCCTGTTTCAGCAGACTTTTTAAAGAACTTTCTATGTATTCCTGTATAGTATTCTTGGTATTCTTTTGTCTCTGCCAGCCGTGAAATTTTGTGCCGTCATATTCAATAATCATTTTATAGTTATTCATTGATAACTAAAATGATTTGATGAAATTCAGTTTTAACCCGTCATATTTATTTTCAGCATTGCGGATTAATTCGGAATTAATCCTGTAACCCGATGAACTATTGCTGTTTACTTTATTTGTTAAAATTATTGCACTTATGGCGCTGATAATTCTGTTTACAATAAGGCCTGTTGCAAAAATTATGCGCGTGTCATATGTCCTTATGCTTTTTTTTCTTTGAAGATCAAAATCATTCCTGTTTGTTGAATTATCCCAGTTCCAGTAATTGGTATTTACGTCATATAACTGGTCCCACTGTCCTTTTGCAAGCTTGTCGTTGTTATATAAATATATATTATCAAATCCGCCGACATTTGAAAAATAGTTGTCGTCTTTTCCGTTTTTAGTTAGACCCGAATGCTCCGCCGCATATGTCCTCGAATCATTCTGAAGAGCACTTCCATATAGGTCAAGCCCTATTACACCAAGCCAACAGGCGGCTTCTGAAACCAAAAAATATTTCCCTACATCCATTCTTCCGGTATAAAAATGTCCTGCACCCGGCAGGAGTAATGAAAGGAAAATGGATATTGCCGGATTTTTTTTGTTCTGCACGTATTCTTTTTTTTCAATCGAATCTTTATAATTAGTTTTTAGGATTTTATCTGTCAAATCCTGCTTTTTGTTAAAGCTGTTATCCGTATTTTCCTGTGAATAAACACTCTGAATCGAAAATACAAATACAAAAACAAAAATTATTTTTTTGAACATTTTTTAATTATTTATTTTTTATCTAATGTAGTTTTCATTTTTTTTATAAATTCTTCGGGTTTAAGAAATCCGGTTACTCTTAATTCCTTAATTTCCTCTCCCTTTTCATTCATAAATAAAACAACAGGAAGTCCTTTAATGTTATATTTATCGGAGATTGCCTTATTTTCTTTTGTTAAATCTATTTTAATCGTATTGAATGATTTGGATAAATTGGCAACATCTTTATCCGTATAAGTATATTTATCGAGTTCTTTGCATTGGGCACACCAGTCGGCATAAAAATCAATCATAATTGGTGTGTTTTTACTTTTTATAGTACTTTCGATAGATTCAACCGAATTCAGCATAGCCCAGTCGACTTTTGCTTCGTGACTTTCAGGCTTTAATATCCATGTACCGTATATAATTGCTACAATAGCGAGCAATAATTTTATTTTCGTAAAAGCCGGTGCCGTTTTACCTTTATTATCGAATGCAATCAGATAAATTCCAGCAAAAATTATAAATAGCGGATACAAATACATAAAAATTTCTTTAGGAATAATCGGTTCGAGAGTGCTGATTGCCATTCCTATTAAAATAAATCCGAATATTATTTTTACTCCTATCATCCATTCGCCTGAACGCGGTAATTTATTTATCGCACTCGAGAATGCCGCTAAAAATACATAAGGTAATCCGAGTCCCATTGATAGCACAAAGAAAAATAAAAATCCCATAAATGGATTTCCCAGTTTACCGACATAAACCAAAAGACTCAATACAAATGGACCTATGCACGGAGCAGCAATAAATCCTACTAAAAATCCCATAAGCAGTGAACCAATAAATCCCGAACGGTTCTTGTTTCCTGCCAGTGCAAGTTTCTGTGGTACCCTTATTTCCCACAAACCGAACATGCTTGTCGCCAGTGCTGCTAGTACAAGAGCAACTCCTATAACAACCAACGGATTTTGCAATGCTGTACCGAGTAAACTGCCTGTTAATGCTGCAAAAAGCCCGAGACCGGTATATGTTATAGCCATACCAAGTGCATAAAACACTCCCATCATTATACTCTGCATCCTGTTTCCGCTCGATTGAGCTCCGAAGAAACTTATTGTTATCGGTATTAGAGGATAAATGCAGGGTGTTAAATTAAGTGCCAAACCCCCAAGGAATATAAATAATAATCCGAGAAACATACCTCTTTCTTCTATAAAATTCGATACTTTATTTTCATCGGGATTCTGACCTTCTATACGTCTATTTTCTTTAAGGTCTGTCGCTTTTTCTTCCTGCTTTAATTCAGTTGGTTTGGAAAAATCTATTTTTGAAAAAATTTCCTTATTTGCTAAAGTATTTGACGGTTTCTCGTTGCTTATTTTGATTTTAACATTTACTTCTATTGTTTTCGGAGGATAGCAAACTGCATTATCACATGCCTGGTAATTAAATTTTAATTTAACCTGATATTCTCCATCAGGAAGAGATTTTGCAGCCACTAATCTAAAACCAATAATATTTTCTCCTTCGTAAACCCTGATTTTACTCTCAGAAAATTCAAATTTAAGTAGCTTATCTCCGGGAAAATAACTATTAAGTAGATTAAAATCGCCTTTTTCAAAATCAATGGTGGTTTTTATTAATGTCGGATCATCTACTTTATAAGAATTGATATGAAATTTTTCTTTTATATTTAGTTTTAATGCAAGTTCTATTGTATCCTTATCCTTATAAATTTCTTTATTTGTGAAGGTTTTTATTGATAAGTGGTCAGTTTCCTGTGAAAATGCGTTAAATCCTCTAATGAGGGATAAACATAATATTATAAAGAAGATTTTTTTCATAGAATTTTATTATTTTAATATTGGTTTATCAAACTTATAAGGGATAAAAACCAAATGCAATATAAAAAGTTTTGATTTTTGTTAAAATTATGCATTTTATGGTAAAAATCTGATGCTTGATTTTCTCTTGATTTTAAGTTATTTTTGTATATTAAACATTAATAAATTAATTTAAAGAGGATATTGTATTAATAATAATTTACTTATTCTTTTTACAAATAAAATTATTATTAACTTATATAAGGAGATAAAACTTGAAACCAACATTAAAAGCAAAGACAAAAAGTGATAACCCGCTGAGTGAGTTGATTGATGACGAAGTATTTAATACTTTAAAAAAGTATAAGTTACTTGACGAAAAAGCTATAAGAGATTACAAAATAAGACAGATGTATAAGGATATGAGACGTGAAATGAGTGCAGGAGAAGCTATCGATAAAATACAGGAGTTGTTCCCATACCTGCAATTTGATACAATCAGAAAAATAGTTTATCAAGTTTCTAAGTAATTTTGTTTTCATTATAAAAAGCCCCGATTTTATCGGGGCTTTTTTTTATTTAAAAAATATGGAATACGATTATAAAATTGTAGAAAAAATACTTGTCGAATTTGTTAAAAATGAAACTCAAAGGATAGGTCTGAAAAAAGCTGTCATCGGATTATCCGGCGGTATAGATTCTGCAGTATCTGCTTACCTGGCTGTAAAAGCATTGGGAAAAGATAATGTTTTATGCGTAATGATGCCATATAAAACAAGCAGTAAAGACAGCCTGACTGATGCCGGACTGGTTATTAAAGATTTAGGTGTAAAAAGTAAAATTGTTGAAATATCTGAAATGGTTGATGCATACCTGACGATTAGAAAAGAAAAAGATATTTCGAATGTCAGAAAAGGTAATATTATGGCAAGGATGAGAATGATTGTATTGTATGATGAATCTGCAAGAGAAAAAGCACTCGTAATAGGTACCGGAAATAAAACCGAAATATTGCTCGGATATTCCACTCTGTTTGGCGATTCCGCCTGCGCAATTAATCCAATAGGGGATTTATATAAAACGCAGGTTTTTGAACTGGCTGCACATATTAAAATTCCTGACAAACTAATTGCCAAAAAACCGTCCGCCGATTTATGGGAAGGTCAGACAGATGAACAGGAAATGGGAATCACTTACGCTGAGGTCGATAAATATTTATTTGAAAAGGTTGATGAAAGAAAATCACGTGAAGAACTTCTAATAATGGGATACACTAAGGAATATATGGACAAAATTGATAAAATGATTTACAGGAATCAGTTTAAACGCCTCCCGCCCATAATAGCAAAAATTTCAAACAGAACCATAAACGTTGATTTCAGATACAACCGGGACTGGAATACGTAATTAAAATTTATTTAATATATTGAAGAATTTATTAATCAGAACATCAGTTCTCTTTATTTTTACTTCATTCTTGTTTGGCTGCTATAGCATTCCAATCGAAGGTTTTAAACCTGTTAATTCAGAAGGCGATACACTCCTTTTCTATATCGCTCAAAAAGATAATAAATCACAAAAATTGAACGATAAATTACTTGTCTTGATTCAGGGTTCCGGAAGAGAATCAATAAGCAGCAGGTTCGGCTGGAGTGCAAAAGGAATACAAATGGGATACGATGTCCTTTTTATGGAAAAATTTGCCTTCGATGATTCTGCAAAATTTGAAGCCACTAACTGCAGGGAGAGAAGAATTAATGATGTTAATTTCATTTTGAATTATGTTAAAAAAAATATTTATAATAATAAATTAAAGGACATTCTAATTTTTGCTGACAGCGAAGGAGGTGAGATAGCACCGGAAATTACATGCGAAAATAACCTTGTAAAAAAACTTATTGTAATCGGGAACGGAGGAATGCCGGGTCCGGAAAAGATTAAAATATTATTTGAAAAAGAAAAGAAATTGAAATACCTGGGTTTCCTTACATTGAGCGGTATAAAAAATTCAGAGGATATAGACAGCTTGCTTACTGAAATTAAAAATAACCCTTCGACAGAAAAAAGATTCCTGGGTCTTACTTATAAGTACTGGAACAGTTATATATTTTACGATGTCGATTCCTATTATGATAAACTTACAATACCTGTGCTTCTTATAATCGGGGAAAAAGATATGAACGTTCCCTGCGAAAGCGTATCTTATCTGAAAGATAAATATAAAGGAAAAAATAATTACACCTGCCATATTATTTCCGATTTAAACCATAACCTTGTTGATTCAAAAGGTAATAAACGATTTCAAAATGTCCTGAAGGAATATGTTATTCCCTGGCTCGAAAAAAGCCCGGATTAAAATTCCCCCCTTTTTTTTCTATTTTATCTTAATTAATAGTTTAGTATTTAGTTGGTTGTAATAAAATAACTTAATTGTTAAATGAGGAAGACAATTATATTAATTCTAATCCTTTTTCTGAACTTTGCTTATTCGCAAAGTTACAGGTACGGCTGTGTCTCTTCCGCTGATGAACTTGCATCGGAAGTCGGAATAAAAATTCTGAAAGAAGGCGGTAATGCCGTCGATGCCGCAGTCGGTGTCGGATTTGCACTCGCTGTTGTCTATCCTCAGGCTGGTAATATAGGCGGCGGCGGTTTTATGGTAATACATTTTGTAGGCGGCAAAAATACTTCTTTAGATTACCGCGAAAAAGCACCATCACTTGCTTCGAGGGATATGTATCTTGATGCTGCCGGAAATGTTATTGAAGATTTAAGTACAACAGGTCCTCTGGCTTCAGGCGTGCCGGGCTCGGTAGCAGGAATGCTCTTCGCACTTGAAAAATACGGTACAATGACAAGAGGCGATGTGATGAAGTACGCAATTGAACTTGCTGATAACGGATTCAGATTGAACTCTGAACTGGCCTCTTCTATAAATTCCAACCGGGGCGATTTCTCTAAATTTACCGGCTCGAATAATATTTTCGGCAAAAAATTTAAAGGCGGTGATTTATTCGTTCAAAAAGACCTTGCAAATACTCTGAAAAGCATCCGTGACTCCGGCAAAGACGGTTTTTATAAGGGAAGAGTTGCCGATTTGATTATAGGTGAAATGAAAAGAGGCGGAGGATTAATATCCTATTCCGATCTGGAAAAATATGATGTTATCGAAAGAGATGTCTTAAAAGGAACATACAGGGGCTATGAGTTAATTTCTATGGGACCTCCTGCAAGCGGTGGAATTTGCCTGCTGTATCTGCTGAATATCGCCGAGCTGTACGATTTGAAATCTACCGGATTCGGAACGGCAGGTGCAATACACCTGATGGTGGAAGCAATGCGGCGGGTTTATGCTGACCGGACAGAATTCATGGGTGATGCTGATTTTGTAAATGTTCCTGCGGATATTCTTACTTCAAAAGTTTATGCTAAAAGAAGATTTAAAGATTTTGATGAATACCACGCTTCAAAAAGCGATAATATAAAACACGGTGATGCTTATTACCGTGAACATATGGAAACAACACACTACTCTGTTGCCGATATGTGGGGAAACTGCGTGGCTATTACAACTACTTTAAACGATAATTTCGGCAGCAAGCTTGTTGTCGAGGGTGCGGGTTTTTTACTGAACGATGAAATGGATGATTTCTCATCGAAACCCGGTACGCCTAATATGTACGGTCTTCTTGGCAGCGAGGCAAATGCTATTGCTCCCAATAAAAGAATGCTTAGCTCCATGACGCCGACAATTATTTTTAAAGACGGAAAACCCTTCATGATTCTGGGCTCTCCCGGCGGCGGAAGAATTATTACCGCTGTCTTTCAGACAGTTGTGAACATGATAGATTTTAATATGAGTCTGAAAGATGCAATTAACGCGCCAAGATTTCATAACCAGTGGTATCCGGATGAAATTCAGGTCGAAAGCGGAATGCTGGATAAAAATACTAAAGCGCAACTTATTTCGCTCGGACATAGTATAAAAGACATCCATAGCTTTGGCAAGATTGATGCAATACGATTTAATGAAGACGGCTCCATGACAGGTTATTCGGATTCAAGAGGTTACGGAAAAGCTTTAGGATATTAAAAAATTATATACAATATAATAAAAATTTATTTATTATGAAAAAAGTATTTTTTATGGCAATCTTTGTAATTCTGGGTTTTTATTATTCGGGTTTTTGCGCGGAAGAAAAATTTTCTGTGCAGGAACCAACTGACTCCACTTATATCAATTTTGCCGCTCACGCAAAATTCTGGTATTTCTGGAAAGATTTCAGCAGGGCTGTGAAAGTAAAGGATGTTGAAAATGTGATTAAAATGACAAATTTTCCTTTCACGGATTATTATAATAAGTCTTACGGCAGACCTACACTATCTGCAAACGATGAAGTTGAATTCAGGGAATTGTATAACAAAATATTCAAAGAAAGCGTCGTTTATATGTGCACATATGATTTCCCGATTGATTGCGATATGGTGCCTGCATCGGACCACTTACCGCCGGACTGCTTTACTACAGAAGAGAAAATGTTTAGTCCCCAGTATTTCTTTATAATCTGTAAAGACAGCGACAGGAATCTCCTCTTCGGCAAAGTCGGCGGAGTGTATAAGCTTATCGGGATTAAGTTTCTATAACAGATAATAAAAAACAAATAACAAATAACAGACATAATAAGCTCTTCTACTAACTTCTAACTACTATCTACTATCTACTTATAAATAATTACTAATTACTATTTATTAATTATTAATTATATTTATTATTTTAGAATATGATTGA
>Ga0182021_10009381_pt1 | contig 11601 bp, 8 predicted proteins | sample 612E3MmetaG_FD_120493 | JGI IMG/M metagenome (GOLD analysis project Ga0182021, IMG submission 120493) | Permafrost microbial communities from Stordalen Mire, Sweden - 612E3M metaG (Illumina Assembly) | ecosystem: Environmental > Terrestrial > Soil > Wetlands > Permafrost | place: Sweden...
GTCAAGCAGGCTCGTCGGGAAACACCGCCGCGCGGTGCCGCCCGAGGCGACCACGACCCGGTCGGCCAGCGCTTCCTCCCCCGGTCCCCACGTCACCAAAGGCGTCAGGCCACGCTCCTTGAGAATGCGCGCCAGCGCGCCAAAACGGTCCGGCGGCCAGAGCTTGCTAGCCCAACCGCCGCCCGGATTGAGGATCGCGAAGGCACCGAGGTCCAGCTCCTGACACAGCTCCTCGATGCGCGCCGCGCGTTCCGCCGACAGCGGCAGGGGGAAGACGCGCGAGCCGACGTCGTCGATCGACAGCGCGCGCAGCAGCGCCAGGTTCTTGTCGATCACGTGCTGTGCGTCTTCCGGCAAGTCGACCTGTTCGTCAATCAAGAACGCCGACGCCGGTTCGCGCCGCCACGGCGCAGCGTAGCCCAGCACGCGCGCCGCTCCCGACAGACGCGCCCACAGCGCGGATTTCCAGAGTCCCTGGAAATCGATCGCCACGTCGTAGGCCTGCTCGCGCAGTTGACGCGCCATGCGTCGCATCGCGCCGATGCGAAACAGGCTCGGGCGCTCGACGCGCACAACATGCGCAATGAGCGGATGGCCTGCGAGCAGCTCGGCCGCCCGCGCTTCGACCATCCAGCCCACCTCCCAGCCTGCGGCGCGCAGCGCAGCCAGGGCCGGGAGGGTGTGCACTACGTCGCCGATGGACGAGAGCCGAACGATGAGCGCCTTCACCCTCTCACCCGTGCAAACAGCGTGCGCGTGTCGTGGTCCTTGGCATCGCCCACGATGGCGACCCGGCCCCCGCAGGCGCGCACGACCGCGCGCTCCGGCACTGTCTCTGCGGTGTAGTCAGTGCCTTTGCAGTGGACGTCCGGCCGCAGGGTCTGGATCAGGTGGGTGACGTCCGCCTCGTGGAAGATCACGACGTGGTCCACGGCCCTGAGCGCAGCCACCAGTGTCGCGCGGTCGCTCTCGGGCAGGATCGGACGCTCGGGCCCTTTCAAGCGGCGCACCGACTCGTCGCCGTTGACGCCGACGACGAGCAGGTCAGCCTGGGCTCGCGCGGCCTCGAGATAGCGCACATGGCCCACGTGCAGCAGGTCGAAGCAGCCGTTGGCGAGCGCGATCGTCTTGGCCTGCCGGCGCGCCGCGGCCACGCGATCGGCGACGTCCTCGAGCGAAGCGATCTTGGATGCGGCAGTCCTGGGCAGCGAGCGCGCGACTCCCACGTCAGACCTCATGGCGGCCCCATTTTCGTCGCATCCGGGTGGCACGGCAAATCGGCTCTGGCGCCGAGCAAGCAGTCACGTCTCAGTCGATTCCCTTGACCACGTACAGATCGTCCAAGAACCGCGCGTAGGAGTACGCGTAGCTGAGTCCGTCGGACGTGAACCGCACTGACGGAAAGCCCTGGATACCGTCGACCTCGGGGACACGGATCTCCAAGAACGGTCGCGCCTCGCCGTCAGACACGTCGATACGGAGTATGCGGAGAGGCTGCTGGTCCATGCGGTAGACCAGCAGCGAGCGTCCATCCTGCAGCCAGCGGATCGGCGCGAGACCGGGCGGCAGCCGGGCGAGACTCCGCGCACTGCCGTCGTCCACCGACAAGAGCATCAGTCGCTCGCCCGCGCCCACCGCGGCAATCCACTTTCCGTCGGGGGAAACGGGGAAGCCCTGCAGGTCGCGCACGAGCACCCCCTGCGTGCTGACAAGCCTAGGCACACCCACCGGGAAGCCCTGAACGAAGAGTCGCGCGCCTTGGCCCGGCTCGTTGCGGGCCATGACGATGCGCCGACCATCGGGAAAGAAGCTCGCTCCGCGACAGGCGCCGGGCGCTTCCGCGCCGATCTGCAGCACCGGTCCCGTACGGGTGGGATAGGCGACGAGCGCGGGGTTCGCACTCGGCACGAGGGCGAGCGCGTGGCGTCCGTCGGGAGAAAGCGACAAGGCCAATCCGGCACCTAGGCGCACTGCCACAGAATCTGGGTCCCGCCTCAGGTAGACGGAGTAGCGCGGCCCGCCACTCTCACCAATCTCGCTGGAGAGGATGCCGGTGCCGTCCTCCGAGAGATCCGCCAAGATCGAGGAGTCGAAGACTTTCAACTCCCGCGCGGCCTGCCACTCGGGCCGCGAGAGCATGAGGCCAATGCGACGATCCTCGCGGGCGACGAGTGCTTCACCACTGGGCGATACGTCCAGGAGCGACAGCGGTCCGGGAACGCGGACGAGAAGACGGCTCGTCCCGCCCAGACTCACGGCGTGAAGGGCCCGCAGACCGTCGCCTTGCGTGCCTGCGAGCCAGATCTCGCGTCCGTCTGGTCCCCAGGCGAGACCATTCGTGCTCGTCCAGAGGTCCCCCACCTGCTGACGGTTAGCCTGGCGATCGACGACGAGGATCGAACCCAGATCGTCGAACGGGATCGGGTGCTCGACGATCGCCACGCGCTCTCCGTCAGGGGAGACGCGCGGTCCAGTCATCCAGCCCTCGCTCTCGTAGAGACGAGTTCCGACAGGATACTCGAGCGCGCAGCGTCCTGACCGACACCGCACGACGGCCAGCTCCCCGCCAGGGCCGAAGTCGGCCCCGCTCACTTCGTCGAGAACCTCCCGTGCGCCACCACCGACGGTGGATGAGAGACTCAACGTGCCGCGCAGCCGCCCCGGGAGCAGGCCGCGCACGTCCGTCAACAGCGCCATCACGCTCGTTCTGGAGATAGCGAGAATGCTCGCAGGCGACGGGAGGGGCAGGAGCAGCGACTCGTGGGCATGCGGGTCCTTGCGATAGAGCCGGAACGGACCTCCGTCCCAAGCGGCTGCGTACACAACGGCCGCCCCGCCGGGCACGTAGCGCCCGGCCCATGCCGTCCCACGCCCGAACGTGATCTGCTCGAAGATGGGCGGCGGCGGTCGACGTCCCCAGAGCAACGCACCGACGACGGCCAAACCCAGCGCCACCGCCACATAGGCCCACGACCGATGCCCTGAAGCGATCCGCGCCGGAGCCACCGCCGACTTGCGCTCTGCCTGTGAGCCAAGTGCCTCGCGGATATGTCCCAGATCAAGCGCCAAGTCCCGCGTAGAGTGATAGCGCTGCTCGACCTCCTTGGCAAGGCAGCGCTCTAGCAGCCGGCGCAGTGGAGCGGCGGCTTCGTCTTCCAGCGCTGCCGGCGTCTCCGGGGACTCCCGCAGCGTCGCGGCCAACGTGTCGGCAGCCGTTGCGCGCGCGAAGGCGCGCTTCCCGCTGATCATCTCGTAGAGAATGGCGCCCAAAGCGAACTGGTCCGATCGATGGTCGGCCGGAGCGCCGCGCGCCTGCTCGGGCGACATATAGCCAACGGTGCCCAGGGCGAGACCCGGCTCGGTCACGGGCCGAGGCAGCCCGCCCGCCGTCGAATCCTGCGCGCTCCCCGCCAGGGGCTGTCGCGCTTTGGCCAGCCCGAAGTCGAGTATCTTGACCTGCCCCTCCGCCGTGAGAACAACGTTTTCGGGTTTGAGATCGCGGTGCACGATCGCGCGCTCGTGAGCGGCGGCCAGGGCCTCGGCCATCTGCTGAGCCAGTTCCAGCGCCCGGCGCACAGGCAGGCGGCCCTCAGCGAGCCAGTCCCTGAGCGTGCGCCCCTGGACCAGCTCCATCACGACGTACTGCACACCCTGCACTTCGCCGACATCCAGAATCGCGACGATATGGGGGTGGTTCAGCGCTGCGACGGCTTGCGCTTCGGCGCGCAGGCGTGCACGCGCCGCCTCGTCGGCGTCACGCTCCGCAGGCAGTGTCTTGATCGCCACCTCGCGGCCGAGGCGCGTGTCGCGCGCGCGGTAGACCTCGCCCATCCCGCCTTTGCCGATGAGCTCAAGGATCTCGTAGGGACCGAGCCGCTCGCCCCTCTGCCTCAACGCTGCTCGCCTCCCTTGAGACCGAGGTTCTTCATCAAGCGGTGCAGATAGTTGGGATGCAGTCCCAGCAGGCGCGCGGCCTCGCTGACATTGCCGTGTGCCTCGGCGACAGTGCCTTGGATGAGCCGACGCTTGGCCTCGGCCACGGCTTCGTGGTAGCGGTTGGGCGCCGACGACTCCTCGGTCCCACCCTCGACCAGCGCCTCCGGCAGATCCTCAGGCCGCACGAGCTCGCCGTCGCCGAGCAAGACCGCGCGCTCGATGGCGTTCTGAAGCTCGCGCACGTTGCCCGGCCAGTCGTAACGCACGAGCAAGCGGCGAGCTTCCGGGGAGATCCCGACCAGCTTCCGGTTGCCTCGTCGCCCCGCGCGCGCAGCGAAGTAGCTGGCCAGCAGCGGTACGTCCTCGCGCCGAGCCCTGAGGGGCGGCGTCGTCAGTGCGACCACGTTCAGCCGGTAGAACAGGTCTGCGCGAAATGAGCCCTGGCGCACCGCTTGAGCAAGGTCCCGGTTCGTCGCTGCGACGATGCGCACGTCGACGCGCAGCGGGTGTGTCCCGCCGACGCGCTCGAACTCTTTGGTCTCGATCGCCCGCAGCAGCTTGGCCTGCAGAGAAAGCGCCAGCTCGCCCACCTCGTCCAGGAATAACGTGCCCCCGTCCGCCACCTCGATGCGCCCAGGCTTGCGCTGCAAAGCACCCGTGAACGCGCCGCGCTCGTACCCGAACAACTCGCTCTCGAGCAGCGTCTCGCTCAGCGCCGCGCAGTTGACCACGACAAAGGGACGCTCGGCACGCGGACTGCTGCGGTGGATGGCGCGGGCGACGAGCTCTTTGCCCGTGCCGCTCTCGCCCAAGAGCAGCACCGTGGCGTCGCTCGAGGCGACCTTGCCGACCAACTCGATCACCTGCTTGAGCGCCGCGCTCTCTCCCACCATCTCGTGATCAACTCGGAACTCGCTCTCGAGGCGCTGACGCTCTCCCTCCAGCCACTCCAGATGACGCACGTTGTCGAGCGCACCTGCGGCGATGCTGGCCAGCGCCACAAGCAAGTGGACCTGCGTCTTGGCGAGCAGGCCCTCGGCATCGACATGCAACACGCCGCACGGCGCTGACCCTGCCAAGAGCGGCGCGGTCACAGACGCAACGCCCACGCCGGCGCCAGCGCCAGCCTGCGACTCGCCGCAGAGAACGGCGGTCCTGGACTCGATCGCCTTGCGAACGATCTCCGCGTCCACGTCCATAGCGCCTGAGCGCTCGGCGCCACGTTCTCGGCCCACGACATCCTCGATCTGGCGCGCCTCGTCCGTCAGTGCCACCATGGCCCTCGCCACGGGCCCGGCTTCGAGTGCCAGATCGAGCAGGCGCTCGCGCCATTCCGGCACGCGGCGTGTCGCGTGGAGCGCACGTGTCGCACGCAACAGAAAGTCCAGGCCCTGCACGAGGTCTGGCGTGGACAACTCCGCGGCTCCGCGACCGGACGCAAGGAGCATGGCCTCGTCAGGTGGGAACGCGGCGATAGCCACCGTGCGGGCTCCGCGTGAGCGCTCCAGCGCTCCCGCCGCGGGCAACGGGACCGGAGCGCCATCCGCAGCGAGCACGAACAGAAATAGCGAGCTGCCGATCTGGATGCGGTCCCCATCACCCAGCGGGCGGTCGTGGACGGGGATGTCGTTGACGAACGTGCCGTTCAGACTCTCCAGGTCGGCGATGTGGAACACGCCCTCCGTCGCCTGGCAGATCAGCGAATGCCGTCGCGACACTGACACGTCGCCGACAGCGATGCGATTGGCGGTGTCGCGGCCGATGCTCAGCGGGTGCTCATCGACCGCGAAGACCTGTCCCTTGAGTGGGCCCGCGATCGCAAAGAGTGCTGCGCCCATGCTGGTCACAAGGTCTCGAGTCGCGACAAGACTAGCCCCCCACCCACGGGGGGTCAACGAACAGCGCGTCAACGAGTCCTCGTCGAGTCCGGCACCAGCCATTCGGTGAGTGCCTCTATCCGTTTGGATAGAGCGGCGCCGGGGCACGAAGGACTCGCTCGGTTCTGACCGCGCCACACACGCGCCGCCTACATTCCTTGCCCGCAACCACTTGGCCCTGTCTCGGATGGCGCGACCCGCGCGAGGCCGCGAGTGGCAACGAATCTGCAATGCAGTCGCTGCGAGGAGGAGCAGGCCATGTTGAGGAGGTCTCCATGCGACGAGTGAACAGTGCCCTTGCGTGTACGCTGGCCATCGCGAGCGCGTCGTGCGCCTGGCACCAGGTGATCGAGCCCCAGCTCCACGACCGCCACTCCATTCCGCTTTTCAGCAAAGCGACCGACGGGCACGATCTCAAGGTCCACATGCTGAACGGAGACCTGTTCATGCTGAAGCCTTGGCAACTTACCGAGAACGGGGACTTCCTTGTCGGCAAGGGCCAGAGGTTCGACGCGCAACGCGCGCGCGTCGGAGAGGGAGAGTTCTGGCTCGCTGTCAACGACATCGCTCTGGTCGAGAGCAGCGACAACGCCACGGCAGGCATGGGGGGCGCCAGCGGTCTGGCGTTCTTGACCACCACGTTCGGAACTCTTGCGGCGGTCTGCGCCCTCGATCCGAAGGCATGCTTTGGCTCCTGCCCCACGTTCTACGTGAACGGTCATGCCGGTGCGCCCGACGCCGAGGGCTTCTCGCAGAGCATCGCCCGCGTGCTTGAGGCGCGCGACGTTGACGCGCTGCCGAACGCGCATCCGAAGGACGGACGCCTGTCGATCCTCATGCGGAACGAAGCCCTCGAAACCCACGCCGTGCGGCGCGTGCGCTTGCTCGCTGCTGCTCGACCGATCGGCAGCCGAGTGCTGGCAACGCCGGACGGTCGGTTCTTTCTGAGCAGCACATTGGCCGAGCCGCTCGCCTGTCAAGCTGCCGAAGGCGATTGCCGACCGGCCTTGCTGGCGCGCGATCGCAACGAGCGCGTGAGCCCTGCGAATCCAGACGACCTCGCTGCCCGCGAGACGATCGACTTGCTCTTCCCGGACGCGCCGCCACGCGCCGGGATCGTCGTGGCTGCCAGGCAAACACTGCTCACAACGTTCGTCTTCTACCAGACCCTGGCGTATCTCGGATCGCGCGCTGGCGATTGGCTCGCGACGCTCGAGCGCGGAGGGCCAGCCGCAGGGAACGTGGCAATGGCCATGGCTCGTCGGCTCGGGGGCATCGAGGTGCACGTCAAGCAGGAGAACGGCACCTGGTGTCAGGCCGGCTCGTATGAGGAGGCCGGCCCGATCGCCGGGGACCTGCAAGTGATACCCATCGAAAGCTGCGCGCCGACCCCAGGCTCGCCCGTACATGTGCGCCTGCGCCTGACCCAGGGTCACTGGCGAGTGGACTGGGTTGCGCTGGCTCGACTCGACGCCTCGGTGACTCCCAGCATCCATGAACCTGACCGCGTTGAGCAGGACGGTCGCCCTCAAGTGGAGGCGCTCGCTTCTCTGCGTGGCGAGGGGCGGCGTCTGATCACCCTGCCTGGCGACAGCTATCTGATCAGCTTCCGATTGCCCAAACCCGATGCTCGCAGCGAGCTGGAAGTATTCCTCGAATCCGAAGGCTTCTACTACGAATGGATGCGTGAAGAGTGGCTGCGTGATGAGAACCCGGAGATGGCCCGCCTCATGTTCGCCAATCCTGACGAAGCGTTGCGCCGCCTGGCGCCGAAGTTCAAGGCTCGCGAGGCGCATGCTGAGGAAGTCTTCTGGAACAGCCGCGTGGGGAGGTAGCGTCATGCGACACACGACCAGACTCGTCGTTTCCTTCGTTGTGGCGGCCACTGCCTCGGGCTGTGCTCTCACGGTCCAGAAACCGGTGGCCTACGGCCGCGAGGTGCGCGTCCGTGCTCTCGGCACCAGCAGGACTCCGGAAGCCCAGGGCGAGCTGATCTCCGTCGACCCAGAGAAGATTATCGTGCTCGATCGCGCCCGGGCAGTGCGCGAGATTCCCAGGCAGGCCGTGCGCGATGTGTCTGTGCGGCGGCACCGCTTCGGCGGCGGCAAAGGTCTGGTGTGGACGTTAGTGGGCGGACTGGCGACTGGCAGCGCCCTGGCCGTGTCCTGCGGCAGCGTCGGCAGCAACAGCAGCAAAGGCTTTTGCGGAGGCGTCTTCACCGGAACGATGGCGCTCTGGGGCATCATCGGCGGCCTCTCCAGCGCGGCTCTCGAATCGTCCACGTACGCGCGCGTGAGCCCTGACGACGACTTGCGCCGGTTCGCGCGCTTCCCACAGGGCCTTCCTGCTGGCAGCGACGCCACCGGTGTTCTGGCCCGATCGCGTGCCTTCGCGCCGCCCGCGGCAGTCGTCGAACGCGAACCCGACTCGCGGGCGACCGACGGTGCTCACGGCGAAGCGTCCCAGCCGAGTGCGACGTCGGGCAGGGACCTGGCCATCAGCGAGGCGGCCAAGGCGAAGGCAGAGTAGAAGGCAGCGTCCTACCGCGGGTTCGCGTCGTCACGCAGGATGTGCTCGACGGCTTGCAGCAGGTCTTCGGCGACCAAGTCTGGCTGCCGCGGCCAACCGGAGCGGAAGAGCTCGAACTCGCCGCGGCCGTAGCCTGTCTTGACGAACGCACCACGAGCGCCGACGGTCCAGGCCAGCTTCACGTCTGAGTAGCGGTCGCCGATCATCCAAGACCGGGCGAGATCGATGTCCAGATCCTGGGCGGCCCTGAGCAGCAGGCCGGGCCGCGGCTTGCGGCAGTCGCAGGCCTGCCGGTAGGGCGGCTCGCCCACCGTCGGATGGTGCGGGCAATAGTAGATGCCGTCGAGATGTGCCTCGCCGTCCGCCAGCGTGCGTGTGAGGTGGGCGTGTACCTCCGCGATCAGAGATTCCGGAAAATAGCCGCGCGCCACGCCGGCCTGATTCGTGACCAGCACTGCCAGACGGCCTGAGCGATTGATCCAACGCACCACGTCCACGGAATAGGTGAAGAGCCGGAAGCGCGAGAGGTGGTTGACGTAGCCGACCTCTTCGCACAGTGTGCCGTCGCGGTCCATGAAGATGGCAGGCTTCAACACGCGCTCCTCTCTGTCGCCGTCGTCGTCAGGAGATCCTCGCACGTGGCGAGCACGCGCGCCACGCCGACGCCTGTCATGCAACGGTGGTCGATCGGGCACTCACGCAGCTTGCACGGTGCGCACTCCACCTCGTCCCTCACCACACGGCAGTGCTGCCCGCGAGGCGCGGTTTCGCGCCAGTCGGTCGGCCCGAAGACGGCCACCACCGGCACGCCAAGCGCAGCAGCCACGTGCATCGGGCCCGAGTCGTTGGTGACGAGCAGACGCGAGCTGGCCAGCACGCCGATCAGCTCGGGCAAGGACGTCTCGCCGCACAGGACGCGGGCCGGACGCCGCATCGCGGCTGCGATGCTCTCGGCTAGCGCCCGCTCGGCGCTGCTCCCAACGATGACGACCTGCGCGCTGCGGCTCTCTGCCAGCGCCTCTGCGACAGCTGCGTAGCGCTCCGGCAGCCAGCGTTTTGCCGAGCCAAAGGCCGCGCCGGGGTTCAGCCCGATCCAGTCCCCTGCGTCGCGCAGCAGGGTCTGCCCGCGCTCGCGCCACTCCGTCGGGCACACGAGTGAGAGGTCCAACTCCGAAGAAACGACGAGCCCCAGCTCTGCCAGGAGCGCCCGGTAGTAGTAGGCCTCGCTGAAACCGCGCACCGCTCGCGGCACGCGCGCACGCCGCGTGAGCAGGAGGCTGCGTCCGTCACGCGCGTATCCCCAGCGCTCCGGAATGCCGGCGCGCCAGACTTGCAGCGCGGAGCCGAACGAGTTGGGCAGAAGCAGCGCTGCGTCGAACCCGCGCGCCACAGCCACACCTTCGCCGAAGGACGGGCAGAGGCGCACTCCGTCGATCTCGCGCACCGCCTCATACACCCCCGCCACTGCAGGCCGCGCCAGGACCTCAATGTGCGTGTGGCCGAAGTTGCGGCGCAGGTCGCGCACAGCGCCCAGCGACAGCATGACGTCGCCCAGCCAGTTGGGCGCGCGGATGAGAAGACGAGATATCTCCTTCACCGTCCCGCCTCGGAGCCGCCCGTCGTCCCCGCCGGCTGCGTCTTCCAGCGCCTGTGGATCCACAGCCACTGCGCCGGCGTCTCCCGCACCCAGCCCTCGATCCTCTTTGTCAGCGCCTGGGTCACGGCAGCGATGTCCGCGTCGCGGTCGTCAGTGGCAGTCCACTCGAGCGGCGCCTCGTACCTGAAGCGGTAGCGTCCGTTCGGCAGCAGCTCGGTGCGCGCTGGTATGAGCGCGCAGCCGGTCTTGCGCGCCACAGCCGCAGCCACCGTCGTCGTCGCGGCCGGCCGCCCGAAGAACTCCACGAAGATGCCGTCCTTCTCCTGGACGTTCTGGTCGATGAGAAATGCCACCCCCGAGCCGGCCCGGATCATCCGCAGCACCTGCGCCAACGCGTGCCGCTTGAAGATCACCGTGTTGCCACTGCGGCGCCTGAAGGTGCACAGCCGCTTGTCCAGCTCAGGGTTGTCGAGCGGGCGCGCCACCACGCCGATCGGTTCGTGGCGCCAGCCGTGATCAAGGGCGTGGATCTCCCAGTTGCCGATGTGCGCCGTAACAAAGAGGACGCCGCGGCGCATGGCGTACGCTGCCTCGACGTGCCCACGCCCCTCACAGTCCACGATCGACAGCAGGCGGCTGCGCGGCTGGCGCGACATCCACAGAATGTCGAGCAGCACAGCGCCGAAGTGGGCGTAGACCGCGCGCGCGGTCCGCTCGACGCGACCCTCCTCCCACTCGGGGAACGCGCGACGCAGGCCATCCATGGCTATCTCGCGGTGCCGTCGATCGAGCGCGCCCCACAACCAGCCCAGTCCGCGCCCGAACGCCAGCATCACCCGCCGCGGCAGCACTCCGACGGCAGCGGTCACAGCGAACGCCAGTCCGCTCTCGAGAGCGTGACGCGTGCGCCTGTTCACGACGTGGGCCTCCGCTGCGCCGTGTCCAGCACCAAGTGTCGGAACTCCGCTGCCGGCTCCACCACCGCAGAGATCTTAAGGACAACAAGCGGGAGATCCAAGGCCAACGCGGGAATGCGCACGGCGTCCTTGGCCGTGGTCACGAGCGCGTCAGCGCCTCGCGCGACGGCATTCCGGACGAGCGATGCGATCTGCTGCTCACCAAAGCTGTGGTGATCCCGAAAGAGGCTCTGCCCGGCGCACTGCGGAACTTGCTCCGCGACGTCTCTCAGAAAGCGATCGGGACGGGCAATGCCGCAGAACACGAAGGGCCGCGACGGAGGCGACTGTGGTCGACCCTCCCGATCGAAGAAGCCCTGCATCTGCCGGCCGAAGTTGAACACGCGCGTCTCGCCGAGACGTCGCCGCACCGCACTCACGCCTGCCTCGCCGCCGGAAACGAGCACGGCCTGCGCATGGCGCGCGGCGCTCGCGAACTCGCGCAGCCGGCCGGCTGGCAGCGGCCAATCGTCCAGGTCTTCAGGAGCGACGCACACGACGTCGAGATCGCGCGCCAGGCGCAGGTGCTGAAAGCCATCGTCCAGCACATGCACCCGCGGGCCGAAGCGTCGCTCGACGGCGCGTCCGACGCAATCGCGGCAGCGACCGACGGCCACGACAACTCCCGGCAGGTCGCGGGCGAGCATCACCGGCTCGTCCCCTGCTAGCGCTGCATCGGCCGACACGCGCTCGCCATCGGAGACGA
>Ga0182021_10009382_pt1 | contig 11600 bp, 15 predicted proteins | sample 612E3MmetaG_FD_120493 | JGI IMG/M metagenome (GOLD analysis project Ga0182021, IMG submission 120493) | Permafrost microbial communities from Stordalen Mire, Sweden - 612E3M metaG (Illumina Assembly) | ecosystem: Environmental > Terrestrial > Soil > Wetlands > Permafrost | place: Sweden...
CTTGGAACTGCCGCGAGCTTTGGAGTTCTATCCGGCGCGGGGGTCACCGGTACTGGCAGCATTACTGAAAATATCGGAACGACAACTTCTACAATAGCGGCTCCCATAACAGCAACCGGATCGAAATACCAGGGATCCTCTGAAGTGTCAACAGCCCATACAGACTTGAATACCGCATATCTCGATGCTGCCGGACGAAACACAAATATTACATCTCTATCTGCGGGTACGTACGAGTTAGGTGGTGGAAGCTTATCTCCCGGTGTCTATAGAATAGGGAGCGATGCCACATTAACAGGCACACTCACTCTCGACGGGGCAGGAGTCTACATAATCCAGGTAGGTGGTACACTCACAACGGCAGATAATAGTATAGTGAATCTTGCAAACGGTGCTAAGTGGTACACCATCTATTGGCAGGTGGGTGGTACTGACGCGACTCTGGGAGCGAGCTCTACTTTCAACGGAAACCTACTGGCTAAAAAATCTATTTCGGCGGGTAGTGGCGCAGTGGTGACCGGTCGATTGTTAGCCGGAGCAGATGACGCGACTGGCACGGTTTCATTAAATAACACTACAGTGCTGCCAGTGGAAATTGTATCATTTACAGCAACGGTAAATCGTATATCCGCCGGAGGCGGGTTTAATGCAGAACTTCGCTGGTCAACTGCCACGGAAGTCAATAACTATGGTTTCGAGGTTGAACGTCGGTTGGTCAATAGTCAATCGTCAACAATAAATAGTTGGGGGGAGATTGGATTTGTGAAAGGAAGTGGAACGAGTAACAGTGCGCATTCGTACAGCTACACGGATGCGAGTGTTTCATCGGGAACGTATGCCTATAGGTTAAAGCAGATCGATAACAATGGGACGTATAAGTATTCGAGCGAATCGGAAGTAACGGTCTCCGTGCCGAAAGTATTTGCGCTGAATCAGAACTATCCGAATCCGTTCAATCCGACAACGACAATCACCTTTACACTTGCACAGGATGGATTTACAACGTTGAAGATTTACGATGTGCTCGGACGCGAAGTAACAACGCTTGTGAACGGAGAGATAAAAGCCGGTGTGGCAAACACGCTAAGCTTCAACGCAACGAAGTTATCGAGTGGTGTGTACTTCTACCGTTTGAATGCTGGATCCTTCGTCTCGACGAAGAAGTTGATTCTCATGAAGTAGTTCTTATTGGAGAAAGCTTGTATCTGTATCAACGCATATTTTCTTTTGCAGCAAAACATGTTGCGATTCATTTTCATTAATTCTATAGAGGTTCTTATGAAGACTTATACAATACATACAACAAGTATCTTAGACCGATGGACGCGCTTTCCCCAAATGATTCGGGGCTTCCTCGGTGCAATGTTGATCGCAGCATTGATGATACCAGTCGTTGCAATTTCTCAACCATATGCCAATCCGGCAACAGTAGACCTTGGAACATCTGCCGATTTCGTGATTCTGGCAAAGACAGGAATCTCAACCACGGGAACCACTCATATTACTGGTGATATTGGAGTTAGTCCAGCCGCCGCGACTTACATAACTGGATTTGGGTTAAGTGCATCGGATACCACGCAAACATTTACGACATCATCTTTAGTGACCGGAAATATATTTGCTGCCAACTATGCTCTCCCAACTCCGACTAAGATGACTACGGCTGTAGGTGACATGGAAACCGCTTTCACCACCGCCGCAGGGCGAGCACCTAACGCTACTGAACTGTACGCCGGAGATCTTACCGGGCAGACCCTCACTCGTGGTGTTTACAAGTGGACTAATACGGTTCTGATATCTGCTGGTGGAGTCACAATCTCGGGCAGCGCAACTGATGTCTGGATCTTCCAAATAGCGCAAAATCTAACCGTGGACAACGGTGCCCATGTTACTCTCATAGGCGGAGCACTGGCTTCCAACATCTTCTGGCAGGTTGCGGGTCACGTTACTCTTGGAACGACTGCACAGATGAAGGGAATCATATTGTGTAAGACAAATATTGCAATGAATACTGGCGAAACGCTTGACGGCAGAGCGCTGGCACAGACCGCAGTTACATTAATCGCCAATACCGTCACTAATCCGGTAACTACCGGGGCGCAATTAACAGTTGTTTCCACCCTGCCTGTAAATAACGCGATAAATGTACCGCTTCAGACCATGCTCAGCATTACATTCAGTTCCCCCCTCGATACAGTGGTTATGAAAATTATGAAAGACTCTCGCTTGTCCAATATTAAAAATACGGGCAGCGAATATTACAGCGCCGATGCGAAGACTTTGAATGTCGGTGTTCAGCTTGAATCTAATACTGCGTACTTTGTTGCAATCTTCTCTGCAAAAGGGAAAGACGGTTCCACACTGAAGTCGCCTTTTGTCTACTACTTTACAACCGGCAGTTCATTCCCCTCAATAACGGTGAGTGGAACCGTCTCCTCGGGGACGACCGGCGTGTCGCCGCAGAATTCAATCGTTGGGCTATCGACTACGACGCTAGAACGAAACGGCACTCCCAACTTTGTCGCTTGGGCAAATGTGGATAGCAACGGGACATTTACCATTCCAAACGTGCCCAAAGGAATTCTGTATCCCGTCGCTGCAAAAGATGTAGACAATGATGGACAAATCAATCCGGATAAAGGAATTGATGTAGTTGCCATTGTCGATTCCATAGATGTAGAAAGTTCAGTGACTGGAGTCAATCTTATATTCACGAGAACAACAACATCGGTCGGAGAAATACTTTCGGTACCGTCTAAATTTTCTCTTGCACAGAATTATCCAAATCCATTTAATCCGTCAACAAAGATTCAATACACAATTGGAAATGCCAGTTTGGTCTCCCTCAAGGTGTATGATGTTCTTGGTCGTGAAGTTGCTACACTTGTGAATGACCGCCAAGAAGCCGGCAGCTACATCATACCGTTCGGTATTAATAACGGAACACTTAGTCTCTCGAGTGGTGTCTACTTCTACCGTTTGCAAGCCGGATTCTTTGTTTCGACAAAGAAGTTGATTCTCATGAAGTAATTTTTATCGGAGAAAGTATGTATCCGTATCAACGTTTAATTCTTTTTGCAACAAAACATGCTGCAATTCATTTTCACTAACTCAATGGAGGTCTTTATGAAGACTTATACAACACATACAGCAGGTATTCTAGACCGATGGATGCTTGTCCTCGGTGCATTGGTGATGCTTGCTCTGATAGTGCCTGCCGCCATCGCTGCCGGCCCTACGCCCGTAATTCTCGGAACAGCCGGCAATTTCGCGATACTGGCAGAAACCGGAGTTTCAACCACTGGAGTCACTGCAGTTGTTGGAGATATTGGAATTAGTCCGGCCGCTGCGAGTTTTATAACTGGATTTGCATTAACTCTTCCTCTAGGGAGCGCATTTTCCACGTCAACTTTAGTATCTGGAAAAATATACGCACCCGGCTATGCGGATCCAACTGCTGCTAATCTGACCACAGCGGTACTTGACATGCAAACTGCTTATACCAACGCAGCTGGACGGACATTGCCAGATTTTACTGAACTATACACCGGAGATCTTACTGGGCAGAATCTGATTCCAGGTCTTTACAATTGGAGTACTCCAGTCTCAGTATCTGCTGGTGGTGTCACTATCTCAGGCACCGCGACTGATGTCTGGATCTTCCAGATAGCGGGAACTCTCACTGTGGGTAACGGCGCCATTGTTACCCTGGGTGGCGACGCACAGGCCAAGAACATCTTCTGGCAGGTTGCCGGCAATGTTACTCTTGGAACGACGGCTGTCATGAAGGGAAATATATTGTGTCAGACATTGATTCAGATGCAGACTGGTGCAACTTTGAGCGGCAGAGCATTGGCACAGACCGCAGTTACATTAGACGCCAGTTCCGTCACTAAACCGACAACGGCAACCGCTGTCGAGAATGTTGGAATAGCGCCTCAAGCATTCGCGCTCTTGCAGAATTATCCAAATCCATTTAACCCATCCACAAGGATTCAATATAGTCTTGAAAAAGCTGGAATGATTTCCCTCAAGGTCTACAATTTGCTTGGTCTTGAAGTTGCTACTCTTGTAAATGAACACCAGGAAGCCGGCAGCTACACTGTGCCGTTTTCCGCCTCCGGCGGAGGTACTTCGACTTTTGCGAGTGGTGTATATTTCTATCGTTTGGAAACTGGATCCTTTGTTTCGACGAAGAAACTGATTCTCATAAAGTAATTCTCATTGATAAAACATATATCCGTTTCAATGCGTACATATTTTTCATAAAAAATATTTCAGGTGAAGCTTGAATCTTCAAGAAACAGAAAAAAACCGAACGTATCGGTATCGGACAATTGGCCAGAAAGGAACGTCGAGTCTCTCGAAAAAGAATTAACTACATTTTCATCCTTTCGACCGATTGGATTTCGATAATATCATCGGTACACTATTTCAAATTTAAAAAAGGATTTTTCGTTCTTGAATAGCAGGAATTGAAAAATCACATTACACAACGACACAGAAGGAGGATTCAATGAAACAAATAAACATGGTCATGTTGGCGGGGAGTGTTCTTCTCGCTGCAGTGATTGCTGGCTGCGGAAGCAGCCCGGTGCTCAATAAAGAGGCGTCCACATCGGCGATCCGTGCCGCTGAGGAGTCCGGTGCATCCAAGGTTCCCGGCGCATCTCTCTATTTGCAACTCGCAAAAGAGGAGTTGGAGAATGCCAAGGGGATTGCAGCAAAGGGCGACAAAGAACAAGCCGAGTCAATGCTGTTGCGTGCCCAAGCCGATGGCGAATTAGCAGTAGCGCTTTCTCGCGGGGATGCCGATAAGAAGGAAGCCACAGAGGCGATAGAACGCGTACGACAGCTCCGACAAGATAATCAAATACCTCAAGAAAGGAAGAACCAATGAAACCCATTACATATCTCATCATCATCGCATGCGCCGGACTACTCGTTAGTTGCGCAAGCGTCCCCCCGCCAGAGCTCATAAACGCACGTCAGGCTTACCAGCACGCGAGCGCGGGGCAAGCGGCACAATTAGTACCGGCGGAACTGCACAAGGCACAAGTAGCACTTGCCATCGCTGAGAAGTCTTTCCAGGACGATCCTAAATCGTTCAGTACGCGAGATCTTGCTTATGTCGCGGATCGCAAAGCCAAGATGGCCGAAGCACTCGCTATGACCGCTGCCGGAAATGCAACCACCGCCAAGGCGAATGTGGATTACCAGGTAACCCAAACCGAGATCGTGAAAAACACGAAAGAAGACCTGGCAGTGTCGGAGCGTAATGGTGTACTTAAATCAGAACAGCTTGCCGCTGAGCAGAAAGCAGGGCTCGACGCAGAGACACGGCGGTTAAAGCAGCAAGCCGATGCCGACGCAGAGGCCCAGCGTGTAAAAGAATCGACCGAGGCCGAAGCACGACGAGTAAAGGATTTGGCCGATGCGGAAGCGCGTCGATTGACTACCATCATCATTCTTGAAAAAGGCAAGAAGGTTGTTCTAAGGGGTATCAATTTTGAATTCAACAAAGCGACACTCACGAACGAATCTGAAACGATTCTCATGAGGGCTTACAATGCGATGGTCTTGAATCCTGATGTTCAGGTAGAAATTAGCGGACATACAGATAATGTAGGGAATCAGGAACATAATCAGATACTTTCGTTGAAGCGAGCCCAGGCAGTAAAGAACTGGCTTGTCCAAAAAGGCATCGCCTCGAACCGCATGAAAACTGTCGGGAAAGGCAAGAACGAACCTATGTCTTCGAATGAAACGGATGAAGGTCGAGCTGAGAATCGACGCATTGAATTCTATGTTCAGAAATAACCTGTGAATGGAAAATGGGAAGATCATGAAACAGAATTCTGATGACTGACTCAAACGTGACCGACAAGAGTTTTATCAAGCTGAACCTGCAGATTCCGGAGACGCCTCTTCGACAAGTGAAGAAATATTGGCCGTCAGAAAGAGTGTGCAGGACTCAGCGAAGAACATTGCGGTCATGGTAAACTTTTTTTTAGAATAGATGAAACGATCAAATCCTCTGGACGTTCTATAACGAGTGATAATAATAGAAAAGGAGATTAATAGAATATGAACGATAAATGGGAATTCTACAAAGACCACGAAAATAAATGGCGTTGGCGGCGCACTGCCCCGAACGGCAATATTGTTGGAGCAACGACAGAAGGCTATGTGAATAAAGCCGATTGTGAGGGGAATGCACGTCGTAATGGATGGAATGATGATTTGTTATTTCAAGAAAGAGGTGACACAATGATACAGAAAGATGTGAATGAAGAAAATAAGGAACTAAAGATCCAGATTTATGAACTCTACGAAAAACACGGCTTCAAGGATGGGAACGATTTTATTGATTGGCTTGAGGCGGAAAGACAAACGGGAAAACGGTCCAGGTTAAAGCGTAATAGACAGATGAAAAATATTCTTTTTGCTATTGTGGGTATTGTGGGAATATTGTGCATTATCGCAGTGATCTTGTTGATGATACTGTTCAAGAAAAACCCTCGCATGGAGCTTACCGAACAAAAATTATCTGAACCGAAGGTTATGATGTTTGTGCTGGACCCAAAGGTCGATGAGAAGGTAGTCGTCTTTGGCGACACGCATTTCGATTATGATAAATCCACTCTTAGTCAGGAAGCGAAAACGCAGCTGGATAAGGATGTTCAGGGCCTGAAAGAAAATCCCAAAATAAACGTCCGTATGGCTGGATATACCTCTGCTGAAGGCACGGAAGAAATCAATCAGAAGTTAAGTGAAAGAAGAGCAAATACCGTTAGGGATTATCTAATTGAAAAAGGGATTGCCCCAGACAGAATCACTGTGATCGGGTATGGCAGGACAAAACCGGCAGTGTATGAAGTGACACCTGGTGACATTAACTCAAAGGAAGCTCTTGCTAACATGCGAGTTCTTTTTGAAGTTGTAGTAAAATAAGACGACAGTTTAGCCAAAACAATCATTCATAAACGAAAGGATGTATTCAATGAACACGCTCATCATGAAGGGCAACTGGAAAGAAATTGCAGGTAAACTTAAACAACAATATGCCAACCTGACAGATGATGATGTTCTTTTCAAAGAGGGCAAAGAGGAAGAAATGATGGGAAGACTTCAGCAGAAACTCGGGACGACCAAGGAAGAATTACGCAAAGTGATCGCGAAGCTATAAGTTGGGATCGGATTGAAGGATAATAAGAGATGCAACGAAGAGGAAAAGCGGTGAACCCTTGAGGAAATTCATGAACGATAAGATTGCAGCGATTGCCGGTAAGTATGAAGATCTTGCAGGAAGGCTTCAGGAAAAATACGGAATTGCAAAAAAGGAACGAACCCAGACACCGTGTGTTGGACAGTGGGGGGCACAGTGAAACTGTATTCTTACTCTAATGAATTACTCACATGTATAGAAGTGAAGTGGGCTGTAGTAAAGTTCGTGACCGGTGGGATTCTCATCGGAACAGTCATTCTCTTTGGTGTCATTAAACTGAATCAATCCGTCGGTAATGTCCTTTGGTCCCGTCCGGAAAATACACTCGCGGCAGAAAACAACTTTCTACGGCAGCAAGTGATTCTGATTTCACCCCGAGTGAACAAGTTGGAAATGCAGGCGAGGCAATTAAATGAATGTGCCAACAAACTCCACCCGCTTTTGCATCATGGTAAGATTGTTGTTGGCACGGTTTCAAGTTTTACAGATGTGACTAAAAGGAGAAAGCTTCAAGAGAAATACGGAATTACCAAAAGATGAAGATAGGCATTGTGTGAATGAGGATAAAATTATCTTAGAACATCTTAAGCAGGCCAACAGCAAGTTGATAACGTTATATAAAGCATCGAGCAAGAAAAAGAAATCGGAGACAGGTTTCAATGATTATCAAGGATGTTTTAAATAAAATAAGGCAAACCATAAAAGAGAATGATGGAAAAAAGAAGCCATTGAATTTAGATGATAAACAGCACGGGTGGTAGTGAACAATAACTGGCGATAGTGGGCGTACCGACCTGCACAAGACGATATTGAATGTGCACATCAAGAAAGGATCACAGTCATTAAAACAGCTGGTGTCATCATCCTCATAGTAGGCCTTTTAATGACCCTTTATACAGGTTTCACATATGTCACTAAAGAGAAGGTTGTGGATTTAGGGAAACTCGAGATAACAAAGGATAGCGAACACAATGTTCACTGGCAACCGTACTTCGGAATCGGAATGATTGTGATTGGGGGTGTTGTTCTCATACTTGATAAGAAAAAATCAAAGACGACCTGATACGAATATACAACAGGAAAGTGCTTTCCGATGCTCTCTACAAAAGAAATTATGAAATATATTCAAGACACAAAAAATACAAAAGAAAAAAGTGCAATAAATATAGTGCGTCAAATTGTTCTTACCGTGACGGTTGCCGCGCTGGTGCTGATCGTCATCCCTGTGCGCGCATCCGAGACGGATGACAGTATCGTATCATCAGCCAGGAATTCGTATGTGTTCCAAACCTATCTCAAGGGTGATGATATTAAAATTGAATCCAAGGATGGCGCCGTTACCTTGACGGGAATTGTTCCCGAGGAACTTCACATGTCTTTGGCTAAAGAAACAGTGGCAGCCCTGCCAGGAGTTGTAAGCGTCGACATCAGGTTGAAAATCAAAGATACTCTCTCCACCGCAAACTCGGATGTGTGGCTCAAGGAGAAAGTGAAATCCACACTTTTATTTCATCGGAGCGTGAGTGTCGACAATACCGAGATTGACGTCAAGGACGGTATTGTGACTTTGCGGGGTCATGCCACGAGTCAGGCACAAAAAGAATTGACTGCCGAATATGCAAAGGATGTCGATGGGGTTAAAGACGTGAAGAATGATATGAAAGTGACAGAACACGCACAGAAGACGCACCGAACTGTGATTGAAAGGATCGATGACGCCTCTATTACTGCCCAGGTTAAGATGGCATTGTGGGTTTATCACTCAACAAGTGTCGCCAATACCAGGGTCGAGACGAAACTTGGTGTGGTCACGCTCGGCGGTAAAGCCAGGAATGCCGCTGAAAAGGATATGGTTACAAAACTCGCTGGAGATATAAAAGGTGTGAACAGTATAAAGAACCGGATGACAATTGAGTAATCATAGCAGACTTATGGATCACTGCCGGCTGATGCAGTTATCCGTTTGCAAGTTCCAAGCGCGAGATTAAATATTGCAAATACTATTTGAATTTATCACTCCCGCTCTCAATGAAATCATGAAGGCATATAATACAATTGGAAATACTGAAAAATGAAAAGATTCTTACAGTCACTCTCACGAATTAGCAATAGAGGAACACTATGAAAAAAAACAGGTCGTTTGCCATTGGAGGAGTGCTCTGCTGCTTCGCTCTATTGGCTGGTTGCGCTTCATCCGAACTTGTCGACATATGGAGCGATTCTTCATTTCAATCTCCACCTTTGAATAAGATGCTTGTTGTTTCCGTTCTCAGGAATTCGGTATATCGCCGGATGTGGGAAGATGCTCTCAGCGCTGGGCTCACAAAACATGGCGTAGCAGTGACACCTTCGTATCGCTTGTTTCCTGATGCGGTACCGGATACAAACCAGATCATGCAAATCGTACAATCAAATAGCTTCGATGGAGTCCTGGTTACCCGTCGGCTTCCTCCGGAAACGAATACTCAATACGTGGAGGGATATGTAACGGCTGAACAGAACATGAGATATGATCGCCGTAGGGAGAGATTTGTAACATATTATCGAGAAATAGATCACGCTGGATACGTCGATTCTCAAAAAGTGGACATTCGCACTTTTGATGTGTGGGCAACCAGAAACGAAGGACAAATGATTTGGAGTGCTACGAGCAATACTCCCGAGCCGAATTCAATACAAGAAGTCCGGCCTGAAATCGTCAAGCTTGTTATGTCTGAATTGACACAAAAGCGTATTATCGCTTCTGAGCGGTAAAAGGATTTTGTTACACTTTGCGAAAATTGTCGGCGCAACGGTTTTTCACCACAAAATATCATGAAAGCATACAATACGTTTGAAAATGCTGCGGAAGAAAAGACTCTTCAAGTCATTCTCACGAATTAGCAAAAGAGGCACCATTATGAAAAAATATAAGTCGTTCGTTATTGGAATATTGCTTTGTTGCCTTTTCGCTCTGATAGCTGGTTGCTCATCATCCGAACTAGTTGATATATGGAATAATTCTTCATATCAATCTCCACCTTTGAATAAGATGCTTGTCGTCTCCATCAGCAAGAATTCGGCGTATCGCCGTATTTGGGAAGATGCATTCAGCACCGAGCTTGTAAAACATAATGTTGCAGCGACGCCATCGTATCGCTTGTTTCCGGATGCGGTACCAGATACAAATCAGGTTATTCAGATTGTGCAATCAAATGGCTTTGATGGTATCATGGTTTATCGGAGGCTTCCTCCGGAAACGAACACTCAATACAGGCAGGGATTTACAATGAGCAGACATAATATGGTATATAATCATTTCAATCAAAGATTTGTAGTCTCATATTACCGAGACATAGAGTACGCTGCGTACACCGATTCTCAAAAAGTCGACATCCGTGCTATCGATGTATGGACGTCTAAAAATGAAGGGCAAATGATTTGGAGTGCCACAAGCAAAACTCCCGAGCCGAATTCAGTACAAGAAGTCCGGCCTAAAATCGTCAAGCTTGTTATGTCTGAACTAACGAAGCAGAGAATCATTGCTTCTGAGCGGTAAAGGGATTCCTTAACCCTTTGCTAAAATATTCAACGAAACGGTTTTTGCCCAAAAAATAATGAAGGCATACGACACATTTTGCAAGGCAGCACAAGAAATAGTTCTCAAGGGCATTCTCACTGTATAGAGAGAAACATAACCTGTTGCGCGCTATCGTCGTGTTCTGCTAAGAGGAAAGGATCAACATGAAAACAGCTGGAATCATCATATTCACAATAGATCTGTTGAATGCCCTTTATACTGGTTTTACTAAGGACACTCAAGAAAAGTTTGTGGGCTTAGAGGAACTCGAGATAAAAAAGGATTACCAACACATAGTAGATTGGCAACCGTACGTCGGAATTGGAATGATGGTAATCGGTGGTGCTTTTCTCATACTGGGCAGGAAGAAGTCACAGAACATCTGAATGAAATCAAGGATTATTATACGCAATTAACCGTAATAGAGCAGGAAGCGGAACGAGTGAAAAACACACCACATAGAATGTCGTCTGTTATTATATTTGCTGTGATGTTCGTTTCGAAGGTGCAGCAAGCTAAAACGCTGTCAACCTCGACAACAGCAGGGTTGCGTCATGGTTCGCCCCTGCGTTGAAAAACTAAACCAAAAAAAGAAAGGATACTTGTTATGTTATATACCATCGCTGTTATTCTCGTTATATTGTGGCTCATCGGGTTAGTCACTTCTTACACCATGGGTGGTTTCATTCACGTTCTTCTGGTGATCGCTATTGTTGTCATCTTGGTCAATGTCATTAGCGGACGAAAACCTCTGTGACTATTTTGTTTTGCAAGGTGTGGAAAATAAAAACGCGGAATAATCTATGAACAAAG
>Ga0182021_10009384_pt1 | contig 11599 bp, 10 predicted proteins | sample 612E3MmetaG_FD_120493 | JGI IMG/M metagenome (GOLD analysis project Ga0182021, IMG submission 120493) | Permafrost microbial communities from Stordalen Mire, Sweden - 612E3M metaG (Illumina Assembly) | ecosystem: Environmental > Terrestrial > Soil > Wetlands > Permafrost | place: Sweden...
AGCTTTCATGCGTTCTCCTTAAATAAGATTTTGCAATTTTAATCTACGCGAATCAGCATGGCATCGCCCTGCGCATGTCCCGAACAAATACCGCAGATGCCCCAACCGCCGCCGCGCCGTTTTAATTCATAACCCAGGGTCATGACAATGCGGGCGCCCGATGCACCAATGGGATGCCCGTAAGCTATAGCGCCGCCATTAACATTCACCTTTTTATACATATCCTCTTTGGACATGCCTAAAATAGATTGGCAACTGACCAATGTCACCGCGGCGAAGGCTTCGTTGATCTCGAGCAGATCTATCTGATCTAATGTCATATCGTTTTGTTCCAGGATCTTTTTGATGGCCAGACCAGGCACGGTGGCAATATCTTTTGTCGGCTGTGAAACCTCGGTATAATCGACGATAGTAAAGAGCGGCTTCAGACCTAATTGATCAGCCTTTTCCCGGCTCATCAAAAGGCAGACATCTCCGCCGTCATTGACGCCCGGCGCGTTACCGGCGGTAACTGAGCCCGGTTGCCCGGTGACGGTGCTGAGATGACCAAAAACCGGCGGCAGTTTGGTCAGCCCTTCTAATGTTGTCTCGACCCGCGGCCCTTCGTCTTTATCCATCACGATAATGTTTTTCCCTTGTTTTATTTCCACCGGGAAAATTTCATCATCCAGTTTGCCTGCGGCCATTGCTTTCACGGCATTCATCTGGGAATTATAAGCCCATTCATCTTGTTGCTGCCTGTTAAAACCGAACTCATCGGCCACTTCCGAACCATGAATGGCCATGTGTCTGTTGTAAAAAGCATCCCAGAGGCCGTCATAAACCATGGCATCAACAACTCTGCCGTTAGGCAATCCCATCCGGGCGCCCCACCGCATATCGGGCAGCACAAAGGGACAATTGCTCATACTTTCCTGCCCACCGGCAATGCAAATATCCGCGCGTCCCAGAAGAATAATCTGGAAAGCCAGATCAACTGTCTTAATTCCGGATGAACAAACTTTATTAATGGTAATAGACGGCACCGATTCCGGTACTCCGGCTAATATTGTCGCCTGTCGCCCCGGTATTTGACCGCAGCCGGCCGGAACAACTTGTCCCATGAAAATATAATCCACTTCTACCGGCTTAACTTTGCCGTTAGTTCTTTCGAGGACTTCTTTTATGGCGAGCGCGCCCAGTTCCATTGCCGAAAAATCTTTGAGCGCTCCTCCTGCACGGCCATAGGGAGTGCGGCAGGCCGCCACACAGACTACTTCCCGGAATTTCTTATGTGGATTTTTTATTTTTCTGCCCATCGAAGTATAATCGGGCTTACGTTCACCGAATTTAGCAATTGGAGCATTTTTATAAATCTCCGACTTTGTTTTTTTCAACTTTTGGGGTACTTTTGCCATATCTCCTCCTTTATGTTAATTTTGTGACAATTCATTATTTGCTATAGTCGTAGAATCCCCGGCCGGTCTTCCGTCCCAGATAGCCGGCATCGACATATTTTCTCAACAGCGGACAAGGTCTGTATTTGGAATCACCAAATCCCTTATGAAGAACATCCATAATGGCACAGCAGGTGTCCAGACCGATCAGATCAGCCAGCGTCAATGGCCCCATGGGATGGTTCATGCCCAGCATCATGATGTCATCTATGGCCTTGGGCGTTCCGACTCCTTCGAAGAGGGCGTAAACCGCCTCATTGATCATGGGCATCAGAATTCTGTTGGAGATGAAACCAGGGAAATCGTTGCATTCAACAGGAACTTTGCCGAACTGTTTACTTAAAGCTTCAGTGGTATTATAGGTTTCCCGGGAGGTGGCCAGTCCCCGGATAATTTCGACCAGCTTCATTACCGGCACGGGATTCATGAAATGCATACCGATGACCAATTCGGCGCGCTTGGTGGCGCCGGCAATTCTCGTAATCGGGATCGAAGAGGTATTGGTAGCCAGAATCACATCGGGTTTACAGACTTCATCGAGCTTGCGGAATATATTCAGTTTCAGATCTTCCTTCTCTACGGCGGCTTCCACCACGAAATCAGCGTCCTTCATGTCTTCAAGTTTCGTGCTTTTTTTAATCCGGCCAAGGATCTCCACCTTCTGGTTAGTAGTCAGTTTATCTTTGGCAACCAACCTGTCCAGATTTTTGGAAATCGTATCCAGACCTTTTTCCACGAATTGATCGGCAATGTCGTTCATGATGATATTCAAGCCACCAACTTGCGCTGCAACCTGGGCAATCCCATTGCCCATCTGACCAGCGCCGATAACGCCAAACGTTTTTATAGCCATTTTGTTTCTCCTTCATATCTTTATAGATATTGTAATTATGAAGATGTTGTTCTTCACATCTTCTGTCACTAAAGCACCCATTTTGATAGCATCAATAATTGTGGTTAACACTTGCTGGTGTGAACCACGCCATGAACTTAAATCACCGTGCGACCTTTGATGCATCAAATTTAGGGACAATGAAATGCTCCGGGTCAATTTTATTTCTTATTAAATCCAGTTCCTCGTATGTGGGAGGAATGGCAGGCTTAGCCCTCGATACATCAATATCAAAACCGGTATTATTTTTAATTTCTTCAGCATGCACTCCTAAATCAGCGTAATAACTTTCTACGTACATCTCTTTTGTTTCAGGATGAAACTTCATCACACCCATGGTAGAAATTGCTGCTTCCGGCCCTCCCCACATACCCAAAGATTCTCTGCGAACCATTTTGTTTTCCGGAAATTTTTTGCAGACCCATCCCGGAGAAGTCAGGTAGTCCACTGTATCGACAAAATGCCTTTTGTCATGTTCTATAATAATAAGAAATCTGTTGGCCAGTGCGGCGAAATCACAAGCGCCGCCAGAACCGGGCAACCTTTTCTTTGGTTTCAAATAATTTCCAATGCAGGTTGAATTCAGATTACCGTATTTATCGACTTGAGCTCCCCCCAACATAGCCAGATCTGCTCTCCTTGTAGGAAGAACCGCACCCAAAAGCTCAACAGGTGTTCCATACCATGATGTTTTGTAACTAAAACGGCAATCAGCTACGCAAAGTGGAGTATGTTCCGGTTTTGCATTGTACACACCCGCCTCCGTCATCATGATCAGCTCCGGGGCATTAGTATATTTCGCCAGAATAGCAACAATCATCGGCAATCCGAATCCGACCAGAACCATTTCGTTTCTCAGCAGCCTGGCTGCGGATACGGCCATCATCTCCTGACGTAAATATTCACCCTGTTTTGCATAATCTTTTTTATTATTATTGTCCATGATCATACTTTCCTTTCCATGGTGGGATTATAGCCACAAACGGGATCAGCTTTTATCGCCTGCAGGCGGCCTTCCCCCAGCTTGGCCAGGTAGCCCTGGTGGTCTTTCGTATCCAGTATCCATTCTTTTACAAATTTGGTGAAGGTATCTTTCGATTTCGCATTGGCCTGGTATTCTTTATAAAACCAGGGGTCATTGTCATAGTAGTGCGGCATCTGAGTAGGATGAGCGCCATAAGGCATCTCCACCACTGCGGTTACATACATTCCCGGAAGAATATTCTCTGCAGTATGTTTGGTCATTTCTTCATTAGATACAATCTTTTCCACGGTGACTATGGTAACAGGAGCAGACATGGCAACTATACGATCACCGAAGGGGCAATTTTTGATACAAATTGTCCCGTCTTTTGAACCTTCCTGGGCATGGATAATTGCCACATCCGGCTTAATCGCGGGAACCAAAATCACCTCACGGCCTTCGAAAAACGGATCTTTCATGGTCACGTATTTTTTCTTGGCCAGCTTGGGATTTTTACCACGCATGTCTTTGAGTGTATCGTATTCGGGATTTAATATATCCGAACCGAGCAGGCTTGTTGTGGGCAGAAACGGGACTCCCATAGCCGCCGCCTGAATACGCAGCCAGGCAAAAAGCAGGGAATTATCGTCATAGGTAAATCCGCTGACTTCCGGACCTTCAGCAACTGCGCGCTGAAAATTGTAAGCGGGACCGAACTTTTCCGAGCCGACATATGCTTGCTCTCCGATAGCTAAACAACCGGCACCCACCAACAGATCCGTGTCGGTACCGGCAGTACCGCAAACAATGTGCAGATTCTTTTTACCTTGCCGGATAATCTCATGAGCTGCAGCCATTGGCCTGCGGATAACGGTCCAGCCGCCGGTGAGTATCTGGTCGCCATCCTTTATAAGTTTAACGGCTTCCTGAATTGTTTTAATCTTAGTCATTTAATTATCACCCCCTATTTTGCACTTTTGTCGTTTTCCAACATCTCCAGGAAAGCCTCCAGTCTGTTATTAATTGTTTCCTCGGCATAGGCTCTTTGGTCCACCATATCAGCCTCGAACATAACACTCTTGACACCTACCTTTTCCAGAGCAATTTTTATATCATACTGACCGACTGAATAGGGTTTGCAACTGCGGTTGCTGAATAAGAGAGCTCCATCGAGTCTAAAATCCTTAGCCAACGACTGCATTAATTTCACTTTTGAATTCAAATCCAAATTCAGATATCCGGGCATATATTTGGAAGCCAATGCATGTGCCGGCCCCTGGCTCATATCCATTAACTTGCCCCACCCGCAATGGCTGCTGTATGTTTCAATTACGGATACGGCTCCTGCCTTCTGCAAATAATTCATCAGCCCCAGGTTGTACCAGATGGCAATGTTATCCCACATTAGACGGAACCTTTCATGCTCCACCACACCTTTTCCCTGGTCAACGTACGCTTTCACTTCAGCCACCAGTTGAGTCAATATATCATTGGCTCTCTTGGTGGCAGGTTTGGTGACGGTTAAGAACATCTGGTTAAAGACATCCGTAGAGCTGATCGGACAGGGAGACTTCTTCCGCATTTCAGTTAACTCTGACCATAATTCACTGGTTCTTTGGGACAGCGCCACCTTTTCCTCCAGCCGATCATCTTTTACCGTTTGTCCCGTAGTCTCTTTTATGAACTCTTTAAGTTTTTCAAGCTGCGTCATAAAATATTTTGTTTGAGCTTTCGTCGGTACCCCATGAATTTCCGGAATGTCCAAAACAAAAAGCGGCTTCTTAAATATATGACTCATAGCTTCCCACCATTTCACATGGGTAGCGCAGGCGTTACGGGTGCAAATCAGAATATCGGGATCGGGCAGGCTGCCATAAGGTCCCTTGCCGGAAAGGCAATATCCCAGACAAAGCCGTCCGTAGGAACAAATATCCTGGGAGAATCCTCTCATCTCTGCTTCCTGACACAAATCCGCGCCCATTTGTTTAGCCGAAGAGAATGCATTATAATTTTCCGGAAAAACCGAGACTATCTCCGTAGTCTCAAACATTTCAACCGGCGTAATACCGGTCATCCATGCTATTTTTTTGCCTTCTTTTTTGGCGGCATACATGTATTTATAGTCTTCCCGGACAAATTTACTGGTCTCAACACTGGCCTGGAAGGTTTTTTCAGCCTTTGCGAATGCCATAATTATTTTCCTCCTATCATTTCAATAAGTGATTGAATGCGTGTCCTTATGCCTCCGGCAGATCCACTGTCACCAGCAAACTGTTCGTACTCAATTTCCAATACGGGAATGCTTATTTTTTCCATCTCTTCTCTCACAAATTTGACATCCCAGAGATGCGGATCACAGAATTTTTGATGAAGCATGATGACACCCTGAGCTTTTGATGCCTTTACCATATCCAGCAGGTAGTCGATTCTGCGCTGCAGCTTACCTTTACAGGGGCAGTAGGTGCGGGACAAGTAGTGTTCTAATAGTCCTTCCAGCGGAGCTTTCTTTTCATCCACTGAAGAGCCGAAGTAGCGTGTACCGGTGCATAAATCATCCCAGACAATATCCGCACCTGCATCCTCAATAATCTTTAACATCCCGGAATTATCCAATACGTTACCTGCTACCAGTAATCTTGGCTTCTTTGAAGATAATGGTTTTTTTGCAGCAAGGTCCTTTAATAATTTCTCGAGCAGAATATTATGATCTTTTTTATCCATGACAAAACCAGCCAGAGCTACTTCCAGGAATTCCTCTCCGGTAATGCGTCGATCCGAAGCAAGACGAAAAGCAGCAAGCTTTTGGAGTAATGCCCGGTTTTTATTGTACACAGCTATGGCTTCCCGTATGTCTTGATCAGTAATCTTTTTGCCGGTGAATTTTTCCAGTTTTTCTTTCATCTCTTTATATTCCTCGATGATAAGAACAGCGGCCTCAGGCTTTTCCAGGCTAATCGGATATTTAAGGAAATGGGTAAAACCGAGTGGTACATTCCTTTCTATCACGCCATATAAGGCTCGTATAGTATCACAGCTATGTGGTACAACTATTCCATCGAGAAACTGATATTTACCCAGCAGCATCAGGTCCAGGCAGCTTCTGCTAAAGGAGCACACATAGCTCTGTAATAATGAATCAGCCATCTGAAGAGGCTCTCTGGACCCCATTATCCGAACCGGAAGCATTCCGGCAGCATAAATCAGTTCCTCCGGAACCTGAGAGCATAAGAAACCCACAATCTTCCGGTTATTTTTTTTCTTGTATTCTTTTAATCTTTCTAATCTTTCGGCATTATAAGCAACGCAAGTGGAAATAACATCATTCATAATCTACACCTCACCTTTCAAAGTTTCTTGACCAATAAAAGCTGCACCAATGGCGCCTACTATCTGAGGATTGGGTGGAACCAACAATTGAAGACCAAGCCGATCTTCCAGCCCTTTAACTATGCCTTGATTTTTAGCAACACCTCCCGTAAAAATAATTTTTGTACAACCTGTAAGAATTCTTCTGCCCAACCCGTAAACTCTGGCTGAGATCGCCGAGCATATGCCCGCCACTATATCTTCCACCGGTGTTCCCCTGGCAACATGCGAAATTACCTCCGACTCAGCAAAAACCGTACAAGTACTACTTATTTGAACCGGCTCACTCGAGCTTAAACTCAAAGGACCTATATCGTCTATGCCTACTTCCAGAACCCGACACATCACATCCAAAAACCTTCCGGTGCCTGCTGCACATTTTTCGTTCATTATGAAATCGAGCACTCTGCCGGTTGAATCAATCTTGATTATCTTGCTGTCCTGCCCGCCAATGTCAATAATAGCCTGCGCACCGGGGAATATTGATGCCGCGCCTTTCGCATGACAGGTTATTTCTGTCACCTGCTTATTGGCCATGGAAATATTAGCTCGCCCATATCCGGTAGCCACAATCGTTGCAATATCATCGGCGCTGATATTGCATTCCTGTTGCGCCGTCTGGAGCATTCTGGTTGCCGTTCTTTCACTGTTTGGACCCGTCGGGAGAACAAGATAATGTTTTACTTTCCCTTCGGACATTTGGACTACTTTGGTTGTTGTAGACCCGGAATCAATACCGATTACCATTTTCATTTGCATTAATCTCCAATATCCGGACTTTTTTTAGCAGTTAAAAATTAATTTCCAATAGCCTGGTAAACTCTCAACAGATGTTTTCTCTATAAGCAAATTACGTGCCTTTGCGTAATACTTTGAAATCATTGTAGTTATTAAATTGCATATAAATTAACATATTCCATATGGAATCACAGAAAATAATATATCATAAAAATAGTTTTCTTCTACAGAAAGTTACATCAATATATCCTATTTCGGTCCTTGATTCCATTTAGCATCTTGACAACTAAGCAGAAAGTCGTTATGCGTTGCCAAGTAAACATGCGGAAGGCGTTGAAGAAGTCAGTATGCGCGACATTGATTACAGCAAAACTGATACAACTGCATTGGCAAGCATCTTAGGCTAACGCAGCCACCAGTTCTGTTCATACTGTTACTAACAATTGCCAAAAATGATGAACTCGAGAATTACAGACTATCCGGGAGTTTCATAATTATGAAGAATAACGATGAAAAAGAGACGATCAATTTTCATTGTGAAGAAATTGAAGATAATAAGGATAAAGAAGACATTCCGAGTTTCTATTTAACCCTGCTTAATTCTGCCCATAATGCGATTATTGCCATAGATTGCGACGCCCGTATTACTTTCATGAATAGAGCTGCGGAAGAGTTGGTCGGAGTCATTTTTTCTGAAATTAAAAATACTTTACTGACTTCAATAATCGTGGACGCAGAATTACCCAGAGTGGTCAAAACTGGAAAGGCCGAAACAGCCATTCAGGGAAGAGTTAATGGACGGCTTATTCTCGCTAACCGGACCCCTATTATTTATCATGGTAAAATAATTGGAGCAGTAAGTGTATTTCAGGACATATCGGATTTACAAGCTGTAGTCAATGAGCTGGAGTTGGTCAAGCAGATTAACAAAGAGCTCAACACGATAATCGATTCAGTATATGATGGGTTGATTATTGCCGATGGTAAAGGGGTTATTTTGCGAATAAGTCCTTCGTATGAGACCATGGCCAGCGTCAAACCGGTTGATTTCGTCGGCAAATCTGTGATGCAACTTGTTGAAGAAGGTTTCGTTTCTGAATCAATTACAATGAAGGTTCTCAATACAAAAAAACAAGCCAATCTGTCGATTAAGACTAAATCAGGAAGAGATCTTTTTCATTCAGCGGTCCCCGTATTTGATGAAAACGGCGTCATCAACCGCGTCGTTACAGTGATACGCGACTTAACAGAACTTACAAATTTAAGGCGAAAGCTCGAGGAAGTCGAAGCTGAAAAAGTAATCTATCATGATGAGTTGAAGAAGATAAAAGATCTGGACGGCGTGAGAAACCTGGTTAGTTACAGCTCCAAAATGAAAGATGTCTTCCAACTCGCAGACAGATTATCGCAATTTGACACGACTGTCCTGATATCTGGAGAATCGGGAGTCGGTAAAGAAATAGTCGCCCGATATATACACGAAAATAGCAGGCGCAGAAGCAAACCTTTTATCAGAGTTAATTGCGGAGCCATTCCTGATCATTTACTGGAGTCAGAATTGTTCGGATATGAATCCGGGGCATTTACGGGAGCGAGCAAGGGAGGGAAAAAGGGACTTCTCGACGCAGCAGAAGGAGGCAGTTTCCTATTTGATGAAATTTCTGAGTTACCCCTGCTCTTGCAAGTAAAATTATTACGCTTTCTGCAGGATCGCGAATTCATCAGAGTCGGAGGGAGTGTGCCGGTGCACTTGAATATCCGCTTTATAGCTACCTCCAACAAAGATTTAAATTCGCTGGTAATCAAAGGCCTTTTCCGCCCGGATTTATTCTACAGGCTCAACGTGGTTCAATTATTGATACCGCCCTTGAGGGATCGGAAGGAAGAAATTCCTGCAATGATTATGCTTTTCATCAAGCGATTCAACGAAAAATATCGGCAAAATAAACAATTCACCAGGTATGGTATTCATATGTTGCGTAATTATGACTGGCCCGGCAATATAAGAGAACTGGAGAATACCGTCGAGAGGTTGGCTATCACTTGTCCCGATGATTTGATTACCCACAACCATATACTCGCATCTATTACTGGTAAACGAGGATCGGACATGAGCACATCATCACAAAATGCCTCTGACTCCCCAAAAAACCTGAAGCAGTCTCTAAATGATCTTGAAAAAGAAACGATCAAGCAGGCTTATGAACAATCCGGAAGTACCAGGAAAGCAGCGCTGATCCTCGGTATCAATCAATCCACTGTTGTCAAAAAAATGAAGAAATACGGCTTGAGCATTAGCGCTTTGTCTTATAACAAAGAGGTGTAGTCCATTCCAAGTTCTTGACAAAAACAAATAAATCAAGAACTTGGTGGACAACACCTGGAATTGCTTTTAGTACTAGTTAAACAACAATTGCATCCTTAACACCTTGAATGATTTGTTCACGTGTGGAGCCGCTGGGATACACACAACTGTAGCCCAAGGCCTTAAGTTTCGGAATATCCAGAGGCGGAATTACGCCACCAATGATAAAACCAATTTGTTTATCTATTCCCTTACTCCTGGCTAAATCAAATAAAATCTTACCTACACCCAGATGTCCTCCCGATAGAGAACTGACACCAACAACATCTACACCCTCTTCTATGGCAACTTTGATGGCTTCAGCAGCCACAACATTACCCAAATAAACTACTTCCATACCCGCATCTCTTAACATTTTACTAACAGTTAGAATCCCCCGATTATGGGTTTCCGGACCAATACAACACATTAAAACTTTAATTTTCTTAGTTTCAGCCACTTTTTATCCCTCCTGTTTCTTTCATCATTTATTGATTAGCTTAAAATCCGGTTTAAAAACTTGGTCTGTTCCATACACCGAAAGCTTTCTTGAAGACCTTCCACTGTTCCCCTACGGTGACACCAACTCTGGCACACTCGAGGGTAAAAGGAACAATATTGCAATCTTTCATTTTACAAGCACCAAACAAATCGTTAAGGGCTTTTTCCACTGCTGCGGCATCTCTTTCCGATCTGTGCTTCTTCAGTCTTTCCAACTGCACGCACTCTGCATCTTCGGGATACTGGAAAGCCTTAAAGTCTTCCCCGCGCTTGCTCTTTTGCCAATTATGGGCAACTATTTTAATGTCACCGTTTTCAATTTTCTTCTGTTCAGCATAGAAGTATTGGTAAATCTTATTAAGAAGATACCCATTGGTTACCGCTTCGATATATCCGCCTTGTTTCTCTATTTCAGCTATTTCATCAAGAATTCTCTTTTCAATTTCATTAGTGAGTGCCTCAACATAATAGGATCCGCCCAAGGGATCCACTACTGACGTAATGCCGGTTTCATGTTCAATTATTTGCTGTGTACGCAAAGATAAAAGTGAAGCCTCCTCTGAAGGAACAGAAAAAGCTTCGTCGTAAGAATCAACGTGCAGTGATTGAGCACCGCCAAGAACAGCGGATAAGGCTTCAAATGCCCCTCTGACAATGTTATTTAAAGGTTCTTCTCTAACCAGACTGATGCCGGAGGTTTGAGTATGACATCTCATCAGCATGGATCTGGGATTTTTGGCTTTGTATTTATACTTCATGATTCTATACCAGAGCCTCCTGGCTGCACGTAGACGGCTTATTTCTTCAAAGAAATCCATGGCCGGTGACCAGAAAAAGGCTAATCGCTCTCCTACCCAGTCAACGTCGTGGCCTCTTCTAATCATCTCATCCAGGATAGCCATGGCGTGAGAGAATGCTACAGCCATTTCCGTTACGCCCGAAGTACCAAATTCCCTTAAGTTGTAGCCATTCAAAGTAATGAAATTCCAAAGGGGAACATTTGTTCTGATGAATTCTATATTGTCACATTCAATCCGGAAAGTGTCCTTTGGCGGAAGATAAACTTCTGCGTTGCGTACCAGAGATTCCATAGTGGTATCATTTTGTACACTGCCTTTTAGCTGATCCCAAGGTATATTAGTGCGCTCTGCGAGAACAAGATACATTGGGAATAAAATGGCGCAGTTGGATGGCAAATGGGTGACGATGGAAACTGTTTCTTTGGCTATATCAATCCCTTTAAAAAGTCTTTCCCAATCTTCCGCGTGATCAATACAGACTCCACAGGAACCAACCTGACCAGCTGACATCGGGTCGTCGGAGTCATACATTTGTATGGTGGGCATATCAAAGAGAAG
>Ga0182021_10009385_pt1 | contig 11598 bp, 10 predicted proteins | sample 612E3MmetaG_FD_120493 | JGI IMG/M metagenome (GOLD analysis project Ga0182021, IMG submission 120493) | Permafrost microbial communities from Stordalen Mire, Sweden - 612E3M metaG (Illumina Assembly) | ecosystem: Environmental > Terrestrial > Soil > Wetlands > Permafrost | place: Sweden...
CAGCGTATGGCCGATATGGCTGCTCTATCCTTCTGGGAATGAGTTCGCCCATTTTAGAGGTTTGTTTAATCAAGAACCACTCCACTCTAAAGCCAACAGCTGCGGTCATAACGTGGTCCAACGGCAAACTAACCAAGCTTGAGAGTTCCATAGAAAAATCAAGCAGCAACGTTGCGCAACTTTGGATTTTTCGAACTTGATTTAAATTGAATTCTTTGAGTGCTTCTCGTTTTTGTGGTTGGTCCCAATATTCGGAAAATTCGACATCCTCGATTTCCTTGGCTGATTGGTTTTTCATTACGCCCAAGTAATTGGCGAGGTTAGATAGTGTTTTGACTTTCACTTCTGGGAAAACATCCATGAAGTCGGCGAGATCTACGTTGGCAATTCCTGTAAATGAAACGTGACCATAAATGCTGGTATGGGGCTCTTTTTTGCCGCGGTCTATGTCGAAGGTTCGCTTTAGTCTGTGGCTTCGCTTTATCAGATAATCCCAGTCTTGGGCGTTAGCGCCAAAACTAACGATTATGTCTGGATCAAACTGGCAAACATAATCGACAAACTCCTGAAGGAGCGGCTTATCGTTTTTGTCTTCACCTGATAGAAACTGCTTTTCTTCTCCGTCGCTGGCAACGACAGATATCATAACTATTGGGTTTCTGTCTGGTTTGGGCGAACCTTCCCGACTATAACTAATCATTGAGAAACTAAGCGTTTTAAGCCGTGGCTTGTCGACACAATCTAGTTGCTTTGGAGTAGATTTTGCGACATAAACCTTGTCAACCCTTATTCCTAATTTCTCTCCTTCTTCCTCAGCCTCCACTTCATGCCAAGCACAAGGCGCAACATCATTATCAATTAAGTACCGCATAGCAACGCGAATATCATCTTCGAGACATTCTTTTACCCCTTCGAAGCTTCGAAGTTGCTTTGCAAGCTTCATCGTTTCCGTTGCAACCTTACAATAAACTTTTATTGCCTGCACAGGCTTGCCAAAAAAGCGACGCTCAACAATTAGCACCGTCACAATTGAAGATTCATAAGAGTTCATGATTTCTGTCGCAATCTTCGAAGGATCAAATCCTTCCATCACCACAGCATAAAAATAACCAATAACTTCTTTATCAATAACGAGCACTCGACTTCCATTCGTGTCAATCCCCCAAAGCCACAATTCAATAGAGCCATCATCAATTTTGGGGTTGATGTCTAAGAGCCAAAAAGTAAGTTTCAACAAATCCGCCAACATATTAGAAATACAAATTGAGAGATTAAAAATTACCGAAAAAGCGCGAGCTTGTATCAAGCGTTTCGCGACTTTGCTGTTTCAAGCTAAGGAATTTGATTACTAGGCTGGTTTGTTCAAAGGAGAACAACAATAGTTCGTGGTAGCACCGAGTGTTGTTCTTCTCTTAAAGAAGAAGGACAATTGGAATTAACACTGTGTCCTCCTTCTCCTTCTTCTAAGCCTTTGAAAGAAGAATAAACTTCGCAAGGGCGCACTTCTTCTTCTACCACTTTTTGTCGTAGTACCTGATGAGCTAAAGCCTATCATTTCGGTAAATGTAATTTTAAACAGCCAATATTGGAGTAGTTAGTTTTAAGTTTCACGGCGTAAACTTTATTTTGGCTATTTTATGACATCTCAAGAAGTTCTGATTGAAGCGCAGGGTCTAACAAAGAAATTTGATGATTTCATAGCAGTAGATCATATAGACTTTAAAGTTTACAAGGGCGAGTGCGTAGGTTTCTTAGGACCTAACGGGGCAGGCAAAACCACCACTGTTCGCATGATGTATTGTTTTTTGCCGCCAACCTCGGGCGAACTAAAACTTGCGGGCTTAAGCGTTAACAAGAATTGCAGAGAAATAAAAAATCTTGTTGGTGTAGCGCCTCAAGAGGACAATTTAGATCCAGATTTCACAGTTATAAAAAACCTTATTGTTTATTGTCGTTATTTTGGCATCCCAAAAGATGAAGCTCTCAAGCGGGCGAATGAGCAGCTGAAGTTCTTTCAACTTGAGGAAAAAAGAGATGTGTCTATAGCTGCCTTGTCGGGTGGCTTGAAGCGTCGTTTGATTTTCGCGAGAGCTCTAATAAATCAGCCTCAAATTCTTCTTTTAGATGAGCCGACAACAGGATTAGATCCGCAGGCTCGACATTTGGCGTGGGATGAAGTGCGGAACTTGAAGAAGAAGCAAGTTACGATAATTTTGACAACACATTACATGGATGAAGCTGCAGTCCTATGCGACCGCATACTCATAGTTGATAAGGGCAAAATCATAGAGGAAGGCAGCCCCGCTGAACTGGTAAAGAAGCATGTTGGAGAAGAGGTTTTGGAAGTTTATTATGACGAGAAAGTGCTGCCCAGTTTAAAAGAAGCATTTTCAGATGCACATTTTGAACATTTAGGTGACCGACTGCAAATCTTCACCGACAAACCTCATGGCGTTTTTGAAGGCTACCTAAAAGAGCACCCCATGCAAAACGTAACCATACGCACAGCTAATCTTGAGGATGTTTTCCTTAAACTAACAGGAAGGGGCTTGAGAGAAGAATGACCAGCCCCAACCTGCGCAAGTCCCCAGCACGTTTCACCATTCCAAAATTGACCTATAGGGTTTGGATGGTTTGGCACCGCAACTTTGATGTCTTCACAAAAACAATAGCCGTAAATTTCTTGCCTTCACTGCTAGAACCCATACTGTACCTGCTGGCTTTCGGCTTTGGACTTGGCGGTTTCATACCAAGCATTCGAGGCCAATCATACATCAGTTTTATTGCGCCTGCACTTGTGGCGATCTCCGTTATGAATGGCTCTTTCTTTGAATGCACATTTGCCTCTTTCGTTCGTATGTATTTCCAAAAGACGTTTGACGCCATAGTCGCCACACCTGTTAGTGTTGAAGAAGTTGTTGCAGGAGAAATTCTTTGGGGAGCAACTAGAGCAACAATTAACACGACAATTGTATTGGCGGTGGTTGCGGCTTTCGGGTTAATTTCAAGCCCACTATTTTTGTTGGTTATTCCGTTTGCTTTTTTTGGCGGTTTGATGTTTGCTTCAATGGCAATGTGCTTTACCTCGGTCGCGCCAAATATTGACTTCTTTAATTTTCCCTCATTTCTGTTTTTGACACCTATGTTCTTTTTATGTGGCACATTTTTCCCTTTGACATCTTTGCCTGTTGCCGCACAAGGAACCGCCTTGACAATTTTGCCCTTAACTCATGTTGTAAATATTACCAGGGGCCTAATTTCGGGGAAACTGGAACCGATCCTCGGTTTGAGCCCTGCAACGTTAATACTTGTAAGCTTAACATGGATAATAGCAGTTACAATTTTCTTCTTTATACTCAGCATTAATCTGATGAAAAAACGGTTAACAAGCTAAACTATCTTAAATGATAGTCGCCGCTCAATGTAAGAAAATCAATTACAGCTTCATCGTTTTAATTTCTGTGAGGACAAGATAGAAAGTAGCTAGGTCCCGTCCATCTGCCCCATGAATTAGCAATTTCATGTGCCTCCTCAGCCATTATCGGTTTACCTTTGCGGTAATAATGGGAAATCACGCGTCTAACACCTAAATCGTCGGCTGGAAAGGCATCTAACTTTTGCATTCCTCTAAGAATATATTAAAGATTTTTAACTACAAAACGCGTTGTAAGCGAGTAGCAGATGGTTAATTATGCGTTTAGTTGTGCGAATAGGCGGTTCAGTGGTGGCATCACCAGTAAACACCAAGTTAATGAGCGAATATGCTGATCTGATAAAAACCGTGAAAAGTCAAGGCAATGAGGTTGTTGTGGTTGTGGGAGGCGGCGCTTTGGCTCGGGAATTTATCAAAATTGCTAAAAATTTGGGGTTAGATATGCAAGGTCAGGATGAAATTGCCATTTCTTGTTCGCGCTTGTTTGCTCAGCTTTTTCTCAAAAGGCTCGGCGAAGTTGGATGCAGCAAAGTGGCTATAACGCTTGATGACGCCGCCCAGTGCCTTAGTGAAGAAAAAGTTGTTGTTATGGGTGGTTTGAAGCCTGGAATTACAACAGATGCCGTTGCAGCGTTGGTCGCCGAGCGGGTGAACGCTGATTTGCTAGTTAAGGGCACAGACCAAGAAGGAGTTTACGATAAAGACCCAAGAAATCATTCTGACGCAGTTAAGCTTGACCGCCTGAGCTTTGATGATTTGTCAAAGGTTTTTGAAGGCAGTGTGCATAAAGCAGGAATTCATCAGATTATTGATCCTGAGGCCATTAAAGTTTTGAAGCGTCACCGTGTTAAGTTGATTGTTGTTAGCGGATTTAAGCCCGAGAATATTTTGGCTGCTGTTAATGGTGAGAAAGTGGGCACTATTATTAGCTAATCTTCCATTTTTACGTTTTTTAGCGCTATTTGTTGGCAACAAATTTATATATCACATGCGATATCACAAATGATATCATATACGATATCGATAACGATATCAAAGGCGATATTTAATGGATAAAGAAGAAAGAGAACAAAAAAGAGAAATCAAACACGAAATGCGCGAAGAAAAACACATGATGTTCCACAGGCGAAACTGGCTACGCCACAACGCCATGGTTCCAAAAGGATTCCTACGCTACCACGTATTGGAAGCACTTAACCAAAAAGCAATGTCCGGTTCAGAATTAATGGATGAAATCCAAAAACACACAGGCGGAACATGGAAACCCAGCCCAGGTTCAATTTACCCGCTGCTCGCTTGGCTCCAAGACAACACCTACATAAAGGAACTTCCAACAGAGAACGGATTCAAACGATATGAATTAACAAAAACTGGCAAAGATTTTCTTGAAGAACAGACAAAAATCAGAGATAAATTCACTCAGGACTCAGGCTTTCTGGCAAGCCCATTTTTTGACAGGTTCTTTGGCAAAATACCAGAAGAAAAGTCAAACCAAATTCGTTTGTCGATGAAGAGACTGTTTGTTTCATCGATAAAGCTGGCTAAGGCAATGAGAGAAAGCTATTCTGAAAAGGATTTAGAAGAAGCGCTAAAGGTGCTTGACGAAGCCTCAACGAAACTTGAAGATATAAGAACTAAAATGGCAGCCGGAACAGAAAATGAGTGAAAATGAAGACGTAATAAAAGTCGAAGGGTTAACAAAAGTTTACAACCATAATCTAATTGCAGTGGATCATATAGACTTCAGCGTTAAAAGGGGAGAAATTTTTGGTTTTCTGGGACCTAACGGTGCTGGAAAAACTACCACTATCAAAATGCTCATAACAGTCATAAGACCGACTGAAGGAACCGCAACTATTCTGGGCGGCGACATTGCAAAACAAAGCATGGATGTCCGAGCAGCAATCGGCGTAGTCCCGCAAGAGTACACTGCAGACGAAGACTTAACCGGCATTGAAAACATTCTGTTGTGCGCTGACCTTTACGGCATTCCACGGTCAGTGTCGAAAAAAAGGGCTGCAGACCTTTTGAATTTAGTTGAGTTAACAGCGTTCAAAGATAAACGAGTTCAAACTTTTTCAGGCGGCATGCGTAGAAGGCTAGAGTTGGCATGTGGCTTAATTAATCGTCCCAAAGTCCTATTCTTAGATGAACCTACATTAGGGTTAGATGTGCAAACTCGCGCAGCTACTTGGAATTACGTTAAGATGCTCAAAAAAGAATTCGGCATGACCCTTTTCTTAACAACACATTACCTTGAAGAAGCCGATGCACTTTGCGACCGCATAGCCATAATTGACCACGGAAAAATCATTGTAGTCGGCACTCCAACAGAGCTTAAAGACAGCTTAGGCGGAGACATCATAACACTGGGCATTCAAAAAGAAGAAGACATCACTGGATTAATCAGTAAAATTGAGCATGTAAAAGAAGTCAAAAAAGAAAACGGCTCATACATGATCAAATCATCAAACGGAGAACTAACCGCACCCTTAATCATTGAAGCATTAAGAAAAAGCGGACACGTTGTAACGAAGCTTTCATTGACTAAACCGACATTGAACGAGGTTTACCTGCAGTACACTGGAAAATCTATGCGTGATGCAGAGGAATCCCGGGAATCAGTAATGCAGCAAAGAATGGCTATGAGGAGGTCACGCGCATGAGCGAATCAGATGAAACTCAAGTTTCAAAAAGCCGCATGCATGGTTTGTGGGCGTTAACCAACCGCGAACTTAAAAAATGGTATCAGCAACCGTTCGTTTTGGCGATGGGAATAATTCAGCCGATTCTTTGGTTAGCTCTGCTTGGCAAAGCAATGAACATAGGCAACATCGTAACAGGTATTCCAGGCATAGACCCCACAAAGATTATGATGGCTACATTTGGAACAAAAGATTATTTCTCGTTTATGTCAATGAGCATGGTAGCCTTCACTGTTGTGTTCACCACGGCATTCGTCGGCATGTCCGTAGTTTGGGATAAACGATTAGGCTTCATGAATAAAGTCTTAAGCACTCCAGTATCACGATCAGCTATAATCCTGTCAAAAGTACTTGCAGCAAGCGTCCGAGCAATCTTTCAAGCAGCCATCGTGGCGGCAGTAGCATTCGCATTAGGACTCAGCACTGGAAGCAACTTCGCGTGGTATAGCATCCTTGGAATATTCGCTATAGTATTCCTGATCAGCGTTGGCTTAGCATCGTTCTTCACCGCCCTAACATTGAGAGCAACAAGAATGGAGATGCCTCAAGCAATCTTCCAACTCGTAACTTTGCCACTAATGTTCGCGAGCAGCGCCTATTTCCCAATTGCTCAAATGCCCAGTTGGCTCCAAGCAGTAGCAAATGTTAACCCAATATCATACACAATCGACGCAGTAAGAAGATTGATGGTGTTCAGTGATGGATTCAAACAGTTGCCACTCGACTTTGCGTATGTCGGAATCTTTGCAGTCATTGTAACAGCCATATGCGTAGTTCTCTCATGGAGATATCTGAACAAATAAAGCAAAAAATGTAGCTAAAAATTAATTTCCCTTTTTCTAATGAAACTAGTCCTTATAAGAAGGAACCATTTCCATTTTCAATACAATAAAAACAGGAGAAAAAGAAGCCATGACAACAATCGTCGAAGCAATAGACCTGAAAAAAACTTACATGCTTGGAAAAGTCCCTGTTGAAGCGCTTCAAGGAGTAAACCTCAAAGTTGAAACCGGAGACTTTGTGTCCATCCTTGGACCGTCAGGAAGCGGCAAATCCACAATGTTAAACATGATAGGCGCATTAGACAAACCAACAGCGGGAACCATGCTGATCGACGGCGTTGACATATCTAAACTCACCGATAATCAGCTAGCTGATTTGAGAAAGCGAATTGGCTTTGTTTTTCAATTTTTCAATTTAATTCCTAGATTAACCGCGAAAGACAATGTTGAATTATCTATGGCTATTGCGGATATGGGTAAAGCTGAAAGAAAGAAAAAGGCGATAGAGCTTCTTGAAACCGTAGGTTTGAAAGATCGAATAAACCATAAACCTGCTGAACTAAGCGGGGGCCAGCAACAACGGGTCGCAATCGCACGAGCGTTAGCAAACAGTCCTAAATTTCTTTTGCTTGATGAACCTACAGGCAACATTGATTCCAAAACCGCAAGTGAAGTTGTCGCTTTAATCAACAAGTTGAACACGGAACAAAATGTTAGCATTATTATGGTTACTCATGACCAATATTTAGCCCGAGAAGCAAAAAGAACTGTGCAAATGTTTGATGGTCAAATTATATCTGATGTGGTGAATCAAAAATGAAGACAATTGATATTTTCGGTTATTCTTTTAGCGCGATTAGACTGCGCAAACTCCGTGCAGCATTAACAACGCTTGGCGTAATAATTGGTATAGCTGCCATAGTGGCACTTCTATCTATCACTCAGGGTCTACAAGCTACTATAACGAATTCTCTTCAGCAAGGGCTAGCAACCAACACGTTAATTGTTACACCAGGCGCCAGCGCGTTAGGATCTGCCACAAGCGGAGGAGGAAGTTTTGGTGCACGTGACGGAGGTGGAAACGGAGGAAGCTTCGGTTTAGGAGGCTCCAGCTCAAGCGGTTCTGGGTTCAATTTATACGTTAATTATACTGATCAAATTGACTCATTATCACCAGATATTGTGAGCTCGTTTGCAGTGATTCAAAGACCAGGATTTGTTGAGACCAACAATTTTAACAATACAGTCACAATTTATGGTGTAGATTTCAGCAAGTACTCCCAACAATACAGCAAAACTTTCATAGCAGCGTCGGGAACAATCCCGTTGAGCCCCTCTGACAACCAAATCGTTGTGGGTTCACGAGTAAACGATCCAGGACAAAATGGCACCCTACTCTTCAGTTCAAACGACAGCGTTGGAATCATCTGGACTAACGCAACAACTATCCCCATAATAAACGAAACATACAAAGCACAAGTTTCTGGTGTTCTCGCAAAAGTTGGAGGATTTGGTATTGGTGGACCATCAGACGATGGTGTTTACATTCCGATAACCCAAGCAGAGAGCTTCTTTGGAACAACCCAATGCGATACGATAATCGTTCAACTCAAAAGTAGTGATAATGCCACAATCACAAATGTTTCGAAAGCAATAACTGACCACTTTGATGGTCAAGTTTCGGTAATATCCTCCACAGCGGTTCTTAGTTTGCTCTCAAGCATTTTCAGTACAGTACAATTGTTCCTAGGCGGTATTGCAGCTATTTCACTGCTAGTTGCAGGCATCGGCATCATGAACATAATGATTGTGTCACTAATTGAGCGCACCCGTGAAATTGGCATACTCAAAGCATTAGGCATGAAAAGTCGAACAGTATTAACTATTTTCCTTGGCGAATCGGTGATAATCGGCTTAATCGGCGCTGTGGCCGGCATAGTTCTAGGCTGGATACTTGCAAACGTAACTGCAAGAGTGTTAGGTTCAGGAGTATTTGGCGGAGGCGGCGGATTCAAAATAACGCCACTCTTAACACCAGAGGTCTTGATAGGCGCTTTAGCTTTCGGTGTTGGAATCAGCGTAATCTTTGCATTATACCCCGCATGGCGCGCATCCAAACTCAAACCAGTAGAAGCTTTAAGATACGAATAGCATAGAAACAGCAGAGTCGTTTGCCATGAAGAGGTTATATCCTGATCAACCAGTCGTAGGCGTCGGTGCAGTAATTGTCAAAGAAGGCAAAATTGCCCTCATTAAACGGGGAAACGAGCCAAGCAAAGGTAAATGGACCATTCCAGGAGGAATCGTTGAGCTTGCTGAAAGCCCAGAGGTTGCAGTTATGCGAGAAGCGAAAGAAGAAACTGGCTTAGACGCTAACAACCCAACCTTAATTGATGTCGTTAGCAACGTTGATTTAGACGAAAATGGAAAAGTCAAGTACCATTATGTCATCATCGACTACTTAGTGCAAGTGAAAGGCGGAAAAGCACAAGCTTCAAGTGACGCTGCGGAGCTGCATTGGGTGCCTTTTGAAGAAGTAGAAAACTACAATTTAACTGCGTCATTTAGGCTTTTCTTTAGAAATAATAGGGAAAAATTAGAAAAATCTAATTCTTATTAAAGAATAATCGGGTTTCGCCCAAGGTTTTGATGTCTAAGGCTCGAACTCTTGCAACAATTGGAAAGTCGCTAACAACTTTGCCAAGTGTAAGGCAATGGTGAGGGGGCAGATCACGGGCGATTGACCTCACAGTTTCTGCGTCCACACGTGCCGCTCTTGAAACAACATCTAAGTCATGTTCGTTTGTGAAGTTGAAGAGGAAAATGTTGTCAGCTTGGCGATAAATGGTTTCTTGGATGGTGTCAGGTTGGTTTGTGATGAATGTTGTGAATATGCCGTAGTGGCGCATTCGGGTGACAATGTCGTCCCAGTAGGTTTCTCTTAAGTAGAGGTGTGCTTCTTCTGCGAAGAGGAAAACCGCTTTTAGTTTCCAGTTTGAAAGAGAATCAACCAGTTTTCCAAGAACGTATTCAACTACGATTTGGCGATCGATGTTTGATGTATTCTTTAAGTTTATCACTATGGCGCCGCCTTGATCTTTAGATTTCAAAATGCTCTCATCAAGCAATGTGGCTTCTCCTGGGCAATCAGTAAAGAAACCGGAGTTAGCAAACGAGTGAAACCTTGAAGCTAATGCGTCACGTACATGTTGGTTGCAGTTTAAATCCCGAATTGCTTCGCCTAAAGCTTGCATGGTGAGTTTGCCCTGCTCTTTTAGCATTTTCCACAAACGTCTAAACTCGCGGGCGGAAGTTCCGGGTAAATGCAGCGCATTTACAAGTATCCCCATTACTGTGTTTAGAGGTAGTTGTTCAAGGGCTACTTTGAAGTTTTGTGATGGAGCTAAAGTGTGGATTTTGTCGTAGTACATGTTTCTTTTGCCGTCATTTGTCATGCCTAGGCTGCTGTATTCGCCGTTTAAGTCGAATATGACTACGGTTGCTTTGTACCCGACAAGGTTAACCATTAGCAGTTTGGAAAGATGTGATTTGCCGCAGCCCTTCTTGCCTGTAATGATGTTTAGTGTGCCATCCAAGGCTGTCGCGTCTATGGTTAATAGGGAAGAGTCTTTGGTGCCTCCCAACATAATAGGTAGTTTTCCTTCGGTTTTTGCTAACCTCATTAGCATGGGAATAGATAGTTTTTTGATGGTGGATTGGGAGCGACTGGGAAGCCAACTGCTACTTGGGCTCAACATTTCATTTTCCAATGTAGCTCTTATTTTGCAGATTAAAAGGCTGGCATCTTGGATGTAGGTGATATGTGGAGCAATCTCCATGGGATCAATGTCTTCGCCTTGCAAGGGTTCTCCTCCATCGGGCAAAGTACGCAAAAGTTCCTCAAGTACGCCGGGAACAGCTGCAAATTGAACATCTATAACTTGGGCGATCAACGCTTTTCCAGCATCTTGGTCCTCTACGAGTAAGTAGTCACCCTTTTCAGCGTTCTCCGTTGGGAAACTGATGACTTGAAGGATGTTTCCTTCTTTTTTGTATAGTTTCATGAGTAGATTTCTCCTTTGCCGAATGGACCGAAAAGCAGTTTGTGCATGTCAGGTCGGTTGATTATTTGTATGCCGTGTTTGCGGGTTATGAAGTGCTTCATAGCTAGGACTTCGTTGGCTGTAAAAGTACAGAGGATATGAGAAAGCCGCAATGTTTCAGGGTAGCTTTGCGTGTAGAGGTCGTTGCCTATCAGTTTCTGTATTGCATCAATTCTTTGCTCTGGAAGTGTTTCTCTGTCGATATCTAAGCGAAAAGCGAAGTTGGCTCTGTTTAAGCGCGCCACGTAAACGTCGCCTAACAATATTATTGGAGGTTTAGAATGCAAACCGGTAGTTTCAAGTAAGTAGGGTGGGTCACGGTTTGGAAGTTGCTCAGTTATTAGTATGCCGTTTGCCCTAAGTGTGGTTGCTTTTGAAAAGGCAAGCACAGTGCTGCTGTTTCTTCTTGCGCAAGATAGAATTTCCTTTAGTCGTTGGACGGGCGTATCAATGGTGCCAGATGTGAGAGAGCCGTCGAAAAGCAATATGCCATGGTTTACGGTTTTGGCAAGCATTGTTTGCATCCACCGTTCAAGGAGGCTGGCCAGTCGGGTGGGCATTTGCATAATATTTGG
>Ga0182021_10009386_pt1 | contig 11597 bp, 8 predicted proteins | sample 612E3MmetaG_FD_120493 | JGI IMG/M metagenome (GOLD analysis project Ga0182021, IMG submission 120493) | Permafrost microbial communities from Stordalen Mire, Sweden - 612E3M metaG (Illumina Assembly) | ecosystem: Environmental > Terrestrial > Soil > Wetlands > Permafrost | place: Sweden...
CGATCCCGAGCGGGTCGAGGGATATTTCCTTCTGGGCAAGTGCGAGGCGGAGCGTCAGAAGTGGGCCGCGTCGGCCAGTGCGTTCTACACGGCCATGTCCAGCCGTCCCTCCCGGGCGCGACAGGCGGAAATCCTGCTGGAATTCGCCAAGGTCCAGATGCAGCGCGAATGCTACTCGGTCGCGCTGAAGTCGCTCCGCACCATCGAGATGGCCGAGCGTCTCGCCTCGAAGGACGTGACCGTGCTGCTCCGCGGCGAGACGGGGACGGGCAAGGAGCTCTTTGCCACCCTCCTGCACGCGCGGAGCCACCGCGCGCAGAACCCCATCATTCGCTTCAACTGCGCGGCGATCCCCGCCGACCTCGCCGAGGCCCAGCTCTTCGGGCATGCGAAGGGCGCGTTCACCGGCGCCAGCGCGTCGCACCGCGGCTTCTTCTCGCAGGCCCACGGAGGCACGCTCGTGCTCGACGAAGTGGGCGAGCTACCCCTCGCCCTGCAAGCCAAGCTGCTTCGCGTGCTCCAGGAGCGCGAGCTGCAACCCCTGGGCTCGTCGCAGGTCGAGCGGGTGGACGTCCGGGTTCTGGCGAGCACGAACCGCGATCTCGGTGCGGACGTTCGCGCGGGTCGCTTCCGCGAGGACCTCTACTACCGGCTCGCCGTCGTCGAGCTGTTCGTCCCTCCGTTGCGCGACCGCATGGAGGATGTGCCGCTCTTGGTCCGCGAGTTCGCGAAGAAGTACTCCGAGCGCTTCGGCCTGGCCTACGTCGTGCAGTTCGCACCGGAGGTCCTCGAGTCGTTCGCGCGCTCGGCCTGGCCAGGCAACGTGCGCCAGCTCGACAACGTGGTCGCCCGCTGCGTGGCGCTGGCCACGGGTCCCGTCGTGGGACCACGGGCGTTCGCCATGGAGGACGGATCGGAACCGGATCCAGCGGCTTCGAGCCCCTCGGGGTCGCTCAAGGAACAGGTCGAGGCGTTCGAGCGCAGCATCCTCACGAGCGCGCTCGCTGCATCCGGAGGCAACCAGTCGGAGGTTTCACGGAGGCTCGGGGTGACCCGCGCCTCTCTCTACGATCGCATGAAGAAGTACGGACTGACCGCACGACGTAACTGACCACGCTCTCACCGAAACGACCCAGCGCGCGGCGATTTTCGCCGACGCGAATGGCGTCCCATTGCCCACGCTGGAAAGAACCCCATGCACACCCCCACTCGTCCTCAAGGAAAGCTCGCCGTTCTTCTGCCCGGAATGGGCGCGGTCGCGACGACCTTCATCGCGGGGGTCATGCTCGCCAGGCGTGGCCTGGGGGCCCCCGTCGGCTCACTCACCCAACTTGGGAGCATTCGCACGGCCCACGACGAGCGACCGGTGCGCATCTCGGACTACGTGCCGCTCGCGTCGCTCGATCAGCTCGAGTTCGGCGGCTGGGACATCTTCCCCGACACGGCCTTCGAGGCCGCCGAGCACGCAGAGGTGCTGAGCGACAAGCATCTGCGCCTCGTGAAGGAAGAGCTCTCGGCCATCAAACCCATGCCCGCAGCGTTCTACCCCGGCTACGTGCGGCGCCTCGACGGACCCAACGTGAAGCGGGCGACGACGAAGGCCGACATGGTCGAGCAGCTCCGCGCCGACATCCGCAACTTCATGAGAGCGCGCGGCTGCGAGCGCGGCGTCGCCATCTGGTGTGGCTCGACCGAGGTGCACCAGGTGGCCACGTCGGTGCATCAGAGCGTGGAGGCGTTCGAACAGGGCCTGCGCGACAGCTCGACCGCCATCTCCAACTCGCAGCTCTACGCCTGGGCGTGCGTGAAGGAGGGCGTGCCGTTCATCAACGGCTCGCCGAGCCTCGCGGTGGACTTCCCGGCCATCTGGAACCTGGCGAAGGCGCGCGGCGTCGCGATCGGGGGCAGGGACTTCAAGACCGGCCAGACGCTGATGAAGACCATCATCGCGCCCGGCCTTCGCGCACGCAACCTGGGGCTCAACGGCTGGTACTCGACCAACATCCTCGGCAACCGCGACGGCGAGGTGCTCGACGATCCCGACTCGTTCAAGACCAAGGAGGTCTCCAAGCTGGGCGTGCTCGAGTCGATTCTCGAGCCGAAGGAGAACCCGGACCTCTACGGCAAGATGGTCCACAAGGTGCGCATCGACTACTACCCGCCGCGCGGCGACCAGAAGGAGGGCTGGGACAACATCGATCTGTTCGGGTGGCTCGGCTACACGATGCAGATCAAGATCGATTTCCTCTGCCGCGACTCGATCCTCGCGGCGCCGCTGGTGCTCGATCTGGCCCTCTTCATGGACCTGGCGCAGCGCTCCGGAATGCACGGCATCCAGGACTGGCTGAGCTTCTACTTCAAGGCGCCGCTGCCGCAGCCCGGCGAGGCTGCCGTGCACGATCTCTTCGTGCAGATGCGCATGCTGAAGAATCAGCTTCGCCGGCTCATGGGTGACGCGCCCGTGGAGATCGCGTCGTCGCCCGAGCTCCAGGGATACGAGGAAGAGCTCCGCCACGTCGCGTCGCCGGCCGCCTGAGGAACATCATGAGCACTTTGCGCACCGGCCTCGTCGGCTACGGCTTCATCGCGGAGCGGGGCCACGTCCCGGCCTACCTCAGCGGCAAGGCCCCGTTCCACGTGACAGCCGTGGCGGAGCCCTGCCGCGCGCGCTGGCCGCTCATCGAGCGGCTGCTGCCGGCGGCGCACATCTACCCCGATCATCGAGCCATGCTCGCCCGAGAGCAGCTCGACGTCGTGGACATCTGCACGCCTCCGTCGGCGCACGCCGAGATCGCCCTCGCCGCGTTCGAGCGCGGCGCGCATGTCCTGTGCGAGAAGCCGCTGGCGATGGACGGGCGACAGGCTCGCCACATGGTCGCCGCGGCCGAGCGCGCGGGTCGCGTGCTCTACCCCGGGCACAGCTACCGCTTCGCGCCGGTGATGCGCGCGGCCCGAAGTGCGCTGGACAGCGGGCACATCGGAAAGGTGCATCTTGCAACCGTCGCCACGTACCGCACGACGCACGCGCGCGGCGTGGACGAGTGGAACCCCGACTGGCGCCGCGATCCGAAGTTCTCGGGCGGCGGGATCCTGATGGATCACGGCCCGCACACCTTCTACCTCGCCTTCGACTGGCTCGGCGGGTACCCCTCCGAAGCCTCCGCCGAGCTCGCGAATCATGGCGGTGGTGTGGTGGAGGACGACGTCGTCACGACGCTGCGGTTTGCCGACGGCGGTCTGCTCCGGTCCCACCTCACGTGGAACTCGAGCTTCCGCAAGGTCGTCTACACGATCCACGGTGACCGCGGCGGCATCCGCATCGAGGACGACGAGCTCGAAGTGTTCACGAAGGATTCCGCAGGTCGGGTGAACGTAGAGCGGAGCTCGTCGGCCAGCCACTGGATGGATGCGGGGCACGGCCCCTGGTTCGAGGGCCTCCTCATCGACTTCGCGCGTGCCATCGCCGCACCGGACCTCGTCCACGTCGAGACCGAGGATTCCGTTCGCGCGATGGAAGCCATCGAGGCGGCGTATGCCTCGGCGCGCATGCACGGACAGCCCGTCTCGATTGGCGGCTCACTCACCACCCGGCGGGCCGCAGCATGATGGACCTCGCCGCCAGCCTCGTCATCTTCGCCGCCCTCGCGTTCGCCGCGATCGCGTGGTGGGTGGGCGGGCGCTCGCACGCTCAGCGCGTCGAGCAGGGCGGCTCCAGCGTGTTCTTGCCGGCTGCGGCGCAGCATGGGGGGTATCTGGCCATGGCGCCCTTCGGGCGCGCCCTCGCGCGGGCGGGGATCTCGGCCAACGCCATCACGCTCGCGTCCATCCCCCTCGCGGCGGCGGCGGCGGTGGCCTTCGCCTACGGACACTACGGTCTCGGCGCGCTGGGTGCGGCGCTCGCGTTTTCGTGCGACATGCTCGACGGCCTGGTGGCACGCACGACCGGCACGGCCTCGGACGCCGGAGAGGTGCTCGACGCCGCGGCCGATCGCATCTGCGAGGCGCTCCTCTTCGGCGGGCTCGCGTTCGCGTACCGCGAGCGCCCGCTGCTCCTCGGGCTCGTCCTCCTTGCCGGGCTCGCCGCCCAGCAAGTGACCTACGCGTCGGCGAAGGCCGAGGTCTACGCCATGACGAGCGTGCCGCGCGGCACGATGCGGCGGGCCGAGCGAGCCGTCTACTTCGTGGTGGGAGCCGCGATGAGCGGCCTCGTCGGGCACGTCGCCCCGATGCTCGTCGCCCTCGTCGTCATCGGCGTCGCCGGCAACGTCTCGGCCACCCGACGCTACGTCGCGCTCGCACGCGCGCTTCGAGAGAGGGACGCCGCCCATGCCGCCGAGTGAGCACGTCTGGCGCGATCAGAAAGTGCATCTTCGCACCGCCGTACCGGGGCCGAAGAGCCTGGCGCTCCGCGAGCGTGAGGACGCACACGTTGCGCCAGGATTGCAGGGCTACGCGCTGCTCAGCGGCATCGCCGTCGACCACGCGGCAGGGAGCGCGGTGACCGACGTCGATGGCAACACGTACCTCGATTTCATCGGCGGAATCGGCGTCGGGGCGCTCGGGCATTCGCATCCGAAGATCGTGGAGGCCATCGCGCGCCAGGTGGCCAAGGTCAGCGTCGGCTCGTTCACGTCGGAGGCGCGCGTCGCGTTGACCGAGCGAGTCGCAGCCCATGCGCCCGCGCAAGGCGTGCACCGGCTTCAACTCTACACAAGCGGGGCAGAAGCTGTGGAGAGCGCGCTCCGCCTCGCGAAGTCCCACACAGGGAAGTACGAATTCGTCAGCTTCTGGGGCGGCTTTCACGGCAAGACGCTGGGGGCGATGTCGCTCCTCGGCTCGAGCGGCAAGGTGGGTCTCGGACCCATGGCGCCGGGCGCGCACCAGATCCCGTACGCCGACTGCTACCGCTGCCCGCTCGCGCTCCAGCATCCCGCGTGCGGCGTCGCCTGCGTCGACGTGGGGCGAAAGCAGCTCAAGGCCGCGTCGACCGGCCGCATCGCGGCGTTCATCGTCGAGCCCATGCAGGGAACTTCGGGAAACGTCGTCCCGCCCGACGACTTCCTCCGCGCGGTGCGGCAGCTCGCCGACGAGAACGACGCGCTCCTCATCGCCGACGAGATGATCACCGGCTTCGGCCGCACGGGCCGCTACTGGGGAATCGAGCACTCGGGGGTGCGCCCGGACATCGTCACCCTGGGCAAGGCGTTCGGCGGGGGCTTTCCCCTGAGCGGCCTCCTGACCACCGACGCCATCTCGCGGGCCAAGCCGTGGTCCAACCCGTCGGGCTCGTCGTCCAGCTACGGCGGCAACGCGCTCGGCGCAGCGGCAGGTGTGGCCGCGCTCGGCGCCATCGACGACGAGGGCCTGGTCGAGAACGCGCGTCGCGTGGGGGCCGCGCTCCTCGGGATGCTGCAGCCGTTCGTCGACGACTATCCCTTCGTGGGACACGTGAACGGCCGCGGCATGTTCCTCGGGCTCGAGCTCGTGCGTGACCGCGCGACGAAGGAGCCCCTCTCGCGCGCCGCGACGGAGCGCATCTTCCACGAGCTGCTCCGCCGCGGTCTCCTCACCATGGGCTACGCGCCCAGCTTCCGCCTCCAGCCCGCGCTGACCCTGGACGAGGCGACGGCGCGCAACGCGGTCGCCATTCTGCGCGAGGTGTTCGATCTCGTGAAGCGCACGGAGCAATGGCGAGCCCCATGAACCGCCTGTGGAAGCACGTGCGTTCGCTCTGGCCCGGTTGGGGCTGGCTGACTCCGCTGCCCTTTGTGCTTTGGGGCGGCTCGCGCTTCCTCGCCGGAGAGGTGCGCTGGGAGTACGTCGCCGTCCTCGCGGCGGTCTTTCTCCTCGCCTTCTGGAACGCCAGGACCAAGAAGCTCTACGTCGGCCTCTACCCGATCGCGCTCCTCGGACTCACCTACGACGCCATGCGACTCGTCCAGAACGTGGGCCTCACCGAGGCGCGCGTGCATCTCTGCGATCTTCGCGCCCTGGACGCGAGGCTCGTCGGAAGCTCCGACGGGAGCACGGTCCACGATTGGTTCCAGGCCCATCCGATGCCGTGGCTCGATCGCCTGGCCGCGATCCCGTACGGCACGTTCATCTTCATGGAGATCGGCTTCGCGATCTACCTGTTCTTCAAGTCCGAGAGCGCCGTCCGGCGGTTCGGCTGGACGTTCCTCCTGATGAACCTGATGGGCTTCGCCACCTATCACCTCTTCCCCGCCGCGCCGCCCTGGTACTTCCACGCGCACGGCTGCACCGTCGACCTGGCCGCGCACGCCAGCGAGGGGCCCAACCTGGCGCGCGTCGACGCGTGGATGGGGGTCCGCTACTTCCACGGCTTCTACGGGCGTTCGAACGACGTCTTCGGCGCAGTGCCGTCGCTGCACGTGGCGTATCCGGCGCTCATCCTCCTGGAAGGATGGCGCTGGATGAAGGCGCCGGGGCGCGTCTTCTTCGTGCTGTACACGGCGCTGATGGGCTTCGGCGCCGTGTACCTCGATCACCACTGGATCGTCGACGTGTTGCTGGGCCTCGTCTACGTGAACGTCGCGTACGCCCTCGTGTGGATGACGCAGCCCCGGCGGGTGTACGCGCTCGCGCGGAGCCCCGCATGAACCTCGTTGCACGAACCCTCGGCACCTGGTTCGGCTGCGGCCTCGTGCCGCGCGCGCCCGGGACCGCGGGCTCGCTCGGTGCGTTGCCCGTGTACTTCCTGGCCTGGCGCGTGGGCGGGGCGTGGGCGGTGGCCGGCGCCGCCGTCGTGGCGACCGTCGTGGGGCTCTGGGCATCCGAGATCGTCGCGCGCGAGACGAAGCTGAAGGATCCGCAGATCGTGGTGATCGACGAGGTTGCGGGCATGCTGATTTCGCTGATCCCCGCGACGCCGCACCTCGCAACGGTGGCGGTCGCGTTCGTGGCGTTCCGCGTCCTCGACTCGACGAAGCCCTGGCCCATCGCGCCGCTCGAGCGGCTTCCCGGCGGCCTGGGCATCATGATGGACGACGTGGGCGCAGGGCTCGTTTCGGCGGGAATCGTCGCGGTGCTGCGCCTCGGAGGCGTGCTGCCATGAGCCCCGCATCGCCGCGCGTCCGCGCGTTCGTTCGCTGGACCCTCACGAACGGGAGGCTCCTCTGGATCCTCGCCCTCTTGCTGGCCATCCCGGCCACGTGGCGCACGGCGCAGCTCTACGTGAATCTCCACAGCGACTTCGAGGAGCTCCTGCCCAAGGAGGCCCCCAGCGTGATCGCGCTCGACGAGCTTCGCGCGCGCACCCCGGGGCTTTCGCATCTGGGCATCGTCGTCGACGTGGGAGATCCCGCGAACCTGCCGGCTGGCGAGAGGTTCCTCGACGAGCTGGCCGCGCGCGTGCGCACGTACCCGCCCGAGATGGTGGCCGCGGTTCGGCTCGGCACCCACGAAGAGCGCGCGTTCCTCGAGAGGAACGCGCCGCTCTACGTCAGCAAGGACGATCTCGCGATCGTCCGGCAACGCATCGAGGCGAGGCGCGACTGGGAGGTCGCGGCCGGCACCGGCAACCTGATCGACGACAGCGCTCCTCCGTCGCTCGACTTCTCGGACCTCGAGGCCAAGTACGCGCAGCGCGGGGCGAGCAAGATGCCGCACGGCCGCTTCTCGAGCGCCGAGCAGCACCTGACGCTCATGCTCGTCGAGGTGGGGAGCGCGGGCGCAGGGGCGGGGCCGTCGAAGCGTCTGCTCGATCGCGTGCGCGCCGACGTGAAGGCCCTGGGCGGAACGGACGCGTACGCCAAGGGCATGCGCATGGGGTACGCGGCCGACGCGGCAACGGCCGTGGAGGAGACCGAGGCGTTGATGACCGATCTGTCGGTCTCGTCGGTCTTCGTGCTCTTCGGAGTCGGCGCGGTCATCGTCCTCTATTTCCGCTGGCTGCGGAGTCTCTTCGTGCTCATTCCGCCGCTCTTGCTGGCCACGGTCTACGCGTTCGGGATCGCGTCGCTGCCGCCCCTGAACGTGACCGTGCTCAACTCGAACACGGCGTTTCTCGCCTCCATCATCGTCGGCAACGGCATCAACTTCGGCATCGTGCTCCTCGCGCGCTACGTCGAGGAGCGGCGACGCGGCGTCGCGATGACGCAGGCCATGGAAGTCGCGGTAGGCGGCGCGGGTCCGGGCACGCTGGCGGCCGCGCTGGCGGCGGGCGCCGCCTATGCGGCACTGTCCTTCACCCAGTTCCAGGGGTTCCGGCAGTTCGGGATGGTGGGCGGCGTCGGGATGGTGCTGTCGTGGGTCGTCGCCTTCGTGCTCGTTCCGCCGCTTGCGCTCCGGCTCGACGCGGGCAAGCTCGGGCCGCTCGTCAAGGAGCCCCCGCGCATCATGCCCACCGTGGTGGCGCTGGCGGATCGCTTCCGCCTGCCCATCGTCGCCGTGGCGCTCGCGTTGACCCTGGGTGCCGCGTGGAAGGCCCGCTCGTTCGACAGCGGCGAGCTGGAGACCGACATCTCGAAGCTGCGGCGTGCGGACACCTGGACCCGGGGCGAAGGCTACTGGGGCGGGCGCATGAACGATCTCCTGGGCGAGTACCTGACGCCGCTGGCGATCCTGACCGACTCCCCCGAAGAGGCGCGCCTCGTGGAGGCTCGCCTGGGCGCCGCGAAGGACGATCCCGATCTGGGAGGCATGATCGCGCACGTGCGCACCCTGGACGACGTGGTGCCCACCGACCAGCCGGCGAAGATCGCGGAGATCGCGGCGATCCGGGAGGATCTGACTCCGCACATCCGCGCGCTCCTCACGGACGAGCAGCGCAAGGACGTGGAGCGCTTCCTGGGCGGCGACGGCCTTCGCCCGTTCGCCGCCACCGACGTGCCGAGCACCCTCACGACGGGCTTCCGCGAGCGCGACGGACGCATCGACGGACGCACGGTGCTCGTGTACCCGCAGCTCTCGGCGGCCCTGTGGGAGGGTCACGCCCTCGGCCGCTTCGTGGGCGCGCTGCGCACGCTCGCCACGGACGCCACGAAGGCCCAGGGAGGCCGGCCCCCGCGCGTGGCAGGCTCGCTCCCGCTCACGTCGGACATCTTGACGAGCGTCGAGCACGACGGGCCGCGCGTGACGCTGCTCGCCTTCCTGGGCGTGGTCCTGGTCGTCCTCGCGCTGTTCCGGCTTCGCCGGACCAGCTTCTACGTGCTGGGCTCGCTGGTCGTCGGGGTGCTCTGGCTCCTTGGCGCGACCATGGTCCTGGGCGTGAAGATCAACTTCGCCAACTTCATCGCGTTCCCCATCACCTTCGGCATCGGCGTGGACTACGCCGTGAACGTGATGAGCCGCTACGATCAGGACGGAGACATCCTGGGCGCGGTGAAGCACACCGGGGGCGCGGTGAGCCTCTGCTCGCTCACGACCATCCTCGGCTACTCGTCGCTGCTCCTGGCCGAGAACCGCGCCCTGTACCTCTTCGGCCTCTTCGCCGTGCTGGGTGAGATCGCGTGCCTCTCCACGGCCGTCGTGGTGCTGCCGGCGCTCTTGCGCACGATCCAGCACGCCGCGATCAAGAGACGAGCTCCAGGAGCTTCGGCGGGGGAGTGACGGTCTCGACGCGGGCGAGCTCGCCGTCGGGCGCGACGTCGTGGAAGGTCACCGGCGGCTCTTCGCGCGGCATGACCACGGCCGGCACGGCGTGGACGTGGTGCGGGCCCCAGCGGTGCCGTCGGTCCTGGTGCACGTGGCCGTGCAGGAGCGAACGAGGACGCTCGCCGAGCGCCGCGTAGAGGTCCTCGGTGCCGTCGAGCCCGTTGACCCAGTGCCACGCGCGCACCGGGTGACGCTGGGGCGGATGATGGAGCGCGACGACCGCGTGTCGCCTGGCGCCGTCGACGACGAGCAGCGACCGCTGCACGTGCTCGCGCTGGGGCGCGGTGAAGAAGCCCGTGCTGCGGAGGCAGCCCTGCGCACGCGTCACGTCGAGGGCGACGAGGTGGAGGCCCTGACGCTGGAGGAAGACCCCGTGAGCCCCTCGCGCGACGTGCGGAAAGCGCGAGAGGGGCCCGTCGAAGGCGTTCTCCCACGCGTCCGCCGGGCCATAGCGATCGTGGTTGCCGGGGAGGAAGACGACCTGCTCCGGATCCAGCTGCGACTCGGCCAGCGCGTCCGCGAAGGTGCGAAACTGTGCGACAGATCCGGTCTCGGTGAGATCGCCGGTGAGCACGACGAGATCGGCACGGTTGGCGTGTCGCAGCGCACGTACCGCGCGCGCGTACCGACCTTCGAAGTCGAGCGGACGACCCGCGGCGATCCAGCGAATGCGCCAGTCCGGGCGATCGCGCGGCGCGAGAAGATGGAAGTCCGAAAGGTGAGCGAGGCGCATACGGGAAGGTGATTGCGAGGAACGTGCCGAGCACGGGCCGCCGCCGTCCCGTACAGCCTAGCGCACGAGGTGCCGACCGTCCGGCACCCTCAGCGAAACGGGCCGGCGACCAGGAGCCCTCGCTTGCTCCGCAGGAGCTTGGCGATGCTTTCGACCTGCGGATGCAGGGTCGCGGGATCGGGCACGAGATCGGGGAAGAGAAGCCCGATTTCCTTCGTCGTCGCGTGGAAGCCCGGGAGGCCCACGAGCCCGCGCAGGAGCTCGCGCGCCAGCGGAGAGAGCGCAGGATCCTCGACGCGCAGCTCTTCCTCGAGCGGGGGATCGATGGGGAATCGAACGAGGGTGCCGTGGAACTCGCCGCTGGGCTCCCACGTCGAGCCCAGCTCGAAGCGCTCGCCCTCGAGGCTCGCGTCGTGGATCCACATGCGACCGAGCTCCAGCCGACCGCCGACGCTGGCCGCGTAGGCGCGCCACGCGTCCACGTGCGCGGCCATGGAGGCCGGCGGGGGTACGCGCTCGCACGCCGCGGCAAAGAGCTCGAGCAAGCGCAGGCACGCGTTCGCGACGCGCTCGAGCGCAGGCGCCGTCGTCGCGCCCGTGGGAACGCCGAAGGCGGCGCCGTCGTCGTCGACCTTGACCGAGCCCGCAGTGAGCATGAGCTGGAGCATCTCGGGATCGAAAAATGGCCCACACTGGGCAGCCTCGCGACCGAACGCTGCGAAGCGCGGCTCGGCGGCCGGGTTCGAGAGCTTCACGGCGCCCGAGGCGAAGACGTGCGTCCACGAGCGCTCCACGAGGCGCAGATCGAGGCCGAGGTGCGGCCACGCGAAGCGGGCGACCACGCCGAGGCGCCCGTCGAGCGCCTCGCGGTGCATGACGAGGGTGACCGGACCGCGCGCCGCGCGGAGGGACGTTCCGGCGGCGTCGAGCTCCATGGCGACGCGCGCGGCGACCTGCTGCCACACGGCGCGAAGGCGATCGCGACCGACGCTCCAGGTGCGCCCCGGGCGCGGTGGGCGGGGAACGTCGGGCGGCGGGCGGCGCACCTCGAGGGGGACCGAGAGCACCTCGTCGGTCCCCAGGGCGACGTCGGCGCGGATCTCGAACCGCCAGCGAAACGAGAAGGGCTTCGACGAAAACGAGGGCGTCACGCCCTTGGGAAGGACGATGCGGAACGGCACCGGCTCTTCCTCCGGCGGCGTCCCCGATACGAGCGTCGTCGCGTAGACCATCGCGTCCTCGACCTGCG
>Ga0182021_10009388_pt1 | contig 11597 bp, 10 predicted proteins | sample 612E3MmetaG_FD_120493 | JGI IMG/M metagenome (GOLD analysis project Ga0182021, IMG submission 120493) | Permafrost microbial communities from Stordalen Mire, Sweden - 612E3M metaG (Illumina Assembly) | ecosystem: Environmental > Terrestrial > Soil > Wetlands > Permafrost | place: Sweden...
AATCATGACAGGCCGGAAGGCGTGGGACAGAAGGATGGTGGCCCCCGGAATGAGGAGGGCGTAGCCCATGATGACGGCAAACAGGCCGGCAAAACTCGTGTTGATCCCCCCCGCTTCTACCAGGAGCAGTCCTCCGCCTGCGCACATGGTCACAAGGCCGGCCAGTGCCGCCAGTGGCACGTTTTTCCTGTGGCGTGCCTCGATGTCCGATCGTGTCAGCACGGCGCGCGGCGGGGCGCTCGTCGCTTCCAGTGCAGGGGGGATGGCGGCGGCGAGGGTTGCGCCGATGCCGAGCAGGATGCCCTTGGCCAGAGTCCGGGGGAGAAGCTGGACGTTGCGCACCTCCAGGACGAAGTAGAGGTCGTTGATGGTCCGGGTGACGAGCCTGGTCAGCTCCCCGCCGAGAGAAATTCCGAGGAGGAGCCCCGCCCCGGTCCCGATAAGGCCGATGATGAGCGTCTCGGCGCAGACCAGCGCGAACACCTCCCGGCGGGTGACGCCGATGGCGCGCAGCATGCCGATGAGCCGGCGGCGCCGGATAACCGAAAAGACTGTGGTGTTGTAGATGAGGAACATTCCCACTACGAGGGCGAGCAGGCTGAGCGCCGTGAGGTTGAGCCGGAAGGCCCGGGTCATCTGGTCGAGGGCACCGGCCCGGGAACCGGCCGGGATAACGGTTGCTCCTTCCGGGAGAATGGCGCGGACCCTGGCGATGAGCTGCGCTCCTGCATCTCCTTCGGGAACGACGAGATCGATGCGGGTGAGGCGCCCTTCCATGGCGAGGAGCTCCTGGGCCGTGGCAAGGTCGGTCACAAGGATCGAATCCAGCCCGAGGCGGCTCATCTCATCCCCCGGCGTCAGATTCCCGGCCAGGGTAAGGCGGCGGACGGTTCCCCGTGCCTCGATGGCAAAGGTTCCCCCCTCCTGTACCCCGAGACGTTCGGCTGTCTGCCGCAGGAGCATCCCGGTGTCCGGCACGGCCATGAGTGCCTCCAGGACTTTGCCGCTGGAAAAATTCGAGCTGAAGGTCCGGATTGGTGGTTCCGCAAAGGGGTCGATGCCGATGAGCCGAAGGGTCGTTCCGGCGCGGCCGGCGACCTGTACATACCCCTCGACGACCGGCGCGTTCCGCCGCATCCCGTGAGTAACACGGAGCGTCCGGTAGAGCTCGTCGGGGAGGCCGGTCGCACCGCCGATCACCTGGTGGGTCGCCCGTCCCGCAACGGTCTCCGCTGCAATCCGGAACGCCCGGTGGGCACTTTCATTGGCCAGGTCCACCGCCGTCACCACGCCGACACCCAGGGCCACACCGATGACAGCAAGGACCGTCTGCCAGGGATGGCGCAGGACATTCCTGACTCCGGCGCGCCAGAGGATCATGGGGATATCTCCATGCCGGGAACCATCTCGACCAGCCGGCCATCCCTGACGATCATGATCCGGTCGGCCAGCTGCGTCACCTCGCCGCTGTGGGTGACGACCACCATGGTCGTGCCGGTCTGGCGGACCAGGCGCTCGAAGAGGTCAAGCACCTGGCGTCCGGTTTCACTGTCGAGGTTGCCGGTCGGCTCGTCGGCAAGGACGAGAGTCGGACGGTGCACCAGGGCGCGCGCCACGGCAACCCGCTGCTGCTCTCCACCCGAAAGGCGGTCCGGGTAGCTCCTGCCTCGGTCGGTCAGCCCCACCTGCTCCAGGAGGTCGCGGGCAGTGGCGCGGGACTCCGTCGTCAGAGCGCCGGACAGTTCCAGGGGAAGGAGGATGTTTTCCTCGACCGTCAGGGTTGGAATGAGATTGTAGAATTGGAAAACGAAGCCGATCCTGTTTCGGCGGAAGAGGGTCCGGTCCCGCTCGGAGAGATGGTTGATGGGGATGCCGTCAACGGTAACGGTCCCCGCTTCCGGCAGGTCGATGCCGCTGATGAGGTTCAAAAGGGTCGACTTGCCCGAGCCGCTCCGGCCCAGGAGAAACACCCACTCGCCCCGATTGATGGCCAGAGAGGCGTCGCAAAAAACGACACGTTCCCGTTCTCCTTCCCGGTAACTCTTGGTAATGCCTGTTAGCTCAACTAGCGGCGCTGATGTGGCTGTCATCGATGAATCCGTCCTTTAACGCTTAGGGAGCTTTTCGATTTCAATTCTACCATAGAATTTACTTCTTGCTTGTAGCGTCAAATCGCCGTTTGTGTCTCATTGTTGCGGAGGGCATTTTAACTGATATAATTTTTTAAAACAGACAGGGCGTGAGCTGCCTCAACGGCAAACAACAAGGATTCCGTCATGCGTCTTTCCGAGCACATCTATCGCACCATCTCTTCCATCCGCGGGCCGCTGCTGCTGGCGGAACGCGTCAGTGCCGCGCGCATCGGCGAGGTGGTGCGCATTGTCTATCCCGACGGGGAGATGGCGGAAGGGGAGATCCTCAAGATCGACGGGGAGTCCGTGCTGATCCAGGTTTTCGGGGAGACGCGCGGGCTTGACCTGGCCGCGACGCTGGTGTTCACCGACGCGGTTAAAAAGGCCCCGCTTTCAACGGATGTGATCGGCCGGGTATTCAACGGCTCTTTCCTGCCGATCGACGGTGCCCCCATGTTCATCCCCGAAAGATGGGCGCCGATCAGCGGTGCTCCCATCAACCCGACGGCGCGGGCCCGGCCCGAGGAGTTCATCGAAACCGGCTTGACGGCCATCGACGCGCTCAACACCCTGGTCAAGGGGCAGAAGCTGCCGATCTTTTCCTGCGCCGGGCTTCCGGCCAAGGAGATGGCGGCCGCCATCGTGCGGAATTCGCGCCTGGCGGGCGGCGGTGCCTTTGTGGTGGTGTTCGTGGCGCTCGGGCTTCCCCACCATGAGTACGCCTTCTACATGGATGTGCTGGCCGGGATGGAGAGCGATTTCGTCGCTTTTATCAACCGGGCCGGCGAACCGGTCATGGAGCGGCTTCTGGCGCCTCGTTTCGGCCTCGCGCTGGCCGAGTATCTGGCCTTTACCCAGGGGATGGATGTGCTGGTTGTGATCACCGACATGACCAACTACTGCGATGCCCTGCGAGAAGTCTCCACGGCCCGCGAAGAGCTCCCCGGCCGTCGCGGCTATCCGGGCTATATGTATTCGGAACTTTCCTCGCTCTACGAGCGGGCCGGGCGGATCAAGGGGATGGCCGGTTCGGTCACCATGCTCCCGGTGGTGACCATGCCGGAAGACGACATCACCCACCCGATCCCGGACCTGACCGGCTACATCACCGAGGGGCAGATTGTCCTCTCCCGCGAGCTGCACCAGAAGGGGGTCTTCCCGCCGGTGGACGTCCTCCCCAGCCTCTCCCGGCTCATGCAGCGGGGCATCGGTGCAGGCCATACCAGAGAAGATCACCGCAGCGTTGCCAACTCCCTCTACAGGAACTATGCAAAGGGACGTGACTTGCGCCGCCTGGAGACGATCGTCGGCCGTGAGGGAATGATCGAGGGTGACCGGGTGATGCTCGACTTCGCCGATGCCTTCGAACGGGAACTGGTTCACCAGGGGGCGGCGCGGCGTGACATCAACGAAAGCCTCGATGCGGGGATCGCGCTCTTGCGGCGGTTCTCCCTGGCGACGTCATGATTCACCCGACCCGCACCAATCTGCTGCTCCTCAAGGACAAGGCCCGCTCGGTGACGGGGAGCATCGGCATCCTCAAGGCGCGGCGCCTGGCACTGATCAGGGAGTTCCTCGCCACGTCCGCCCCGTTCCTGCGCTCCCGGGACGAAGTCAAGACCGCCTATGCCCGGGCGCTTGTCGAAATGCACCTGAGCCTGGGGCACGAGGGGAGGGAGTGCATCGAATCGCTGGAGGGGGTTACCGGGCGGGAACTGGGGGTGGTGATCTCTGACCGGAGCGTCATGGGGCTCCGGTACCGGGATGTGACGGTGCCGGAGGAGCCGGTCAGGTCACCGGAGGAGCGGGGGTACGACTATGGCTCCACAACACCTCACCTGGAAGAGGCGATCCATCTCTTCGAGAGCATCATGGCGGAAATGCTGGAGATTGCCGCTTTTGAAAGCAGGATGAAAAGGCTCGGTGAAGAAATCGTGCGGGTAACGAGGCGGACCAGGGTACTGGAAGAGCGGGTTCTTCCCGGTCTGCACCAGGATATCAAAGGGATCGGACACTACCTGGGAGAGCGGGAACGCGAGTCATATTACCGGCTGAAACGGTTCAAGGAGATTGTAACAGACTGAGGTTTCAAAATGACTACGGATCAATTAAATATTGGCTCAGAACTGGGTAAAATACGTGCGAGCCGCATGTGTATGTGGTTAGTGAGCTTTTTATATGTCCCGATGATGTTGATGACCTCCAAGTGGACCCATTCGGATAATGCTCTTGCCGTGGTCTTTGTTATCTGGATTGTCTTTCTCATCAGGGCGGTAATCCAGGTAGCATTCGCCATCTGTCCCCGGTGCGGCAACTACTTTCACATGAAGAATTTTTTCCCAAACTACCTGCTGCGCGGATGCGTTCATTGCGGACTCCATATAAATGCAGATAAAAACACCATGAAGCCACCTTCCGCCCAATGATTAGCTCAGCGGATGTTACAGCTGCGCTTGTGCCGCCACAAAGCAACCCCAATAAACTGTCTTTGAGGGATATCATGGGGGACAAAAACTTTAAACCTGCTTCAAAGGGTCCCTTGTTCCGACCGTTCTCCCGTTTTTGCCGGTAATTCCCGCTCGCCACCAAACCGCTCAGAACAGCTCTAATGCAAGAAACACCCTTTTAATATTAAATTGAATAATATAAAATACTTCTTACTAAGTAGCGCGTTGTGTATTACCTTCACATGGAGAATTGTATGCCCCAAACCAACGAACGGAATCGCTACCGTTGTTACGAGATCTTTTCTCAATCTACCGGTGTTGAAATCCGCGCTGCGATCAAGACCAATGAGGAACATGGGCAGGTTACTGAGCAGCGCGGCAGGATTCACCTCCGTTTTTTCAAGCTGACACCGAGGTCTAAAGCGAATGAGGTTACCCAGATCCGATTCATCTGCGAACCTGATGAGGCTTTTGGTTTGTCGCAGGTGATACGCCAGGTGGCGGGTTCTTCCGTCCCGTGCAAGGAAAAACTGAATCCGCACACGTTTTCTGCCGGGGAACAGGGGGAGGAAACGGTGACGACACTTTCCGTTGAAAAATGGGAGCGGGGGGGCAAAAGCGGGTATTCATTGGCGGTGGGACGTGGCAAGGATTTCATCAGCGTACCGATGCCGCTTGGTAAATTACTTTTTGCCGGAGAGTTTCTGCGGGTTCTTTCCACGGAACAGTGCTGGGTGGAGCGGGTGGAGAAAAATGCCTCATCGCCCGTTACCGGCTGAAGATGAATCAGCCCAAACGCTACAACACATTTTCTGAGGAATTGAAACGGATCTTCGGTTGCAAGGTCCAGCGCATCTCGGTTGATGCGGCTTTCAGCTGCCCGAACCGTGACGGTTCCCTGGGCTCTGACGGCTGCATATTCTGTGGCGGTCACGGTTCCGGTTCGTACGGCATCCGTCGCAACTTCACCATATCCGGTCAACTTGAAGACGGTAAGGAGGTCATGCGCCGCAAGTACCGGGCCTCGAAGTTCCTCGCCTACTTTCAGGCATATTCAAATACATACGCTCCAGTAGAACATTTGCGTGAACTCTTCTCCGAAGCCCTCTCCGTTTCCGACGTGGTGGGCCTGATTATCGCCACCCGCCCCGATTGCCTGCCGGATGATGTCCTCGACTATCTTCAGGACCTTTCCCGCCAAACCTATCTCTGGCTCGAACTGGGGATGCAGTCCATGTATGACCGAAGCCTGGAACTGATTAATCGGCGGCATGACCACAGCTGTACGGTAGACGCCGTCCGGCGTGCCAAATCACGAGGGGTGCGCGTGTGTGTCCACGTCATTCTCGGGTTGCCGGGCGAAACGCGGGAGGAGATGCTGGCGGTGGCGGATGAGCTGAACCGGCTCGGTGTGGATGGCGTCAAACTGCACCTGCTGCATGTCATGAAGGGGACGGTGCTGGCTGAGATGTATGGTCGTGGTGAGGTGACGGTGCTCGGCCGGGACGAGTATGCGGGTCTGGTGTGTGATTTTCTGGAGTTTCTGGATCCATCGATACTTATCCATCGCCTGACCGGTGACGGCGGACATGACAACCTGATAGCACCTCTCTGGTCGCTGAAGAAGTTCGAGGTGCTCAATCTGATTGATGCCGAGATGGAACGCCGCGGCACGTGGCAGGGATTCAAATTTTCCCGATAAAGATCAGTATCAGAAACAAGAAGTAGAATGCCCCTCCAACCAGCAACGTGCCGGGCGTCAGGTGCTTTTTGATCCGGATCTGCAGATATGCCATGCCGACTGAAGCGAAGGTCAGCGCCACGGTCAATAGTGCTGCCGAGTTGAGTTGCCAATCGGTCATCATGATGCCGATGGCGGTGATGATCGATCCCTGAAATACCATGGCACCGGTCACATTGCCTATCGCCAGGGTATCCTTCCCTTTGCCGATCCAGATAACGCTGTTGAATTTCTCCGGCAGTTCGGTTGCAATCGGAGCGATGATCAGGGCCAGGATGAAGGGTGATATGCCCAGCTGCACGGAAATGATCTGCACTTTTTCCACGAATATGTACGATCCCCACACGATCAGAAGTAGTGAACTCAAAACCTGGAGAGCGATAATCGGCATCTGCGGGTCTTGAGATTTCGGGGCGAAATAGCAGGGGTCGAGGTCGGCTACTTCGACTATATTACATGCGTCGTTGTCGCATCGGAGTGTTTGCAAAACATATCCGCCATACGTCAGAATGAGAGTCAAGGCGATGAAGGTTTTGACCACCGGATGCCCGCCCAGAAACGATGCTGCTATTGCAACTGCGTACAGCGCCATGAAGTATTCCATGTCACGCCGCATAACGGCTGTATCTACCCGCATGATCGGATAATCGTCCCGCTTTTTACGATGGAAGATTACCGCCAGACCGCTGATGAAGAAAGCCAGGGTCCCGAGCATGAAGGGGGCTCCGATGATAGCTCCCACACCGATCTTGTGGCCTGCCTCCGGTGTGCCGAACATGATGGCCACAATCGGCACCAGGGTCTCCGGCAGGGCGGTGCCGACCGCAGCGAAGATACTCCCCACCGCGCCGTCAGACAGATTCATCTTCTTGCCGAACCACTCCAACCCGTTGGTAAATACCGTCGCCCCAAGCAGGATAATTCCGAGAGCAACAAGCAATTCAATCCAATTGATCATAGTTACATCTCCACCCGGGTGACAACACCCTGCAGTTTGGCGGCAGGAAGCTTGTTGAACTGTACGAAGTTGGGGGTCAGTTTCTTAAGGGCTGAGAAGACCTTCCAGACCGGGTTGCCGGTGGCGATGTCTTCAATACCGTAGAAGATGACCTTCTCCACAATGCCGTTTTCTTTCAGCAGTTGCTCAATGTCGAACAGTACCATGTAGCCTGCTCTGATCTCAAAGGCATCCAGACCGGTTCCCAAGGCGCTCGTGAGGCTGCTTTCCAGACCGTATGGCTCATCGGTTCGCACGATGGATATCAGAACATTGCGCTCATAGATGATGTTGCTGCGGATGGTGCAGTGGACGAGATAGGGGGGGATGGTGTTCCATTCCTTGACGAAGAACAGCCCGGTGCCGGAAATGTGCCCCTTGCGGTAGATCTGTTCGTAACTCATCAGGTAAGTTTCTATGTCGAGCGGCCTGAGCGCTTTGTACAGCGCGCGTTGTCCCTTGGTCCAGATCAGAATCGCTGCCAGCGGGATCGAGGCCAGAATCAGAGACCAGTACCCGCCATGGGGAAGTTTGTAAAGGTTTGAAATGAGGAACACAAAATCGACAACTGTCACCAGAAGCGCAACCGGCACCTTCCACTTTTTCTGTGTCCGGGCAAAGATCATTACCATCATGATTCCGGTAATCGTCATGGTTCCGGTTACCGCCAGTCCGTAAGCCGCCGCCAGATTCTCTGACTTTTTAAAGATCAGCATGATCATGATCACCAGCGCCAGCAGAATCCAGTTGACTGCGCCGATGTAGATCTGTGATTTGAGCTGCCGTGAGGTGTAATCAACCTTCAGCAGCGGCAGGATGCGGGTAGTGATACCCTGATAGACGATGGAAAAAACTCCGCTGATCAGTGCCTGTGAGGCGATGACCGTTGCCATGACCGTCAAGATGAGGAACGGGATGTAGAGCAGTGTTGACTGGGACTGCACCATGCCGAACAGAATGTTTTTTGCATTTGGGTGGGTCAGGATAAAAGCTCCCTGCCCGAGATAATTGATCACCAGGGCCACAAAGACGAAATGCCAGGCCCGCTTGACCGGTCTGCGCCCGAGATGCCCCATGTCGGCATAGAGAGCCTCACCACCGGTGGCGCAGAGGATGACCTCGGACAGGATGAAGAAGCCTGCCAAGCCGTTCTTTGCCAGAAATCCAATGGCATAGTGTGGGCTGACGGCAGCAAGAATAGTGGGGAACGAGAACAGAGCGATAATGCCGGAAAGGGTCAGGGCAGCAAACCAGACCACCATGATCGGCCCGAAGGCATTGGCGACCTTGTCGGTGCCCTTGAACTGAAAAAAGAACAGAAATACCGCAATGATGGATGCTATCAGGATGAGAGTGCCCTGGGAAAGGCCGCTCAGGGAAGGAATCAGCAGGGCCCCCTCCACGGCCGACAGGATCGAAATGGCCGGGGTGATGACTCCGTCTCCCAGCAGCAGCGCCACCCCCAGATAGGAAAGGAAGGTGATAAATACCATCTGGCGACCCGGCTTGATCATGCGGACGAGGATCTCCCGGAGTACAATGGTACCGCCTTCACCTTTGCGGGAGAGACTCATGGCCAGCAGGGCATACTCGATGTTGACCAGGATCATCAGAGTCCAGACGATCAGGGAAATGATGCCGAATACGTTTTCCTGGGTCGGTTTAGTCAGGGCGATGATGACGGTAAGGGTATAGATCGGACTGGTGCCGATGTCTCCGAACACCAGACCCATTGATTTGATGATGCCACCCCAGAAGGAGTCTTCGTGCTTGATGGTCATGAATGCTGCCTTGTAAAAAAAATAGGGCGGAATTTCTTCCGCCTAACGGCTTATACACTATTTGTGGCTGTAATGCCACCAGAACGAGTGCTACATGTTAGTCAGGGTTACCGGAATACTGATTCCGGTAATCGTTTGAGTCGTGACAATCGGAAGATTCTGTGAGCTGGTGTCAGGCATTCGACCAATGGTGCCACCAGGGCTGTCGGGGTCAGTTGAGGTCCACAAGGATCACGTCAGACGGGCCGTGCAGTGAATGGAATTTGCTGTTTACACTGTTGGCAAAACTGGTAAACTCCGCCTTTCAATGCAATCCGCAGAAAAAGAGGTGATCGTGGCTGAAAAGATTGAAGCATCTGCACACCCAGGAGAACAGCAACCCATGATCTGCCGCTATTTCAAAGTCGCCCATCGTGACATGGTTTTCCTCAAGTTTATTCTGGAAGCTTATGAGGGGATGAACGTCATGAGCACTGTCGATAACAAGGCCGGCATCATCCGTATCGCTATCATGCCCGGTTTTGTTAATGACATGGATGGCCTCCTGGCTGACCTGGGGCGGCAGGTGACCATGGAACCGGTACAGTGGCATGATGAACTCAGCATATTCTAAGCCGGCGCACCGCGGTGCGCGCTATGCGCTTGCCCTGCTGCTGGCGGTCAACCTGCTTAACTACGTCGACCGTCAGGCGCTCTACGCCGTTTTCCCCCTGATAAAGGCAGACCTGAAACTCTCCGATGCTGGGCTTGGGTTCCTCGGAAGCGCCTTCATGCTCTGTTATATGCTGGCTGCACCGCTCTTCGGCCGGCTGGGGGACCGGACCAATCGTGCCCGGCTTGCTGCCGGTGGCCTTGCTGTCTGGAGCGTTGCGACGATGCTCTCCGGTGTGGTCTCATCATATCGGATGCTGCTGGCGGCACGAACGCTTGTGGGAGTTGGAGAAGCCAGTTTTGGAACTGTCTCACCGGGGCTTCTGTCCGACTATTTTCCCCGTGAACGTCGCGGTCGGATGTTGTCGCTCTTCTTTCTGGCCATCCCGGTCGGGAGCGCCCTGGGGTACATCCTGGGCGGCCAGCTTGGCCAGGCATTCGGCTGGAAAACGGCTTTTCTGCTGGTCGGGCTGCCGGGCCTGCTTCTGGCACTGCCGCTCTACTTTCTCGCCGATCCCCGCCAAGGTGCCCTTCAGATCAATTCGCCCCCCCATGAACGGATCCTGCCGGAGCTGCGCCGGTTCTGGCTGAACCGCACCTACGTGTATGCCACCCTTTCGATGGCCGCTATGACTTTTGCGCTGGGCGGTCTGGCCCAGTGGGCTCCCTCTTTTCTGCAGCGCTCTTTTGGCCTTGAAGTCGCCCGCGGCAATACGATTTTCGGCATGATCACTGTTGTATCAGGCATTATCGGCACACTGGCCGGGGGCTGGCTGGGAGACCGCTTCCAGCGTCGCAGCGCCACCGGCTATCTGTACGTTTCAGCGTCCGGGTTCCTGCTCGGGGCGCCGCTGATGGTTCTGGCTCTGACGACCTCGAATCTGCCCCTCTGCCTGACCGCCATCTTTGCCGCCGAACTGTTTCTGTTCCTCAATACCGGACCGCTCAATACCGTTCTGATCAACGTTGTGACGCCCGGTCGCCGCGCCATGGCCTTTGCCATCAACATCTTTGCCATCCATGCCCTGGGAGACGCGGTCTCACCGGCCATTATCGGTGTCCTGTCCGACCGGTGGGGGCTGGCGACTGCGCTGTTGATTACACCGCTGGCGGTGACGATTGCTGCCTTCTTTGCATTCCGGGGTGGGCGATTTGTGGATGGGGATCAACGGTCGGCGGAATAGACCAGTACCTGCAGGCCGCGTCCCGCTCCTGATACATACACAAACGTAATCGTCGCAGCTCCCGGTTTTTCCTGCCTCGTTCGATAATCACAATTGAATTGGTAGCGGAAGGATTTAATCCTGCTGTCAGGGGGGAGTTCCATATTCCCCGGAAGTTCCCGGAGGGGGGGCCAGGAACAGTTGTTCTGGTGTTCAACGATAAAACCGGGGAGCTTGCCCATCAGCGGCATCTCGCTGTGGCAATAGTCGAAGAAAAGCGCATCAAGCAGCAGGGGACGGTCCGACTCCGTCAGCAGCGGTTCCGCCAGGCGTGCAAAAAGCTCGAAAACCCTCCGGCAGGAAAGGCTGGAGAGGTTTTCATTGCCCGCCCGTTTCGCCATCAGGTCAAGAATGCCGGAGAATGGACTGAATCGCTCCAGAATTCCGAACGCCGCCGCGAACCGGCCATGTTTACTGAACAGGTCCAGCAGTCGCCCGATCGTTTCGACCCGACAGATCTCTTCGTAGGAAAGCCACGGGGAGCAGAGGATCGTGTAAGGGGGGGATTCGGAGTAGGCATATCCTTCACGGTCGGCAATCGCACGCATCGGGGTGCCTTTGAGTACCTTGAGCGGTTCGATCTGGATCATATCCGGCTTCAGGTCGGCAATAGCCTGCAGGGAGT
>Ga0182021_10009389_pt1 | contig 11597 bp, 10 predicted proteins | sample 612E3MmetaG_FD_120493 | JGI IMG/M metagenome (GOLD analysis project Ga0182021, IMG submission 120493) | Permafrost microbial communities from Stordalen Mire, Sweden - 612E3M metaG (Illumina Assembly) | ecosystem: Environmental > Terrestrial > Soil > Wetlands > Permafrost | place: Sweden...
CGCGACCTGACCGAGCTCATCGTCCGCCTGACGGGCTTCGTCGGCGAGGTCCGCTGGGATCCGTCCAAGCCCGACGGTCAGCCGCGGCGAGCGCTGGACACGAGCCGGGCCCGCGAGGCCTTCTTGTGACAGACGCGTCGGTCAGTCCTCACATAGATGCGGCGGAATCCGACCGGGAAGCCAGAGGCGCGACAGGACGGATTCTGGGCGGCTTGGCCGCAAACATCGGAGGCATGGGGGTCACGCTGATCATCCAGTTCGTCAGCGTTCCCGTGCTATTGGCCGTCTGGGGCGTCCCGAGATACGGGGAGTGGCTGGTCCTGAGCGCGGTCCCGACGTATTTGGCACTCAGCGACCTGAGTTTCTCTTCCGTCGCCGGCAATTCGATGACCATGCTGGTTGCCCAAGGCAAACGCACGGACGCGGTCGCCTTGGGTCGGCGCCTCTGGTCCATCGTGACCGTCATGACCGGCCTTGCGGTCCTGGCCGCAGTGGCGATCGCGCTTGTCTTCGGGGGTGCCTTCGGGAGCGGAGCTGCGATCCCGGCGTCCGAAGCACGAATGGTCCTGGTCGCGCTGTTCCTCCAGGTGGCGGTCGGCAACCAGTACGGTGTGCTCGACGCATGGTACCGAGCAGGTCTGCGGTATCCGGTCGGCGCGAGCATGCGCCAACTCGGGCGGCTGCTCGAGTTCGGCTCCCTCATAGGCGCCGTCCTGCTGGGAGCTGGGCCAGGCGCCGCGGCCGTCGCGTTCCTTGCGGCGAGCGTGGCTGGGTTCACGATGTCCTTCGTCGTTCTTCGTCGAACCGTACCCTGGTCGATGTTCCGACCGGAACGTCCAAGCTCGCGGACGTTCCGCGAGTTGTTTGCGCCAGGCGTGGCATTCATGGCGTTTCCAATCGGCAATGCGCTGTCGCTGCAGGGCTTCACGATCGTCATCGGGGCCACGATGGGCGCTGCTGCCGTCGTCGTCTTTTCAACGACGCGTACGATCACGCGCATGGCCGTGCAGGCGATGGGCTCAATCAACAGCGCGATCTGGCCAGAGCTGTCTCGATCGGTAGGAAGCGGCCGTCTCGATGAGGCTCGGGCCATCCTGCGGAGTGCCGTTCAGCTTGCGCTCACGGCCTCGCTTTCGATGGTGTTCGTGTTGGGCATCTTCGGAGTCGCGATTATCCGATGGTGGACCCGCGGGCTGGTCCATTCACCCGACCTGCTGCTGTGGATCCTCCTTCTGGTGATCGTCGCCAATTCGACGTGGTCCACCCTCTATGCTGCGCTTGCGGCGACGAACCGGCACAGGAGGATGGCAGTCGTCTACCTCTCGGGCACGACCGTGGCCCTTTTGGCGGCTGTTCCTCTGAGCTTTGCATTCGGGCTTCTGGGTGCGGCGGCGGCGCTCCTCGCGATCGACTTGGCCATGGTCGCGTACGTGATCCCGGCCGCGCTCCGCGTCGTTCAAGACACCCCCGTCCACTTCGTCCGCGCCCTGTTCGATGTTCGCGGGGCGCTTCGATTGGCAGCATCGAGCGTGAGACCGCGATGGAATCATCGGGGGCCATGTTCGTGATCGGGCTTCCGAGAGTCAGCCGCATGGGCAGTGACCGCGGCGTGTGGCAGAACCGATGGCTTACGGTCGCGGCCTTGGGGCTCGTGTCCGCGTGTGGCGCACTAATGGCGACCCAATATGCGGTCCCAGTTCTGGCGGCCACCCTGGGTGCCTTCTTGCTCGGTATCTCGTTGGCGAACTGGCGAGTCTCATATCTCATCCTGCTCGCCTACCTGCCCTATTCCGGCGTGGCCGCAATCATCCTCTATCCAAATACGGGAAATGCCGCGCTCTTGAAGGACGTGGCGCTCGTTCTTCCTGCGTACTTTGGCTTCATTGCGTATCTGGTCAGGACCAAGCGGCCGTTGAATCCGACCGGTGTATCGACGTGGTTCTTGGTCCCTTTGGCGGCCATCGTATTGGCCCAGGCGTTCAATCCTTCGCTCCCCAATATGCTGGTGCCACTGGTCGGAATCCGAGTGTGGCTCCTGTACATGCCGCTGGTCTATCTGACGGCACATTTCGTGTGGTTCGAGGAACGAGGGCTAGAGACGATTCTCCGCGTTCTGGTGATTTCCTCATTGCCTGCCGCCGTCCTCGGACTGTTGCAGGCGCTGCTGTTAGATGTCGGGCTCGACAAACTGGCCTATGCACCGTATGGGCAAGCTGCCGTGGCTGTCACTCAGGGTTTCGCCGCGTTCGAGATCGGCACGGGGACCGTGCGGCGGGCCGTCTCCACACTCCCGTACACAGGGGAGTATTTCCAGTTCACGCTCTGCGCCATCGCCGCCAGCTACGCCCTGTGGCGCCTCCCGAGGCCGCATCATCAGCCCAGCCGGTTCGCCTTGGTGACGCTTTGTGTGTCCATTGTCGCTGCGTGTACGAGCGGCTTGCGTGAAGCCTTTTTCGTGGTGCCCGCACTTCTAGTGATCGCCGCGCTCTTCGAAGGGCTTCGTTTCAATCGGTTCGCTGGACAGGGCGTGCTGGTGGTTGGCGCGCTTGCAGCCGCGACTGCGTCTTTCGGGGTCTCCGCTGCGGCTCTTCTGGATAACCTCGCTGGTGTCGCCGCGACTGAAGCCCAGTTTCTCCTAATCGACGGCCTGGGCCGTGGGCTCCCATTCGCCATCATCGGTCTCGGGACCGGCGCCGACACGAACGCGACCCGATACGTACTCGACGGTCAACTGGTCGTCAACACCTTCGGGAATGTCTGGTTTGAAGACTGGTATCTCAAGACGCTTGTGGAACTGGGCATCGTCGGCCTCATGGCGGTTGCAGTGCTCATCATTGGCGTCGTTCGACTCGCGCGGCTTGCTCTCGGGGGAGGTGCCCTCAACTCAGGCCCGGGGAATGATCGCATCCGGAGTGTGGCAGCGCCCCTGGCGGCATTCCTGCTATTGGTCCTTCTCCTCAACATCAAAGGAGCGGCCGTCGACCTCGATCCCATCAACGTTGAGTTCTGGGTCGTGCTGGGAATGCTGCTCGCGTGGGTTCCCGCGAACCGGGTCCGAAACGAAAGCGGTGACCTAAGCCGAAGCACCATGGATCCCAGTCATGCCGTATGAAGTGGTCGGAACTGGCATGCTTGCCGGTGCGTTCGGGGCCGTCGCAAACACCGGCCCGCCAGCCGTCGTTTGCGCGGCTGGAGTGGCAGATTCGCGGTGCTCGGACGCGCTGGCGTTCCGGCGAGAGCGAAACCTGCTGCAGTCCCTCACTCATCGCGCCCGCGTGAGCGACTCAGTCCTCGTGTACTTTTCCGGCGCCCCAGTCTATGGGCGCGCAACCGGTATGCGCCTCGAAACCGCCCGAGGAGCCCCTGAGACGCCTTACGGGCGACACAAACTTGAGTGTGAGAGACTGGTAGCGGACAGTGGCGCTCGGTGCCTGATACTTCGCCTTCCGAACGTCGTAGGATCCACGGGCAACCCAAACCAACTCATTCCATCGCTCGTCGCCCAAGTTGCCCGAGGGTCAGTGGTCGTGATGACCGAAGCCACCCGCGACCTACTCGATGTCGATGATCTCGTAGCTATTGTCGGTGCGCTTCTCGGCCGGGGCGTGGCCGACGCAGTCTTGAACGTGGCTTCCGGAGTCTCAACTCCGGTTCTTCGCCTGACCGAAGACATCTCCGCGATTCTCGGACTGTCGCCAACGATTGTTCTCGTTGATGGAGGGGATCGTCAGGAGTTCTCTATCGCCATGGTACGGGACCTCCTTCCGGACTATCCACGCTTCCACGATGACTACCCAGCTCAAGTCTTGATCCGACGGGTGCCGTCCATACTCCGATCGCTTCAGGAGCGGGATGTTGAAGGAACTGCCTAGCCGATCCAAGTCACCATCGGTCGGGTCGGACCTCCGACCCATTGTCCTCGTCGTGAGTCCTGCGTTTCCCACTCTAGACCAGCTAGCAGTTGAACTGGCGCGACGGCAACTCCTGTCGGTTGTGGTGCATCCGTTCCTGGTCCTTGATGACCGTCTATACCGCATCGCTGGTCGAGTGCCATGGGTGGGCACCCGGCTTGTCCGCGAGTTGCGTCGTCGTGCCCGGCCTGAGGCGTTGCCCAAACGACGTGTCGTTCTTGCCGGAAGTCGCTGGGACGTGCTGCACGCAGCGTTGCATAGAATGTCTCGATGGGTGTCCCGACCGCTTCGGCCGCCATTCGAGGTTGCGGCGTACTGGGCGCTTTGGAGACGAAACTCAAGGCTGGCACATGAAGCGGCAAACCATGTGCTGGATGTTGACGTGATCGTAGCTTCATTCGGAACCGGGCTTCCCGCGTTCCTGTCAGCGCCCACCGGGGTCCTGCGCTGTCTCGACTATCCAACCGCGATCTGGGACATTTCGCGCGAAATGCTCTTGGAGGAAGGTCGAGTCAACCCAGAGTTCGCAGTCACCATCGAGAACCTGACAATATCAGCGCGGACGCAGGCCCTCGTCCGCCGTGAAGTCGCAGTCGCGGACGTGATTCTGGTTGGATCTGAGTTCGCACGGCAGACCTTTCTCATGGCGGGCATCGCTCCCGAGCGTCTTCTTGTCGCGACGTACGGGGTGGACACGGAGCTTTTCGCGCCCGACCCTGTTTCGTGCTCCTCTAACCAAGCATTCACAGCCCTCTTCGCAGGGTCCATCGGGCAGCGAAAGGGGATCAGCTACCTTCTTGACGCGTGGACCATTTTTCTGGCCTCGCGCGTCCGCGAGGACGCAAGGCTGTTGCTGGCTGGCTCGTTTGTCGGCGATCCAACTCCAGTGTTGCGGCGAGCCGAACTCTTCGAACACTTGCCGCACAGGCCTCTGGCTGAACTTCCGAAGATCTTTCAGCGGGCCTCGGTATTCGTTCTGCCGTCGATCGTGGAGGGGATGCCGCTCGTGGTTCTCGAGGCGATGGCCAGTGGAGTTCCGTGCATCGTCACGCCCAATGGTGCAGCTGGTGTCGTCAGGGACGGTGTCGATGGTTTCGTCGTACCCATTCGCGATCCCGCGGCGATCGCCGACAGGTTGCAGCGGCTCGCTGTGGATTCTGAACTCCGACAACAGATGTCTCGCAACGCGCGTGCGCGGGCGCTCGAATACAACCCGGCGACCTACACCGATCGCGTGCTCGAGGGGCTTCGTGCCAAGCTCGATGTTCGTGATGGTTGAACCGCCCTGGGTTCCGTGGAGACTGTGGAGTGCCCTTGGGGAATGGAGTAATGCCAGACAACGCCAGCAACCACTGGGTTGGTCCACGACAGCGACCGGGGCGTCCAGTATCTACATCGCCGTCAGGACCCCGATCGATGACACGGGCACTCTGGACGTGTCGCACGGCGCGCGCTGATGCCATGGTGATCGCCACGGAGTGGCCGACGTATCGAAACCTGGATTGGGCCGCCTTGCGCACAAGAGTGAAGCGCCCAGTGATAAAGAACGGGCGACGCTCACTTCCCCGGGCCGAAGCTCGGAACCTGGGCTATCTCGTGGAACGGATCAGCGACGGCGGGATGGAAGGGCGGACTCGCGATTGAGAAACCAGGCCATGCTCGGTGCCAACGTATGTGCGGCGAGCTCCATTCGTGCCCACGTGGTGTGTCCGCTGTGCGCCACCTCGGATCCAACAGCGTACTTTGTCCTGGCGACAATCCATCGCTCTGGCAATCCGGTGGGACCCTACCGGATCCTGCGGTGCCGTGCCCACGGTGTCGAGTTCGCAGACGCTGATGCTGGAGTCGAGGGCGGCGTTGCCACTCAATCTGCCATCGACTCTATACACGGCACCCTCGATGAGGCGACACGCTCCCGGTATGTCGGTTTCATGGACCGCATCGAACGACTGCTCGGGCGTCCGGGTGCCCTCCATGACATTGGCTGCGGAAACGGCCAGCTCCTCGTCGAGGCCAAGCGGAGAGGCTGGATCGTCCAAGGAAACGATCTCCTCACGTCTGTCGGTCCACCGCTCGCCGCCCGAGACATCCCTTACTTCGTCGGCGAACTGTCTCACCTTGACCTCCCGTCATCGTCACTCGATATCGTCTCGAGTTTCTGCGTGCTGCTCCCTCACGTCGCCGATCCGATGCCCGACCTCAGGACCGTGGTCCGTATCCTCCGCCCGGGCGGCTGGTTTATTGCCGAATTGCCCGACGACGGTCTGTATCGTCGGGCCGCCAAGTTCCTATACGGGCTATCCCGGGGACGGTGGGAGACGCCACTGGCCAATATCTACAGCCCGGATGGCCACCGGTTCGGCTACTCGCGGCGAAACGTGCCGTTGCTCCTGCGGAAATGTGGCTTCTCGCGCGTGCTCATCGAACCCTACCGACAGCCGCCGAGCCTGTCGATTGCGCGGTTCTCTCGCCGCGGGCTGGTGTTCCGGATCCTCGCCCTGGTTGGAACGAGTTCGCTCGCGATGGCCGCGCAAAGGCTCAGGATGCCGAACCATATGGTCGTGCTTGCTCAGACCCCGGGTCGCCTCCGTTCCGATGCATCACCCCCGAATGCATTGGGCTGCGGTTTCGCATCTGCCCATCGAACGGCAGACAGCGCCCAAATGCCGCCGGCCGAGCCGCAATGAACCGAAGCGAACCCAATGGAGCGACCGAGGGCGGCCGGAGCTAGCCGTATCGGACGGGCAACGGCGTGGATTGAGACTGACCTCCGGCACTCGCCGACTCAGTCCGCTGGGCGACCACGACCATCTTGTTGCCGAACCGGCCGAGCAGGGAGTTCGTGAGGCGCCAGCCCAGGCGGACGACAGGGAACACCAACGGCAGGCTAAGGAGGCTGAACCCGGCGCCTGGGTGATGCGGGTAGTACATGGCATAGCGTTCGGCCCGTAACACCACGTACCCGCGAGCCTCCAAGAACGCCGCGACTCTTGAGAGTTCCATCCGGCCGACTCGATTGCCGGCCTCTTCCGTCTCGAGAGCCAGCCCGAGACGGATCGCGAGTCGGGTGATGGACGCTTGCGCCGGCTCTGTGACGACAATCCATCGCCGCGCGAGGCGCGCCATCTCGGCTAGACCCACGTACGGGTCAGCGAGGTGGTGCAGCCCGTCATGTACGGCCACGAGATCCACCGACTGGTCGGCGAAAGGCAGGCGCTCCACATCCGCGACGATCGACCGAATCTCCAGGCCGTACCGCTCCGAGCGGGCCTTCGCCCGCATCGCCGCGCCGAGGGACAGGTCTGAGCTGATGACCGCCGCGCCGGCACGGGCGAGAAACTCCGCGTCCATGCCCGACCCGCCGCAGACAGTCAACGCCGACGCACCGATGAGATGCGGACGGATGGGGCCTACGGCGCGACGGAACTTCTCGGCGAGCAGGAAGCGGTAGAGCCGCGGCGTCCTGTGGGGCCGGTCGATCTCAAATGCTTCCTCCCGCGCCCGATCGAAGTGCGAAGCCTGGGCCGCTTTGTATCCGTGCGCGTGGTGATGATCAGACTCGTCGTAGTCGGCCTCTACCGGCCGTGGAAGGAGGATCGGAATGCCGCCTGCTACCGAGCCGGTCCAGCCACAAACATGGCAGGCCGGCGAGGCGTTGAAAGCGCCGGGCGCGAGCACGTTGCGGCAGCACGGGCATCGAAACGCAGGCCCACTCAAGGTACCAGTCGTCGACGTCGGCGACGCGAAAACGGTGGACCGTCCCGCCCTTCGCCTGCTGGTGCTCAGGACCGCTTCGTATATGGCCTCCGTCTGCGCCGCGACGATGGGCCACGTGAAACGTTCATCGACGGCTCGGCGGCCAGCCTCGCCCATGGCGGCGGCACGGGCCGGTTCGCCCACGATCGTGGCGATTGCGTCTGCAATCGCGGATGCATTCCTCTGGGCAGTGAGGCCCGCCCCTGAGACTCGCACGACATCCTCGATCGCCACGTCTGGACTCACCACGACAGGACAACCCACGGCCATCGCCTCGGCCACGGCCATCCCAAAGCTCTCATCAGCAGACGGCAGAACGAAGACATCGGACCGCTGGAGAAGTGCCCGCTTCTCGTCACCCCCAACCATTCCGAGGAACGAGATGAGCCCACCGAGGCCCAACTCCTCGATGCGACCGCCAAGCCTTCGACCGATGCCCTCGTCGTCGGGCCCTGCCACGAGCAAGCGAGCAGATGGGAACCGCGACGCCGTATCCCGGAATGCCTCGACGAGGAGCGGTAGTCCCTTCTTCTCGGTGATCCGACCAAGGAACGTGACGACGCGTGTGCCTGGTTCAACGCCGGCCTGAGCTAGGAATGTCTCCCCGGAGGCGGGGCGCCGAAGATCCTCGGCGTCGATACCGATCGGTATCACCCATGTGGGTCGCGAGTAGCCTAGATCGCGGACTGACCGCGCTTCATGCTCAGTGGTGCATATGATCCCAGCCGCCCCGCGAAGGTTAGAGTCTTCGACTAGGGCGTGGTAGATATCTTTCGCGCGTCGTCGTCGCCGCCGATGCCAAGGATCCAGGGCGCCATGAGGTTGAATGACGTATGGCACGCCGGCATGTCGGACGGCAAGCACCGCAGCGATGGTGTGGAAGCGATACAGACTGTGAATGTGGACCACGTCGAAGTCGGACGATCGTTGCCAGACGTCGTGCAGTAGTGGCCAGGACACGAGGAAGCGCCGGGGCCACGACCGCGAATGGAACGTCACGGCCGCGCCCGCCCACTCCACCCTGCGGCCCGTGGGCGCATCGACGACACCCGGCCCGTCGGCGTCGGTGGCGACTATCTCGACATCGTGGCCGAGCGACGAGAGAGCTGCGGCGGCTTTCGGGAGATAGATCGCGGGACCACCGTACCTGGGAGCCAACCATGCTGCAACGTGAAGGATTCTCACGAGGCCGCCCCCTCGAGCCACGTACTCGTCCGGTCCACGCCCCTAGGGTCCTGCGGCGAAGCGACACCGATGCTGATGACTTTCGAGTGTTGGCGCCGAAAGGCCCGGATTCTCTCGGTCCAAACGAAGCCGGCGGCGCCAGCGACAAGGGTCCGGAGGCGACGACCGTTCAGCCCAGTCAACTTGAACCCCTCATTTCGCATCCCACAGGTTCGCCGATGTTACCAAGATGAACCAACCCCCAAGAGCCCACGGCCAAGGTGGCGCGTCTCCGCCGCGCCCTCTTCATCATCGTGCGGATGCAACCACGGTGACCGCAAGCAGGGACCTGTCACTCAGAAACTCGTTCACTGGAGATTGTCCAGGTTTCCAGACATCTGGGCATGAAGCGCCTGAGGCCTGAAGAGAGTCCCCGATTCTGCGGGCGCCGCGCCAGCCCGATCGACGCCTGCGTCTCGGAGCTGCCTGGGCCGCCCGATCGCCGAGTCAGTCAGAGGCTGGCTCATGGGACTCCCACACACGCTCGTGTGGCGACGCCGACACAAAGCCCATTGAGGAGACTGGATCCTGACGACAGAACCGGCCGTTCGTTTCGTTGCTCTGTGAATCTGTCGTGCCTGCCGGGCGTGGTCTTGTCAGTCTCCAGTTCAGCGCCACATCTGGCGGCGTGCGAAGATGTTTCTGGGCCACGCCAGGTGGGTCTATAGCATAGACTAGATATGGGTCGCCTCGCCGGTGGAAGGGATCACGACGGCATGAAAGAGGCTTGAGCCCCGACCCGGTCGTTTCTGAAGGATACTTGAGTTGTCTTGAATGTGTATCTCGCGCCCCCGAATGTTGCTGCTCATATAGTCAACTGGCAGCAGTTCTAAATGTTGAGTGCCGGAGGATGATACAGAATACGAGCGGGCAAGCACGTGAGGCGGGCGACATCGCGTTGAACTCGGGCCTTGCGCATCGAGTGGCAGGGATCAGACCGGACGAACTCATCTCGGTGCTTCTGCTTCGGAACATACCGGAACAAAGCCCAAGATCAATGGAGCGATTCGCCGACGAGATGGCACGTGGCCTGGAAGCCCAACCGGGCGTGTGCGCAAGAGAGACGACCATCCACGCTTCTAGGCTTCACGGGCACCGACTAGGGTACCGGCTCGACCGGTATTTGTCGCTCTTCATTCGATACCCGCTCCATGCCCGTCGGCAATCGGCGCAGGTGTATCACGTCATCGATCACTCATACGGCCATCTGCTGGGGTGCATCCCAGCTAACCGCGCGGTCATAACATGCCACGACTTGATGCTGCTACATGCCGAGAAGGAGGACATCGGCTTCCGCGCAAGTCGCCTTCTGCTCCGCCGCTTCCGGTGGGAGACATCGTTCCTGCGGCGCGCCGCGCTAGTGGCCTGCGTGAGCGAAGCGACGGCTAACGACGCGATCGAATTGCTGCACCTCGACCCGGCTCGCGTCAGGGTGATCCTCCAGGGGATCAGCTCTTCGTTCGTGCCAACCAGCGATGAATCCCGCGCAGAGGTGCGCAGGGCGCTCGACCCAACCGGCCGCCGCGCGCTCGTGCTCCAGATGTCATCGGGCGGCGCCTACAAGAACATCCCGGGCACCCTTCGGGTCATTCGTGAACTTCGATCCAGGGGCCTCGATCCGGTCCTCGCTCGAGTCGGGGAGCCGCTGAATGCCGGACAGGTCGCCGAAGCGACGGAGATGGGCGTGCTTGACAGTGTGCGCGAGTTCGGTCGTGCGTCCGACCAGGAGCTGGCGCGCCTGTATTCGGCTGCGGATGTCCTACTGTTTCCGTCTAAGTGGGAGGGGTTCGGCGCGCCGCCCCTCGAGGCGCTCGCGTGCGGCACGCCTTCTGTCGTCGCGTCCGAGTGCCGATCCGTGGTCGACCTCTTGGGCGATGCCGCATTGGCCGAGCCGGCCGATGATATTCGAGCCCTGGCGTCTGCCATCGAGATGATCGTTACGACGCCAGCCCTGCGGGCAACACTCGTGGAACGCGGCAGGTCGCGGGTTCAAGCACTGACGTGGCGAAGGACTTCGGAAGCGTATGTCGTTGCCTACGAGGAGATTGCCGCAGCGGCCGGGCGATCAAGCGCCCGGCGCCCCACCAGCGCCCGAAGTGACGGCTGACAGAACCACGCAGGTCGGGTTGGGTCGGCGACCAACCCGCTGGTTCAGGTGAGACGGCGCGCCAGGATCTCCGAGTTCGTCGCCCAGCGGCGGCCAACCAGCGGCAGCCGCAACAGCCGGTGCACCTGTCCAATCAAGGCGAGGTGGCCCGTCAACGGGACGCCGCGCACTTGCGAGATGGAACCCACCTCGAGCCTTCGTCTTGGAACATCAACTCCATCGACCTTCGGGTGGAGCCATGGACGTGTGCCATATCAGGTGTCAACCCGGCTTATGGAGTTCCCTGTGACCTGTGTGTCACTCTGACACATCAAGTGCCGCACCGCGGTCGTCAGCGTCTTCCTCCATCCCTCTCTGCCATCCGTCTGGTCGGGATGATCCTCGCCGAGCATGACGACGAGTGGCAGGGAATCGGTCCCTCCGCTGTGACGACCTGCTCGTCTAGGTTTCCCGACCTGATCAGGGTCGGCTCGACTAGCTAGATGGCACGCTCAGCTTGCCCCGGCAAGACCCAAGCAGCGGGCCACCACTTCGAGCAGCGTTGGGGCACTGCACTCGACCCTTAGGTCAGGATGCTCGGCCAGGATATGGGCTAGCCG
>Ga0182021_10009390_pt1 | contig 11596 bp, 8 predicted proteins | sample 612E3MmetaG_FD_120493 | JGI IMG/M metagenome (GOLD analysis project Ga0182021, IMG submission 120493) | Permafrost microbial communities from Stordalen Mire, Sweden - 612E3M metaG (Illumina Assembly) | ecosystem: Environmental > Terrestrial > Soil > Wetlands > Permafrost | place: Sweden...
CCTGCCGCTCCGGCGTACGGCGTGGCTGCGCTGCAGACGGAGTTCGCCACCTCGCCCACACATGACGGCGTGTTCAAACGCAGCGAGGACGCTCCGATCATCCCGCAGGCTGGTTACGACAGCGCGTTCAATGCCACGTTCCCTTCGGGGACCACGGCCTACTCGCGCATCTCCAGCACCTCCATGACCTTCACTCCCATCGGGGCTTCGAAGCCGGTGACCATCAGCATGGAGCCGAAGGCCATCCAGGAGCTGTTCGAGAATACCTACGGCCGCATGGCCGCGTATCTCGGCGTCGAGATCAAGAACACCAACGGTACCAACCAGACCACGATCCCCTACGGGTACATCGACCCGGTGACCGAGATCATCAGCCCGACCACGTCCGGAGTGCAGATCGGTACGACCGGAGATGGGACCCAGATCTGGAAGATCACCCACAACGGTGTGGACACGCACCCGATCCATTTCCACCTGTTCGACGTCCAGCTGATCGACCGGGTCGACTGGGCCGGCGTCATAAAGCCGCCTGAACCGAACGAGCTCGGGTGGAAAGACACCGTCCGGATGAACCCGCTCGAGGATTGTATCGTCGCTCTGCGGGCCAAGACCCCGCCGACTCCCTTCGGAGTGCCCGACAGCATCCGTCCGCTCGATCCCACGATGCCGATCGGTTCGACGCTGGGATTCAGTAACATCAACCCCGACGGCACGCCGACCACTCCGCCAGTCACGAACCAGCTCTTCAACTTCGGCTGGGAATATGTGTGGCACTGCCACATCCTCAGCCATGAAGAGATGGATATGATGCGGCCCATCAAGTTCGACGCGGCCAAGTCCCTGGCGGCCAAGCCCGTTCTAGGCGGAGTGCGCGGCACCGGCACCAACGTGAACCTCACTTGGACAGACGGTACGCCGTTCAACTACACCACCGGCCTGCCCGCCGCTACGATCGCCAACCCGGCCAACGAGGTCGGCTTCAAGGTCGAGCGGGCCATCAGCCCCACCGGTGCATTCACCCTGATCGGTAACGGCCTCGCCAACTCGACCGCGTTCACCGACCCGGCCGCGGACACCGCCACGACGTACCAGTACCGGGTTACGGCCTGGAACGCCGCTGGTAACTCTGTGTCCAACATCGTCACAGTGGCGGGCACAACGCCGCCTCCGTCTCTCACAAAGTACGAGCAGACTTCCTCGCAGATCCTGTACTACGCAAACAAGGCGACCCTGCTCGCCACGTCCTCGCCCGGCACCACGGGCTCGCCGTGGGCCACGTTCTCAACGGGCTCGGCCTCCGGTGGTAGCTACGCCAGGGCGACCAGTGCCACTGCCACGGTTATCATCCCGTTCAATGGGACGATGCTGAACGTAGTGACAACGAAGGGCACCACGCTCGGCAAGATGGATGTCAGCGTGGACGGCGGAGCGCCGACCACGGTCAACCTCAACAACTCGGTGACCCAGTACCAACAGACGGTGTTCAGCACGGGGACGCTTGCCTCGGGCATGCACTGGGTGCAACTCACCAAGGACGCCACCGCTACCTCCGGCCAGTACATAGCTCTGGACCGGGTGGACGTTGCCGGCACCTTGGTGGCGGTCACCAAGAACGAGCAGACCAACACCAAGCTCATCTACGTGCCGAACCCGTGGGCTAACTTCGGCGCAACGTCGGCATCCGGCGGTAGCTACGCGCGGACGAACTCGACCACCGGCAAGGTCACCATCACGTTCAACGGCATCAAGTTCGACTGGATCGCCACCAAAGGCACGACGGTCCGCATGGCCAACGTCACCCTGGACAGCGTTTCCAAGGGTACGCTGAACCTTGTGGCCACGACCACCGCATACCAGCAAGACGTGTGGACCACGGGCTTCGTACTCTACGGGGTCCACACCGTAGTGATCAGCTACAGCAACACCAACGACGCCACCAAGTTCATCGACATCGACCGCGGCGACACCTGGGGGGCTCTGCAGTAACGTCCTCTCCTGTGTAGCGGCATCGTCCTATCCGGTGTGGCCCGGGGCTTGAGCCCCGGGCCACACCACCTTCTGCGCCCCGTGGTCCCCGAGCGGACCACGTTCCTCGACATCGACCCGCAGCGAAGACAGAGGCTGTAGCCCGGCGCCGCTAGGAGGGCGCCGCGGCCGCTCCCGCTCCCACCGATTACCCCGCGGCTTGGCGGGGCATAAAGATAGGATAAGAACGCCCCGGCGGCGCCCTGCGAGGCGGGCGACGTGAGAGAATTCATACTGAACATGGCGAACAACAAGACAATGGACGAGGCCTCCGCTTCTTTGTCGTCCGAGCGGCGGCGCGGAGGGCCGCGCGTCCTCATTCTTTTCTCCGACATCGGTGAGGGTCACGCGAGCGCCGCGCGCACTCTCAAAGACGAGATCCTCGTCGTGGACCCGCACGCCGACGTGCTTGTGGAGAACGGCTTTGACGCCCTCGGACGGTTCCTGTGCTGGTTCATGCGCGACTTCTACCGCGCCCGACACGCGAGTGTTCCCTGGCTCTATCGGGCCAGCTACGAGGTGTTCCGCCGAGTCTGGCTGTTCCGGGCGCTCGGGGCCTTCATCTTGGTGCTGCTTGGCGGCCGCGGAGAACGCCGTCTGGTGGAGAGCTGTTCGCCGGACCTGGTGATATCCACCGACGCTCGCTTGAACGCGGTCCTCGGGTATCTCAAGCGGGCGGGCAGGCTCAAGATGCCGGTCTTTGCCACTCTCACCGACCTCGGGGGCCTGGAGTTCTGGGCGCACAAGGGCGTCGACCTCCACTTGGTCATGGACTCAACGTGCGTCGCGCCTGTCGAGAGACTGGCCGGCCCGGGGGCGGCCATGCAGGTGCGTCCCCTGGTGGCTCCGGCCTTCTTTTCTCCGCTCTCGCAGGAAGAAGCGCGGGCGGCGCTGGGGCTGCCGTTGGAGGGCAAGATCGTGCTGATCTCCGGCGGGGGCTGGGGCTTCGGAGACATGGAGGGGGCGGTCAAAGCCGCCCTGGCCCTGCCGGACACGCATGCCGTCTGCGTCACCGGGCACAACGAGCAGGCGAAAGCCGGGCTGGTGGCTGCTTTCCCCCGGGAGTCGCGGGTGACGGTGCTCGGGTTCTCCTCCCGCATGAACGAGTTGCTTGCGGCCTGCGACGTGGTGGTGCACGCCATGGGAGGCATCACCTACTTGGAAGCCACGGTCCGCGGCCGGCCGGTCATCGCGTACAAACCGCCATCCGGCCATCCGGCCCTCATCGCCGCGACCCTTCATCGCCAGGGCCGGCAGCGGGTGGCTGAGACCCGCGGTCAGTTGACCGCCGCCCTTCGGGAGACGTTCGCCGAGCACACGTGGGCGTCGATTCCCGGCGTTCCGCTTCCTTCGCCGGCGTCCGCCATCTTCACTACTCCGCCGCGTGTGCGGCCCCGCCCCGCATGGGTGACGGCGGCCATGCACGTCTCGACGGTGGCCGTCTCGCTGCTCCTGGTCGGCAGCTTCGCGTTCTTTGCCGACGGCAGCTACCCGGTGCTGGCTAAGACCCTCCACCTGCAGACGGCCAAGCCCACGGCGCAGCCGGCCGGCATACAGTTGGTCATCCGGGCGAACCCCGAGATCGTCCCGGCCGTCCTGGCCGAACTGCAGGCGCATGACGCCACCGCCTCGTTCGCGCTTGTGGGCACGTGGCCGGCCGGCGAGATGGAGGCTGTGCAGGCCGCCAAAGATCAAACGCTGGCCGTCCTGGAGCCCGGGTCGCGTACGGGCTGGGTCCACACACGCCGCGAGCTGAAGCAGCAGGCGACGGGAATGGGCCTTGAACCGGTGCAGGTCTACCTTCCGCCGAAGGATGGCCTGACCCTCAGCGAGTACCTGCTTGCCAGGTCTGCCGGAGCGGTGCCGCTGGCCCACGTCACGTGGATGCGCTCGTCACACCCTGAGTCGAAGGCGCTGCGGGCGGGAGGGACTGTTGTCCTCGACCTTGACTCCCAACAGAACGCCATCTCCGCGCTCGACGGGTTGCTGGCCGATCTGCAGCAGGATGGCCTTACGGCCACTCCGCTGACGCTCACCGTGCCCGCGGTCCGGGCCGCTTGACGTGGGTCGAATGCGGCGTCGCCTGTCCTTCGCGGTAGGTGCCGCTGCCGCCGTCGTGGTAGCCGGTCTGCCGGTCTCGGCGCCGGTGTTCGGACCGGGCAGGTCGATCCTCCGGGTGGACGACCGGGTGCTGGACACTTCCTCTGTGGCCCTCACGTTCGACGATGGCCCTCATCCTGACGGGACGCCCGCCGCCCTCGCCGCGTTGGACCGGCTGGGGGTGAAGGCCACCTTCTTCTTGGTGGGGGAACAGGTAGCGCGCAGGCCGGGCCTGGCGGCCGAGATCGCCGCCCGGGGGCATAGGATAGGCCTGCATACCTACACCCACAGAGTGGCCACCTGGATCAGCCCCCGCGCCTTCAGGGAGGAGCTGGACCGGACGGCCGCCGTCATCAGCGAGGCGACGGGCCGTATGCCGGAGCTCTTCCGGCCTCCTCGGGGCGTCTTCACCTACAGCGCGCTCGCGGAGGTGCGCCGGCGCGGTCTGCATCCGGTCCTCTGGGCCGCCGATGGGCGTGACTGGAGGGCTTCCGCGACTCCCCTCAGCATCAGCGGGCGGATAGCCGGCCGGCTCACCGGGGGAGAGGTCGTCCTTCTCCACGATTCGGATTTCTACTCGTCGCCGGGGGCGTGGAAGAGCACTATCGACGCCCTCCCGTTGCTGCTCTCCGAGGTGCGCAAAAGGGGGCTTCTTCCGGCACCGCTTTCGCGACGCTGCTTCTCTGGTGCCGTATAATCTGCCAAGACAAGGAGTGCCGTGCCACAGATCTACTCGAGGCCTCGCTCGGAGCCTCTTGCATATTCGCTAGTCGTGCCTTCCGCCGAGGGGGAACTCAGCGCCGGGAACAGTTCGGCGCGCCGCTGGGCTCTCTGGCTGGTGCGCATCGCGCTCTGGCTCTCTTTCGGATTCACCGTCTTCCTTGTGTGGGAGGCGATGGATAACACGGAGGGCCGGAAAGTGCTTGCGCTGGGCCTGCTTGCCGTCGGGGCGGCGGCGACCGTCTTCTTCTCATGGGCGCACGAGACCATCAACAAGGCAGGGAAATCACCGCGCACCCGGGTGATGCGCGCCACCCTCACCGCTGCCGCTTCATGCGTGTCCCTGTGGGTGTTCCTGCGGGGCAACCAAGCCGACCCCATCCACGCGCGTACCAAAGCACGGCACCGCAGCCGGCCTATGCCGGGCGTGCTGGACGCAGCGGCCGGGCTTGCCATCCACGACGACCACGTGGCGTCGCTTCCCCGTTTCACCGCACGGATGACCGGCGCCACCCAGGCTCCGATAGGCCTGGTCTTCCTGGGCAGCGGCCACGACCTCCTCGAGGCTTTCGAGCATGCGGGCTGGCACGCTGCGGAGCGTATCACCTGCCGGACGGCTTTCCGGGCGTTCGGACGCGGGGTCATGAACCGGCCCTACCATTGCGCCCCGGTGTTCCCCAGCTTTCTGGAGGGCAACCTGCACGACGTCGCCTTCCAGCAGACCACTCCGGGAGGATCGTCTCGGCGGCGGCATCACGCCCGCTGGTGGCTCACCGACTTCACCTGTGAAGGCAAGCAGGTATGGGTGGCGACCGCTTCGTACGACGCGGGGGTAGGCATCGGCCGCCTCCTGCCCATTCCCATCCACCACATCCATCCGGACATCGATACCGAGCGGGACTACATCGCCGCTTCCCTCAGCGCCACCGGCCGGGTGAAGGTCACTCAGGAAGTGCGGATCACTCAGCCCATGACCGGGCGGAACTCCGCCGGCGACCCGTTCTACACCAAAGGGAAGGCCGTCGTCCTGGCCTGAGCCGGGCTGCGTTTTCCGGGCATCGCGAGCGGAGAGGAGGGGAGCCGTGACTCCCGACAACGAGCGTGACCGCGCCGTCCTCGAGCGCATCGCCCGCAGGGTGATGCTGCAGAGGGGGCTGCTTCCCGACTTTTCGGCCGCAGCACTTGCCGAACTAGACACGCTGCGGGCTCCGGCCACCGCGGACCCGGCGGCAGTGACGCCCGGCGACGCCCCGGCGGCCGGCGCCATCCGTGATCAGCGGCATCTCCTCTGGTGCTCCATCGACAACGACAACTCCCTGGACTTGGACCAGCTCACCGTCGCCCAGACGCAGCCCGACGGGCACATCCGCATCCTGGTGGCCATCGGCGACGTCGACGCCTTGGTCAAGAAGAAGTCGGCCATCGACGGGCATGCGGCCTACAACACCACTTCGGTCTACACCGCGGCGCAGATCTTTCCCATGCTGCCCGAGAAACTGTCCACCGGGCTCACCTCACTGAACCTGGAGCAGGAGCGGCTGGCGTTCGTCTTCGACATGGAGGTGGCGGACGAAGGGTCGGTGGAGAGTTCCGAGGTCTATCGCGCTCTGGTCTCCAGCCGGGCGAAGCTGGCCTATAACAGCGTGGCCGCATGGCTCGACGGCAAAGGGGCCGAGCCGCAGGGTATCGGTGCGGTCGATGGGCTGGCGGATAACCTGCGGGTGCAGGACCGGGTCGCGCAGGCCATGCAGGGCTACCGGCACCTCCGAGGGGCTCTGAGCTTGGAGACTATCGAGGCCCAACCCGTGTTCGAGGGCGACCTGCTGAGCGGCATCGAGGTGGAGGAGAAGAACCGGGCCAAGGGGATCATCGAGGACTTCATGATCGCGGCGAACGGGGTGGCGGCCCGGTTCCTGGCCGCCCAGGGGTCCCCCTCCATCCGCCGGGTGGTCCGCACCCCGAAACGATGGGACCGCATCGTGGAGATAGCCGCCGAGCACGGCGCGCAGCTTCCTGGCGCGCCCGACCCAGTCGCCCTGGAGAAGTTCCTGACGGCCATGAAGGCCAAAGACCCGGTGCGTTTCCCGGACCTCTCGCTGGCGGTCATCAAACTCCTCGGCCCGGGCGAGTATGTGGCTGAGGTGCCCGGACAGAACGCCGAGGGGCACTTTGGGCTGGCTGTAAAGGACTACGGTCATTCCACGGCGCCCAACCGGCGCTTCACCGACCTGGTGACCCAGCGTCTGCTCAAGGCGGCAGTGGCAGACGCACCCTGCCCCTATACCACCGATGAGCTGAACGAGCTGGCCACCCACTGCACCGATCAGGAGGACGCGGCCAACAAGGTGGAGCGGCAGGTGAACAAGTCCGCCGCGGCGTTGTTCCTCCGCTCGCGGGTGGGACAGCAGTTCGACGGTATGGTCACCGGCGCCGCCGACAAGGGGACGTGGGTGCGCCTGCTGGACCTGCCTGTGGAGGGGCGCGTGGTCCAGGGCTTCCGAGGATTGGATGTCGGGAACCGCGTGCGCGTGCAGCTTATCGACGTGGATGTGGAGCGCGGCTTCATCGATTTCCGACGGGTCGGTGCGTGAAGGCAGCGCTCGCGAGGCGAGACCCGGCGCAGCGCCCAGCGGGGTGCCCGTGAAGGCCCTCTTCGCCTGGAGCAGCGGCAAGGACAGCGCCTACGGGCTGTGGACCCTGCGGCAGCGACCAGGCATCGAGGTGGTCGGCCTCCTGACCACCACGAACGAGACTGTCAAACGGGTGTCTATGCACGCCGTTCGGGAGTCCGTCCTCGAGGCCCAGGCCCGGGAGTGCGGGCTTCCGTTGCTCAAAGTGCCCCTGCCGGACCCCTGCACCGATGAGCAGTACCGGAGGCTCATGGCCACGGCCGTTGAGGAGGCCGTGGCGGCCGGAGTGCAGGCCATCGCCTTCGGCGATCTCTTCTTGGAGGATGTGCGGGCCTATCGGGAGGCCCAGCTGGCTGATACGGGGCTCATTCCGCTGTTCCCCCTATGGGGCCGGCCCACCGGGCAATTGTCTCGGGAGATGGTCGCCGACGGGCTGGAGGCTTTGATCACCTGCGTGGATACGGAACAACTGGACGTCCGCTTCCTTGCTCGCCGCTACGATCTCGCTTTGCTCGACGAACTGCCCGAAGGGGTGGACCCCTGCGCGGAAAACGGGGAATTCCACTCGGTGGCAGTCGCGGGGCCCATGTTCTCCCGGGGGCTGGACGTGGAGGTGGGCGAGAGGGTCCACCGGGGGCGCTTCGTCTTTGTGGACGTTTGCCTGCGTGGCGACCCGGAAGCGCGCGGGCGCGGCGCGCAGAGTACACTTGGCTGCCATGGAGCAGGAAAGCGAAAGGCTGCTGGTCTGCATAGGTCCGAGCCCCACCTCGGCCAAGGTCATAGGGGCGGCCGCGAAGATGGCCGCCTCTCTCCAGGTCTCTTGGACCGCGGCGAGCGTCGAGACCGGCCGTACCCGAGCCCTCAGTGATGAGGCCCGCGCAACCCTGCTCGAGAACATAAGCTTGGCCGAGCGGCTGGGCGCCGACACGGTCACACTGTCCGGCGACGACGTGGCGGAGGAGATCCTCAGCTACGCTCGCTCGCACGTGGTCACCCGGGTGGTCATCGGCAAGTCGGGGGAGCGGCATTGGGACGCCTTATGGCGCGGGACCGTCGTGGACCGGCTGCTGCGGACCAGCGGGGACATCGACGTATACGTGGTGCAGGGGGCCGCCGAGCCGGCTCCGGCTCCGCGGCCCCCCAGCCAGCGCCGCCTGCACTGGCGGGGCTATCTGGGGGCGTTGGTGGCGGTGGTGATCGCCGCGCTGGTCGCCTGGGGGTTTCAACGTGCAGGGCTGTCTGAGGCCAACAAGTCGGTCGTCTTCATCCCGGCCGTCATCGCCGCGGCCATTCTCGGCGGACTGGGACCGGGCATCTTCGCCGCAGTACTGTCCGTACTGGCCTTCGATTTCTTCTTCGTGCCGCCGTATTACACGCTGGTCGTGCAGGACGTCGAGTACGTCGTCACCCTGCTGGTACTGGCGGCCGTAGCCCTGCTGGTAGGGACGCTCGCTGCCCGACTGCGCAGGCAGGTGGACACGGCGCGCAAGCGCGAGCGGCGGCTCGAGGTGCTCTACCGGCTGAGCCGGGCGCTCTCCGATGTATCGGGCGTGCGCACCCTTGCCCATGCGGCCGAGCGGGAGCTCTCGAGCATCTTCGAGAGCAAGGTTGCCGTCTGCATTCCCTGGGACGATGGGGCCCTCGAGGTGGTGAGCGATGAGTCCGTGGACGAGGAGGCAGCCCTTCGGCGCCCGGACGAGCCGGCTGCCGCGGCCTGGGCGTTCGAGCACGGCCGGCTGGGCGGCACCGGGACCGGCTCCTTCCCGCAGGCGCGTGCGCTCTACCTGCCCATGATCACCGCCCGGGGGACCATGGGTGTGCTGGCGGTCGAGTCCCTGGGGGATGAGATGCTGGCTTCCCCCGAGAACCGGCAATTGCTCGAGACGGCGGCCACCCACATCGGCACGGCTATCGAACGGGACATGCTGGAGCAGCGGAACCGCACGGCTGCACTCGTGGCCGAGACCGAGCGCATGCGCAGTTCGCTTCTCAGTTCGGTGTCGCACGATCTGCGGACTCCGCTCGCCGTCATCGCCGGCACCACGAGCACTCTCCTCGAACTGGGTGACGGTGCCGACTCGGCCACCAGGCAAGAACTACTCCGCGAGGTCTACGAGGAGTCCGACCGTCTCACCCGTTTGGTGGAGAACCTGCTGGCCATGACCCGGCTCGACTCCGGGCAGATCGCCGTCGACAAGCAGTGGTTCCCGCTGGAGGACGTCGTCGGCTCGACCCTCGGCCGGCTCAAGAAGGAGAGCCGGGGGCGGGTGATCGGCAAGCACTTGCCCGCCGACCTGCCCATGGTGCCCCTCGACGGGGTGATGATCGAGCAGGTTCTCTTCAATCTGTTGGACAACGCGCTGAAGTACTCGCCCTCCGACGCCCCCGTGGACATCGACGTGTCGGCGGCCGACGATGAGGTGACCATCCAGGTGGCGGACCGGGGCCCGGGCCTGGCCAAAGACGAATCCCGGCTGGTGTTCGACAAGCTGTACCGGGGAAGCGCTTCCGCCGGAAGGGCCCGGGGCGCGGGGCTGGGGCTGGCCATCGCGCAGGCCATCGTCCAGGTGCACGGGGGAAGGATCTGGGCGACCGAACGTTCGGGCGGAGGGGCGATCTTCGCGTTCACCCTACCGCTGACGCCGCCCCCCGAAGACCTGGAAGTGTGCGACGAGCCCGGCGCAGAGGAGGAGGAATGAGCGAGACGCCGCGTACCGGCTTCAACGTGCTGGTGATCGAGGACGACGTCCCCATGAGGTGCTTCCTGCGCGCCGCACTCGACAACGAGGGGCACCAGGTCACGGAGGCAAGTACGGCACGCGAGGGCATGACCATGATCTTGGGCCATCCGCCCGACCTCATCCTGCTGGACCTGGGCCTGCCCGACGCGGACGGCATGACCGTCCTCAGCCGCGTCCGGGAATGGTCGCAAGTGCCCGTGGTGATCCTCTCCGCCCGTGGGCACGAGGCGGACAAAGTGGAGGCGCTCAACGCCGGGGCGGACGACTATCTCACCAAACCCTTCGGGGTGCCGGAGCTGCTGGCCCGGGTACGGGTGGCGCTGAGGCACTCCGCCCGGCTGAAAGAGGGGTCCGCCGACGGCATGGCGCGCTTCGAGGCCGGGGATCTGACCGTGGACCTGGCCACCCGGCGGGTGACGGTCAAAGGGGAAGCCGTCCACCTCACCCGCACGGAGTACCGGTTGCTCGCGCTCTTCGTCAAGAACGCGGGCAAGGTGCTCACCCATCGCTATCTGCTCCAGGAGGTGTGGGGGCCGGGCTGCGCGCTCCAGACCCACTATCCGCGGATGTACGTGGCTGCTCTCCGGCGTAAGCTGGAGGAGGATCCCGCCGAGCCCAAATACCTCTTCACCGAACAAGGGGTCGGATACCGGTTGACCGATGGCTCTTAGGAGGGGCTTTGAGTGACCTGCCCATGGAGGTCAACCCCGGGTGCCGCGCGTTCGGCTTCGCAAGCGGGCAGGGCCCCGCTCGAACCGGGTAAGAGCAGACGAATCCTATCGAAGGGGGAGAGATGCCCGCATACGTCTTCGCGAACATCAGAGTGGATGACCCGATCGCCTATCAGCGGTACGTGCAGATCGTTCCAGGTACGGTCGAGAAGTTCGGCGGCCGCTACCTGGCCCGGGGCGGCCGGGTGGAAGTCCTCGAGGGGGACCTCAAGCCCGGGCGGACCATCATCCTCGAGTTTCCCACTTTCGAGGACGCCCAGCGCTGGTATTCGTCTCCCGAGTACTGCACGGCCAAGGGCGTGCGCCAGAGCTGTGCGCGCGCCGACCTGGTGATCGTCGACGGCGTCTGACCTTCCGGTCCTTCCTCAGCCTGCGGGTCGCGCCTCAGCAAACAGGCCCGACAAAGCGTCGAGCAGGAGGGGAACCTCTCCTGTCCAGCCGGTGGCCGAGTTCTTCTGGACCTGGAGGTCCACGTGCCCACCGAGCATCGCGGACCCGGGAGCCGCGACCTCCAGGCTCAATACGCTACTGCTCGGCAGCTGTCTACCCGCCCCCTGGGCGTAACCGCCGGAGCCGGCGGCCAGCAGGCCGGGCAGAGAGTCGGCCGCGAGCGTCTCGTCCAGCCGGGAGAGCACCTGCAAGGGGGGAG
>Ga0182021_10009392_pt1 | contig 11595 bp, 9 predicted proteins | sample 612E3MmetaG_FD_120493 | JGI IMG/M metagenome (GOLD analysis project Ga0182021, IMG submission 120493) | Permafrost microbial communities from Stordalen Mire, Sweden - 612E3M metaG (Illumina Assembly) | ecosystem: Environmental > Terrestrial > Soil > Wetlands > Permafrost | place: Sweden...
CACTCTCTCGAGCCAGGCGGAGCAGGTCCGCAGGCGTGCGGCCGACCTTGCCGCCGGGCTTTCCCGGACGGCGAGGCGATCGGCCACGATCGCCCAGGAGCGGGCCGTCCTGCGCATGCTCGGCGTCGATGGGCTGGATCGAGCCGGTCATCCGCTGGCGACGACGCTCGCCGAGCGCTACTGCGGCTCGGACAGGGACCGGCTGGCGCGCGGCGTCCTTCTGCCGTTCGTCGTGGCGATGCTCGAATACGACATGCCGCCGCATGAGCTGGCGCTCGATGGGGCCTCGGGCGCGATCGACCTGGGGCTCGAGGCCCAGCTTCTCGAGCGCCCGGATCGACTGGCTGCGGTCCAGAAGCGAGCGGTCGTACTGATCGAGGCGGCTCTGGCTCGCTTCGACGCAAACCGCACCGCGACCCGAGAGATGCGCGACGTCCTGGGCCAGCCGGACGAACCGTGGCTGGGCCTGGACCTGCGAGCCACGGAAGTTGTCGCCGGCGTGGCCGAGGCGCGGTCGATGATCGCCGCCGGCGCGGACTTGATTCAGGTGGAGGTTCCCGCAAGCTGGGAGTTCGCGGAAGCGCGCCGACAGGCAGGTCTGGAGACTCCGCACCTGTTCGAGGTCCAGACGCCGCAGCGCGCCCGCGAGACTGCGGCCGGCGGCCGGCGGAGCAAGTCGGCGCCTGTTCGGCCCGCGGCCGAGCCGGTCCCGGTCGGCAGCCAGCGAGGCCTGGCATCGCTGCGCAAGGCGGTCGACGACGCGGCGGCGCAGCGGCGCTGTTATGCCAGCCTGATGACCGTCACGTCGGCCTTTGCCGCCCCGGAGCAGGCGGTCGTGGCGGCTTTCGAGCGCATCGACTTCGTCGGCGCCGACCCGATCCGCGAGATCGTGGAAGACAACGTGGACCCGGAGAGAACCCTCGCCGACCACTCGTTCGCTCACCGGCTGCAGGCGCGGGCGGGCTGCAACGTGGTCATCGGTCCGGGTCCGCTGGCGCTCGGTGAGGATGTGGCAACCGGCATCCCGTCCGACGTCGCCACGCGGGCCGGCTGCGCCCTGGCCCTTCAGGCACTCGGCGCGGAGCTGGCTCTCGCCGACGGCGTGCCCGCCGATCGGTTGATGCTGGGCGCCGTTCCGGACTGGGCAGCCGGGGACGGCGACGCGGGCGCGTTCCTGCTGCAAGCCTGGTTGCGCCGGGCCGTCTTCCCCCAGCACCGGCTGGTCATGGGCGGGGGCAAGGGCTGGCTGAATGCGCCGGGAGGTTCCGCGGCTCTGGTTGCCGCCATGTCGGGTTCGTCGGTCTCCCTGTCCCTCGAGCCGCGCGGTACTGGCGAGGTGAGGACTCTCGCGACGGACCTGGCCGCTGCCGCCGGAACGGCCCGCGCGCTGCGAGCCGCGCTGGGCGATGGCAATCTCCACGGCGGCGCGGTGGAACAGGCGAGCCGGACACTCCGCGCCGCCGGCGCGGTACTCGAGAGGCTCTCGGCCGAGGGTTGGGAGTGCCTGCTCGGACCGGCCGGGCATGGCGCCGACGGCGAGCGGCTGGGCAGGTCCGCGGTCGTGGATCGCGCCGACGGCCCGACATCCGCGGAGAGGCTGCTGGCCAGGCTCCTGTAGCCGGGCCGCCCGCCGCGGCCTGTGCTCGTCGCCCGCCGTGGCTCGTCGCCCGCCGTGGCTCGTCGCCCGCCGCGGCCCCGGCCCGGTGCTACGATGCGCGCCGGGGTTGGCGGAGAGTCGGCAAGAGGAGAGGCCCTGAACAGTTCCAGTGAGCGCACGATTGCGCTCGCCGGCCGTCGTGTGCCGGTCATCTATGTGCTCGCCGTGATCGCCGCCGCCGCAACCTGGCTCTTCATCGTGGCCTGGTGCGAACCCTACGGCCGCTGGCCCGGCACTGCGATGGATGCCCATGCCTACTGGCTGGCCCCGTTTGGAGCGGATCCGTATTCGATCGCCTCTGTCGGCACGCCCAACGCCTATCTCTACTCGCCGATCTTTCTCCAGCTTCTGTACCCGCTGCGCCTCCTCTCCTGGCAGGGCTTCGTGGCCGTGTGGGCATTCTTCCCGCTCGCCGCTCTCGCCTATCTCACCGGGCCGCGCCTCTTCCTGCTGGGTCTTGCGCTGACCTTCCTGGAGGTAGCCGGCGGCAACATCGAGCTGCTGATCGGCGTCGCCATCGTGATGGGATTTCGCTGGCCGGCGGCCTGGTCGTTTGTGCTGCTCACCAAGGTCACGCCGGGGATCGGGCTGTTGTGGTTCGTCGTTCGCCGGGAGTGGCGTTCGCTGGTCATCGCTCTTGCGGCAACGGCGGCCGTTGTCGCGGTCTCGTTCGCCATCCAGCCCGAGGCCTGGATCCGCTGGCCGCAGGTCCTCACGTCCAACACCGGAGCGACGAAGGGCACATGGGCGGCGGTGCCGATTCCGTTCCTGTTCCGTCTGCCGTTCGCGCTCGTCCTGGTGGTCTGGGGCGCCAGAACGAACCGCCGCTGGACCGTCCCGATCGCGGCGATGCTGGCCCTGCCCGCGCTCTGGTATGGAGGTTTGAGCATCATCATCGCCACGTTCCCGTTGGTGGGGGCCCGGACCTGGATGGAATTGCGGCACGCGCTGGCTCGGGGCTGGTCCGAGATGCTGGCCTCGGTTTCGGCCGCGCGTCTCTCCTTGCGTCGGCGGGCCTCTGAGCGCTAGTTATCCACCACTGTGGACGCCCCCGCCGGGCGGCAATGCCGCGCCGGACATACGATTAGGCAGCAACCCAAACGAAGCGTCACGGAGGAGTAACCAGTGCCGGAGAGCTCTCCACTGCCCGCCCGTGATGCAGCCTGGCCGACGCTCCACGTCTCCCGGCACCCGGCCATCCTCCACAAGCTGCGGATTCTCCGCGACGACAAGACCGAGCCGAAGAAGTTCCGCGAAGTCGTTCGCGAGTTGTCGTGGCTGCTCGGCTACGAGGCCCTTGCCGACGTCGAGGTGAAGCCGAGATCGGTCACCACGCCGCTCGAGACCACGGACGCCGCGGAGTTGGGCGTGCGCATCGGTCTCGTGCCGATCCTTCGGGCCGGCCTGGGGATGGTCGATGCGATGCTGGAGCTGATGCCCACGGCCGAGGTCTGGCATCTGGGCCTCTTCCGTGACGAGAAGACGCTGCGGCCGGTCGAGTACTACAACAAACTTCCGGACTCAGCCACCGTGGATCTGTGCATGATCCTCGACCCGATGCTCGCCACCGGAGGATCGGCGACGGCGGCGATCGAGGTTCTGAAGCGCTGGGGCGCCACGCGGATCAAGCTGATCAACCTGATCGTAGCCCCGGAGGGCGTGGACGCCGTCACCGCCGCGCACCCGGATGTCGAGATCTACTGCGCTTGTGTAGACCGCCAGCTCAACGACCAGGGATACATCCTGCCCGGTCTCGGGGATGCCGGCGACCGCCAGTTCGGAACCGGCCGGACGGGGTAGAGAGCGCCTTCAAAGCGCACTCTTTTCTGTGCGCGACCAGCCCAAACGGTGCCTGCGCTCCTGCTAGCATGCCGGGCACACGGTCCGGTTTTGTCGGGGCAGGTTAGTCGGGCTGCCCGGGCCGGATCTGCCGCTAGGAGAAGGTAATGGCCCAGCAGGTAGGCGCACCGAACTACGCCGGTTTCTGGATCCGGTTCGTGGCGTACATCATCGACATGATCATCGTCGTGATCCTCAGCATCACCGTCATCGGCGGGCTCATCTATCTGCCACTCATGTGGTGGAAGAAGGGCCAGTCCGTCGGAATGATGCTTGTCGGCGTGAAGATAGTCCGCGCTGTGGACGGTGGGCCGATCACCGGATCAATGGCCTTTATCCGCTTCATCGTCTTCATCGTCGAGGGCCTCGCAAGCTACATCCTGATCGGTCTCCTCGGCTTCATCTGGGCGGCCTTCGACTCCCGCAAGCGGGCCTGGCATGACATCGCCGCCGGCACCGTGTGCATTCACGCCTAGACGTTCTTCCGGTAATACGAAAGGCGGAGGCCTCACGGCCTCCGCCTTTTTGTATGCCTGGAGTGGCGCGGGCAGCGCCGGACTGCTCGCCAAATAGTGAGGCGGGCAGCCTTTCGGCTGCCCGCCTCGTATCTGCGAGGGTCAGGCGCCCGCGGTCTCGGCGGTCGCCGGCGCGGCGTCGTCTCCCCGCCGACCAAAGCCGTTGAGGATCTGGTACAGGATGATCGCGCCGAAGCACGCCGTGCCGATGCCGCTGAAGGAGAAGTCTCCCCAATTGATCGTCAGGTTGCCGGCGCCCATCGTGAGTGCGGCTGCCGCGGTGATCAGGTTCTTGTTGAGCGAGAAGTCGACCTTGTTCTCCACCCAGATGCGCCCGCCGGTGGCGGCGATCAGGCCGAAGAGGACGATTGCCAGACCGCCGAGGACGGGCCACGGGATGGTCTGGATGAGTGCGCCGAACTTGGGGCAGAAGCCCATGCACAGCGCGACGACGGCTGCGATGACGAAGACCAGGCTCGAATAGATCTTGGTCACGGCCATGACGCCGATGTTCTCGGCATAGGTTGTGACACCGGTGCCGCCGCCCGAGGCGGAAACCATGGTGGCGATGCCGTCGCCGAGGAAGGCCCGGCCGATGTACGGGTCGAGGTCGCGCTTGGTCATGCCGGCGACGGCCTTGACATGGCCGAGGTTCTCGGCGATCAGAACGAGCGCGACCGGGACGATAAGGGTGATGGCGTGCCCATCAAACGTCGGGGTGGTGAAGTTGGGGAGGCCGATCCAGCTGGCGTGCCACACGCCGTCGAAGCTGATCTGCTTCGCTGCGGGCACGAGGCTCATCACGTTGCCCAGAAGGAAGTAGAACAGATAGCCGATGATGCCGCCGAGGAGAATCGGCAGCGGCCGGATGATCTTTGGCGCGTACACAGCGACTATCGCAACCGCCAGTGCGGTTACGAGGCCGAACACGACACCGAGGGTGTCGAGGTTGGGGTTGTTGAATACCGCGTTGTTGATCTTGAGATCGCCAACCGCAGTGGTCGCAAGGTTGAGACCGATGACCATGACGATGACGCCGGTCACGACCGGCGGCATGAGGTACTCGATCCACTTGTAGCCGACGGCCATGACGATCAGACCGACAAGGGCATATACGGCGCCGCAGGCGATGATGCCGCCGAGCGCCGCCGGGATGTTGGGCCCGTGGCCGCTCCACGCGATCGCCTCGGCGGAGCCGACTACCGCGATGAACGAGAAGCTGGAGCCGAGGTAGCTCGGGACGCGGCCGCGGACGCAGACGAAGAAGATGAGCGTGCCGACGCCAGAGAAGAAGATCGCCGTGTTGGGATCGAAGCCCATGAGGATCGGAGCCAGCACCGTGGCACCGAACATCGCGAAGATGTGCTGCAGGCCCAGCGCGATCGATTGCGGGGCCGGCGGCCGCTCGTCCGGGGCGATTATCCCCTCGCGCTTCACGGTCCACTGGAACATGCTCCGGACATACGCCGTTGCGGCTGCCATGCTCTCCTCCTGCCCTTGGTAGGGCTCCATGCCTCGGGTGTGACGAGCCTCCCAGCAGGCTGCCCGAGCCTGGATGTAGGGTCGCAAGAACTGCGCCTCTCCGCTCGCCCGTCCTGCACGAATATGTGCCTAACTTGTGGAGAAGCGGCGTCTGTCGGGCTCGCCGAGTGGTCAGCCGCGGCCCGGCGGCCCAAACAGCTAGCATGCCCGCATGACCAACTCGCCGACTCGTGCCAGGCCCGCGCCGGAGACCCCGGCGGATCCGCCATCGCCAGGTGGCCTGACCTCGGCCGAGGCGGCGCTCCGCCTCCGCCGCGATGGACCGAACGCACTCGGAGGTGAGGGTCGCCGGGGGCCGCTTGCCGTCCTCGTGAGCCAATTCGCCAGCCCGCTCGTCCTGATCCTCGTGGCGGCGAGCGTGGTCAGCATGGCCGTCGGCGATCGCGTCGAGGCCGGCATCATCCTGGCAATCGTCGGCATGAGCGCGCTGCTCGGGTTCGTCCAGGAAGCCCGGTCGGAGGCGGCCGTGGCCGCGCTCCAGGCCCGCCTGGCGTTGCGCGCCACCGTTGTCAGAGATGGGAAACAGCAGGAAATCCCGATCAACGATGTCGTTGTCGGCGACGTCGTGGTTCTCGCTGCCGGTGACATCGTGCCGGCCGATGTGCGCCTGCTCGAAGGGAATCACCTCTTCGTCGATGAGTCGTCTCTGACCGGCGAGTCGGCCGCGTCGCTCAAGACACGTCGAGAGGGAACCCTCGATCCGGACAAGGACGAGGATCGGGCCGGGTTGGGCTTCTTCGGAACGAGTGTCGTGAGCGGAACCGGCAAGGCGGTTGTGACTGCGACCGGCGCCAGGACCAGCTACGGGGTCATCGCTCACAGGCTTGCGGAACGAGCCCCGGAAACGGATTTCCAGCACGGCGTTCGCGCCTTCGGGCTGTTGATCGGCAAAGTGACGCTGATCCTGGTGGTCGGCGTCTTCGCCATCAACGTGGCTCTGGGGCGGGGGCTCTACGACGCGCTGCTCTTCTCGATCGCTCTCGCGGTCGGCCTGACGCCCGAGTTGCTGCCGGCCATCGTCACGCTCAACCTGACCCGCGGCGCTCGCGCCCTGACCGCACACGGCGTCCTGGTCAAGCGGCTGCCGGCGATCCAGAACCTGGGCAGCGTGACGGTCCTGTGCACCGACAAGACGGGCACTCTCACGCTGGGCAAGCTCGAGCTGGTCAAGGCCGTCGGGATCGACAAGGACGACGCGGGTGAAGCCTCCCACGCCCTTGAGATGGCCTACCTCAACAGCCATTTCGAGTCGAGCTTCCAGAACCCCCTCGACACGGCCATGCTCGCGGGTGCCCCCAAGCCAAAGGATCTGGCCGAGTACAAGAAGATCGCCGAGCTGCCATACGACTTCAACCGGCGGATGCTGAGCGTGGTGGTCCAGCGCGGCAGCGAACCGCCGCTACTCGTTACCAAGGGCGCGCCCGAGGCGATCGTGGCGGCATCGAGCATGGTTCGCACCGATCACACCTCCCGTGCCATCCACAAGGCCGAACACGATCGGCTGGCCAGGCTGGTCAACGGCTCATCGGCCGACGGCTTCCGCCTTGTGGCCGTGGCCTCTCGAGTCCTGAGGCCGGACGAGTTGACCGGGCTATCGAAGGCGCCTGCCAAGGTCTCGGCCGCCACCGACGCGCCCGTCTCGACCGCCAGGTCGACTGCCAGGCCCGCGAAGTCGGCCGTGAAGGCCCCGGCCGCCCCCGTGGCGATCGCCCTTTCGGACACCTCGCGACTCGAGCGCGACCTCACCTTCGAAGGCGTGATTCTCTTCAGCGATCCTCCGAAGCCGGACGTCGACGAAGCGATCGCGTCGCTGGCCGCCCAGGGGATCGCCCTCAAGATCATCACCGGCGACAACGATCTGGTCGCCAAACATGTGGCGGACCTTGTCGGACTCACGGTCGATGGCGTCTTGACCGGCGATCAGATGCGCAAGATGACCCACCCGGCTCTGGTCGCTCGCGCAAAGCGAACGACCATCTTCGCCCGCGTGGATCCGGACCAGAAGCTGCAGGTGATCCGGGCCCTGCGTGAGGCGGGCCAGGTCGTCGGCTACATGGGCGACGGCATCAACGACGCCCCGGCGCTGCACGTCGCCGATGTCGGCATCAGCGTCGACAACGCAACGGACGTTGCCCGCTCCGCCGCCGACATCATCTTGCTGGAACCGAGCCTCGCCGCGATCAGCCAGGGTGTCACGGAGGGCCGGCGGACCTTCGCCAACACCCTCAAGTACATCCGCATGGGCACGAGTTCCAACTTCGGCAACATGCTGAGCATGGCCGGTGCCGCACTTCTGCTTCCGTTCCTGCCCATGAGCCCGGGCCAGATCCTGCTCAACAACCTGATCTACGACGCTTCGCAGACGGCCCTTCCCTCGGACAACGTGGACGCGGACGTTGAGGCGGAGCCGGCCCGCTGGGACGTCCACGCCATCGAGCGGTTCATGATCGTCTTCGGGCCGGTTTCTTCGATCTTCGACTACGCCACGTTTGGCCTGCTGCTGCTGATGCTCGGGACGAACAACGAGAAATCGTTCCATACGGGCTGGTTCGTCGAGTCGCTCTTCACCCAGATCCTGGTGGTGCTCGCCATCCGCACGCGGCTCAGTCCGTTCTGGCGAAGCCGTCCCAGCAAGCAGCTGGCGGCGGCGATCGTTGCGGCACTTGCCGCGGCCGTCATCATTCCGCTGAGCCCGCTCGGATCGTTCATCGGCTTCGGCGAGCTCCCGTGGCAGTTCTGGTTGCTGCTGGTGGGGCTGGTGGCCGCCTACCTGACCCTGATCGAGATCGTCAAGGTCTTCTTCAATCGCCACGAAGAACGGCGCCCGGAGACGGTTGCGCGGCAGAAGGCTCTGGCGACTCGCCGGGCCGGCGCCGCGCACAAATAGTCGGCAAGTTCAGGAGGAGCAACCTGTGGATCTGAAGATCGAAGCGTCGAAGACCGCTCTGGTCGTCATCGATCTCCAGCGTGGGATCGTGGGCTTTCCCTCGGCTCCGCATGCCTCGGCTGATGTCGTGGCTCGGGCCGCCCGGATTGCCGACGCGATGCGCGCTGCCGGCGGGACTGTGGTGCTGGTCCATGTCACGCGGTCGCCTGACGGCAAGGACGGCCTCAAGCCGATAACGGACGCCGTCGGCCCGGTCGGCAGGGTCCCGACTGCGCCCCCGCCCGATTGGGCGGAGATCGTCCCGGAGCTCGGACCCAAGGCGAACGACATCGTCATCGCCAAGCACCAGTGGGGCGCCTTCTACGGCACCGAGCTGGACCTCCAGCTGCGCCGCCGTGGCATCGACACGATCATCCTGTGCGGGATCTCGACCAACATGGGCGTAGAGAGCACGGCCCGCGACGCCTTCGAGCGTGGCTATCAGCAGATATTCGTCGAGGACGCGATGGCCGCCCGCGGGACCGAGGAGCATCAGGCCACTGTCGCAGCCACCTTCCCGAGGATCGGCCGAGTCCGCTCCACCGAGGAGGTCCTCGCCGCGCTCAAGTAGTCGCGTGGCGGCGAGCCCGGACCCGCTGGGGCTCGACTCGGCGGCGTCGCGCCTTTTACACTTGCCTTACGAAACTGGCATGCCAAAGCTGGTTGGCGGGGCCGATCATCGGTGCGTTGGCCGATCGATCGGCAAGGAGACTCCTGTGAAACGGAATCAGGCTCGGACGATCGCATGTCTGGCCGCGGCCTTGCTCGTCTGCCTTGCCGTGGCCGGTTGCGGACGCCACGGGTCCACTCCCCAGCCGACGGCACCCCAGCCCAGCTACAGCGCGGCAGCCGGCGGTCCGTCGGGCGCGAACGAATCGGGGAGTAGCGAGGCGACCGGTTCAGCCCCGGCCGCTTCGTCCACGCCTGCGACCGCGCCGTCTGCGCCGCCCACTCCGGATCCCGTAGCCAGCGAGCTGGACCAGATCAACCAGCTCATCAACGACATCAACAACTCGGTCGGGTCCTCGGACTCGTCGCAACAGGGCGGTGAGTAGCCATGAGACTTCCAGGCAGCAACTCGATGCGCTTGCCACTCCGAACCGGTCTCGTGGCTGCGCTGGCCGTGGTCGTGTTCACGGCCGGCGCCACGGGCGTCGCAGCATCGGCCGCGACGGCACCCGTCTCGGGCGGTCCCACTGGCTCCGGCGTTTGCGCCACTCAGGCCGTCTCCGTCCGGACCGGCGCAACGGTGGCCACGATCCGGGCCTTCGCAGACTGCGAGATTGCCCGGCGCCAGACCACGCTGGAATCGCTGTCGCGCGTGGTCGCCGCGTCGGCGGCTTTGACGTCATCGGACGCGGCCGCCCTCGCCGCCAAGATTGGCGCCGACAGGTCCGGTCTCGCCGCTCTGAAGGCCACGATCGGCAGGCCCGCAAGACCCGCCTCGCTGAGGGTTCAAGTGGTGCAGATCGTCTCCGGGTTCCGGATCTACGTGTTGCTCGGGCCGCAGGTCAGGTTGACCGTCGCGGCCGACGGCGTGGTCGCCCTGAAGCCGCACTTCGATGGGATCTCGGCAACGCTCACGGATCGGATCGCCGGAGCCGCCGCCAACGGCAAGGACGTCGGGGCGGCTCAGGCGGACCTGGACGCAATGAACGCGGCCGTCGCAAATGCTGTGGCACTTGCGGGGCCGCTGCCCGCACGGCTGCTGGCGCTGACGCCGGCAGCGTTCAATAGCGGCACGGCCCAGGCCACTCTCAAGAGCGCCCGAACCGCCATCCTGAAGGCTCGGGATCTCCTGAAGGCCGCGGCCAAGGATGGCCGGAGCGTTCTGGCCGATCTTAAGTAGCGGCGGGCAATCGGCGGCCGGCGCCGGGCGAGCCCGGGACGGCGCCGGCTCGGCCCGGGACGGCGCCGGCTCGCCGACTCGCCCGAGCAGCTTGCCGGGGCCGTGCGGGAGGCACTCGACGGTCGCGCGGGCGGGCTCGCAGGCGCCAGTCCCGCATCGGGTACGAGTGGTAGGATCGCACCGCTCCGTCGCCATCTACCCAGGCTAGCGGCCCAGGCGCCGGTCGGGTTCGACTCGACGTCTGCGAGGCTGGAAACGTCACAGTGGGGATCACCAGCGAACGAGGCAGCAGTAGCTGATCCGCGCCAATGAAACCTGAACACGGTGCGCAAACCGAGCGACTCAGGCTCCTGCTGGAGAGAGTCCGCGGCGGAGAGCTGGATGTCGAGGCGGCTCTCGGGGAGCTCCGCGGTCTCCCCTACGAGGATCTCGGCGGCTTCGCCACCCTGGATCATCATCGCGCCCTGCGCAGCGGCTCCCCGGAGGTGATCTTCGGCCAGGGCAAGCAGGCCGACCAGGTGATCGCAATCGCGCGCCGCATCGTCGAGCGCAACGACAAGGTCCTGGTGACACGCGTCGAGCCGGCGATGGCCGAGGCCGTCTGCGCCGAGATGCCCGAGCTGACCCACCACCCTCTGCCGCGCCTCCTGGTGCTCGACCGCTCACCGTCGGTCGAGAAGAGTCCTGGGATCCTGGTCGTGGCTGCCGGGACGGCGGATCTGTCTGTGGCCGAGGAAGCGGCCATCACCGCTGAGTTCATGAACAACGCCGTCGAGCGCCTGTACGACGTAGGAGTGGCGGGCATTCATCGCCTGCTCGGTCAGGTTGAACGGCTCTGGCAGGCACGGGTCATCATCGTCGCAGCCGGGATGGACGGAGTGCTTCCCAGTGTGGTTGGCGGGCTGGTCTCCGTCCCGGTTATCGCCGTGCCCACGAGTGTGGGCTATGGAGCCAGCTTCGGCGGCCTGGCTGCCCTGCTGACGATGCTCAATTCCTGCGCCGCCGGCATTGGTGTGGTCAATATCGACAACGGCTTTGGCGCCGGCTATCTGGCCAGCAGCATCAACCGGTTGGAGCCCTGAATGGACTATCTGAGCCTCGAGAGAGGCCTTCCGCCCGAACTGCGACCCCACTGGGAAGCCTTGCTGGGCCGATTTCGGGAGCTGGGGTCCGTGGTCGTCGCCTTCTCGGGCGGAGTCGACAGCGGCTTGTTGTGCGCGGCTGCCTGGCGGGCCCTCGGGGAGAAGATGCTGGCGGTGACCGCTCG
>Ga0182021_10009393_pt1 | contig 11595 bp, 9 predicted proteins | sample 612E3MmetaG_FD_120493 | JGI IMG/M metagenome (GOLD analysis project Ga0182021, IMG submission 120493) | Permafrost microbial communities from Stordalen Mire, Sweden - 612E3M metaG (Illumina Assembly) | ecosystem: Environmental > Terrestrial > Soil > Wetlands > Permafrost | place: Sweden...
GACCATCTCCTACGAGGTCTCCAAGGGTAAGGACGGCCGCACCGAGGTCGACATAGAGGGCAAGGGCTATACGCCTGAGGAGATCTCGGCAGTAGTACTGCAGAAGCTCAAGTCCGATGCCGAGAAGTACCTCGGCGAGCCCATCACCCAGGCCGTCATCACCGTTCCTGCGTACTTCAACGATATGCAGCGTCAGGCGACCAAGGACGCGGGTCGCATCGCCGGCCTCGAGGTCCTTCGCATCATCAACGAGCCGACGGCCGCAGCACTCGCTTATGGCTTGGACAAGGGCCAGGAGAGCGAGACCATCCTCGTCTTCGACCTTGGCGGCGGTACCTTCGACGTGTCGATCTTGGAGCTGGGCGACGGTGTCTTCGAGGTCAAGTCGACCAACGGCGACAACCACCTTGGCGGCGACGACTGGGACCAGAAGGTCATCAACTGGCTCGCCGACAAGTTCAAGTCCGATCACGGCATCGACCTGCGCAACGACAAGATGGCGCTTCAGCGCCTCAAGGAAGCTGCCGAGCGCGCCAAGATGGAGCTCTCGACCACGCAGCAGACCCAGATCAACCTGCCCTTCATCACGGCCGACGCGTCCGGTCCCAAGCACCTCGATGTGGCGCTAACGCGCTCCGAGTTCGAGAAGATCACGAACGACCTGCTCGAGCGCACGCGCAAGCCGGTCGAGTCCGCGATGAAGGACGCCGGCGTCAAGATGGGCGATATCGACGAGGTCATCCTCGTCGGCGGCTCGACCCGCATGCCCGCCGTGCAGGAGCTCGTCAAGAAGATGACGGGCAAGGACCCGCACATGGGCGTCAACCCCGACGAGGTCGTCGCAGTCGGTGCCGCGATCCAGGGCGGCGTGCTCGCCGGTGACGTCGAGGGCATCCTGCTGCTGGACGTCACTCCGCTCTCGCTGGGTGTCGAGACGCTCGGTGGGGTGATGACCAAGATGATCGAGCGCAACACCACGATCCCGACGCGCAAGTCCGAGACGTACACGACCGCCGCCGACGGCCAGACAAGCGTCGAGGTCCACGTCTTGCAGGGCGAGCGTGACATGGCCGCCGACAACAAGACGCTGGGCAAGTTCCACCTGATGAACATCCCGGCCGCGCCGCGCGGCGTCCCGCAGATCGAAGTGACGTTCGACATCGACGCCAACGGCATCGTCAACGTCTCAGCGAAGGACCGCGGCACGGGCCAGGAGCAGAAGATCACCATCACGGGCACCACAGCCCTGTCGGACGAGGAAGTCGACCGCATGGTGAGCGATGCCGACGCTCACGCCGAGGAGGACCGCAAGCGCAAGGAAGAGGTCGAGGTCCGCAACACCGCCGACTCGCTGGTCTACGCCACGGAGAAGACGCTCAAGGACCTGGGCGACAAGGTCCCGGCGGACACGAAGTCGGAGAACGAGGCCGCGCTCGAGGCGCTCAAGAAGTCGCTCGAAGGCAGCGACGTCGCCGATATCAAGGCCAAGACCGAGGCCCTGCAGACGGCCAGCTACAAGCTCGCGGAGGTCGTCTACTCGGCCGCCGAGGAGACCGACGCCGCTGCGTCCGGCGCGACTGCCGAGACCGCCGGCGACGACGTGGTCGATGCCGACTTCGAGGTCGTCGACGACGAGGAGAAGTAGCCATGACCGATCGGCATGATGGTGCAGCGCGGCGGGGCCGGAAGACCCCGCCGCCTCCAAGACAAGAGCCAGCGGCAGGGTCTTCCGACCCCGCCGCTTCCCATGCCCTGCCCGTCGATCCTGAGCTCGAGGACGATCTGGGCGCCGAGTACGAACTGCGTGGCGACGTCCTGGAGGACGAGTTGGCCGAGGCGCGCGAGGAGTGCGCGCTGATGCGCGACGCCGCCTTGCGCGCGCAGGCCGAGTTCGACAACTACCGCAAGCGGATCACGCGCGAGCGTGACGAGGAGCGCCAACGCGCGGGCGTGCGGCTGGTCGGCGAGATGCTGCCGGCCATCGACAACCTGGAGCGCGCCATCGCGCACGCACACAGCGATCCGTCGCATCTCCTCGGCGGCGTGGAGGCGGTCCTGGGGCAACTGCTCGGCGTGCTTGCCAAGGAGGGCGTCCAGATCATCGACCCGAAGGGCGCGCCTTTCGACCCGCTCGCCCAGCAGGCCGTCAGCCAGGTCGAGGACCCGAGCGTGCCCGAGGGCACCGTCATCGACGTCTACCAGAAGGGCTATGCGCTCGGCGGTCGCGTCCTGCGCGAAGCAACGGTGGTGGTCTCGACCGGAGGGCCTCCCCTTGAGGAGTAAGCCATGACGGCTACCGCGAACTACTACGACACGCTGGGTATCAAGAAGGACGCCTCGGCGGACGACATAAAGAAGGCGTTTCGCAAGCTGGCGCGCAAGCACCATCCCGACGCCGGTGGCGACGAGGAAAAGTTCAAGGAGATCAACGAGGCCTACGAGGTCCTCTCCAACGACGAGAAGCGCGCCGAGTACGACCAGTACGGCCAGTACTTCGGCGGGAACGTGCCTCCCGGCTACGGCCAGGCGGGCGCAGGTCGCGGCGGTGCCGGTGGAGTCCAATACCAGAACGTCGACCTCGGCGACCTCGGCGACCTGTTCGGCAGCGTGTTCGGTGGCGGAGGCGGTTTCGGCGGCGGTCGCTCTAGGAGCCGGCAGCCCCAGCCGCAGCGGGGTCGAGACGTGCAGCTCGATCTCACGCTCAGCTTCGAGCAGGCCTTCAAGGGTACGTCGACCAAGGTCGACGTCGACGCGGTCGAGACGTGCTCGGCGTGCGGCGGTTCCGGCGCTAAGCCGGGGACCGGGGCTTCGGTCTGCCCGGCGTGCGGCGGGACCGGCACGTCGACGGACAGCCAGGGGCTCTTCGGATTCTCGCGCGAGTGCCCGAGATGCTCCGGGACCGGAAGCATCATCGAGCAGCCGTGCTCGGCATGCCGTGGCGCGGGCCAGGTGAAGCGGCGCAAGGCCGTCACCGTCAACGTTCCAGCGGGCGCGACCGACGGCGGCAAACTGCGTTTCAAGGGCAAGGGCGAGCCGGGCGTCAACGGCGGGCCGGCGGGCGACCTGTACGTGGTCACGCGGATCAAGCCGCACCGCTACTACTCACGCGACGGCGCCGACGTCGTCCTCGATCTTCCCGTCACCATCGCAGAGGCCGCGCTCGGTGCCTCGGTCCAAGTTCCCGCACCCGACGGCACGAAGGTGCGTCTGAAGATCCCGGCCGGCACCCAGAGCGGCAAGACGCTGCGGGTGCGCGGGAAGGGAGCACCCAAGCTCAAGGGCGGCGGCTGCGGTGACCTGCGCGTCAAGGTCGACGTCGTCGTTCCCAAGGAGCTGACCGACGGCCAGCGCGAGGCCCTCGAGCGGTTCTCGGCGGAGACGCATGAGGACGTGCGGGCGCACATCGTCTAACGCCTGCACGAGACTGACACGGAAGGACCGACAAAGGTGAGCAGGAAGCAGTCAGACCAGGACCGGCCGCTCTACATGATCAGCGTGGCAGCCGACCTCGCGGGCGTGCACCCGCAGACGCTGCGCATCTACGAGCGGCGACAGCTCGTCTCGCCGAAGCGCTCCTCCGGGAACACGCGCCTGTACTCGCAGGCCGACGTCGAGCGGCTCCGCTTCATCCAGCACCTCACGCAGGCCGAGGGCGTCAACCTCGCCGGCGTCACGCGCATCATCGAGCTGCAGAACGAGATGGAGTCGATGCGCGCCGAGCTGCAGGAGGCGGTCGTACGGATGAGGCGTGCCGAGGCGGCGGCGAACGCGGCCCGCGCGAGCTCTCACCCCCGGACCCAGGGCGCGATAGTCCGCGTCGAGAGCGGGGCGGTCGTGCGTCGGTTCGGATCGAGATAGCCGAGGCCCGGCGAGTTCGCCTCCGAAACGACGGCACGGCCGGCATGCCCGTCGTGGGCGGGCTGGCTGCGAACCGCTAAGTCGCTGCATCGAAGGAGACGGGAACCGACATGAGACTCGACAAGCTCACCATCAAGGCGCAGGAGGCGCTCGAGGCCGCCCAGGGCGTCGCCGACGAGGCGAGTGCCGCGGGCGTGGAGCCCGAGCACCTGCTCAAGGCGCTGCTCGACCAGGCCGACGGCATCGTGCGGCCCATCGTCGGCAAGGTCGGCGCCAACCCCAGCGAACTCGACGCCGCCGTATCCGAGACGATCGCGGTCGCGCCCAAGGTCTCCGGAGCCGTTCTCGGCGTTGGTCCGCGCCTGAACACCGTGCTCAACGACGCCTTCAAGGCCGCCGAGAAGATGAAGGACGCCTACGTCTCCACCGAGCACCTTCTGCTGGCGCTTGCCGCCGACAAGGGCGAGGCCGGCCGCATCCTCGAGCGCGCGGGCGCGACCAGCGCTCGCCTGACCGCTGCGCTCGAAGAGCTCCGTCGCGGCACCAAGGTCACCGACCAGAACCCCGAGGCGCAGTTCCAGGCACTCGAGCGCTATGGCCGCAACCTCACGCAGGCTGCGCGCGACGGCAAGCTCGACCCGGTCATCGGGCGGGTCGACGAGATCCGCCGCACCATCCAGGTCCTATCGCGCCGCACCAAGAACAACCCGGTCCTCATCGGCGAGCCGGGCACGGGCAAGACCGCCATCGTCGAGGGACTGGCCCAGCGCATCGTGGCTGGCGACGTGCCCAGCAGCCTGCGCGACAAGGACGTCGTCACCCTCGATCTAGCCTCGATGGTCGCGGGCGCGAAGTACCGCGGCGAGTTCGAGGACCGCCTAAAGGCCGTGCTGCGCGAGGTCGAGGAGGCCGAGGGGCAGATCGTGCTGTTCATCGACGAGTTGCACACCATCGTGGGCGCAGGCGCTGCCGAAGGCGCGATGGACGCGGGCAACATGCTCAAGCCCGCGCTCGCTCGCGGCGAGCTGCACGCGATCGGTGCCACGACGCTGGACGAGTACCGCAAGCACATCGAGAAGGACGCCGCGCTCGAGCGCCGGTTCCAGCCCGTCTACGTGGGCGAGCCCAGCGTGGAGGACACGATCGCGATCCTGCGTGGGCTCAAGGAGAAGTACGAGGTCCACCACGGGGTGCGCATCACCGACGGTGCCATCGTGGCCGCCGCCGAGCTCTCCAACCGCTACATATCCGACCGCTTCCTGCCCGACAAGGCCATCGACCTGATCGACGAGTCGGCAAGTCGCCTACGCATCGAGATCGACTCGATGCCGGCCGAGATCGACACCATCGCGCGGCACCTGACTCAACTGCAGATTGAGGAGATGGCGCTGGCCAAGGAGATCGACGCTGCGAGCATGGAGCGCCTCGAGGCACTGCGCGGCGAGATGGCGCAGGTCAAAGAGCAGCTCGCCGGCCTGAAGGCAGCATGGCAGAACGAGAAGGACGTCATCACGCGCGTCCAGGACCGCAAGGCCGAACTCGACGAGGCCAAGATGGAGGAGGAGCGCGCCACGCGCGACGGCGATCTGACGCGCGCCGCCGAGCTTCGCTACGGCCGTATCCCGCAGCTCGAGGCCGAGATCGTGACAGCCGATGAGAACCTCAAGGAGCTGCAGGAGAGCGGCGCGCTGCTCAAGGAGGAGGTGACCGAGGAAGAGATCGCCGAGGTCGTCAGCGCGTGGACCGGCGTGCCGGTGTCGCGGCTGATGCAAGGCGAGATGGCCAAGCTCGCCAACCTCGAAGACGTGCTACACGAGCGCGTGATCGGGCAAGACGAGGCGGTTTCCGTGGTCGCGGGCGCGATCCGGCGCTCACGCGCGGGGCTCTCCGATCCCGACCGGCCGATCGGCAGCTTCCTCTTCCTGGGGCCGACCGGCGTGGGCAAGACCGAGCTGGCTAAGACGCTCGCGAGCTTCCTCTTCGACGACGAGCATGCGATGGTGCGCATCGACATGTCCGAGTACATGGAGAAGTTCAGCGTCCAGCGGCTCATCGGCGCGCCTCCGGGCTACGTGGGTTACGAGGAGGGCGGCCAGCTCACCGAGGCGGTCCGCCGCCGGCCGTACAGCGTCATCCTGCTCGACGAGATGGAGAAGGCGCACCCGGACGTCTTCGGCGTGCTGCTGCAGGTGCTCGACGACGGACGCCTGACTGACGGCCAGGGCCGCGTGGTCAGCTTCAAGAACGCGATCATCATCATGACGAGCAACGTGGGCAGCCAGTTCATCCAGATGTTCGCCGAGGGCGGCCACTCCGAGAAGGAGATGCAGCAGATGCTGGAGGAGGCGCTGCGGGCGACGTTCCGTCCCGAGTTTCTCAACCGCATCGACGACGTGGTCACGTTCCATGCGCTGTCGCTCGACCAGATTGCCGACATCGTGGTGCTGCAACTCGAGGAGGTCCGGGCCCGCCTCGCCGAGCGCAAGATCACGCTGGCACTCTCCGACGCGGCCGTCGAGCGGCTCTCACTCGACGGGTTCGACCCGGTGTTCGGCGCGCGGCCGCTTAAGCGGCTCATCCAGCGGGAGGTGGTCGACCGCGTCGCGAAAGCGCTCATCGAGGGCCGCGTGCACGAGGGCGACACGGTCACGCTCGACGTCGGCGAGGACGGGGAGTACACGCTCGCATAGCAGCCGTACCGGCCGTCGGTCAGCACGAATGCCTAGATGGGCGTAGTGTCAGATGCACGCCCCGCGCTGCGGGCGCGATCTCACCTGCCCCGGGAGCCACGCCAGTGCGCTGTGGCACCTCCTCGGACACGACCGATCCGAGGACTCCTATGTCGCGCATCGACGAGCTGATCGAACGCATCCAAGGCCTGCAGGAAGAGATGCAGACCGAGTTCGACAAGAGGCGGGGAGACTTCCACTTCGTCATCGACGAGAAGCGAGCCCGCTTCAGCGAGGACGTCGCCGCGTTGCAACGGGGGTCGAAGACGGGCCTGTGGGGGTACGTGACCCGCGCGTCTATCCTCAGCTGGCTCGTGGCTCCCGTGATCTACTCCGGCATCCTGCCGATGCTTCTGCTCGATGGCTTCCTCTTTGTCTACCAGGCCGTATGCTTCCCCGTCTACGGCATCAGCAAGGTCGAGCGATCCGAATACCTCGTGCTCGACCGCGGCGATCTGCCCTATCTCAACACGTTGGAGAAGCTCAACTGTGCCTACTGCGGCTATGCGAACGGGCTGATGGCCTACGCCCGAGAGACAGCAGCGCGCACCGAGCAGTACTTCTGCCCCATCAAGCATGCGCGACGCATCATCAACGCGCACGACCACTACGCCAACTTCTTCGAGTTCGGAGATGCGGCAAGCTATCAGGCCGGGCTCGAGCGCCTGCGCGACGCGCTCGCCCGGAAGGCAGACGTCGAACACGAGTAGAGAAAGCCGCCGTCCCCGCGGACCGATCGGTGGCATCCGGGCAGGTCGGAGAGCGACTCCGCTGAGCTCCGGTCCCCTTTGCGTCGGTGCAAGAATTCTTCAGATTCCTCTTGCAGACGGCTCGCTGTAGGCGTATATGTTACCTCGATAGTATCATTTCGGGGGCGGAAGGCTGCATGGACATCACCCGTCGGACGGACTACGCGATCCGTATCCTGCTCGAGCTCGCACGCTCGGATGGCGATCCGGTTTCCGTTCGCACGCTCGCCACGACTCAGGAGGTGCCGTACGCGTTCGCGCGGGGCATCCAGCGGGACCTGGCGGCGGCGGAGCTGGTGCAGACGCGCAGAGGGGCGTCGGGAGGGGTCGTGCTGGGGCGTGACCCCCGCGACATCTCTTTGCTGGACGTCGTCAGAGCGACACAGACGTCCGATTCCTGCTCGGTGTGCACGAGGGATCCGACGTGGTGTTCTCGGATGGGCGGCTGCGTGGTCCACCGCGTGTGGCGTGAAGCCGACGAGATGATGGGCAACTACCTATCGGGGCAGTCCCTGGCGGGGCTGGTAGAACAAGAGAGGAACAGGTGAGGAGGGAAGATGGACGCAGTCGCGCTGGCTAGGTTCCAGTTCGCATTCACGGTCGCATACCACTTCTTCTTCGTGCCGCTCTCCATCGGACTGGGCTTGGTCATGGTCCTGTTCGAGCGGAAGTACTACAAGAGCGGCACGGCCGAGGACAAGGCGATGGCGGATCTGTGGGTCAAGATCTTCGCAGCCACCTTCGCGATCGGTGTGGCCACCGGCATCACGATGGAGTTCGCATTCGGCACGAACTGGGCGACGTACTCGAGGTTCGTCGGCGACATCTTCGGAGCGCCGCTGGCGGCCGAGGGCCTGTTCGCCTTCTTCCTCGAGTCGACGTTCCTCGGCGTCCTGCTCTTCGGGCGCAGCCGCGTCTCGGCGCGGTTCTACTACGTTTCGGCATGGCTCGTGTGGGCGGGTTCCCTGCTCTCGGCGCTGTGGATCATCATCGCCAACTCGTGGATGCAGACGCCGGCGGGCTACAAGATCGTGGGTGTGGGAGCGAACCGCAAGGCGGTCATGACGAGCTTCTTCCAGGCTGGGTTCAACCCCTCGACGCTGCCGCGCTACTTCCACACCATCGACGCGGTGCTCATCACCGGCGGCTTCATGGCGGCAGCGGTCGGCGCCTACTACCTGCTCAAGGGCACCAACAAGGAGTTCGCTCGACGCAGCATCTCGTACGGACTTGCGATCGCCATGATCTTCTCGATCATCATGGCCGTGACCGGTCACTTTCAGGCCGTCGAGGTCATGAACAACCAGCCGGTCAAGATGGCCGCGATGGAAGGTCACTGGCAGACCGGGCCGATGCCACTCGGTCTCGTAGGTTGGATGAGCGTGTCGGGGCAGAAGACCTACGCGATCGAGCTTCCGGGCGGTGCGAGCTTCCTGGACAGCGCCACCTTCACCAAGCCGTTCGCGGGCATCGTTGCCATCCCCAAGGCCGATCTCCCGCCGCTCCAGGCCACGTACCAGACGTATCACATCATGATCGTCGTGTTCGTGCTGCTACTGGTGGTCTCGATCTTCTACTGGTGGCTCAACCGCGCCGGCAAGCTCGAGGAGAGACGCGGCCTGCTCAAGCTCCTCATGTGGCTGTGGCTGCTTCCCGAGCTTGGCATCCAGATGGGCTGGGCCGCTGCCGAGATCGGTCGACAGCCGTGGATCGTCCAGGGGCAGCTGCGCACCGCCGATGCGATCTCGATCGTCGTGCCGGCGTACCAGATCCTCGTCACGATCCTGCTGTTCTTCCTCATCTACGCGCTGCTCTTCGTGGGATGGGCGCGCGTGGTGCTCGGCTTGATCAAGAAGGGCCCACAGGTCCCGGTATCCGCTTCGGCCGAGAACTAGGAGGGAGGAACGATGTTGCTTCAGGTCATCTGGTTCGTACTGATCGGCGTTCTGTTCGCCGGCTACGCCGTGCTCGACGGCTTCGATCTGGGCGTGGGCACGCTCTACCCGTTCCTCGGCAAGTCCGAGGCGGACAAGGTGGTGCTCCGCAAGTCCATCGGTCCGGTCTGGGACGGTAACGAGGTGTGGCTGCTCACCGCGGGCGGCGCCCTGTTCGCCGCGTTCCCGCCCGTCTACGCGACGGTGTTCTCCGGCTTCTACCTCGCGCTCATGCTGGTCCTGTTCGCGCTCATCTTCCGGGCAGTCTCGCTCGATTTCCGGACGCACGACTCGGCGTGGGCGGGCGTCTGGGACTGGGCGTTCTTCGTGGGCAGCGCGCTGCCTTCGCTGCTGTTCGGCGTCGCGGTGGGGAACATCGTTCTCGGCGTGCCGCTCTTCGCGAACGGCGAGTTCGCCGGCAACTTCTTCACGCTTCTTGGCATCTGGCACGGCTTCAACCCGTTCGCACTGCTCATCGGCATCCTCGGGCTGTCGATGATCATGCTGCAGGGCGCCTCGTGGGTCGCGGTCAAGACCGAGGGTGGACTGCATGAGCGTGCCGCAGTCCTGCGTTCGGCGCTCGCGTGGGTGTTCGTCCTCCTCGTGGTGGTCGCGTTTTTGTCGACGGCGCTCTTCGCGAAACTGGCTTTCACCAACGTGATCCTCTCGCCCGCCGGTTGGGTGTTCGCCGCGCTGCTGCTGGTCTCGCTGATATGGGGCCGCTACGCCGCCAACGCAGGCAAGGATCTGTCCGCGTGGTACGCGGTATCCCTGTCGGCGGTCTTGCTCGTGGGCATCTGGGCCGCCGCGATCTTCCCGAACCTGGTGCCGACACTTGGCCCGGGCGGTCCGCTGACGGTGTTCAACTCGTCATCGTCGCCGCTCACGCTACAGGTCATGCTGATCATCGCGATCATCGGCGTGCCGTTGGTGCTGTTCTACATGTATCTGATCTACAAGACGTTCTCCGGCAAGGTCGTGGCGGAAGGCGACGGCTACTAGGGTTCGCCGCTGGCGCCGCGTTGCGCCCTGGTTCGTCCGACGAAAGCGGCCCGGCTTCCCGTACGGGGGACCGGGCCGCTTCACGCCTCGGCAGGCAGGGCGGCGATCGGGCCGACGGGGAAGATACCGATGAGGCGTAACGATCGCCCTACCGCAGGCCTGACACTCCTTGTGAGGACTCGAATGACATTCGAAGGGTTCGGCCCCGGCGCGCTCGGCTTCCTCGCCGATCTTGCCGAGAACAACGACCGCGGCTGGTTCGCCGAGAACCGCGCCCGCTACGAGCGCGAGCTGCTCGAGCCGGAGCGCGCGTTCGTTGAGGCGATCGGTGGCGAGTTCGCGAAGGTGGACCCGCGTGTGAGGGCGGTCCCCTCGGTCGACCGCTCCATCTACCGCATCAACCGCGACACCAGGTTCACGGCCGACAAGTCGCCCTACAAGACCTATGCGGACCTCTGGTTCTGGATCGGCGCCGACCGAAAGTCCGCACCGGGCTACTTCGTTCGGCTCGTACCTGGTGCGGTCTGGGTCGGAGGAGGCGCGCACCAACTCACGGACGAGCAGCTTCAGCGCTATCGGCTCGGGGTCGTGAGCCCGGAGCGCGGGCCCCGGCTCGTGTCGATCGTGGCGCGGGCGCGTACGGCCGGGCTCGAGGTGGGGGGCGAGGGGCTTAGGCGTCTGCCGGTGGGCTTCTCGGCCGAGGGAGCCGCGGCGGAACTCCTGCGGTATAAGTGGCTGCACGCCCTGCGCAAGGTCTCGCCGCCGCCGGAGCTGGGCAGCGCCGGCTTCGTCGCGTGGTGCATGAACGAGTTCGCTGGGGTGGGCCCGCTCGTGGACTGGCTCGCCGAGACGACCGAGGGGGCGGAGAAGCGATGAGCGTGGACAAAGGTGCCGGGCATCCCGGCGGCGCTGTCGGCGGCGGCCCTCATGCGGCATTCCAGAGGCAGTATGCGGGCGGTGCAGCGCCGTGGGACATCGGTCGGCCGCAGCCCGAGATCGTCGCGCTCGAAGCCACGGGGATCCTCGGCCCGGTCGTTATCGACGTGGGCTGCGGAACGGGCGAGACCGCGCTGTTCCTGGCGTCGCGCGGCTACTCCGTCACCGGCATCGACGCCGTTCCCGAAGCCATCGAGGCGGCCCGCGCGAAGGCCCGTGATCGCGGGATCCAGGTCGAGTTCATCCTCGGCGACGTGCTCGAGGCACTGCCCGCAATCGGCATGACGAGCGATGCCGTCACCGATGTCGGGTTCTTCCACGCGCTCACCGACGAGCAGCGCGTGACGTTCGTCGACGGCCTGGCCAAGGTGCTCGCATCGGGCGGAC
>Ga0182021_10009394_pt1 | contig 11594 bp, 9 predicted proteins | sample 612E3MmetaG_FD_120493 | JGI IMG/M metagenome (GOLD analysis project Ga0182021, IMG submission 120493) | Permafrost microbial communities from Stordalen Mire, Sweden - 612E3M metaG (Illumina Assembly) | ecosystem: Environmental > Terrestrial > Soil > Wetlands > Permafrost | place: Sweden...
ATGGCAACGGAATTTGTCCCTGCTCCCGGAGTGGCGAAAGAACGCCTTGCGGATGCCGCACAACTGTCCTCCATGGCGGACGAAACCCCCGAAGGGAGGTCCATCGCCGTCCTTGCCAAGGAGCAATACGGCCTCCGCGGCAGAGAGGTCCGTGAGATCTCGGCGCACTTTGTTCCTTTCAGTGCGCAGACGCGCATGAGCGGGGCCGACATACAGGCGGATAAGCCGGCATCCAGGAGGATCATACGCAAGGGGGCGTCTGAAGCTATCCGCAGTTTCGTCGAGGCAGAGGGGGGGACATTCCCTCCGGCGGTCCTGCAGATTGTCCAGGAGATCGGCCGGACCGGCGGGACCCCTCTCGTGGTTGCTGAGAACTCGGAGGTCCTTGGCGTCATACACCTGAAGGATATCGTCAAGGGGGGGATCAAGGAACGATTTGCTCATCTCAGGGCGATGGGGATACGGACCGTCATGATCACAGGGGATAACCAGCTCACCGCAACGGCCATTGCAGCCGAAGCCGGGGTCGATGACTTCCTTGCGGAAGCGAAGCCCGAAGACAAGCTCAGGCTGATACGCGAATATCAAAAAGGAGGGCGCCTTGTCGCCATGACCGGTGACGGGACGAACGACGCCCCCGCGCTCGCGCAGGCGGACGTTGCCGTCGCGATGAACACGGGGACCCAGTCCGCGCGCGAGGCCGCGAACATGATCGACCTGGACTCTAATCCGACGAAGCTCATGGAGATCGTGGAGATCGGGAAACAACTCCTGATGACGCGCGGCACGCTGACGACATTCAGCATCGCCAACGATGTGGCGAAGTACTTTGCCATCATCCCAGCGGCGTTCGCGACGACATACCCTGCACTGAACGCGCTCAATATCATGAAGCTTGCCTCACCCGAAAGTGCGATACTCTCCGCGGTCATATTCAATGCGCTGATCATCGTCGCGCTGATCCCGCTGGCCCTCCGGGGAGTGAAGTACCGCCCGATGAGCGCCGTGCAGCTTCTGCGGCGTCACCTGTTCATCTACGGGTTCGGGGGGCTGGTTGCCCCGTTCATCGGCATAAAACTGATCGATATGCTCATGGCCGCGGTGGGATGGGCATGACGCGAGGCACGAAGGATACTCAAAGAGAGGGACAGATAGCCAGGGCACAAGGTTTCTTGAACGCCACAATCACTTTTGAAGGGATCATTTTGTGATCATCCACGGTTTCACACCGGTTCGCAGTGCCGGATTCTTGATTAGCTGTTCCGTATTTGTACTACAATTCGCCGTGGGTCAGTCGAAGGACTCGAGTCAGGCGATTTCCGTAAGTGGTTTCGTCGATGCCTACTATAGCAAGAATTTTGCAGACCCGGCTTCGCACGCAAACAAGTTGAGGAATTTCGACATCCCGGAGAATCAGATCAATCTCAGTCTGGCGGAGATTGTCCTCCAAAAGAAAGCTCAACCCATAGGCTTCCGTGTGGACGTCGATTTCGGCACCGCAAACGACGTCGTCCAAGGCATCGCCCCGTACGGCACCACACCCTACAGCACGCTCACGAACATTCAGCAGGCGTATCTTACTGGTGTGATCCCTATCGGGAATGGGCTAACTGCAGACGTTGGCAAATTTGTCACGCATATGGGCTATGAGGTCATTGAATCAAAGGACAACTGGAACTACAGCCGGTCCCTTCTCTTTGCATGGGCTATTCCGTACTACCACACTGGCCTGCGGCTAACATACCCGTTCGCCGACAACTTCACAGTCGCGCTTCATGTCGTTAACGGCTGGAACTCCAACATCGACAACAATGCGGAGAAGTCCCTTGGACTCGCGGTGAGTTACTCGCCCTCTGGATCGACAGGATTGATGCTGAACGTGATGGATGGCTTTGAACAACCCCCGCCCTTCGATGTGGGAAAGAAAAAGGTCTTTGATTTTATCGTGACTCAAAATGTGACGGACGCATTCGCGTTAACACTTAATGCCGATTACGGTGATGAAACTCTGATTAGCGGCCTGAAAACCTGGAGGGGAGCCGCGGTGTATGGGCGGTATGCTTTTAACGCAAAGTCTGCGGTGGCCCTGCGGGGAGAGATTTTCGACGATCCCGAGGGATATGCAACCGGGTGGGGAGTTTCCGGGCTCAATGTGAAAGAAGTGACTGCAACATATGAGTACAAATTTGCCGATGCCCTCCTTCTCCGGGGAGAGGCGCGATACGACTACGCAAATTCGCCGATCTTTGACAAAGGCGCAAACGTGAACACGGAAAACGGGCAGATGACATTTCTTGTGGGAATTGTCGTGATGTTCTGAACGCACTCTTCGTCCAATTGCAGCAGGTGAGGTAGGTTATGGAGTCCCGCGCTTCGCAGCTCAGGATCATTGCGTCCCGACCTCTTCATGCAAATGATCGGGATCTGCTCGGGAAGGCAGTTCATGATCCCATGAGTATCCGTCCGTTCGTCCGTCGCTCGCTGTGGCGAGAGCCCGGTCACTCCGCGGCGCTCAGAATCGGTCGCTTCATTCTTCGCGGAGGAGGACCGGGCTATGAAATTCCGCTGATCGACGTCAGCGTCAACCGGACATCCATCATGTTCCCCCCGGGGACGGACCTGGCAGTGGGTGAGATCTTCGAGATCGTCCGCCCGATCAGGGTCACTGACGACTCCGCCTGGCGGCGGGAGAGCCCCAGAAAAGTGGTCGCACTCGTGAAGGTGACCAGCATTGACGGAGAATCGCGAGCCTTGGTCAATGTTCTCCGGGGGTCGGTGATCAAGGGATACTGGGCGGAGAGAGTCGACGAGCGCCGCATCGCGGACCTCCTGCATCCCTCCTTTGGAGTTCGTGACTTCTTCCTGCGCTCGAAACCTCAGGCACGTCGTTAATCTGGGCACCTGCCCGGTCCCGCGAGGTGCTCGGTCCCTTTGCTCCCACAACAAGTCCTCTTCCCCTCAGGAAGGACACGACGCGTTCGGTGCCTCCATAGCCGGTTGGCGGCACGCTTTCTGAAAGAGGTGCGACCTGGGCGATGCGCATGGCGCTCTCTCCTCAAATCCGCCGATTCGCCACGCGAAGCTCGGGCAAACCCCTGCGCGCCTTCTCGAAGAATGCGATCTCCACCAGCGTAGGCCACAGCTCCATTGAGCCTTTGATGACGGTGAGGACATCATCGACGATGCGAAGCAGGTTCTGCTGAAAGAAATCCGGCTCAAACGCGTAGAAGGACTTCTTCAGGTTGGACCCAAACAACCGAAGAGCTGACGCACGTTCTATTGACGAAGATCCAGTCGCAGCCCGTTCAACCCTCAGGTGCAATGCAGTGATCTTGTCCAGTATCTCCTGGGCGTCTTCCGCGGTCACCGCGCCATCGTAGTCGAACGAAATACTCAGATCGTCAATGTGAGAGATCGAAGCCTTGATCTTCCGTTTCAACAGATTTGACACCTCCTCGTTGAATATCTCAGCCGCAGGCGGGTTGCGCATGTAGTTGTTCCTCATGTGATTCTGCGCAGCATCGACATGTGCCGCAGCAATGCCCGGTTGCTGGATCCACAGCCGGTAAACATAGTCTTCAAATCGCAAGCGAGTAGGAAAGAATGGAGGGAGTCCGAACTTGTTGTCGTATCCTGCTATGCCGCAGTCCATCCTCCAGTTCTTTTTTGTTACTGCCGGACGGAAGTTCACAAGCACATACTGGTCATCGATCTGCTCGGGATCGGTCTGCCGTTCATCCTCGATGAACATTTCAATGAAATCAGCGGCATCGATGTCATTTGTGCCGGAGCGAAATGTCTGTGCCATCCGTACAACGGCGGCCTCGTCGATTGTTCCACGTTGAATGAACAGTGAGTTCTCTCTCGCAAGCCCCTTGGTTGCGTTTGTTTCCAGATCCATTGCCGTGTCCACCAGGAACTCGCCTCGCTCGTAGTTGGCGGGCACGTCGCACACACGCTTCCCAAGAACGTCACAAAACGCCGAGATGACATCGAACGATTTCTTAATGTAGCCGTTGTCGCCCGCTCTGTAGAGCTTGCCCCGACAAACTTCATTCTCTGCCAGCGTCTCAACGCTCTCTTCCATGAATGCAAAGGGGCGCATGTCGTCATCAACGCTGATAACCACTCCGCCGAGGGTGTACATCAGTGTATGATTGCGATTCCCCCCATAGCTCGGCCGGAAGAGGTTGCGCACGAGACCCACAAGGCGTTTGTCGCGGAGCCGGGAATTCAGATGCCCCAGAAAGCGGTCTTTTTCTTCGGGTCCGACGTAGAATAGTTCATTGTGTGTTCGAGTTTGTTCGAGCAAAGGATAGTACTTCGCTTGAGTCGTAGGGGTGGAGTCGTCGAACACGATTATGTGCACGGTCTGCCCGTTCCTGCGGAAGTGATCGTCGTACTGTTCGACCGTCGCGCCGACATCCCGGAGTCTGTAGGTAGGGATGACGAAAAAGACTTCATTCTGCATCAACACTACTCATTTCCGATTGTGAGTACTTATCCGTACAAGAATCTCCACGCAAGAAAGCCTCCGGCGAGAATCATGCAGCCGAGGAGAATCCACAAGGAGACAACGCCATCCTCGAATTGGCTATTTCCCTTTGCGTCCGTCTGACTCTCTGAAGTATTCATGCTCTGGCCTTCGTTGTGCGTCAACAATCGGACCCAATGTAGGTTGTCGGGGGAAGAACGGCAATCAATGAAATATAAAAAGAGAGGGGAGAGGCATAAAGGTTCTGTAGAAAATTCGTAACAACTGGCGCAAGCTGTTCACCGAGGGCGCGTTTACATCTTTTTTATGAGATCGCGCTATGTCTTGATGAATTCTTCATTGCGCGAAGCGGCTCTCGTTGCGTATGTTCACAACGTGAGTCCAAGAGGAGGATCTATCGTATGGACGCAATGACGCGTGCGGATGCCGTTGAATGGGAGGACAAGGAAAAGTCCTCAGGGATGGGGTTCTGGGGGCCGTTGAAGATCGGGCCCTTTCTTCTGGGGGGAGCGGGCCCTATTCTCGATCTTCATCTCATCGAGGTGAACCGGAACGGAGTGTATCTGACGTTTCCGGAAGGGACTGCACCGGCCGAGAATGAGGTGTTCGGCGTGGTGCGGCCGCTCGGGAGACGTGAAGACCCGGCGCTCGTTTCAGGGCAGCCCAGGAAGATCGTTGCGGAGGTCAAGATAATGAAAGTCGGGGAGTCGAACCGCACACTCGTGAAAGTGCTCAGTGGATCCGTCATCAAAGGGACGGCCGCGGAGAGGATCCGGGGAGGATCTGCACGATGAGACGGGATGTGCTCTAATCCATCACTATCACGAGGATCAGCTCCATGAATCTTGCATTCTGGCTTCTGGCAATGTTTGCGCTGGGCATTCTGGCCATGGGACTATGCTATCTGTTCCTCATTGCCTGTGAGAAAATCTGAATCGAAGGAGAAATCCATGATCTACATAGCAGCGGCCATCGCCTTGTTCCTGCTCGTGTATCTGTTCACGGCCATGATTCGCCCGGAAAAGTTTTGAGCATGAAGACCCAGTTTTTCCAACATGTTCATGTCGCCCGCGTTCATCATCGGGATCATCTTCCTTCAATGGATTCCGAGGCGGTCACATGGGATATCGCGCCTGGGTTGGTTATGCTCTTTAGCCGATTTCTCCCCATTGTCGTTCCGATCGACATGGCGGACAATTTTGGCGGAAAGAAGAGCGCACCAATCGGTCCGGAGACACTGCATGATGACACCCCCACATTTGGATTCCTGTTGCTCGGGACAATCCTGACTATCGGAGCATCGCTTTTCCTGCCGGTCGCTGCTCTCGGACTTCTTGCAGAGCACCTGGGGCCCATCCCGCTCGGCGGATGCAGAAGTCCAATGGACGTTATCCGAATCAAGTCGTGAAACCACAAGGAGTTCATGGGATGAGCATAGCAACAGTAGTCCCGGAGAAACCGCAGTATTCCGGCTTGAAGCAGGGAAAGCCCAAGCCGCCGAGACGCGTGAAACGAGCAGCGCTGTTTACGAGGGAGACGACGATTCCCGCAGTCAAACAGGCGTTTGTGATGCTCCGGCCCGACATTCAGTGGAAGAACCCTGTGATGTTCGTCGTCGAAGTGGGCGCTCTCCTCACGTTGCTCTACATCTTCAAGGCTCTTTTTGGAGCCTCGGAGAGTCTAATTTCGGTTTCGTATTTCATCGCTCTCGACGTATGGCTCTTCCTGACCGTGCTTTTCGCGAATTTTGCGACTGCTCTTGCAGAAGCGAGGGGCAAGGCCCAGGCGGAGTCGCTCAGACGGACGCGTCGCGAAACGAGGGCGCTGCGTCTCGGCCCCGATGACACGATCGAAGACGTCTCCTCCAATCAGCTCAAGCCTGGAGACCGTGTTGTCGTCTCAGCCGGCCAGACGATTCCGGGCGACGGTGAGATCATCAACGGCATCGCCTCTATTGATGAATCAGCGATCACCGGCGAGTCTGCACCGGTAATCCGGGAATCCGGCGGCGACCGGTCGGGAGTGACAGGCGGGACATTCGTGCTTTCCGACAGGATCGTCGTCAGGATTACCAGTGGAGCGGGAGAATCGTTTCTCGATCGAATGATCGGACTTGTCGAAGGCGCAATTCGCCAGCGGAGTCCTAACGAAATGGCATTGACTCTCGCCCTCTCGGCCATGACGTTGATATTCCTCATCGTTGTTATTCCGCTCTGGCCGATGGCCTGGAACGCGGAGCAGTACATGATGGGCTATCTGGGGATCACGGAGCCGCTCAAGAGCCTCGGGACTGACGTACCGACGTTGATCGCATTGCTCGTGTGCCTCATTCCAACGACAATTGGCGCCCTTCTGGCCGCCATAGGCATAGCGGGCATGGAGCGCGCCCTCCGGGCCAATATTCTGGCCAAGAGCGGCAAGGCGGTGGAGATGGCCGGGGACATCGATGTCGTGTTGCTCGACAAGACCGGTACGATCACGATGGGACACCGGCACGCGACAAGATTTCTCCCCCTCGGAAGATACTCGGTAAGCGACCTCGGACAACTGGCAACATTGGCCTCCGTCGCAGACGAGACTCCGGAAGGGAAGAGTATTGTCAAACTCTACGAAGAGCAGGGGAACGCGGCTGTGGTGAGTCCGGAAAAATCGGAGTTCGTGCAGTTCAGCGCTCAGACGCGGATGAGCGGCATTAACTTGCCGAACGGACGACGGGTCCGGAAAGGGGCGTCAGACGCGGTTGCGAAGTTCGTTCAGGGTGAAGGCGGTAAGGTTCCGGACACCCTCAAGTCGCTGGTTGACGGAGCGGCGTCAAAGGGTGCAACTCCTCTGGTCGTGGCTGATGGCGGCCAGGTCGCCGGAATCATCGTGCTCGAGGACATTCTCAAACCTGGGATGAAGGAGCGATTTGGTCGATTGCGGCAAATGGGCCTTCGGACTGTTATGATCACCGGGGACAATCCGCTCACCGCCTCAACCATTGCGGCCGAAGCCGGGGTGGATGATTTTATTGCCGAGGCCACACCAGAAGACAAGCTGGAGTATATCCGGAAAGAGCAGGCTGAAGGGAAACTTGTCGCCATGATGGGAGACGGCACTAATGATGCACCTGCCCTGGCACAGGCGGATGTTGCTCTGGCGATGAATGCCGGAACGCAGGCGGCTAAAGAAGCGGCCAACATGGTGGATCTCGACAGCGATCCGACAAAGCTGATCGAAACAGTGGAAATCGGAAAACAACTTCTCATAACCAGGGGCGCTTTGACAACGTTCTCCATTGCCAATGATGTGGCCAAGTACTTTGCAATCATCCCTGCCCTGTTCGCAGGTACCCTCCCCTGGCTCAAATTGATGGACATCATGAGCCTCCACTCACCGACCTCAGCGATATTGTCCGCGGTGATATTCAACGCGCTCATTATTCCGGCCCTTATCCCCGTCGCCCTGAGGGGGGTTGCCTACAAACCTCTTGGAGCCGATGCCCTTTTGAGGAGAAATCTGCTGGTCTGGGGCGCCGGAGGTGTGTTACTCCCATTCGCCGGCATCAAGCTCATCGATGTCGTATTGGTCGGTTTGCATTTGCTCTCATAATCGTAACCCCATTGGAGATGTCCCCATGTCGAAATCAATTGCCAAAAGTCTCTGGTTGCTCCTGTTTGCAGTGGTGCTCTGTTGCGTCGTGTATCCGCTTGCCCTCTGGGCAATAGGGCAGTCGGTATTTCCATTCCAGGCAAACGGCAGTATCGTCAAAGGTCAGGACGGCGCGCCGGTAGGATCGCTGCTCATCGCGCAGCCGTTCACCAAAGACGAGTACTTCCAACCTCGTCCTTCGGCGGCGTCCTATAATGGTGCCGCCTCATCGTCGTCAGCTCTTGCAGCCTCAAACTATGCGCTGCGCAACCGGGTTGCAACGACGCTCGGCCCTATTGTCAGGTACAAAGACGGGTCCAATGCCGGAAAACTCGTTGCGCCGGACATTGAAAGGTGGTTCCAGCAGGACCGCTTTCAGGGCAATCCCTCCATCGTGCTTCAGTGGGCGGACGCTCACAACAGTCTCGCCCAGGCGTGGGTCGCCGCGGACACCACCCATGCCGGGTACGTAACCGATTGGACAAAATCTCACGTATCGGTTGTCGCGCAATTTGTCAAGGCGAACCCGGGGACGCCTCAGCCCCAGCCTTCGGATCTGGCGGTTGTGTTCTTTGAAACGTTCTCAAGAGAGAACCCCGGCAAGTTCCCGTCGGCGGTGACGCATACGGATTCGGCAGGAAAGAGCACGACTGCGATTGAGCCGGTCAACGGAGGGACGGATATTCAATCTACCTTTTTTGATATGTGGCGGACTGACCATGCGGATGTCCCCCTCCAGGATCTTCCGGGCGACATGCTCACGACGTCCGGTTCAGGTCTCGACCCCCATATCACGCTTCAGAACGCCGAATATCAGCTGGACCGGGTTGCAGCAAAGTGGGCGGCAGACACCAAGCGGGATGCTCCTGATGTCCGCGCGGAGATTGGGAAACTGCTGAACGAAAAGGCGTTTGCCCCGTTCAACGGGATCGCAGGAGAAAAGCTCATCAACGTTTTGGAGGTCAATCTCCAGCTCCGGAACCGGTACGGTGCACCGTCATAATGCGCAGCGATGAATCCGTGTCTCACTTTGAAATATGAACCCAACGTCATCACGCCATAGAGAGAGGCCGCACCCATGACCATCTGGGCTCTTCCAATCGCAATTCTTATTACGACGACGATCCTGGCTTTTCCCCTGAGCCGCTATCTTGCGTGGATCATGGACGGGAAATACCGCGCGCCACGCGCACTACGCTGGTTTGAAGACCGGCTGAACAGCGGAACGCAGGACTGGAAGCTCTACGTCGGCTCCATGCTTGTTTTCAACACCCTGCTCTTCATTTTTGGCTTTCTGGTTCTTGCCCTTCAACCGTTGATGCCGCTCAATGGGGACGGCAAGGGGATGCTGGCGCCGTCCACCATCTTTCACAGTGTCGTCTCGTTTATGACGAATACCGACCTCCAGCATTACTCGGGAGACCAACATCTCTCAAACTTCAGCCAGATTTTCTTCGGGTTGTCGAATTTCTTCCTCTCCGCGTCGATCGGTTTCTGCGGGCTTGTGGCGATCATCCGGGCGTTCCGGAGTGACACGCACCTGGGGAATTTCTTCGTGGATATGTGGCGCGTAGTCGTCTACATGTTTCTCCCCATCGCGTTCATACTGGGAATCGTCTTCGTGCAGCAGGGAAGTCCGATGACATTCGAAAGCTCTGTTCAGGTGTCGACTCTCGAAAGAGGGGCCATGGGGACAACAGAAAAAGGGGAGCCGAAGCAGCAGTCCGTTGTGGTCGGACCGCTGGCGGCATTCGTTCCGATGAAGCAGCTGGGAACCAACGGCGGCGGGTTTTTCGGCATGAATTCCGCCCATCCATTTGAGAACCCAACCGCGTTGACGAATTTTCTCTCGTGCGTCGCCATGATGCTTTTTCCCTTCGGCCTCGTATTGATGTTCGGACGGATGCTCAAGCGGCTCCGGCATAGTTACGTGATTTTCAGCGTCATGATGGTCTTGATGATCGGAACTGTCATCTGGGCGGTGTACTATGATGCGCTCCAGCCGAACCCGGGATTAACAAGTCATCCCCTCGCGCAAACCTACGAAGTGCCGAGTGCCACGGCCCCCGGCGGGAAACGGGTCGTCCCGGTGCCCGCGGTGGCCGGTCTGCCGGTGGACCAGCATCTCGGCAACCTTGAAGGGAAGGAGATGCGTTTTGGGACATCCGCGGGCGCCACGTTTGCAGCGCTCACTGTCGATGTCACGGACGGAGCTGTGAACGCCGAGCATGACAGTCTGAACCCGATCGCCGCTCTTTCGCCGATGGTGGGCATGTGGCTGAACTGCATATTTGGCGGCAAGGGTGTGGGGATGATCAACATGCTCCTCTACATGATCATCGGCATCTTCGTCGCAGGCATGATGGTGGGGAGAACGCCTGAGTATCTCGGGAAAAAGATCGGGGGCCGCGAGGCGAAACTCGCCCTCATCGCCCTCCTGGTCCACCCGCTTATGATACTCTTTCCGACGGGTTTCTTCGCCGCGACGGACTGGGGGCTCAAAGCGGAGAGCAATCCCGGCGCGCACGGATTTTCTCAGATTGCGTATCAGTTCTCCTCGGCGTCCGCCAATAACGGGTCGGCGTTCGATGGCCTGGGAGTGACGAACGGGTTTGCCAATAATCCTGCTCCCGCACCTGAGGCCGTTCCATGGGATATTGTGACAGGCATAGTGATCATCGTGAGCAGGTTTCTTCCGATCATTGCCCCGATCGCCATGGCGGCATATCTCGGCGCAAAGAAAAGCGCGCCGTTTGGCCTGGGGACTCTGCGTGATGACACCGCCACATTTGGTTTCCTCCTGCTCGGGACGGTTCTCATCATAGGAGCTTTGCTTTTTCTGCCTGTCGCGGCTCTCGGGCCTCTGGCGGAGCACCTGGGGCCCATCCCGTTCGGAGGCTGATGGATCCGTCGGGTAAATGTCCCGCGCGTCAGATGCGGGGAATTAAATAATCCAACATTACACTCATCGCTGAAAGGATCGCTTGGTGATCACCCTTGGTTCGAAACCGGTTTGCAGTGCCGGACTCTTGATTAGCTGCGCCGCACTTGCAGTACAGTTCGCGGTGGGTCAATCGAAGGACTCGAGTCAGGCGGTTGCCGTAAGCGGATTTGTCGATGCATACTACAGCAAGAATTTCGCATCTCCGGCCTCCCGCACAAACAAGCTGAGGAATTTCGACATCCCGGAGAACCAGATCAATCTCAATCTGGCCGAGATTGTCCTACAAAAGAAAGCTCAACCCATAGGCTTCCGCATGGACGTCGATTTCGGCACCGCAAACGACGTTGTGCAGGGGATCGCCCCGTACGGGACTACACCCTACTCCACGCTGACGAACATTCAACAGGCATATCTTACCGCTGTGATCCCTTTCGGGAATGGATTGACGGCGGACGTCGGCAAGTTTGTCACGCATATGGGCTATGAAGTCATCGAATCAAAGGACAACTGGAACTACAGCCGGTC
>Ga0182021_10009395_pt1 | contig 11594 bp, 10 predicted proteins | sample 612E3MmetaG_FD_120493 | JGI IMG/M metagenome (GOLD analysis project Ga0182021, IMG submission 120493) | Permafrost microbial communities from Stordalen Mire, Sweden - 612E3M metaG (Illumina Assembly) | ecosystem: Environmental > Terrestrial > Soil > Wetlands > Permafrost | place: Sweden...
CCCTGGTCAAGAGCAACCGCGTGTATTGCTACGACTTCTCCACGAACCGCATCCCCGGCGTCACCGAGAAGGGCGAGCTGGCTTACTGGCGCGACGTGGGAACCATCGAGGCCTACTACGAGGCCAACATGGACCTCAAGAACGTGCAACCGCACTTCAACCTGTACAACTGGGAGTGGCCCATCGTCAGCGTCAACTATCCCGACCCACCGTCAAAGCTTGTCTTCGACGACGAACGCCGGCGCGGCATGCTGGTGCAGTCCATCATGTCGAGCGGCTGCGTGATCGCCGGCGGCTTCGTCAAGGACTGCGTCCTCGGCCGCAACGTGTGGATCGATGAGGGCGCCGAGGTCCGCGACTCCATCCTCTTCGACAACGTGCACGTGGGCAAGGGCGCCCGCATCCAGCGCGCCATCATCGACAAGAACGTGCGCGTCGCGCCCGGCGATCACATCGGTCACGACCTGGCCCGCGACGCCGTCCGCCACCACGTCAGCCAGGGCGGCATCACCGTGGTTGGCAAGGCCCGCGACACCTGGTTGACCAGGGCGAGAAACTTCTGATCGGCCGCCAGGCCGTGCAAATCCAGCCGGGCCACGCTACATTCCGGCCTGCCAATGAAAAAGCGTTCCCCCCTTGCCCTGGTCGTGCACGGGCATTTTTACCAGCCGCCGCGCGAGAACCCGTGGACCGACGAGGTGCCGCGCGAAACCACGGCCACGCCCTTCCCCAACTGGAACGCGCGCATCCACGCCGAGTGCTACCGGGCTAACGCCTACGCGCGCATCTACGGGCCCAAGGACCACATCGCCTCCATCGTCAACAACTACGCCGGCCTGTCCTTCGATGTCGGCCCCACCCTGGCGCGCTGGTTGGAGCGCCACGACGGCCAGGTCATGCGCCGTATGCGCGAGGGCGACAGCGAGCAGCGAGCTCGCCTCTCCGCGGGCGGGGCCATGGCGCAGGTGTGGGGCCACCCCATCACGCCGCTTCTCGACGCGCACGACCTGCGCACCCAGATCCTCTGGGGCCAGCTCGATTTCCGCCGCCGCTTCGGCCATGCCGCCCACGGCATGTGGCTGCCCGAAACCGCGGCCAACGAGTCGACCCTGGCCGCTCTCATCGACGCGGGCGTGGCGTACACCATCCTCGCGCCCGAACAGATCGAGGCCGTGCGTTCCCCCGACGGCGAGTGGCAGGCAGTCAACGCCGAAACCCTGGACACCGGCCGCGCCTATCGCTTTTCCCACCCGGATGGCTCCGGCCGCTCGCTGGCCCTCGGCATCTTCGACGGCCCGCTCTCGCGCGACCTCGCCTTCGGCACCGCGACCCGGGACGCGGCCAGCTTCATCGAGTCCATGCGCCGCTCCGCCGAGCGCTCGAAGGCCCCCGGCAAGCATCTGGTGCTGGCAGCCTCCGACGGCGAGCTCTATGGCCACCACAAGAAATTCGCGGATCTCACCCTCGCCTACGCCATGAGCGTCTCGGCGCCGTCCGAGCACATCGAGGTCACCAACCTGGGCGCCTTCCTGGCCGAGTCGCCACCCACCTGGGAGGTCCGGCTGCGCCCGGGCCCCGACGGCGAGGGCACGGCCTGGAGTTGCGGCCACGGCCTCGGCCGTTGGCTGCGTGACTGCGGCTGCCGCATGCACGACGTGAAAGGGAGCAGCCAGGCCTGGCGGAGACCATTGCGCGAAGCCCTCGATCACCTGCGCGACCGCGCCGCTTCGTTCTTCGAGGACGCCGGCGGTGAGCTCTTCGCCGACCCCTGGCAGGCCCGCGATGCCTTCGGCGAGGTCGCCGACGACGATCCCGAACGGCGCAAGAAGTTCCTGCGCGGCCTCGGCCGGCCGGGCCTGCGCCGCGACCGGGGACCGGCGTCGATGCGCGCGCTTCTGCTCATGGAGATGCAACGCTCGCTCCTGCTCATGTACGCGAGTTGCGCCTGGTTTTTCGACGACATCGCCGGACCGGAGGCCGCGATTGCCCTGCGCCGGGCCGTGCACGCCATGGACCTGTGGAAAGCCCTCGGCGGCAAGCCGCCCGAGAAGGCGTTCACCGGTATCCTAGCCGAGGCGCACAGCAATCAGCCCAAGCTCGGCACCGGCGCCGATGCCTTCGCGCGCGCGCGTCATGATCGCATCTCGCCCGCCCAGGTCGTGGCGCGCACGGCCTTTTCGTGCATGGCCTCCTCCTCTTCCGGCCAAGGCGGCTATCCCGGCTTCGACGTGCGCATCGACTGTCCGGCCACGCAAGGCGGCCACAGGTCGCTGGCGGGTCGGGCGCGCATCACGGGATGGCGGACCGGTGAGGTAACCACGCTCTCCTTCGCCGCCTCCCACGACGGCCTGGCGGATTTCGAGTGCCGTGTTGACGGCCGACGGTTGGGGCTCGACGATCTCGACGAGGAAGCGGCCCAGGCCCTGCGCTTCGGCGCCCTGGTCCGCATGGCCGCCCCGGCGGGCGGGGCTACGGGCTGTCGCGCTCTCCTGGAGGTGGCCGACAAGTTGAGCGCCTGCACGGCCAACGAACACGCTGCGCTCTCGGGGTTGTTGGCCCGCGCCCTCGCCAGCTACCTGGAGGACGGCCTCGGTACACGCGGGCCCATGGACTGGCAGCTCGCGCTCAGGCTCGCCGACCGGGCCGGCGCAGTGCAAACCACCGACGACTGGCGGCGCGTGCAGGAAGTCGTCTGGGAGCACCTGGACTCCCTCCGCCGCCGCCGCGAGTCGCCGCAGAAACCCCTGCGCGCCCTGGCCGAGCGATTGTCATTGCTCAAGGCCGCGGAATAGTCAGGGTCTCGCCGCCCTCTCGCAACCCGCCATCCCCGCCACCGGCGCTCCGGCAATCAGGCGCCCGCCGCGGTAGTCGCCCTCCGCGACCTCGCTGCCACCCTTGTCCCACTGCTTCCACTTCCCGACTTTCTGGCCATCGGCGAACTGCCCTTGCACCCACGGCTTGCCGTCGGGATACCAGGCGGTGAACGAACCCTCGGGCCGGCCGTTGTAGTAGCTGCAACTCTGTCGCGGCCGCGTCGTCTTGGGATGCCACTCGATCCATTGCGCCCGCGCCTTGTCCGACGACTCGCACCAGACGGACTTGCTCGGTTCCGAGCGCAAGGGAACGTCCTTCATGCCCTGCGGACAGAAGCGCGACGTTTTGCTCTTGCACCCCGCTAGGCCGGCGATGGCCAGAACCACGAATAGGTAACGCAGCTTCGGCATACCGTGTCTCCTCGTCCCCTAGCATCGGAAGCATCGGCACGAATATCAAGTCCCGTGTGGCGGCAACCGCGTGGGGAGCCTACGCTTCGCCAGCTTTGCTGGCGGCGCACCATCGCGGGAGGGGCTGGCGAGGCCGAGCACAGCGAGGGGGCGGCAGGGCGGGTGGCAGGTGCCGAGTGCAGAGCTAACCCTTTCAGGGTTCCCAGGTCATTGACGAGAGGCCACCGTTGCATGATGCTGGCAGGTCACGCCCGCGACGCACCGACGATGGCTTTCGCATGCATACCGAGGGACATGACAGCACCCGCCCGGCCGCCGCGCCCCCTCCGCACGTCTCGGTCGTGATCATGGCGTGGAACGAGGCGGCGAGCCTGGCCGCGGTCGCGCGCGAGATCCAGGCCGAGCTGACCCGTCTGGGGGAAAGCCACGAGATTCTCGTCGTCGACGATGGCAGCACCGACGGAACCAGCCTGATCGCCGACGAGCTAGCCGCCACGCTGCCCGGCCTGCGCGCGCACCATCATGGCCAAAACCGCGGGCTGGGCGCTGTGTACCGCAGCGGGTTCGCCCTAGCCCGGGGCGAGCTCGTCACCTTCTTTCCCGCCGACGGCCAGTTTCCCGCGAGCATCCTCGGCGACTACCTGCCGGCCACGGCCGACGCCGACATCATCCTCGGCCTCCTGCCCGACCGCGGCGGGCCGCTCACCGCGCGCGCCCTCTCCCTCGGCGAGCGGCTGCTGCTGCGCGCGCTCTTCGGCCGCTTTCCCCGCTTTCAGGGCATCCTGATGTTCCGGCGCGAGTTGCTGCGCGACACCGTCCTGGTTTCGCAGGGACGAGGTTGGACCGTGCTCATGGAATTCATCCTGCGCAAGGCGCGTTCCGGGGCGCGCATCAAGAACATGCCCATTTCGATCCGCCCGCGGGCGAGCGGCGACTCGAAGGTCAACAACCTGCGCAGCATCGCCTCGAACCTGCGCCAGGTGCTCGCGTTGCGCCTGTACCTCTAACTCTGCCGCAGGTGCCGCGCTCAGCGAAGAGCGAAGAGCGAAGAGGGCCGAGATCTCTGCTTGCGACAATGCACGTCGGATACGCCGGAGCTACTCGGACGCACGCCAGGGCGGCAGGCGCACCTTGTCCACCGCGATGGTCGTGCGCATGATGGGTTCGCCCTGCGCCGCGAACCACGACGGGTCGTCGGTGGTGGCGTAGCGACGGCTCGCATTTCGCGACAGGCGCTGCTCCATCTCGGGATGCCGCCCGAGCCAGTCCGCCAGGCGCTCGGCCACCAGCTCGCCCTGCGCGATGACGTCGACGGCCGGGGGAACGATGGCGCGGATCCCAGGCCACAGCAGCGGATAATGCGTGCACCCAAGCAAGACGCGCGCCGGCGGGTCGGGCCGCGCGAACAGCGGGTCCAGGTACTTGTGCAGGAAGAAGTCCACGCCCGGCCCGGAAGTCTCGCCAGCCTCCACGAGCGGCACCCACAACGGACAGGCCTGCTGCACGAGTCGCAGGCACGGGGCGAGCTTGGCGAGCTCCAGCGCGTACGAGCCGGAAGCGACCGTGCCCGCGGTGCCGAGCACGGCCACGGTTCCCGACGCCAGCGACGGCTGCGTCAGGCCGGGGATCGCGCCCGGCGGCAGGCCGGCCAAGGCTTCGGCGGATGGGCGAACGACGCCAAGAATCCGGCGATCCGGCCGGTGCGCCGGCAGATGCCGCTGCTGCAAGGTGCGCAGCGCCTGCGCCGAGGCCGTGTTGCAGGCGAGCACCACCAGCGGGCAGCCGGCCTCGAACAAGAACTCGACGGCTTCGCGAGTGAAGCTATGCACCACCTGCAAGCTGCGGCCGCCATAGGGTGCCCGCGCACTGTCGCCAAGGTAGAAGTAGTCGTAGCGTGGCAAGCGCGCCACCAGCGCTCTGAGCACGGTCAAGCCGCCGAAGCCGGAATCGAAGACACCGATGACGCCTTCCTCCGCCGTCGCCATGGATCGCTGTCCTATCCGGCCACGCGCCAGGCGGTGCCGGTCGGGGTGTCCATCAACTCGACCCCGCTCGCCTTCAGCTCGGCGCGGATTTCGTCAGCCCGCGCGAAGTCCTTGGCCTTCCGCGCAGCCGTGCGATCGAGGATGCGCGCCTCGACCGCGGCCCGGTCGATCGTACGCCGCACGCACAAGCGATCCCGGCGCGCCAGCAGAAACTCGGCAGGCGGCTGTAGCATGATGCCCAGCGTGGCGCCGACCGCGCGAGCGTCACGCGCGATGGCGGCCAAGGTCTTGCCCCGCTCGGGCTTGGGCATGGCCTTGGGATCGTCGAGCAGCTTGTTGGCCAGCACGAAGGCATCGTAGAGGTGGCCGATGGCGGCCGCGCTGTTGAAATCGTCGTCCATCGCGGCGCCGACCTTCGCCGCCAGGTCCGACGACGGCGGCGCGACCGGCGCCTGAACGAGCGTGGCCAGAAACGTGTCCAGCCGCTCCAGCGTGCGGTAGAAGTAGTCGAGGCGCGCCTCGGCCTCGTCGAGATCGGGATACACGGCCTGCCCGGCGCTGTCGCGGGCGATGGTGAAGTTGGCCGGGCTGCGGTAGTGCACGCTGATGAGCAGCAGGCGTAGCGCCTCGAGGTCGTGCGTCTCGGCCACCCGGCGAATGGTCACCACGTTGCCCAGGGACTTCGACATCTTCTCACCACCGAAGTTGACCATCCCCGAGTGCATCCAGTAGCGCGCGAACGAGCCGAACGCGCCTTCGGACTGCGCGATCTCGTTTTCGTGGTGGGGGAAGATGAGATCCGAGCCGCCGCCGTGGATGTCGAAGCTGTCGCCGAGGTAGCGGTGGGACATGGCGGAGCATTCGATGTGCCAGCCCGGGCGCCCCGGACCCCAGGGGCTCTCCCACGCCGGCTCGCCCGGCTTGGCACCCTTCCACAGCGCGAAGTCGAGCGGGCTCTTCTTGTGCTCGCCGACCTCGATGCGCGCGCCGGCTTGCAAGTCGTCGATGCTTTGGCCGGAAAGAGCGCCATAGCGGGAGAATCCCGCCACGGAATAGTACACGTCGCCCTCCGCCGGGTAGGCCAGGCCACGCACTTCCAGCCGCCGGATCACGTCGATCATGTCGGCGATGTGCTCCGTGGCGCGCGGCTCGATGTCGGGGGGGGCGATGCCGAGCGCACCCATGTCCGCGATCATGGCGTCGGCGTAGCACTTCGCCACCTCCGCCGCGGGTCGCCCCTCGGCGTTGGCCTTGCGGATGATCTTGTCGTCCACGTCGGTGATGTTGCGGACCAGGCGCACCTCCAGGCCGCGGGCCCGCAGGTGGCGCACGATCACGTCGAAGGCGACCAGGGTGCGCGCGTGCCCGACGTGGCACAGGTCATAGACGGTGACACCGCAGACGTACATGCCGACCTTGCCCGGCTCGCGCAGCACCAGATCGACCTTCTTGCCGGCGCGCGTGTCGTAGATTCTTTGCATGGCGAAACTTCTAGGCGCGCGCGCGGAGGGAGAGCAAGTTCAACAACGCAAAGCCGAGCAGGAACGCGCCAGCGACGAGCACCTTGAGGTGGTCGCGTGGCCGCTCGCCCTCGCGCAAGAGGAGGGCGTCGTCCGGGATCTGCACGTTGGCCAGGGTACGAATGGCCATGATGCGGGTGAGCGGCAGATCCTTGTCACCCTCGGACGCCTTGATCCGCAAGCCGTCCTGGCTCGCGGCGAGGTCGGCGAGGCGCACGGTGTGCGTCGCGCGTACGGGGAGGAAACGCACCTTCGGGTCGAGCTCGGAAACTGCGTTCATGGCCTTGTCGCGCCCTTCCTCCGGGAAGGTCACGACCAGCGCGACGCTCTTGTGGTCCGCTGCCGACACCGCATCGTCGAGAACCTTGCCGCCCTGCTGTTCGATGGCCGCGCGCGCCGCGGCCACGTCAGCCCACTTCGCGCGCGGCATCTCGACCTGCACGTCGGCCGGGCGGCTGACGTCGATGGACACCTGGTCGTTCGGGGCCAGCGCAACCTCCTCGCCCATCATGTCGGCCATGACCACGGAGCCGCCCTGCGCCGTGGCGACCTTGGCGCGAACCGCGGTGGGCGCGAAGAAATGGGTCGCAGTCACGCGGTTGGCGAAGTGCTTGCGGATGGCGGCCTGGAAGGACAGGTCGCGGAAACGCATGAGCCGGCCGACGAACACGTCCTTCTCGGCCTGCTCGACGGGGATGGGATCGGCCACGCGGCTGACGAAGATCCGGCTCCGGGTGCCGAGCAGACGGAAGAACTGCGTAAACCTCCACGAACCGGCGGTATCGATGATGACGCCGCTCTCGCGGTCGGCCATGCCCGCCAGGCGCACGTAGGCATTGACGGGCAGCTTGTCGACGGGGGCGGTGGCCAGCGCGCGCGCATCGCCCAGGTCACGCGCGTCGGAATGCGAGAGCGCGAAAAAGACATCGTCGTGGATCTGGTAGAGCAGGAACGCGGCCAGCGCCGCGGCCCCAAGCGCGATGGCCGGGTGGCGTCGTCTGGGCGAGGGCACATTCGCAAACTCGTCCGCGGACACGCCATCGCCCCCCGATTCTAGCTCGGGAAAATCAAGCGAGGGCTTCTCTCCTGTATCAGTCACCGTCGGAAGCGCCCGAATCTAGCACAACTCCCCATGCGCAACGGTCGGAAGTATTTCACCACAGAGGCACAGAGAGCGCAGAGACCGGAAAGGAAGGGGTTCGGATCCGGAACCGGAACCCATCCTTTCTCCTGCGTCCTCTGTGCTCTCTGCGCTCTCTGTGGTGAAACCCCAAGGCCAACGCCGGGGTAGAGACTTCTCCCACGCGCTGCTAACCTAGCGGCCGACGCGTGCCATGAAGTTCCTCGTCTTGCCGTTTCTCGTTCTGGCCGTCGTGGGCTGCGGCCCGAGCGGCGCGCGCACGCCCGCCGAGGCCCACGCGCGCCTGCGCACGGCGCTCGCCGCGCATGACGGCACCATGCTGTGGAACGCGCTCGATCAGGACACGCGCTGGTCGTGGATGACCATCCAGCGCGCGTGGCGCGAGGCCTACGACATCACGCAAAGCGTGGTGCCTGAAGGCCCGGAACGCGCCCGCCTGCTCGCGCGTTTCGAGCCAGGCGCCACCAGTGAGAACGCCAAGACCCTCTTCGCCCGGATGCTCTTGCCCGAGGAGTGGACGTCGTCGCAGGCCCTCATCGCGGCGGCGGGCACACGGTTGCCCGAGCTCTCGCCAGCGGGCGAGATCAGCGAGATCGCCACCGCCGCGGGCGCGCTCGTGTATCGCAAGGCGCACAACCGGTACTGGGGATGGGGCTTCGCGGGGCTCGCCGGCCGCGCGGAGCAGTTGCAGCGCGGCGCCAGCGCCGACCTCGAACGCATGCGCAAGGACGCCGCCGACTACGAACGCGCCGCCACGCGAGGCGCCAGGTGAGCCGGCGCCAAGCCCAGCCACCCGGCAAACCTGCCGACGGACGGCGCCGCCGCGAGGGCGAGGATGAAGCGGCCAAGGCCAGCCCGCAGCTTTCCTTCGAGCAACGCTTCACCACCATTACGCCCACGCCGCCCGCCGCATCCGAGACGCCCAAGCCGTCTCCGTCCGAAGCGACTCCCGTCCTCGCCGTTGCGGAGCTGGTGCGCAAGGCCCGCCAGACCCTGGAGGCGCGCTTCGGCGATGTGCGGGTAGAGGGCGAGGTGTCGGGCAGCAAGCGGTCAGCAAATGGGCACCTCTACTTCACCCTCAAGGACGCCGAGGCCCAGCTCGACTGCGTAATGTACGCGCGCGACGCCAGCCGGCTGAAGTTTCGCCTGGCGGACGGGCAACTCGTGCGCTGCCGGGGCAAGCTGACCATCTACGAAGGCCGCGGCCGCTTCCAGCTACAAGTCGCGGCCATCGAGCCGGCGGGCGCTGGCGCGCTGGCCCTGGCCTTCGAGGCGCTCAAGCAGAAGCTGCTCGCCGAAGGCTTGTTCGACAAGGACCGCAAGCGCCCCCTGCCCTTCCTGCCACGCCGGATCGGCGTGGTGACTTCGCGACAGGGGGCAGTGCTTCGCGACATCGTGCGCGTTGCCCACCGGCGCTTTCCAGTTCCCATCCTGCTGGCACCGACACCCGTGCAGGGCGAGGGCGCGGCCGCGTCGATCGCCGCCGCCCTGGTCGCCCTGTGCAAGGCGCCCGACGTTGACGTCATCATTATCGCCCGCGGCGGCGGCTCCCTGGAGGACCTCTGGGCCTTCAACGACGAGGCGCTGGCGCGGACCATCGCGGCCTGCCCGCTGCCGACCATTTCAGCGGTGGGACACGAAACGGATTTCACCATCGCGGACTTCGTCGCCGACGTACGCGCGCCCACCCCGTCCGCCGCCGCGGAGATGGCGGTGCCGGTCGCGGCCGAGTTACTTGCCGAGGTGCGCGTGCTCGCCGGCCGCCTCGGGCGCGGTCTGCTCGGCCAGGTCGGAGCGCGGCGCCTGGCCATCGAGCGCACGGCCGCACGACTGGGCGATCCGCGCCGGCTCATCGATGAGCGCCGGCAGGGCCTCGACGACCTCGTGGATCGCGCCGGCCGCGCGCTGGGCAACGCGCTCTCCCGCCGCCGCAAGGATTTGCAAATCGCCGAGGGCCGCCTCCTACGCGCCCACCCCCAACGCCGCATCGCCGATCAACGAACGGCGCTTGGGCTGCTCGAACGCCGCCTCGGCAAGGCCGGCTCCTTGCTCCTCGGCCACCGCCGCCGCGCCTTCGATGCGCTGGCGAACAAGCTCGACGCGCTTTCGCCGCTCAAAATCCTCGAGCGCGGCTACAGCCTCACGCGCGGCCCCGACGGTGCCGTGCTGGCGAGCCGGCAAGGCCTCGCGCCCGGCGACCAGGTCACCGTCACCCTCCGCGACGGCGACCTACGCACCCGCATCGAGGAGATCCTGGCGCGCAACAAACCCCGAGCCTAACCGGGCAGTAGTCGCGGCCCTGCTCATGGCCGTAGTCGTGGCCGTGGCCGAGTGACTACTCCGGCCGTGCCGACAGCCTCGCCCTCCGTCGTCCCAATCGAAGACTCAGACCTTTACTTACTTGAAGCTCTTCAGAAGGTCGTCGATATCTTTGCTAGCCTTGGTCGTCGGCTTGGCCGGCGTGGCCGCGGCTGGCGCTCCCGGGGCAGCCGCCGGAGCTACGCCCTTGGCCACCTTCCCTCCGCCACCCTTCTTCGCACCCTTCCTCCGCGCGGCCTTGGCGGCTTCGTCTTCGGCGGCGGCGGCGGCGGCCTTCTTCTGAGCCGCGGCGGTCGCGGCGGCGGCGGCGGCCTCTGCTTCCTTCCTCTTCGCTTCGGCCGTGGCGTGTTCCGTCTCGGCCTTGACCTTCTCGGTCTCCATCTTGATCTCCGTCGCGCGATCCGACTGCCGCTTCGCGTACGCCTCTTCCTGGGCCTGCTGACGCTGCAGGACAAGGTAAAGCGCGCCGCACATGATCAGGAAAAGCACGGACGCGGCGATGACCACGAAGACGGACCAGTGGGTCCTCTGCTTCGGTAGACTGAGGCTCGGAAGAGCAACTCTGTCGCTCATTGGGTCCTTTTCCTCCTCGGAGAGTGAATTTGCAATCGGTATTCCCCTTCGCGCAAGCCCCAATCGTCACCCGAGGTGATTTTTGTTGCGGCGCCGGCTCGGGCGCCTTCCGGAAAAAGGGGCCAACACCGACGATATCCGCTATGGTTTCGAGCGGAGCCACGTGGCGCAATACATCGACCTCCACTGCCACATCCTGCCTGGGCTCGACGACGGAGCCCCCGATCTCGCGACCAGCATGGAGATGTTGCGCGAGCTTGCCGGGCTTGGATTCGCCGAGATCTGCGCCACACCGCATCAGCGCAACGGGCTATTCATCCCCACCGAGGCAGCCATCGCGCGCGCCCTCGGCGAGTTTGCCGGCGAGGCCCGCAAGGTTCATCCCGGCGTGCACCTGCGGCTCGGCGCCGAGAACTACTGGGACGAGATCCTCCTCGAGCGCCTACGCAAGCGCACCGTGCCCTGCTACGACGGACGCCGCGCCTTCCTCTGCGAGGTCAATCCCGTACTCTTGCCCCCGCATCTCGACGAGGCGCTCTTCGAGATCCGCCTCGGTGGCTGCCTGCCGGTGATGGCCCATCCCGAACGCTACCTCCCGGTGCAACGCGAACCCGGATTCGCGGAGACGCTGGGTCGGCAGGCCGCGCTGGTCGTGGATCTGGAGGCGCTCGCCGGCGGCCAGCCACGGTCCGAGACCAAGGCGGCACGCCGGCTGGTCGAGGAGGGGCTGGCCCACGCCGTGGCCTCCTAGTCGCGCTGCGGATGAGACTGGAACACGTTCTAGCGGCATTAGAGCACAGAGCCGCCAAGAACGTGAAGCCCAACATTCAGC
>Ga0182021_10009396_pt1 | contig 11593 bp, 11 predicted proteins | sample 612E3MmetaG_FD_120493 | JGI IMG/M metagenome (GOLD analysis project Ga0182021, IMG submission 120493) | Permafrost microbial communities from Stordalen Mire, Sweden - 612E3M metaG (Illumina Assembly) | ecosystem: Environmental > Terrestrial > Soil > Wetlands > Permafrost | place: Sweden...
CGCGCGGAACACGGCGGCGTCGTCCCCGGGCCCGACCAAGAATCGCGGATCTCCCGCGCCGGGAAGCCGGGGAACCAGTTTTTCCAAGAGCCGCCATTCTCCGACTCGCCCGAGCGTTCGGCCGCCCGAGGACGAGGCGCTTCGCGTCAAGACTTTCGGTCCGATTTGTCTCCCGACCCGCCCGTCGGCCGGGAAAAAAGGGAGGACGCGCCCGCGATCACCGCCACCAGCCCTCCCATGAGGAGACAGAAGGGCAGAAAACCCTTCATGACGAACAGGAACTCCGCCCGCCAACGAAGGAGACCCCACACGGAAATGGCGAGCGCGCCGACCCCAACAATGAGACTGGCCATATCAACTCCTATTCACGACCCCGTCATTGCGAGGAGCGGTTCATGCGACGAAGCAATCCCATGTCTCAAGTTACGGAAGAACATTTCCCCTGCGCCTGAAACCGGGTATTGTGACGGCGCTAGCCAGGAATGCCGCGTGGGAGCGGCCTTCGTCGACCATGGGCCTCCTCGCAAAGACACCCGTGGACGGTTACAACAATTCGCCGAGCGCCGAGGGGATGAATCCCGCGACCTCCGACGCCAAAATTCCGACCGGCCCCCGCTTCCGGGCGGCCAGGTCTCCCGCGCGGCCGTGCAGCCACGCGCCGGTGGCCGCCGCGCGCAAGCAGGCTTCGGGGTCCGGCCCCACTTGCCCGATCAAGGCCGCCACGACGCCCGTCAAAACGTCCCCCATGCCGCCCGAAGACATCCCGGGGTTGCCCGTCGTGTTCACGAACGATTTTTTCCCGTCGGTCACGACCGTCCCCCGGCCCTTCAAAACCACCGTCGCGCCGAACCGCCGGGCCAGTTCTTTCGCCGCCCGAAGGCGGTCCTTCTGGACGTCGGCCGAGGAAATCCCCAAAAGCCTCGCCGCCTCACCCGGATGCGGCGTCAATATCCAAGGGGCCGTTCTCGCCGGAACTTTGCCCGAGACCGCCAGCGCGTTCAGGGCGTCGGCATCGGCCACGACCGGCACGGCCGTGAAATCCAAAACTTCCAACGCGAATTGCGCGGGCCCGGCCGCGCCCGACAATCCCGGGCCCAAAGCGACGGCCGTGACGCCCCGCTTGGAAACAAAATCCGCCAGTTCCGCGGCCGCTCCCGAAAATATCGCGCCGTCCGCCGAGGGAAGCGGAAACGTCATCGCCTCCCAGGGCCCCGAGGCCGCGATCGCGTATTCGCTTTCCGGGACGGCCATCGTCACCAGGCCCGCCCCCGCGCGAAGCGCCCCCAGGGCGGCCAGCCGGGCCGCGCCCATCATCCCGCGCGAACCGGCCGCGACCAGGACGTGGCCGAAATCCCCTTTGTGGCTGGCGCCCGCCCGGGGCGAGAGCCACGCGGCCACCGCCCGGCCGGGCAACCGGACCGCGGTCACGGATGAAACACCGCGGACGCCACCGCGTAATCGGCCGTGTGGGAAAGGCTCAAGGCCAGCCGCCGCTCGAACTTCTTCAAAGGTCCCGCCAATCGGACGGACGGTTTTCCGCGGGCGTCGTTGTGGACGGAAATGTCCCGGTGGGCCACGCCGTCCAGGCCCAAGGCCTTATAGACCGCCTCTTTGGCCGCGAAGCGCACGGCGTAGTGCTGGGCCGCGTTTTTTTTCCCCCGGCAGTAGGCGATCTCGCCCTCCGTGAAAACGCGCTCCCGGAACCGCCGCCCGCGCACCAACCGCGCGATCCGCGGAACCTCCACGATGTCGACGCCCAGCGAGTAGCTCACATTTTACCTCTCGCGGAGGGCCGGCGAAAGCCGCTTCCCCGAGGGCCGTTCCCCTACGGCATTTCTGGCTAGCGCCGTCACATTCCCGGCCGGCGCCGTCAGGCGCTCCGCGGCCGCGCGCCGCGCCCATTCGTCGGCGGCCCGCACCGCGGGCAAATCCGGCCGCCGGGAACATTCTTCCGTTTTTCCAAAACCGCCCAGGACGGACCGGATCAATTTGGGGATTCCGGTGAAGCCGATTTTCCCGTCCAGGAAGGCCCCCACGGCCGCCTCGTTGGCGGCGTTCATGACGGCGGGCCAAAGGCCCCCCTTCCGGCCCGCCTCCAGCGCGAGGGCCAGGCAGGGGAACCGCCGGAAATTCGGCGGATAAAATTCCAACGCGCGAATCTCCTCGAGCGCGAGGGGTTTCACCGGCGTCGGACGGCGCTCGGGGTGAGTCAAGGCGTATTGGATGGGGATCCGCATGTCCGGGTGGGACATCTGCGCCAGCATCGAGCCGTCCTCGAACTCGACCAGGGAATGGACGATGGATTGGGGATGGATCACGATTTGGATGTCGCTCAAGGGCACGCCGAACAGGTGCCGCGCCTCGATGGCCTCCAGCCCCTTGTTGGTCAGGGTCGCCGAGTCCACGGTGATCTTGCGCCCCATCCTCCATGTCGGGTGGCGCAGGGCCTCTTTCGGCGTGACGCCGTCCAAGGGCCCTTTTCGGCGGTAGAAGGCCCCGCCCGACGCCGTCAAGATCAGCCGTTTCAAGCCCGGGGCTTTGAGGCCCGTGGCCGAGGGCAGGCCCAGGCACTGGAACATGGCCGAGTGTTCGCTGTCGACGGGGATGACCGCGGCCCCGTAAATCCGCGCCGTCTTCATCAAGATTTCCCCCGCAACGACCAGGGCCTCTTTATTGGCCAGGGCGACAATCTTCCCCGCCTTGAGCGCCGCGAAAAGGGGCGCCAGGCCCGCCGTTCCCACGACGGCGGAAACCAAAACGTCCACCGAGCGGTGGCTCGCCGCGCGGACCAAGCCCTCCTCGCCCGCCCACACGCTCAAACGCGGGGCCGAGCGCCGGGCCCAGTCTTTAAGCTCCTCCGCCGCGGCGCGCTCCGCGACCGCGACGGCCGATGGGCGAAATTCGCGGATTTGGGCTTTGAGAAGTCCTAAATTACTGTGCGCCGAAAGCGCCCACACCCGGTGCCGGGGCCCCCGGGCCTCGCGGTTCAGCCGCCGCACGACCTCCAGGGCGTTCACACCGATGGAGCCGGTGGAGCCCAGGACGGAGACCCGCCGAATCACATCCCCCGTCCCGTCGCCAAAATGTAGAAGTAGAGGAACGGGGCCGAGAAAAGGAAGCTGTCGAAACGGTCCAACACGCCGCCGTGGCCGGGGAGGAGGTTGGAGGAATCCTTCACGCCGAAGCAGCGCTTCAAGAGCGATTCGGCCAGGTCCGACCCTTGAGCCACGGCGCCCGCGCAAACCGCCACGACCACGGACTCGCCCCGCCCGAACAATAACGGAAAGAAGGCTTCCCTCAAACCCCAACCAACCAGCGCCGCCGCGGCCAGCCCGGCGAAGGCTCCCTCCCAGGATTTTTTCGGGCTGATGACGGCAGCCATCCGGTGGCGGCCGATGGCGCGGCCCACGGCCCAAGCGACCGTGTCCTGGGCCCAGATCAAACCCACGAGGAAAAACGTCGCGTCCCGGCCCAAGGAGTACAAACCGCCCGGCCCCCGCCCCTCCCTCAACAAGGCCAGGAAAGACAAGGGCCAGGCCACGATCAGAAGCCCCGCCGCGGTCATCCCAAGCCGCACCATGGAGAGGCTTTTGTCCCGGCGCGCCATCTCCCGCCCGACGGCCCCGGCGGCGGACAAGGTCAGGGCGAAGGCGGGCGCCTGCGCGGCGAAGGGCGATTCCGGCCGGTGACCGGAAAGGATGAACGCGGACGCGGTCAACAGGCCCAAGAAGATTCCCCACCAGCCCTGCGTGGGGTGCCCGCCCTCCTCGGCCATGGCGTGGAATTCCCAGAGGGCGAGGAGCACCAGGAAGAAAAGAAAAGTCAGGAACGGCAGGCCCCCCAGCCAGAGGACCCAAACGAAGAGGGGCGCGAGCACAAGCGCCGTCAAGATCCGCGGAAGCGCCACTAGAGCCCTCCAAAACGGCGATGACGGGATTGGTAATCCGCCAGCGCCTGGTAAAGCTGCGGCCGCCGGAAGTCCGGCCACAAAACCGGCGTGACGTGGAACTCGGCGTAGGCCGACTGCCACAGAAGGAAGTTGGACAGCCGGCGCTCGCCGGAGGTGCGGATGAGCAGGTCCGGGTCGGGAAGCCCGGCGGTTGCGAGGTGGGCCGAGATGTCCTCCTCCGTGACGGCGGCCGCGCCCTTTCCGATCAAGTCGTTCACGGCGTCCACCACGTCCTGCCTCCCCCCGTAGTTCAACGCCAAGTTCAATATGAGCCCGGTGTTGTCGCCCAACAGATCCTGAGCCCGCGCCAGCTCCTTCCGAACGGCCGAGGGCAATTCCTCCACCCGCCCCGAGACGCGCAGGCGCACGCCGCTCTTGTCCAGCTCCGCCGCTTCGCGGCGCAAGGTGTGGCGCAGCAGGATCATGAGGCCCTCGACCTCCGCCTTGGGCCGGGACCAATTTTCCGTCGAAAAAGCATAGAGCGTCAGGACCTCGATCCCCAACTCCCCCGAGACCCGCACGGCCTCGCGCACGCTCTCGGCCCCGGCCCGGTGGCCGGCCAATCGCGGCAGGCCGCGGGCTTTGGCCCACCGGCCGTTACCGTCCATGATGACGGCCACGTGGCGGGGCAAACGAGAACGGTCGAGTGTGGGAAGATCCTTGTCGGAAAAAGAAACTTTCACCAATGCCTTCCTTTCGTGAAACCCGTGGCACGGGCATCTTGCCCGTGCACTTGGCGTCCGGGAAGACTATGCACGGGCAAGATGCCCGTGCCACCGGCGGGCAAGTCAAACTTCCATGATGTCTTCTTCTTTGGCGGCGAGGGATTCGTCTATCTTCTTGACGTAGGAATCGGTCAGCCCTTGGAGCGCGTGCTCGGCCGTTTTCCCCTGGTCTTCGGTCAGGGCCTTGTCTTTCTCCTGCTTCTTGATCTTCTCCAACGCGTCGCGGCGGTCGTTCCGGACGCCGACGCGGAACTCCTCGGCGGTCTTGCGCACGGCCTTGCAGAGTTCCTTCCGGCGGTCCTCGGTCAGGCCCGGCACCGTCAAGCGGATGATCTTTCCGTCGTTGGCGGGCGTCAAGCCCAGCCCCGAGGCGAGGATGGCCTTTTCAATGGCCGGGAGCGCGCTCACGTCCCAGGGCTTCACCTCGATCGTCTTCCCATCGGGCACGCCGACGGCGGCGACCTGTTTCAATGGCGACTGGGAACCGTAGTATTCGACTTTCAAATGGTCCAATATGTTGCCGGTCGCGCGGCCCGTTCGGACCATGGTGAAATCCTGGCGGAGGCGCTCCACGGATTTCTTCATCTTCTCCTCGGCTTGGGCTAGGATCGGGGCGACTTGCGGGAGAGCGTTGGTCATTGGATTTCCTTTTCGGTCAGGGTGTGAGGAGAGTTCCGATGTCCCGTCCGGCGATGGCCCGGCGGATGTTGCCCGGGACGTCCATCTTGAACACGCGGACGGGCAGCTTGTTCTCGTGGCAAAGGGAAAGCGCCGTGGCGTCCATGACGCCCAGCCGCTTCTGGAGGGCCTCCAGGAGCGTCAGGGTCTTGTAGCGCTTGGCGGCGGGGTTCTTGCGCGGGTCCGAATCGTAAACGCCGTCGACGAGGGTGGCTTTCAGGACGGCGTGGGCTTCGATTTCGGCGGCGCGGAGCGCGGCGGCGGTGTCGGTGGAGAAATACGGATTGCCCGTCCCCGCCGCGAAGACGACGATCCGGCCTTTCTCCAAATGGCGGATGGCGCGGCGGCGGATGTAGGGTTCGGCCATTTTGGCGATTTCGACGGCGGAGAGGACGCGGGTGGGAACGCCCGATTGCTCCAGGGCGTCCTGGATGGCCAGGGCGTTCACGACGGTGGCGAGCATCCCCATGTGGTCGGAGACGACCCGGTCCAGGCCCCGGCCCTGGCCCCGGGTGCCGCGCCAGATGTTCCCGCCACCGACCACGACGGCGATCTGAAAGCGGGCGGCCCGCGCGGATTTGATCTCGCCGGCGATGCGGAAAAGGGCGTTGAGGTCTATGCCCGAAAACCCCGGCCCCCCGAGGGCCTCCCCGGAGAGCTTCAGCACGACGCGGCGCACGTGTTCAACCATGGAGCGTCATTTTACATGTACGCCGCGCGCCCATCAAATAGAATCCGCTCACGCATTCGGTCACACCTCCCCCGTCATTGCGAGGAGCGGTGTTGCGACGAAGCAATCCCAGATTTCATGCGAAGGAAAATCGCATTCCGGACCTTGAAGCAGGAGATTGCTTCGTCGGCCGCCGGCCTCCTCGCAATGACCCCGTATCTATTCTTCCCCCACCTTGTAGCGCGCGAAACGCTTGACGCGGAGGGCGTCGCCGGTCTTCTTGGCGACGGCCTCGACGAGCTGCTTGACGAGGGTCTTGCCCCCCGGGTCCTTCACGAAGGGCTGCTCCAAGAGGCAGAACATCTGGGAGAACTGGTTGATCTTCCCGTCGGCGATCTTGTCCCAGATCTTCTCGGGCTTGCCTTCTTTTTGGGCCAGCGCCCGGGCGATGGCTTTCTCGCTATCGACGGTTTCAGCCGGCAGGTCTTCGCGCCGGACCCAGCGCGGGGCGGTCGCAGCCGTCTGCATGGCGAGGTCTCGGGCCAGGGCCTTCACGTCGTCGGAAGAGGCGCTCTTGGGGGCGTCCAGTTCGACCACGGCGCCCACCTTGCCCTTGTCTCCCGACGGGTGGATGTAGATGCCGAAGACGCTCGTGGCGCCGCCCTCGAACCGGGACAACCGGCGGAGCGAAATGTTCTCCCCCAGCCTGGCGATCATCTCCTTCATGCGCTCCTGGGGCGCTTGCGAGGCGTCGGTCCATTTTTGGGCCAGGGCCTGCTCGGCGAAGTCCGCCAGGAGCTTCAAGAAATCGTCCGTCTTGGCGACGAAGTCCGTTTCGCAGTCGAGCTCCAAGAGGACCACGGCCCCCCCGGATTGGCGGAAGGTGACCAGCCCCTCCGCCGTGGCGCGGCCCGAGCGCTTGGCGGCGGTGGCCTGGCCCTGCTCGCGCAGGATCTTCACGGCCTTGTCGAAATCACCGCCCGCGGTCTCAAGCGCCCGCTTGCAATCCATCATCCCCGCGCCCGTCTGCTGGCGCAGTTTGTTCACGTCTCCGCTGGAAATCACCGGCATGAAAGAATCCTCCCAAAAATGGCGTCGTTACCCGCTTGTGTGGCACGGGCATCCTGCCCGTGCATTATCCTTTACGCCCCCGTAGAAGCCGGTGTCTCGGCCGGGGTTACTTCGACGACCGCATCGGGCGCCGCCTCGCCCTCGACAAGCGATATCGGCTCCGCGGACGCTTCCGAGCCGGGGACGTCCAGCCCCCCCTCCACCCGCCCTTCCAGGATGGAGTCGGCCACCAGTTTGCAGAAGAGCTTCACCGAGCGGATCGCGTCGTCGTTTCCGGGAATGGGGTAGTCGATCAGGTCAGGGTCGCAGTTCGTGTCGCAGATCGAGACCAATGGGACTTCCATCCTCCGGGCCTCCGTGACGGCGGTGATCTCGTGGACCGGGTCCACGATGAACACGGCGTCCGGGAGGACTTCCATGGCTTTGATGCCGTCCAGCGACTTGGACAGCCGGCGGATGTCTTTTTCGCGGCGCATGGCCTCTTTCTTGGAAAGTTGGGAGAAGATGCCGCTGGCCTTCATCCGGTCCAGCTCTTGGAGCCTCTTGGCCGAACGCCGCACCGTCTCGAAGTTGGTGAGGGTTCCGCCCAGCCAACGGTCCCGGACGAAGGGCATCTCGCACCGGGTCGCCTCCAGGGCGACGGCCTCGCGGGCCTGTTTCTTGGTCCCGATGAAAAGGATGGATTTCCCCTCCTTGGCCGTCTCGCGGATGAAGGTGAGGGCTTTCTTGAGCTCCTTGACCGTTTTTTGCAGGTCAATGATGTGGATGTTGTTCCGGCTCCCGAAGATGAACTTGGCCATCTTGGGGTTCCAGCGCCGGGTTTGGTGTCCGAAGTGGACCCCGGCTTCGAGCAGAGCTTTCATCGAGATGGATGCCATGGTTTCGTTAAGTCTCCTTTGTTGTTTAACCAAGGAACGGGAAAATAAAAATGGCGGGCCCCTTGCGGCGGGTCCGCCAAACATCGGAATGGAGCGGCCGAAACCGCCCCCTCATGGGTTTCCACGTTCCGTGCTTGGTTTTCGCCTCCACCTCCATCATCTTTCAACCGGCCCTAACTATTAAAGGAAGGGACCCCGGCGAAATCCGAAGGTGTGCGTATTTACAACGAACGAATTATAGCAAATATCGCGGAGGACGCTGGACACCGCCAAGTCATGGGACGCGCTTGAACCCGATCCGTTCGGGACGGGTCAAATTCTGGATGACCTGGTAGAAATGCAAAATATCCGCATCGTGGCCGGTCAGCCGTCGCTCGACGGCCGCCAGCCGCTTGGCCAGCGCCCGGTTCAGCGACACCATTTGCCGTAGACGGATGAAGGCCCGCATGATCATGATGTTGATCTCGACGGCGCGGTCGCTGTTCAAGACGCTGGACAGCATGGCGACGCCATGTTCGGTAAAGACATAGGGCGGACGTCGAAGACCCATTTTCAGCGAGGAATTGGAGGTCGCAAATTGCGACCTCCAATTCTCCATCTCCGCCTTGCTCATCTGGAACATAAAATCCGGCGGGAACCGCTTCCTGTTCCGCCGAACCTGCTCGTTCAGCCGCTTGGTGGGAACGCCGTAGAGTTGGGCCAGGTCTTTGTCCAGCATGACCTTTTGTCCTCGGATGAGGAATATCAAGTGGTCAATGTTTTCGGCCGGGATTAAGTCATTCATCGTGCCCATATCCTACTTATTTTGTTATTCTATTTTCAATATTAATGATACTAAATTCAAACGCCGGGGGCGGGCCGAGTTTCGGTCCGCCCCCGGCGTTTGAATCAGTTCCGCCCGGCTTACGCGAACTGGGCGACGTATTTCTTGAGCTTTTCGTAGTCTCCGTCTTTCTTCATCTGGTCGGCGAGTATCTTCAGCGGAATGCCGCTAATAGTGAGAAGGATCCGTTCCACCATGGCATCCTTCAAGCCCTCGAAACTTACATTTTCCAAATTGAAGGCGGAAACCCGAAGGGCGATCTCGCCTGTGGCCGCTCTTATAAAGTCGGCGTTGCCGAGCTTCCCCTTTTGTTTCGCGGCGGCCAACAGGAGGTCACGGACATTTACCTTCCCCTCTTTATTAACAGCGTCGTTTTCTTCCGCAAACCTCCGATTCACCACCCGGATCAGTCCCTCCGCTCCGGGACTGGATTCGAGTTCTGTCTGTAACGCAGACAAGGCCGGCGATTCCGGGGACTCACGGATCAGATTAACCATGGCTGTGAGCACCTCAGGTTCGACCTCCAGGAGAATCCGTCTCCCGGCCTGAACGTGGGCGGCGAGCCAGTAAAGCTGGCCGATGTTCACCTGGCCGGGCTCGAGCCCCTGCATGCTCTCAAACATGACTCCCACGGAGGAGAGCTTGGCGCCTTCAACAACCCCCTGCTTGACCACCTGGAAATCACCGTTTGCTTTCACCACAGCCGAATATCCGGGCGACAGCTTGTTCATGACGGATTCAATATCGTCTCGGATCTGCGGGTATTTCTGCCATCGGGCCATCAGGTCTAACAGAATGGCATCTTGGTTTCTATCGACATAACCCTTGTAGCCCTGGAGTATGGTGGTATTGTTCAGGCTGTCCAGGGAAACATCCGTCATAACCCGGTTGATCGGGTCGTCCGGATTCTTGATCGGCGCCGTGGAGGCTCTGCCGCTGGAAACCAAATCATTCACCGTCGTATTTATGAGAGTCCTCAAGTTGCTCAGGAGACGGACGGTTTCGGAGAAACCCCGTGAGTGCTGAGCGTCCAAATTGTTCAACAGATTTGCGTCCGGCGCGGCGACGACGTCTGGATCATGCACCAGAGGAATCACGGCGACGGGTTCCGGCCGAGCCTTCCCCAAGTCTTCCCTCAAAGTGTAGGTGGTGGCGAGAGCCGACATTGAAATCCCGATGAGGACCATCCACAGCCTCAGCGACGCGAAAACTCCCGTCTGCAAGTCGGCCACGCCGACATTCGGCGTCACCCCCCCTCCCAGGAAGTAGAACAACGCCGCCAGGCCGAACACCGCGAACACACCCAAGGTCCACTTGACGGAGGCGTTCCGGAACCCGGATGTGCGAGCCTTTTCCCCCTCCCCTGAAATTTCCAAGAGGACCGGCGCCCGGAAACCGGCCAGGAACGGCACTCCCAAGAAGGCGAGCACGGCCCGAAGGCCCGTGTATTTCCCGACGGCGAAATGCAAAGTTCCTTGCCGGCCTCCCGCCCACCAGTGGGAGAACTCGTGTCCGGCCAGGACCGCGGGCACCCCGACGGCGCGGGCGCCGAGAGTCATCCACAAGGCCCACTTCGCCGCCATCGCGGGGTTCACGTTCAGACCAAAGTAAGCGCTCACCGCCCAAGTGAGCAATGAACCAACCACGCCGACGCCCATCGCCATAAGCCACATGTTGCCCAAGGCGCCGACCGCGGCCGGAGCTGGAGGGGGAGCCGGGGTGGGCGGGTTCGGGGTGGTCGCGCCCGTGCCGGTGCTTACAGGCGCCAACATGGTAAAGGTCTCGGTCAACGGTGTAGTCCCGGCGGGCACCTGAAAAGCAATCTCGACCAGAACCTTCCCGCCGACTTCTTCGTTGGCAATTCTTGTCAGCATACCAACGTCCGGACTACCTTGCACTATGGCTGGTAATATCCCGATGCCCCCGTTTGCCATATTTTTTGAATCAACAAGGATTGAAGCGAGGTTACTGCCCTGGCTGTCACTTATCTTAAGCGTCATGGTCCAGTTCGATAATGTCCCCACGAGGTTGGCCAGCCCCAGCGGGGTGGTCGCCCCGGGTGTCAGCAAGGCCAGCAAACTGGGTTTGTCTAATTGAAATCCAATGCCTGCCGATCCAGCCGTCGTACCCGGAGTGATCGTGACGATGTTCACGCCTACAGTGAAATCTCGATACTGATCGGCCTTCGGCCCCGTACTGTCGGTGCTTGACAGGGCGTAAACATTCATCGGGGTAAGTCCAAAACTGGCGAAATTGGTGCCGGTGTATGTGATGGGCGAGCTTATCACCGACCCAACAGGCGGAGCTGTGTTCTGGTTCCCCGGCTTGCTCAACATCTGCGTCATGTCCAGAAATACCACGGGCTTCGGCTTCCCCGTGGTGTCCGTCGTCACTTCCCCCGCCAGCACCGTCACCGTCAACTTGAAATAGTCCAACGGCCGGCTGAAATCAATCTTCGGGTTCGTCGTGCTGAACTTCACTCCCGTCGCCACCCCGTTCGTGAACGTGATCACGCCGCTCGCGCTGTTCTGACCCTGGCTGGCGTAAAACGTCACGTCCCGCGTGCCCGTCGTAAGGCCCCTCAGTTTCAAATCCCTTTCCCATCCTTGCGGCAACGATATCGTCCCTCCGTTGTCCCCCTGGAACAATATGTCCACCGGCGTGTCCACATACTTCCCCGCCACCGTCCCGGGCAGCAATCCCCACGTGTCCGTGTCCCGCCCTAAACTCTGGTTCAATCCCTGGTAAACCGCAAACGGACCATACCAACTTCCCGCCAAGCCCCCCACGTCCGTCCCC
>Ga0182021_10009397_pt1 | contig 11593 bp, 11 predicted proteins | sample 612E3MmetaG_FD_120493 | JGI IMG/M metagenome (GOLD analysis project Ga0182021, IMG submission 120493) | Permafrost microbial communities from Stordalen Mire, Sweden - 612E3M metaG (Illumina Assembly) | ecosystem: Environmental > Terrestrial > Soil > Wetlands > Permafrost | place: Sweden...
AAGGTATCTCCCCTCGGCGATCGCTATGACGTACCCGCGCGCATCTGTGCGGACCGGACATCCCCACTGGCACTTAACCTGACGCTGCCAGTATTCGATGTCGGGAATCTCTACGCGAAATTGGCGGTGAGGCATGGGATCTTTCAGGCGAGGGTCCGGACGGATTCCCGGGACCGGTTGTTGATGACACCGGAGGCAAGCTCGGCCAAAGATTTTCTGTTCAATATTGTCCGGAGGGCCTGCTGCGCGTCGCACCAGACCGTGTGGACCGCGCAGGTCAGGTCGAGGTGGCAGGTCCCCGGCGCAATGAGACACTTGTTCAGGAAGACTTTTCCCTCAACGGCCTCGATCACTTCGAGGAGCGTCAGCGTCGCCGCAGGCCTTGAGAGCTGTATCCCCCCGCCGGCTCCACGCTGAGACCGGATGAGGCCGTCCTTTGACAATTGAGCGACAATCTTGCGCAGAAACCCCTCCGGGATTCCCCACTCTTTGGAAATATCGCAGATCTGAACAAGCTCTCCAGAGGGGACAGCAGCTAGATGTATCATTGTTCGAACGGCGTATTCGCCTGTCATCGAAAGCTGCATCATCAGGAAATTCCCGGAAATTTTTGGTGTTTCTGTTCCCAAATTTCATGCCAAATGAGAGCTTATTGGTTATGACCGGGTACTTTGGAAACTGACAGATTTTTTTTCAAACAAGATGGGGGAGAGTCGGGACGACACTCCGGATGTTTCCAGGAATCGGAAACCGGGGTTGCCGATTTCTAAAAATGAGAAGCGGGGAGAATAGCAGGAGGAGAGGAGATATCTCAGGAACGGTCTGGAAATTCATATTGTTATCTGGAGGACAGGAGAAAGGGACGGAATGAGAATGAAACTCGCGTTCAGCATGGCTCCCATATGCTCCCTCGTGTTATGCCGTCTCATATCTGGAGATACAAATCAGGAATCAAAAAGCCAACAGACGGAAAGTCCTCTCCCCGGGCGGCTTGTCCCGGCCCGGACGACAATGACCACCGCCTGGGATATCCCGAGGGATCCTCTGAAGGATTCAACACTCGGGAGCTCCCCGCGGACTGAGGAGATCAGGCGGGGGTACAGAATATTCATGTGGACTCCGGAGGAGGCTCCGAAGTTCGCTCGAAACCGTCTCTCCTGCGGCAACTGTCATCTCAACGGAGGACAGAGAGAGCGCGCTCTTCCCCTTGTAGGTGTGGCCGGTGTCTTCCCCGAATACAATAAACGGGAGGGACGCCCCTTCTCCCTCGAAGACAGGATCGTCGGTTGCTTCATGCGGAGCGAAAACGCCACAGGCTACGCAGGCATCCCGGGCGCTTCTCCGGCCGGGCCGGACAGTGCGCGTGATCATATCCCCGGGCCCATCCCGCAATCAGAGGAAGTCGCGGCTCTCGCCGCGTACATTCAGTGGCTTTCGGAAGGGATCCGGGGGAGGGAAAAACTCCCATGGCGGGGGCAGAATATGATCCAGCTTGACAGCTTGATTCCGGTCGAGGCGCTCGACCCCGAACGGGGGAAGACTCTCTTCCGGGAGAATTGCCGGACATGCCACGGCGACGACGGGCAGGGAGTACAGATCGGAGACAAAAGGGCCGGCCCGTTGTGGGGACCGGATTCGTGGAACGACGGCGCCGGGGCCGCCCGTGTCTACACGCTGGCCGGGATCATCCGTTATGCGATGCCCTACCTGAACCCCGGGAGCCTTACCGACGAAGAATCCCAGCAGATCGCGGCGTTCATCAACTCCATGCCCCGCCCCGAGTTCCCGCTCAAGCAATACGATTATCGCAATGAGCGCATTCCCCCTGATGCCGTGTATTACAGAAGTCACGCAGAAGAGAACCCACGCTAACAGTCACGCCGGTTTTTGGGCGGGGCTCACAGTCACGCCGGTTTTCGGCGGGACTCACACTCACGCCCGGAACCGGCGCCACAGGCGGCGTGATCGTTGGACCCGCCAGTCTCCAGCGGTACTGCAAGGCCCGCACTTCTCAGCCTGCGTAGCAGTATGTGCATCCATGCTCCTGCGCCCGGTTGACCGCCAGGACACCCGACGGGACGATCTGGATCCCGGGCAGGATCCCCGACACCCAGTCTTTTTTCACGTCCGCCGCGTCCATCTTCATCTTGTCTGCCGCCATCTTGCTGTAGACTGTCAGCGCAATGTCACAGATACCGAACAGGACGCCGCTCTTCTGAAGCTGGTCGATCCCCATGCCGGGAAGAGGGAGCGAGCCTTCCTTCGGCTCCCAGAACGGGTTCGCCGTCAGCGGCGCTTTTGTCTCCTCGTTGTTGACACTGAACATCTCTCCAAGTTTATATTTGTCCCAGAGACGGCTCTCCATCCCGAGGAGGATTCCGTTATGGCGAAGCACCATCACCGCGGTCACGCTGCTTTCAGATGCGCCGACCGTCTTGTTCGTCATCAAAAAAACGCGTGCCCAGGCGAAAGGGAGTCCCATGTTCGGAGCGGTGCAATCAAAGACCTGCTTGTGTTTTCCTTTGATTTTGCCAAGCCATGACTCGAATTCGGAGCCCCCCGGGGCCGGGAGCGCGCGCTCTTCCGCGGCTCCAATCTGAAGCGGAAGAGCCAGTCCGGCGACTCCCACGGAAGCGGAAGCAAGAAGGGTGCCGAGAAAATTCCTGCGTTGGATCGGATCCTTAAAGTGGGACATGGGAGTCCTCCTCTTGTGGTAGGTTTCAATTGTGAAAGAACAGTGGCTGGGAAGGTACACAATGCCTTTCGCGAAATCAATCACATATCCATGTGGTGGCGAAGGATGTGGCGGCAAGAGAATGTGGCAGCAAAAGAAGGGTTTTCTTTGAGATTGACGGGGGGGAATTCTGTATATTGAGGGAAACTTACCGTACGCGTCGCCCGTCAACCGTTCTTTGAAAGGAGTCGGATGGAGATCTTCTCGTCATTCTGGCCCTGGTATGTTACGGGACCCCTGATAGGGCTCTATGTGCCTGCACTGTATCTCCTCGTGAACAGGCATTTCGGCATCTCGTCAACGTTCCGCGATATATGTGCCGCATTCATCCGCCCTTCAGCCCGGTATTTCCAGTACGACTGGAAGGCCCAGCGTTGGCGCCTCGTGTTTGTCGCAGCAATTGCCATTGGAGGATTCCTCTCGGGCGGAACGCTTGCGACGGCCCCGCAGGCGCAGGTCTCTGCCCACACACTCTCCGTGCTTTCTTCCCTGGGCGTCAAAGATTTCTCTTCGATGATTCCGGCTGACCTGTTTTCATGGGGTTCGCTCCTGACGCTCCGGGGGATCCTGCTGATCGCGGGGGGAGGGTTTCTTGTGGGTTTCGGGACCCGCTATGCCGACGGGTGCACATCCGGACACTCCATACACGGGATCGCGACATTCCAGCGGGCATCGGTCATTGCCACGATCTGCTTTTTCCTTGGAGGTCTCATTTCGACGTATCTCTTACTCCCGTTCATCCTTAAATTGTAGCTTCAACGTTCCCTGACACTGTAACGAGGATTCCGCCATGGTCTATTTCATCGTCATGCTGCTCGGGATATTCTTCGGCATGATCCTTACGAACGGAGAGGTGACCTCCTGGTTCAGGATACAGGAAATGTTCAGGTTCGATTCCTTCCACATGTACGGAGTCATCGGCTCGGCAATCGTCGTCGGAGCGCTTTCGATGCTCCTTATCAAAACAATCGGCGTCCGCTCGATGCAGGGAGAGCCGGTAGTCATAGAGACAAAAAAGCTCGGCAAGGGGACGGCCATCGGGGGGATCATATTCGGCATCGGCTGGGGACTGACAGGCGCGTGTCCCGGCCCCCTCTACGCATTGGCGGGATGCGGCTACCCCGCTTTCCTCATCGCGCTCCTCTCCGCGGTCGGGGGGACTCTTGTGTACGGGCTCGTCCGCGACAAACTTCCCCGCTGAGGCGCCGGATGAGCACCCGGACATCCCGCCGCAGCCCCTTCATGATCGCCGCGTTCATACTGGCGGTCCTCTGCTGCTCCCCCCGCGCGAACGGGGCCGACACACTTCACTCATGGAACAGCGGTCCAACGAAATTTGCAGTCATTCATTTCGTGAGGGATGTGACAACCGAAGGAGGACCGGGTTTCGTTCCCCCTGCGGGGCGGATCGCCGTCTTCAGCCATGACGGCACGCTCTGCCCCGAACAACCAGTCCCCGCGGAACTCGCGTTCCTCATGGATCGGATCAAAATGCTCGCGTCAAAGCACCCCCGGTGGATGACGAAGGAACCCTTCAAGTCGGCCCTTTCGAGAAACATGAAGGCGCTTGCCGCCTCCGGCACCAGGGGGATTCTTGAACTGACGGCAGCCGCGCACAGCGACATGACGGCGGAAGAATTCGAGACAACGGTGATCAACTGGCTCGCGAAGACGAGAAACCCCAAATTGAACCGCCCCTACAACCAGTGCGGGCTTCTCCCGATGCTGGAGCTTCTCGATTTCCTCCACTCGAGCGGGTTCAAGACATACATCGTCTACCGGGGAGACGCCGAGTTCCTCCGGCCGTGGGCCGAAAAATCGTACGGGGTCCCTCCAGAACAGGTGATAGGGAGCAGCGTGAAAATGAAACTCGAGGTTCACAAGGGCGTACCGTCCCTCGTGAGGCGCCCGGAATTCGACGTGCTGGAGGACGGGCCCGGCAGACCGGGCGCAATCTACCGGGTGACAGGCCGCCGCCCCATCGCGGCGTTCGGGAACTCCGACGGCGACATCGAAATGATGCAGTGGACCGCCGCCGGGGAGGGGAGGCACCTTGTCCTCCTTGTGCATCACACCAACGGGGGGAATGAGTTCGCCTACGACAGGAAGGCGATGTTCGGCCGGCTGGACAGGGGACTTGACATTGCGAGGAAGAACGGATGGACGATCGCAGACATGACGAAGGACTGGAACAGGTTCTTTCCGAAAACAGGCCAGTGAGAAGGGGGGGCTGATACCAGAATTGCCGCCAGCACACTCGTTCGCCGAGAAAATCTTACACCGGTTTCACCTTCTGCCCACTCCGCTCATGGACGCGTTCGGCGCGGTTATTTTCGCGCGTGCGCTGACCGTGGGGCTGCGGAGAGGCATGTTCGAATCCGTCGCCGGGCGGCCTCTCGCTCTGGAGGAGCTATCCAGGGAAACGGGTTTAAGCCCGGACGGGATCAGACTCCTCGCCGATGCGTGCGTCGCTGGAGGATATCTGAAATGCAGGAAAGGGAAGTACAGAGCGTCCGCGGAGGCAAATAAGTGGCTCGTCAAGGATTCCGGGACATACCTCGGAGACCTGATATACTATTTTGACTCGCTCAACACGCGGCTCGCAGGGCTGGACTATTCTCTGGAGCACGGGAAACCCAGGGAGCCGTACTACGCCTCATTCACCGACAGTGAGTGGGAGACATACGTCAGGGGAATGGCGAACCTCGCCCGCCTGCTTATGCCGGATGTTATCAGGAGAATCCGGCTCCCGGCAGGCGGAGGACGCATACTCGATCTCGGCGGCTCGCATGGACTCTACTCTCTGGAATGCTGCCGGAGGTTCCCGGAGTGCACCGCGGTCGTGATGGATTTCGCTCCCGCACTTCGCTGGGCTGCCGCGATGAATACGGGAGAACCCGGGACGCGAGTCTCGCTCTCCGCCGGGGATATCCTGACCGCACCGCTCCCTGCGGGGCAGGATGCCGTCTTCATGTTCAATATTCTGCACGGCTTCGATGAAGAGACAAACCGGAAGCTGATCGCCCGCGCTTCGGGCGCGCTCAGGCGGGGAGGGAGCATGTACATACTCGACCAGATGACCGGGACCGGGCAGCGCTCCCTCCTCTCCCGGTTCATGCCCCTGATGGTGGGGCTGAACCTGATGAACGAAATCGGCGGCAACGCGTACTCTGTCCCGCTGATCCGCGAGTGGTGCGCGGAAGCGGCCACGTTCAGGGTCATGCCGCTCAGATTTCCCGGAGTGACAATGATCCAGGCGACAAACTGGCGCGGGCGGGGGAAAGCGCAATCACCCGGCGCCTGAAACGATAACATCCGCAGGGCGCCCGGGATCCGGAACGCCCATCGTTCCGGCGTCAATTCACAGTGATGGTGACTGAGACCGTCTTCGGTGTCGTGGGCGTGTTGTCTCTTACCGTCACCGCGGTGGAGTAGTAGTCCACGCTCGCACCCATGATCTTGAGATCAGCAACGGAGCTGTCGGGGTTGACAAGCACGGCGGTTGCCGTCGCGTTCGGACCCGCCGAGATGCTGTACGGCGCCATCCCGCCGCTCACGCTCACATGCTGGACTACACCGATTCCGAGAGAAACCGATAACGGCGCGGCAGTGAGGCCGGACGCCGGGGGGGGAGGGTTGTAGCTCTGCTGCGGGTACGTTGGGGGGGCGGAACTCTCTTTGGAACAGGCGCCGATTCCCAACATCAGTGCAGCAGGGAGAACGAAACGGAGCGCAGAACGTCGCATAGGATTACCCTTTCCTCTTTCTCCCTATACAACGCTCGCACCCGATGAGTTCCCGGTCCGGTTCAGTCCCCGCCCGTGCCGGCGGGAACATCCTGTGCAACAGACTGGAGGACCTCATGTGAGTCCACGTTCTGTATCCAGGCTGCGACCGTGAGGTTTGAGCGGTTGATCTCCTCCGGCACTCCTCTCCAGCCGGTGAAATTCCGCCTCCGGCCGGGCCAGGAGGGCTGTCCCTTCGGATCGCGAAGAAGATCCCTGATGCCGGCCTCTACATCCGCCATGTCCAGCGTCAGTTGAATCGTCTCTTCCGGAAGAGTCGATGACACGGGAATACCGGCGGGGCCGCCGAACATCCTCCTGACCACCATAGAGTGTTTTGTGATGCCGTTCCCCCCTGTGTAATCCACTGTGCGCTGAACCAGCGCGAGGTGTAGGACGCAGTTGCCGGCTTTCGCTTGTCCCCACCCCCTCCCGACATGGGCAGCTACCGCAATGCTATCGTGGCGGCGGAGAACGTCGATCTTCAGGCTCATACCGGGTTCATCGCCCTTGTATTTCTGGATCGCATTGCGATAGAGGTTGAAGCGGTTCCGTGCAATGTACTTCGGTCCCCCTCCCACGATGCTTTCCCGACCATCGATCACGACGGTCGGCGTCCCCCCTCCCCGGTACATCTGATAGCGGTTCCACGAATCATTCGTCGTCAGCGGATCGGGTCCCGGAATGTGGACGTGGTATTCGATAATCACGACGTCCGACCGGGGATAGTATTCTCCCAGCGCGTCAAAGGCAATATCGGAGGCGACGCAGGGTGGACATTCGGCCCCGGTGAAGAGCTCGGCGAGCAATACCTTCCCTGTCCCCCGCTCCCCGGGGGCATACCTTCCCGGGTCAAATACAGCTCCGGACTGCTTCAGACTGTCGAGCCCGGCATCGAGCCCGTCGGTCGATCCGTGCAGTTTCCTGTACACCGACTCGAGCGTGTCGCGGAGCTCTTTCGTGTTCATGACCGTCAGCCCGTTCATATATGCGTTGACGGCGTCTGCCGGCTGCCCGACCTTCGAATAGATCCCTCCGAGCGCAAGCCAGAAGTCCGTCGACCAGGGAGAGGCAAGATCTGCGATCGACCGGAGGATCCTCAGCGCATCCCTGAAATCTCCCCGGGCGGCGGTCACCATGGCCAGGTTTTGTTTGAACGCCACAGCATCCTCCACGGGGGAGGTCTTCGTCAGGCTCCGTACGGCGGCTTCGGCATACTTCCGCGCGGCCGGGAGGTTTACGGACATGCGGGCCATGAACGCGGCTGCATTGCTCTTAGCCGCCACCGCCTTCGGGCCGCGAAGCGTATCGACATACTCGTGGACAGTCTTCATCACGATCGTCGCCTTCAGCGCGTCCCGGCGTTTTCCGTCTTTTTCCTCCCGGACAAGCCAGTCGAAGAACCTGGGCTGCATCTCCCGGTCACCCCCGAGGTAGATCGCCTTTGAGAGCGTGGAAAGAGCAACCCGCCGCTTCCCGCTTTGTTCCTGGTAGAGAGCGAGGTGACCCATGTACTCCGGGTCGTCCTCATGCCCCCGTATCGCTTCCGTCTGGAGTTTTTCGGCGGCTGCGACATCCCCTTTCCGGTAGAGGACGTAGGCGCGCGTATCCTGAATCGGACCGAGAGTCCCCCCACCCTCCCCCTTCGCCATACTTTCTGCCAGAGTTGCGTACGCGAGAGCCGAGTCAAGCCCCATGTTTCTCACTGCAAGCGCATACGCGAACTGGTTGTAGGGACCTATCCGCGCCTCCGGCGCCACCGTCTGCAGGTAGTGCGCTGCCGCGTCAAGCGCATCCGCCTCATCCCCCCGCTCGACATAAAGCCCGAACAGACTGTTGTACGCGCCGCCTCTGAAAGGGCTCCCGGGGAACTCCGCGAGAAACTGGACCAGCGCAGAGATCTTCCCGGATGCGGTTCGGACCCCGACGGCGGCACGAAATGCAGCCGTGTCGGACTGTGCTCTTCCCAGTGAGAAAGAGAGGAGTGAAAGAACCGAAACAAGGACGAACGATCGTTTCATACGATCCTCCAGATGGAATTCAGCGGGGGGAATTCCCCCCGGCTACTCGTCTGTACTTCCGCCGAAGAGCCCCTGATTGACCGGCGCGGGGGTGACTTCCGGCGGGAGTACCTGAACCGGAATAACGACTTTGACCGTCGCCGGCGCAAGGCAGACGTCGCTGGTGCAGGCCTGATAGGAGATGTCGACGGGGAGCAGGCAGGCCCCGGGTTTCATCCCCGCCGCCGCGGTGATCCTCAGGACTATGACAACGGAACCTTCATACACATCGAGCGGAGTGTCCGAAAATGCAAACCTCTTCAATTCCCCCCGGGGGTACCGGACTCCCGTGACGCTCAGGCCGGGGGGAGGGAAAAAAGAGGCCGAAGTCGCAATCAGGTTCTCGTCGGACGGCGATGCAGAATTGATATGCCAACCCCTCCTGATGTTCACAAGGAGTGCCGCACGGAAGGACGACCCTCCGTGAACGCCGTCATGCGAGAGCTTCGCGGTCACGGAAACGTATTCCTCCTTCTGCACCATTTCCCCCTCTTCCCGGCCCGCGAAGGGGGAGAGCGACAGGAATACCAGAAGCGCGATAGTCGTCGTCATGTGATCTCAGCGGTGATGTCAGTGGATCAGGATCAATTTCCTCGACTGAACGAAGTCACACGGCATAGAACTCGTCGTTGTTGGCAGGGTTGATGTTTGGTGAGCAAAGTGAGCCGCCTCCGCCAACGCCACGTGAGGACCAGTGCATTGTTTGCGAGAGAACCTCGCCACAGGGACGGATCAACAGGCTCCCGGTACAGAAGAACAACATGACAGGGATCGCGGTCCGCCCGGTCGATTTCATTCCCCTTCCCCCCCAATGCGCATGAGACAATGTACGATTCGGACCCCAAAAATGAAAGATCCCTGCAGCTCCCGGCGCAGGGATCTTCCGTACTTCCAGCCTTGACCGTGTTCCAGCGACGGTCACTGCACTTGCGTCATCCCCTCCAGCTCATCGGCCAGGCCGTTCGCATCATAGAGCTTCCGGAGGCATTCGATGATCCCCGCCGGGTGCACTGCGACCGCCCGGTTCGTCGCTTCAGAATACATGAACCGGCCGGGGAGACTCTCGATGTTTCCGTCGAATATCAATCCGACGAACGCCCCTTCCCGGTCGACGACGGGAGAACCCGAGTTCCCGCCGATGATGTCGCATGTGCAGACAAAATTGAGCGGCGTGGAGAGGTTCAGTTTCGATTCCCCTTCGACGAACCGGGGCGGGAGAGCCCACGCACCCTTGTTCCCGAAACCGAGGGCTCTATCATACAGCCCGTGCAGCGTCGTCATCGGCGGCGCCTGGGTACCGTTCATGGGATATCCGCTGACCGTCCCGTAGGAGAGCCGGAGTGTGAACGTGGCATCAGGGTTGACCGACTTGCCGAACACGGCGAACCGGGCCTTCCCGATCGCCTCACCGGCGGAAGCCGTCGGTCCGGCAATATACTTTTCATTCCATTTCCGCGTTTCCGTCATGAGAGGAGCGAGCTTCCGTGCGAGGAGGATCATCGGATCAGTCGAGGCAGCAACGGCGGGCTCCCCTCCATCGAAGAGCTGCTTGCGAACCTGGACGTCGGCCATCCGCGTGCCGGCGACAAGCTCGTGCGCGGCAACTTCGGGTGTGCGGCCGTTCAACACCTCTTTCAGGAACGGGTCATCGGCGCTGATATTCTCGACCGCTTCCGCAAGACCGTCGGCTACCTGAACCTCTTCGAGTTCCGGATAGACGGGCGCGGGGGAGAAGAGCCGGAATTTCATCCCGGCGAGATTCGCTTCCTGATACGGAGCCTGGCGCTCGCCGTTCGGCTTTTTCAATTCCTCCGCAGACTGGACGATCTGGAGCGCCATCTGGAAGAGCCGTCCCCGCAGGGTGCGGTATGTCCCCTGGCGGGGCATGAGTTTCTGCCGCTCGAGGACCGTGGTGATCGAGTCCCATGCCCATCCGTACGCCTTCTTCCATTCGGGGTTGGCGTTGACCCGGTCACGCAGGTCCTTGTCCTCCTGGTATTTTTTTGCCATCAGGTTCTTGTCCAGAAGACCCTGGTACTCCCCTTCCGAAGCTTTCCGGCCGTTCTCCATCCCGAATATGCTCCCGGCAGCCTGACGTGCCTGTTCGGGCCCGCGGGAAGAGTATTTCTTCAGGAGGTCAAGAGAACGCCCGAGGCTTTTGAGCCGCACCGGATATGCGATGTCGCGCTGGTACTCGGTCTGGGCGTACGTTTGCAGCCGGTTGGTGGAACCAGGGTGGCCGGAGACAAACACAGGCTCGCCGTCCTTTGCCCCGGCGGTTTTCCATTTGAGGAACTGGGCGGTGTTTGCGGGCTTCCCTCCCTCGTACGCGCGGAAGAACGTGATATCAAGATCGTGCCGCGGGAACGTGAAGTTGTCCGGATCGCCGCCGAAAAACGCGATCTGCACTTCCGGGGCCATGACAAGGCGGACGTCCGTGTACTTCTTATAGAGGTAGAGCCAGTATTCGCTCCCGTTGTAGAATGCCACGATGTCGGCCTTGAGGCCGGACTTCTCCGAGGCTTCCTTGGTGATGCCTGCCGTCACGGAACGGCGGGCGTCGAGCGCCTCGCGGGGAGACATGGCCGGTTTTACCGCTCCCAGGACCTGATCCGTCACGTTTTCCATCGAGATAAGAACATTCAGCTCGAGGTCGGGGCATTTCAGCTCTTCGGCGGTCGTGCGCGCATAGAACCCCTGTGCAACGAGATCACGATCCTTCGTCGAGAGCTTCTGGAGCTGGCCCCGGCCAACATGGTCGTTTGTCAGCAGCAGCCCGGTCGGGCTCACGAACGACCCCGAGCCTCCGTCTCCGACACGTACGCTGGCAAGGCGTAAATGGTCCAGCCATTGCTGTGTCGGTTCGAATCCATACAGTTCCTTGAGCTGTTTCCGCGGAGGATTGTCGAATGTCCACATCCCCTCCCCTGCGAACAAAGGCAGAGCCCACATGATAATGGCGACAACGAGGCAAACCGATGCCAAGGCGCGCCGCGCGTTGGTTTGCATACTGA
>Ga0182021_10009398_pt1 | contig 11593 bp, 10 predicted proteins | sample 612E3MmetaG_FD_120493 | JGI IMG/M metagenome (GOLD analysis project Ga0182021, IMG submission 120493) | Permafrost microbial communities from Stordalen Mire, Sweden - 612E3M metaG (Illumina Assembly) | ecosystem: Environmental > Terrestrial > Soil > Wetlands > Permafrost | place: Sweden...
AAGACGTCGTGCGAGACTGCCGTCCCATTCTGCCAGACCGTGCGCGTGACGGTGATCGAGTAGCCCGGAGCGCCTGATTCCCATCTGGTGATGCCCTTTGAGACGGTGTCGTCGTGGACCAAGCGCGGGTCAGACTGCCCGTGGGCCGGTTGACGGACCTGCTTCATCGGCGATGTCTGGTAGGTGACCGTGCGGCCCGTCGTGCCGACGATGACGACAGTCAGTGAGTCCTTGTCGGCCCAACTGCGCACCATCAGCGCATGATCGGTGTTGTTGCGGAACCTGAAGTCGTACGAGCCCCAGGAGACGGCCGCATCTCGCCCCAGCGGATAGTGCTCGATGGCGAACTGATGCGGGTGACGCTCCACCACCGGCAGGCCGGCGAAGAAGACCGCATTGAAGAGCGTCGTCGCGAACTGGCACACCCCACCCCCCACGCCCTGCATGAGCACGCCGTCGATGATCACCGGCGCGTAGTCGAAACCGCGGTTCAACGTTCGCGGGCCAACGGTGTCGTTCAGTGAGAACACGTGTCCGGCCGGCACGACAGTGCCGTCGACCAGCTTGGCGCACAGCTGGATGTTGGCTGCCCGCTGGGCATTGGTCGGAGGAAAATACGTGGTGAATTCGGAGCCGAGTCCGCTCAGGCCCATCTGCTGCAAGGCCTCGGTAGTGTAGCGCGGATACACGATCGCCAAGCGCACGAACACCGTCCGCAAGCCGCCGGGGTCCGAGACGGCGCCGTCCATGTCCGCGACCAGCCGGGGCATGTCGATCGACACGCCGTCGGAACTCGGCAGGATCACCGCCTGCTTGCCACGGATGGCTACGGTGGCGTTGCGGGCGGCATGTTCGGCAGAGCCGAAGGCGTGATGAAGGAACGCCGCGGCGCGGGGGTTGTCGAAGGTCAGCGGATACTCGTCGGCCGTATCCCCGCGATTCACGCTCAAGAGGGGCGCCATCTGCGCCGGCGTCAGCTTGACCTGATGCCCGCGCAACCGCAAGGTCAGCGGACGGGACAGGTACTCAGCGGCGGTGCCGGCAATGGTCTGCGCGTCGAGCATGGAGACAGCCGGCGTGAGGACGGCCGTGGGGACGGGTCCATCGAACGGCGTTCGCGAGGCCACTGCCGCCAGCAGGTCGTGCTCGAAGGCGATGTCGTCGACGGCGCGACCGTCCACCGGCGGCACGATGACCAGCTTGCCGGCCTGCAGACGCAGGGTCGCATCCACCGCTGGCACGTCCACCTTGTCGCGCACTACGGCGAGCCCCTGTACGTAGATGCCCGGCAAGACTCGCACCACGGGGGCCACGGTGCCACTGCCACCGACGTAGACCGTGGTGAAACCGAGGAGACGAGTGCGACCGCGCAGCATGGCTTGGCCGACGGTCGCCGCCAAGTCCACACGGATGCCGAGACGCTCCAGAGGCAGGCTCAGCGTGCCGCCATCTGGCGTCTGCAGGATCGCCGTCAGCACGCCCGAGCGGGCAAGTGATGTCTGAAGCCTGTCCAACGCCTGCGTGCGAGTGAGTCCGCCGACGTCGACGCCCATGATCCGCACACCGCCGGCGATACGCCCGCGATGCTCGCCCTGCAGCCAGCCGAAGGTCCCGATGCCGGCCGCGACAAGGACGGCGATGGCGACCCACAGCCACCAGCGCCGCCACAACGGCCGGCGCGCCACGGCGCGCTGCACCCTACGCCTGCCCCACGGGGGACTTTCTCCGTGCGGAACGGCTCAATAGTTCTGCGAACACTGCGGGCATCTCCGTCGATTAGTCCCGTGCCGCGAGGGACTGCGTCCGTGCGGAACGGCTCAATAGTTCTGCGAACACTGCGGGCATCTCCGTCGATTAGTCCCGGCGCTCGACGACGCCGCGCACCTGCCGCACGTAGCGGTCGGCCAGCTCGGCCGAGGCGGCGGCCGTTTCGGCTTCCGCATAGATATGGAACACGGGCTCGTCGGAGTCCGGAAGGATCTGCACCCAGCGACCGTCCTGTGAGAGTCGCACGCCGTCGAGCAAGCCGACCTCGCCCTCAGCGGCGCGCTGCATCTCTTCAGTTATCGTCCGCATGACCGTGCCCTTGAGAGCCCACGGGCAACCGGCCGTCTTGTGCACAAGTGTACTGGTGGGCAGGGCCGCCAAGATCTCCGACAGAGGCTCCCGATGCGGCGCGAGCAGTTCCAGGAGCTTGACCAGGCTCATGACCGCGTCGTAAGCACACAGGAACTGCGGGAAGATGTAGCCCCCATTGTTCGTACCCGCGAAGATGACGCGCTCGGCGGAGGCCGCCACCGTGAGCGCCGGCAGGCTGACCTTGGTGCGCACCACTTCAACGCCGGCCTGCCGCGCCAGTTCCTCGGCGAGGCGGGTCACGGTGAGCGGCAGGGCGACGCGCGCACCGCTGTCCGTCTCCGCCTCGCACACCAGTTTGACGAACAACAACAGCGCCTTTTCTTGCGGCACTTCGTGGCCGCGGTCGTCGACCAGGTAGACCAACTCGGCGGCCGGGTCGAAGGCGACCCCCAGGTCGGCGCCCATGGCGGCCACCATGCGCTGCACGCCTGCGATGGTGCCGGCCACGTCGAACGGCTCGCCGCGGCGCCCCCGGCCAGTGACAGCGTTCATGGCCACGACCTCGGCCCGCACCGTGGCCATGAGCTGCTGGATGATCGCCGCCGGCGAACTGGCGTAGTCGATGACGAAGCGATAGCCGCGATCGGCGATGCGCTGTTCGTCGCAGGCGTTGCGCAGCGCGCGCAGATATGTCTCTCCGGCGCGGTCGGGAAACTCGATCTCGCCCATCTCGGTATAGTAGGCGCGGCGGAAGTCCTCGCGCCCGTAGTACTTCTCGATCGCCTTCTGGGTGCTCTCTTTCAGCGGGATGCCCGGCGGTTCGAAGACCTGTATCTGCAGCATCTCCGGGTCCCAACCAGACACGCGCACGTGGATGCCGCCCTCTGCGTAGCCGGCCTTGATCTCGTGACGGTTCACGGCCGGCGAGGAGACGCGCAGGTCGCGCACGCTGACGCCGGTGGAGTTGAGACCGCTGATTATGGCCCGCTTGACCACGCGCGACGCCGGGTCGGCGTCGCGCGATGTCATCACCACGGCGCCTTTGCGCAGCACCGTGCCGTAGGCCATGGCGAGCTTCAGGCCCAGCTCGGCCGTGATATCCACGTTGGTGAGACCCACGACGCCGTCCTTGCCGAACAGCTGCGAGGTACCACGTGACTCCCAGATGATGCTGCTCAAGACATTGGCGCCAGAGTCGACCGTCTTGAACGGATAGATCTTCACGTTGGGGCCGACGAACGCCTGCTCACCGATGATGCACTCGTCGCCGACGGCCGAGCCCTCGCTGAGCGTCACCCCGGCCTTGATGTCGCAGTTCTTGCCGACGATGGTGCCGTGCAGGGCGCTGGTGCTGCCGACGTACGTGTTGGAGTCCACCACGCAGTTGCCGAGCTCGGCGTGACCCTTGACCACGACGTTGCTGCCCAGCACCGTGTAGGGCAGGATGCGCGCCTCGCGGTCGATGCGACAGTAGTTGCCGAGATAGGCCGGCCCGCGCACGTTCTCCAGCGACTCCAGATTGACGTTCTCGCCGACTCGCACGTCGTTGTCCAGCCGCATGCCGGCCAGAGAGGCCATGACCTTGCCGTCCAGCAGGTCGCGGTTGGCGGCCAGATACTGCTCCAGGCTGCCGATGTCCTGCCAGTAGCCGTCGGCCACGTAGCCGTACAGCGAAGCACCCATGCTGAACAGTTTCGGGAACAGATCCTGGCTGAAGTCGTAGGGCTCGCCGGCCGGTATGTGGTCCAGCACCTCTGGCTCGATCACGTAGATGCCGGTGTTGACGGTGTCGCTGAACACCTGGCCCCAGGTCGGCTTCTCGAGGAAGCGCTCCACGCGGCCCTCTTCGTTGAGCACCACCACGCCGAACTCGAGCGGATTGGCGACACGCTTGAGCGCGATGGTGACCATGGCGCCCTTGCTGCGGTGATAGCGCAGCAGTTCGGTAAGGTCGAAGTCGGTGAGAGCGTCGCCTGAGATGACGATGAACGTGTCGTCGCGCAGGTTGTCCTCCGCCAGCTTGACGCTGCCGGCGGTGCCCATCGGCGCCTCCTCGATGGAGTACGTCATATGCACGCCGAGCGTGGACCCATCGTCGAAGTAGCCGCGCACGAGCTTGGGCAGGAAAGCCAGGGTGACCACGATGTCGGTGATGTCGTGGCTGCGCAGGAGCTCGACGGTGTACTCCATGCACGGTTTGCCGCAGAGAGGAACCATCGGCTTGGGCTGGTTGCTTGTCAGCGGACGCAGGCGTGTGCCTTCTCCGCCCGCCATGACGACGGCCCGCACTACTACCTCCGTAGCTCGCCTACTACCCGCCCCTATGCTAGCAGACCGCAACGGCTGCCCAGCGCGGGAGCGCTGACATGCGACGCCCGCGCAACGAACGCCTGCCCGCGGACGGGCCACTCGGCCGGCGGTCGCGCCTGACGGCGGTGGAGCAGACCGCCGAGCGGACCGGCCGGCCGCGTTTGACTTCAGCCGGCCGTCTGCAGAGGCGTTGCGCGGCGCTCACGCGCCCAACGTACTACGTAGAGCGCCGCGCTGTAGAGGTACAGTGCCCCGCCGGCCACGTAGAGCACCCAGGCCACGGGCCGCACGGCGATCATGAAGAACCCGATCGCCCAGAAGAGGGTGAAGTTGGCGATCTTGCCGATGCGCATCACACGCGGCTTCTCTTCCGCCTTGCCATAGGCGATCAGCGTGAAGAGGGCGAGGAAGACGTCGCGGGCCAGCACCGGCGCCACGGCCCACCAAGGCATGGTGCCGTACCAGATGTAGGCGCCGAACACGGTGAGGAAGAACACCCTGTCTACGATGGGATCGAGGATGCGGCCGAACTCAGACTCGGCGTTGTACTTGCGTGCGATGTAGCCGTCGGCCGCATCCGACCAGGTGGCCAGCCACATGAAGACCGCCGCTTTCCAGGCGAATCCCGGCCCTTGCATGCCGTACAGCCAGACGAAGACCGGCAGGCTCAGCAGCCGAAAGACCGTCAGCGTGTTGGGGACGTAGCGGATCATGCCGGCGAGAGTCTACCAAAGCCGCTCCCTCGGCCGGACCAATCGCTCCCCGACGCGCAAGATCCAGGCTCCGGGCGCGCCGCACGCGCAGAGCACTGAGTGCGTGCGACCCGCCTCCAGCCGGAGCAAACGGCCGCCTCTGGCCGAAGCCAGAGCACGGCATCCGAGGGAGTCCAGGAGGCCGGAGCTGCTGTGTTACACTGTCCGCCACGGTCGGCGTGTGGCGCAGCCTGGTTAGCGCACCAGTCTGGGGGACTGGGGGTCGCCAGTTCAAATCTGGCCACGCCGACCATTTACTTTGCAGCACTTCTTCCCTCCGCTGCCTCTTCAGAGTCCGGCGCCAGAGGCGCTTTTGGTGCCGCTATGGTGCCGAGTTTGTCCGGGCCTGCCCTCTTGCTCGAAATCAGCGCCGCCACCCGCAGGGCCGCAGCGTCCTGCACGCGCCGCACGGTGTGGGTATAGACGCGATCGGTAATCGCCGTGTCGGCATGTCCTAGGTGGTCGGCGACCGCCCGCAGATGCTCCCCCGCCTCCAGAGCCGCCGTTGCCCAGGAATGACGCAAGCCATGCAGATGGAGTGCCGGCAGGCCGCTGCCCACCTGCACCCTCTGGAACGCGCCCGTGACCCAGTCGGGGTTCACCACCACGCCGTAGCGCTTGGGCCTCGTGAAGTACACGTTGTGCGTAAAGACGTGACCCTCTGCGTCCTCCCAGACCTTCACCGACTTGCCGTCCTTGAGAACGTGCCCGTACTCCATGAACGCTCGCTTCTGCGCCGCGCGCCATTCGCGCAGCACGGCGATCGTGGTGGCGTCCACGGCAATGATGCGCCGGCCGCGTCGCGTCTTGGGCGGCGACTCGACCACCGTGTTGCCCGCCAGCACCCGCGCGCGGCGCACGGTGATCGAAGCCTCCTTGAGATCGATGTCGGGCCACTGCAAGCCGCAGGCCTCGCCGCGCCTCAGGCCAGTAGTGGCGATGAGGTACCAGAGCGCTCGCTGCATCGGATCGGCCGGGACAGTCCTCGTATACGGGTACTCGATGCCCTTGCGACTCTTGCGCACGGTCGCCAGCTGACGCTCAGCTCCACACACGGCGTCGACGTGGTCGAGAAAGGCGGCCACCTGCTCGGCACTCCAGTGCGCCACCTCGTCGTCACCGGCCACCTCCTGCGCCGGCGGCGTGATCTTGGCTGCCGGATTGCGCGCGATCAGCTCCAAGCGCAGCGCGTGCTCCAGGACCCCGTGGACTACGGTGGCCACGTTGTGTAATGAACGCTTGCCGAGCGCGCCGCGCCCGTCGTGCGGCTTGGCCAGGTAGAGGTACAGCGACTCCACATCGATGGGACGCACGTCCTGGAGCGCCAGGGATCCCAAGTGTGGCGCCACATGCAGGCGCGCGTCGCGCTGGTAGTTCGCATGTGTGCTCAGGCGGCGCGTCTGGCTGATCATCGGGAGCCAGGTGTCGTTTAGGTAGTCGGCGAACGACAGTGACGAGCGCTCTACGAAGACGCCCGATTCGCGCGCCGTCAGTTCCCGGCGAAGCGCCGCCTCTGCCAGCTTCTTCGTGCGGAAGCCTCCGTGCTTCCTGCGCTGCCTGCGACCACCGACGATCGCCAGTTCAATGGTGTAGTCCCAGCAGTGGCGCTCTTCCCCATTGCGATCGGTCCAGACACGCTCGCGGACGTGCCCAGTGGCGCCGCTGCTCATCGCCTCTCCCCTCCGCGGGCATGGCATGCACCACGCCGCTGCACTTCATCCTTCATGCCTCCTCCTCCCCGCCTCCTGGCGTCTGCCCCCGTCGTAGCTCCCGCTCACGCTGACTCCCCTCCTGAGCCCGACGTATCGTCGCCTTGTCGAAGGGTGACTTCGAGGGAGTGGGTCGCCAGGGAGCCTGCCACGCGGTCACCGGAAGCATTTCTGGCATTTGGGCGCTCGCGTTGTTGAAGCTGTTACGAAGGCCGCCGACGCTCTTGTGAGGGTGATCGGGATAGGCCTGATTCCACTCTTCCAGAATCTGCTTCCAGGGCAGCCAGGGCCGACGCTCGTCTACGAAGTTCAAGACCTCGACGGCCCAGAACAGACCTGTCTTTCCCACCGCCCGCCGGTCTTCGACGGAGGCATGCGGGGCAAAGAGTCTGCCACGGGCGCGTGTGTAGAGATCCGCAATCTCGCTAGGCTCCATGAAGGGCCATTCGACGCGCACGACCACGGCGAAGGGCTTGGACTCTATCGACGCGCTGGCCGGCGGCCAGTAGGGCACCACGCCGCTGAGAAGGTAGAGCACAGCGCCCTCTAACGGGATGCCCGTGACTTCGCGCATGCGTTGAGACCGAACAGCCAGGTCGAAGAGAGGCTGACGCATCTCCGCCACTCGCCCGGTCGCGACGTACCCGCGATGAACTGTGCAGTGCGAGGCATGCGCCTGATCGCCTTCGATGATGGGGACGGCGAGATTGTGGGGGTCGCCGATCTCGTTCTCCCTCTCGCGTGCCTTCTCGAGGTAGCCGGCGACCTCCTCGGGCGCGAGGAGGTCGCCCAGGCCAAGCCGCGTCCGACACCACTGGCCGTCGATATCGAACGCGCCAAGCACCCGACGCCTGTACCGATCCCACGATGATGGGTCGGCCTCCAGACGCTCCTCCTCCACGGCGTCGCGCGACACTGGATCGGCACGCGGCTTCGTCGGTCTCATAGACGCTTGGTCTAATCTCAGAGCCCATCTGTGGTACTTCGCCAGGTCCTTCGCGATGTCGGTCGCATCTGAAGGACCGTTCATGGGCTCTAAGACATCGTCCCAGACGTCCTTGGTTAAGGGTGGTAGTCCCTCGCGAACGAGGGCCTCGTTGAGCCATCCCTGATGCTCGAGGTCCTGTTCCGCCATCGACTTGTCGCGTCCCATTCGCCTGGCCTCTCTGTCACATGAACCGCTGTGTATATCGTATGGCATGCTACACGAGCACGCGCTTGCTGCACACCACCATACGCGGCTCAAGCGCCATCGTCAACGAGGAGGAGGCCCAAGGTGAAGAAACTCACCGTCGAACGCCAGCGGCGGGGTTGGTCGAAAGCCGAGCTGGGTCGCCGAGCACGCATTCACCCTTCTCGAGTGGGGCAGGCAGAGAACGGGCGCGCCCTGTTGTATGACGTTGAAATGAAGCGCCTGGTCCGCGCACTCGACTGGCAGGGCGACCCTGCCGCGCTGCTCGAGGAGGTCAGTCATGACCAGGCAGTCTGACCTCTTCGACCCGTCGTGCCCGCTGAACAGCGTGGAGGCCACTGCGAAGTACGCCAGAGTCTCCCGCGGGCTCGCCTATGAGATGGCTCGCACATCACAGTGGCCGGCGCTGCGCGCGGGCTCCCGACTTCTCATCAAGACACAGCCATTTTTGAAAATGTGCGGCGTGGCGGAGGCCGACCTTTGCGCGTGCGCCGAGAAGGAATCGTCATGAACGCGCGCGCCGCCGAAGCGGCCATCGGCGCCCGCCGCACGAACTGCGCCGAGCGTGCAGCCATCGCCGACCTTCGCCGCTACGCCAAAGGCGATTTCGCCCACACCATCTCCGATCCGATCAAGCGCCTGTACGCCAAGGAAGGCTACCTGCTGGCACTGGAGCACCTCGAGACGCGACTGCTGGGCGGTGGCTGATGGGCAGAGATCGCCTGGTCCGAACCAACTTCTTCGTGGACGACGATCTCTGTGCCTGTTCACCGCTGGCCCGCCTCTTCTTCGTCGGACTGTGGACGGAGGCAGACCGCGAAGGGCGCCTAGAAGATCGGCCAGGACGTCTCAAGCGACGGTTGTTGCCGGACGATCGATGCACCGGCGAGGGGCTGCTGAGTGAGCTTGCGGACCACCACCTGATCGTTCGCTACTCGGCAAATGGGGGCGACTACATCTGGATCCCAGGCTTTGCGAGAAACCAGAAGGTTCATCCGCGAGAAGCGGCCAGCGTCATCCCACCGCCAGAATCCGCAGTCTCTGAGGCTGGAGGGAAAGCCAAGGGCGAGCCAAGGCAAACCGCAGGCAAACCCAGGAGCGCCGTAGGTGTGAAAAGTCTCCCGGCCTCTACCTCTACCTCTACCCCTACCTCAGAAGAAGACGCAGACTTACAGTCTGCGAAAGGCGCCGAGCCGCCTTCGACGGATGAGACGACCTGCCATTGTGCCCTGGTCGACATGCCTGCAGAGACGCGGAAAGACACCGAACTGTGGGCAGCGCTCGACGCGGTCCTCGGTCGCTCAGCAGGAGCCCTCCTCGGGACGAACCGCCACAAGGGCAATGCCGGCGCCATCCACCGCTTCCTGATCGACCTCTGTGGATTCTGCGACCTGGCGATGGGGACGCTCACCTGCGAACAGCGTTTCCCGGTCTGCCGCGTCATCGCGATGGAGGCCCTTGGGCGATTGGCGACGGCCGAGGATCCGATCAAGCTAGCGGTCCACATCCGCGAGAACGCCACCGACTTGGCCGACTTCTGCGGCGAGGACCTGCTCGAACGGGCTCGACAGGCCGACAAGGCGGCGCCGCTGCCGCAGATGCTTGACCGACTGACTGACGCTCTGCGCGATCCACCAATGAGCGAGTGGGACCGGGCGCGCTTCGGAGGCGACGATGACTGACCAAGTGCCTCCGCAGGATCTGGCAGCCGAGGAGGCCGTCCTCGGTGCCCTGCTGACCAACGATTTTGCCGTCGACGCCGTCGGCGACCTCCTGGCGCCTGGTGACTTCTTCCGCATCAGCCACGGGGCGCTCTACGAGGCAGCGCTGAAGATGAGGGCAGCGGGCGAGCCCGTCGACGTCATCACGCTCAGCGCGAGGTTCCCTGAGATGCGCAGCGAGATCCACGCCTATGCCCAGGCAGTGCCGGCGGCCACTGCCGTCGTCCACTACGCCAAGATCGTCGCCGACACAGCCCGCCGCCGCCGTCTCATCGTGGCCGGCAAGGGCCTTACGCGCCTCGGCTACGAACAGAACGACGTGGCCGCCGCCATGGCCGAGGGTGAGCGCCTCGTGTTCGATGCCCTGATCGGGCGCGACGCTCATACGCCGATCGAGATGGCCGACGCGCTCAAGCAGATCGAGGCGGAGCTCAAGGAACGGGCCGCCGGCAAACAGCCGCATGACCGTCTCCGCTGTGGCGTGGGCGTCATCGATCACGTCGGCGGTCTTGAGCGCTCAGGCCTCCACATCCTCGCCGCGCGGCCTGCTACCGGCAAGACGGCGCTGGCGCTCAAGATCGCGGTCCATGTCGCCCGCTGCGTCGGGCCGGTCCTGTTCGCCAGTTTGGAGATGACGGTCGCCGCGTTGGGGACTCGTCTCATCGAAAGCGAATGCGGGGCCGGCCGCGAGACGATCGCTGCCGGGACGCTCGATGAACTGCAGCAGGAACGCCTAGCCGACCTCATCACCGCGATGTCGGCAACGAGCCTGCGCGTGGTCGACACTCCGAATATGGGCGTGGCCGAGGTGCGCGCGGCTGCCAGGCGCATGCACGTCCGTTCACCGCTGGCCCTGGTCGTCGTCGACTACGTCGGTCTCCTGCACACGCCCTCATCGAAGCGCGCTCAGAATCGGGAGCGCGAGGTCGCCGAGATCTCCGGCGGGCTCAAGGCACTGGCGCGTGAACTCGATTGCCCGGTGCTGGCCCTCTCGCAGCTAAACCGCCAGGTTGAGATGCGAGGCAAGGAAGAGGCCGTGCCGCGGCTTTCAGACCTGCGCGAGTCGGGCTCCTTGGAACAGGACGCCGACATGGTCATCTTCCTCTTGCGGGACGACAAGCGGCAGAAGGAGCTTGGCCGCGATCGCAACCACCCGCTGCAGAGGATCGCGGTCGCCGTCGCCAAGCACCGCAACGGGCCCACCGGCATAGGGGCGCTGGAGTTTCACCGAACAATCGTCGCGTTCGACGAGGTGCGGACATGAGCATCGACCTCAACCTCATCACCTGCGCCGGCCGCTCGCAAGCACAACGCGAGTGCAACAAGGCCCCACCAGGCCGCCCGCTATCGAAGGGAAGGCGCCGAGAGTGTGATACCGGCGCCGCAGGCGTCGAAGCCGGGACAAGACAAGCAAGCAAGTGACCGCAACGAAGGAGACCACGATGCAGATTCTTGAACAATTCAGGCGTAATCCGGTCAGCGAGGCCCACGTCCTGGCGGCCGGCTGGGCGCAGGGCGACACCAGTCGGAAACTCATCGATAACGCGAAGGCCATTGCAGCGCGTCGGCGTGTGGATCCCGACATTGTCGTGCTGGTCGAGGTCGCCGGTGCCGCCCGTTGCACGCTCTGCAACCTGATGAAGGTCATCGAGGGCGCCCCGGATCTGGCGGCGGCCCATGGCCTGGACGCGGCGCTGCACGCGCGCGCTAAGAAGCCCTTGCAGAATGAAGGGTTGTATATCCCTGTCTTGAACCTCGACGCGGTGTCGTCGAGCGTTGGAGGTCATGGAGGTGCCATCTCGCTTCGAGATCGATGACAGGTTGTGGGCC